>ERZ1026852.21-NODE-21-length-127115-cov-31.429891_pt1 | contig 127115 bp, 122 predicted proteins | sample MGYA00380156_ERZ1026852 | MGnify/ENA primary metagenome ERZ1026852 (study PRJEB33269, sample SAMEA4719792) | human gut metagenome | biome: human-associated habitat; feature: organic feature; material: feces | place: Cameroon | collected 2013-10 ...
AAGGCAGAAAGGTGGTTCTTATATTTTGCAGTGAATGAATCAATTATTTTGTGATTATATCACAGAAAATAATTTACCTTTTGCTTATAATGTAGCTACAAATTAAGTAAGGAGGTAGCAAGAGAACTAGGACCTAAAGGTATTCGTGTTAATGCTGTTGCACCTGGGATTACAGAAACTGATATGATGAAAGCTGTGCCAAAGGAAGTTATCGAACCTATGATTGAAAGAATTCCATTGCGTCGTCTTGGACAGCCAGAAGATATTGCCAATGCGTTTGTGTTTCTTGCATCAGATGAGGCGAGTTACATTACAGGTGTTATATTAAGTGTAGATGGTATGGCAAGAAGTTAATTTAATGTGGTATGGTGATGTAATCACGGAAAACAAATGAATTTAAGACTATAACAAAGCTACAAAAAGAAAAAGATAAGGAGGACTGTAAAATGTCAGCTATTAATATCAATAAAAATAATTTTGAGAACGAAGTACTGAATTCCGATAAAACCGTTCTTTTAGATTTTTGGGCATCTTGGTGTGCGCCTTGCCGTAGGGTAGTACCTATTGTAGAGGAGATTGCAGATGAGCGTAGGGATATTAAAGTTGGAAAGATTAATGTAGATGAAGAGCCTGAACTGGCAAATAAGTTCAGTATTATGAGCATTCCGACTTTAGTGGTTATGAAGAATGGGAAGATTGTACAGCAGGTTTCAGGGGCGAGACCTAAGAATGCGATTTTAGAAATGCTTTAGGGAGGTGTGCTAATGGGATTTTTTGATTTCTTTAAACAGTCGAATATTAATCAAGGCATAGAAGAATATAAAATGACTGCTGGTGCAGTTCTGCTGGATGTCCGTACTCCGCAGGAATATCAGGAAGGACATATACCAGAAAGTAAAAATGTGCCGTTGCAGCAACTAGACAATATTGTTTCTGTAGCGAAGAATAAGGATATCCCTCTGTTTGTATACTGTTATTCCGGTTCCCGGAGCCGTCAGGCAACTGGGATGTTGCAACGAATGGGATATTCTAAAGTAAATAATATCGGTGGCATTGCAGCTTACTCAGGAAAGGTGGAAAAATAAGATGAAGGTAATAATTGTAGGAGGTGTAGCCGGAGGAGCTACAGCCGCAGCAAGAATACGCAGACTGAATGAGCATGCTGAAATTACTGTGTTTGAAAGATCCGGATACATATCCTATGCAAATTGTGGACTTCCATATTATATTGGAGACGTGATCACAGACCCGGAAGAACTTACACTACAGACACCAGAGAGTTTTTTTAAACGCTTCCGTATTAACATGAAAATTCATCATGAAGTTATCTCAATACATCCCGAATGTAAAACTGTTTCAGTTAAGAATTTAGAAAACGGTGAAATATTTGAAGAAAACTATGATAAGCTGATCCTCTCTCCAGGTGCAAAGCCAACACAGCCGAGACTTCCCGGAGTAGGTATTGATAAAATTTTTACACTTCGTACTGTAGAAGACACTTTTCGGATAAAGGAATATATAAATAAGAATCATCCAAAATCGGCTGTATTGGCAGGTGGCGGTTTTATTGGTCTGGAACTGGCAGAAAATTTGAGGGGGCTTGGCATGGATGTTACGATTGTCCAGCGGCCTAAGCAGCTGATGAACCCTTTTGACCCGGATATGGCATCCATGATCCATAATGAAATGAGAAAGCATGGGATAAAACTGGTACTGGGCTATACAGTAGAAGGATTTAAAGAAAAAGACAACGGAGTGGAGGTTCTGTTGAAAGATAATCCATCCCTTCAGGCTGATATGGTAGTTCTGGCAATCGGAGTCACACCAGACACAGTATTAGCAAAAGAAGCCGGTCTGGAACTTGGCATCAAGGAAAGTATTGTAGTGAATGACAGAATGGAAACCTCTGTACCGGATATTTATGCTGCAGGTGATGCAGTTCAGGTAAAACATTATGTTACGGGTAATGATGCGCTGATTTCTTTGGCAGGACCAGCCAATAAACAGGGCAGAATCATCGCTGATAATATTTGTGGCGGTGATAGTCGTTACTTGGGTAGTCAGGGAAGCTCCGTTATAAAAGTGTTTGATATGACAGCAGCCACTACAGGTATCAATGAAACCAATGCCCAAAAGTCAGGATTAGAGGTAGATACAGTAATTCTTTCTTCTATGAGTCATGCCGGTTACTATCCTGGTGGAAAAGTGATGACCATGAAGGTGATTTTTGAAAAAGAGAGCTATCGTTTGCTTGGCGCTCAGATTATTGGATATGAAGGAGTTGATAAACGTATTGATGTGCTGGCAACAGCAATTCATGCGGGGCTGAATGCAACCCAGTTGAAAGATCTGGATCTGGCATATGCACCACCTTATTCTTCTGCCAAGGATCCGGTAAACATGGCTGGATTTATGATAGACAATATTGCAAAAGGGACATTAAAGCAATGGCATTTGGAAGATATGGACAAGATTTCTAAAGATAAAGATGTGGTGTTGCTAGATGTGAGAACTGTAGGTGAATTCAGCAGGGGGCATATTGATGGATTCAAAAACATACCTGTAGATGAACTGAGAGAACGAATTAGTGAAATTGAGAAAGGAAAGGCTGTGTATCTGATATGCCAGAGTGGTTTGCGCAGTTATATTGCGAGCCGTATTCTGGAAGGAAACGGCTATGAAACGTATAATTTCTCTGGCGGATTTCGCTTCTATGATGCAGTGGTCAATGACCGTGCGCTGATTGAAAGGGCATATGCATGTGGTATGGATTATTAAAAAATAATCACGATATTTTTATAATTTTCTTATAGCATAAAAAGATCCCCTATTTATTAGAATGACTTTCATAATTCTGATAAATGGAGGATTCTTCTTTATATGTTACAGAAAAACAGTTTTATGACCTTTGGAGTGTTTCCAGTCTTTTTGAATCAAGGATTGTGATTTTGCCGCGAGAGAGTTTGACGAGTCCTTCGACTTGAAAGTATCGAAGCATTCGAGTGATAACTTCCCTGTGGGAACCAAGATGGTTTGCGATAGTTTCGTGAGTGATTTTCAATTCATTTGTTTCTTCGATAGAGGTCTCTTCTAAAAGAAATGAAGCAGCACGCTTATCCAAACTCTTCCACATGATTTGTTCAATCAGCCACATGACATCAGAAAAACGGGTAGCCATTAACTCATTGGTATAGTTTGCGACAGGAGCAGATTCATTCATGATGCCTTTATAGATTTCAGCAGGGATGATCCAAAGATCAGTATCTTTTTCTGCTTCAATGGTTACTTCAAATTGAATGGATCGCATGATACATGAGGCAGATAAGAGACACATATCCATATCGAACAGACGGTAGAGTGTAATCTCTCGTCCTTCATCTGAAAGTATGTAAGTTCGAAGCTGCCCGGATTTAACCAGTAATAATCCAGTACAATCCATGTTCCCGTTGTGAATGATTGTTCCTTTTTTCACATGCTGTGTGATCAAATTGTCTGAAATTAGTTTTTTCTGTGCTGTATTTAAGTCATTCCATAGTGGAAAATAATTTTCGAAGCTCATAATAGTTATCTCCTTTATGAACATAGTATACTTGCTTTTTTAATATGCGTCAATCGAATAATTGACATATGCCCTTTATAGGACTATTATATAAGAAAGCGAGAAAGGAGCAATTTCATGCCGAGACCAGTAAAATGCAGAAAAGTCTGCCATTTCCCAAATGTTTTAGAATTTCTTCCGGCAGATGATACTGAGAAAAAAATGCCCATTGTTCTGACGGTAGATGAGTACGAGACAATCCGTCTTTTGGACAAGAAAGGTTACAGTCAGGAGCAGTGTGCAGAATCTATGCAGATCGCAAGAACGACGGTCCAACGGATTTACGAGATTGCCAGAAAGAAAATAGCAGATGCTCTCATTGATGGACATCCGCTTAAAATTGAGGGTGGGGATTTCATAATCTGTGACGGTCAGAGCAGCGACTGCAGCTTTGGAGGATGTTACAAACATGAGATTTATCAAAAATATGCAGTAGAAAAAGGAGAAGGTATCATGAGAATAGCAGTAACATATGAAAATGGACAGATTTTCCAACACTTTGGACACACAGAGACATTTAAGATTTACGATGTAGAGGAAGGAAAAGTGCTACATTCAGAAGTAGTAGATACGAATGGAAGCGGACATGGTGCATTGGCAGGAGTTCTTAATGCATTAAATGCCGATGTTTTGATCTGCGGCGGAATCGGAGGAGGTGCTCAGACTGCGTTAGCGGCAGCGGGCATTAAGCTTTTTGGCGGAGTTTCAGGAGATGCGGATAAAGCAGTAGAAGCTTTTATCAATGATACGCTTGATTATAATCCAGATGTGAAGTGTTCTCACCATGAGCACAACCATGGGGAAGGACATACGTGTGGTGAGCATGGATGCGGAAGCCATAGCTGTCATTAAGAAGAATCTACTTGTCGAAAGTAATGGATGGAATGTATAATATTGTTAATGATTCAGAGATATTTATTTTGGAAACAGCTTAATCAATTTGGAGGTATAATAATGAAAGCACATAAATATTGGTCAATCGGAGCAATAGTTACAATGGTTGGAACTTTTTATACAGGATATAAAGGGTTAAAAGCAGCACACAAATACTTTGCATTTGGCTCTCTGATATGCATGATTATGGCAGTCTATTCTGGTCATAAAATGATTTCAGGTAATAAAAGAACAAGAAAACAGGTGGAAAATACAAAAGCGGAGGAATAGTAAATGTTAGAGTTAGGAATAAAAGCACCGGATTTTGAATTGCCGGATCAGAACGGAGAAATGCATAAATTAAGTGATTATGCAGGTAAAAAAGTAATTTTATATTTTTATCCAAAAGATAATACAGCCGGATGCACTAAGCAGGCATGTGGCTTTTCTGAGCGTTATCCACAGTTTACTGAGAAGGGCGCTGTTATTCTCGGAGTAAGCAAGGACTCTGTAGCGTCTCATAAGAGATTTGAAGAAAAATACGGCCTGGCATTTACGCTATTAGCAGATCCGGAGCGTAAAGTCATTGAAGCATATGATGTCTGGAAAGAAAAGAAAAATTATGGAAAAGTATCTATGGGTGTAGTAAGAACTACTTATCTTATTGATGAGCAGGGAATCATTATAAAGGCAAATGATAAAGTCAAGGCGGCAGATGATCCTGAAAATATGCTTAAGGAATTGGCATAATGAAGATTATTTTATCACCTGCAAAAAAGATGATTGTAGATACCGATAACTTAGCACCGGTTGAACTGCCTGTCTATATTGATAAGACAGCAGAAGTATTAAACTGGATGAAAAGCAAATCAAAAGAAGAACTGAAAGCTATCTGGAAATGTAATGACAAGATTGCAGAGCAGAACTTTAACAGATTGGAAAATATGGATCTTTATAACAGGCTTACTCCGGCTGTTTTAGCATATGAAGGAATTGCTTTTCAATATATGGCACCATCCGTGTTTGAAAATAGTCAGTTTGAGTATGTACAAAATCATTTGAGAATATTATCAGCTTTTTACGGTGTTTTAAAACCTATGGACGGAGTAACGCCATATCGCTTGGAAATGCAGGCAAAGGTCGAAATAGGAGATGCAAAAAATCTGTATGAGTACTGGAATGATATGCTGTATCGTTCAGTAATTGATGAAAGCAGAATTATAATTAATCTTGCATCAAAGGAATATTCTAAATGTATAGAAAAGTATCTTACACCGAAGGATAAATATATTACAATTTCATTCTGCGAACAAGCTGGAAATAAACTGGTAACAAAAGGTACTTATGCTAAGATGGCTCGTGGTGAGATGGTTCGATTCATGGCGGAAAATGATATTGAAAATCCTGATGATATAAAAAAGTTTGACAGGCTTGGTTATATATTCAGGTCTGATTTATCATCAGATAGTAAATATGTTTTTGAACGCAAAATAGCATAATTATTTTAAGTTATCAAGAGAATATAATTTGAAAATAACAACTATTACTAATTTTATATTATAAGATAACCTGTAATAAAAAAGAGGACATATGGATTTATACATATCCATATGTCCTCTTTTTTATTGATATTAATCTACAAGCTTGTCAAGTTCTTTGATATACTCAGTTTCGCTTGAGGTTTTATGAGTAGACTGTTTTGCATATAATCCGACAGAAGTCTGTGATTTCTTAATTGCCTGCATGGTTCCAGCACCGGCAACACAACCTCCGGGACATGCCATACCTTCAAGTAGATATCCGGGATACTTGCCTAGAGTTGCAAGTTTAAGGAGCTGACGGCATTCCTTTAAACCTTCTGCATTTGCTACCTTTATCTCCTGATCCGGATGATCACGTTTTATAACATTAACAACAGCCTGTGCCACACCTCCTGCGACTGCAAAGTTTCTTCCGTCTGTTGAAGCATCGCTGACACCTGCAGGATCTTCCTCGATGTTTTCAAGGTCCACATGCTTTGCAGAAAAAATACCGGTCATCTCTTCGAAGGTGAGTACAAAGTCCACTTCACTTCGTACACTGCGTCGCATAGCTTCAAGTTTTTTGGCAGCACATGGTCCGATAAATACCACGCGCGCATCTGGATTATGCTGCTTTATAAGACGTGCAGTGAGCGTCATAGGTGTAAGTGCCATTGAGATACATTTTGCATGCTCAGGGAAGAGTTTTTTAGCCATGACTGACCATGCCGGACAACATGAGGTTGCCATGAAAGGAAGTTCATCCGGTACCTCTTTTAGGAAGTCCTCGGCCTCCTGCTTGGCACAGAGGTCTGCACCTATAGCTACTTCAAATACATCTGCAAAACCAAGAGCCTTCATGGCTGCACGTAGCTTTCCGGGAGTAACTTTTGGACCAAACTGTCCAACAAATGCAGGAGCAACTGCAGCATAGACCTTTTCACCGGACTGTATAGCTCTGATAGTCTGGAAAATCTGGGATTTATCAGCAATCGCACCAAAAGGACAGTTGACAAGGCATTGTCCGCACGAAACACACTTGTCATAATCGATATTTGCTTTGCTGTTTTCGTCAGAAGAAATGGCATCCATGCCACAGGCCTTTGCACATGGACGTTCCTGAACAATAATTGCATTATATGAACATACGCTTGCACAGCGTCCACACTTTATGCATTTTTCCTGGTCAATTACAGATTTTCCGGTCGTGCGATCCAGCGATACAGCATCTTTTGGACATACCTCCATGCATGGATGAGCCAGACATCCCTGACAGCCGTCTGTAACATGTACTCTTTTTTCAGGGCATGCATTACATGCAAATTTTATAACATTGATAAGAGGCGGTGTATAGTAGGTTTCATCTTTGTCGGCAGCCTCGATTCCATCTGATATAGGTGAATGCTCTGCAGCACTGCGGTAAGGCAGACCCATTGCCAGACGAAGTCTCTCTCCGACTATAGCACGCTCCAAAAATACATCGTTCCTGAAATTTCCTTTTTCGCCAGGAATAATCTTGTATGGAAGAGCTTCCATACGATCTTTTACAGGCCATTCGGTATGATATGCCATACGCGCAACCTCTGTAAAGATTTTATGTCTGATTTCCTGAATTCGGGTTTCGACACCTCTCATTATTGATTCCTCCTTATAAAATAAAATCTCAATTTTCCTTATTGTATCAGATAAAATAAGCATTCTCAATAAATAGGCTGTACTTTTTATGATACATAAATACTAGATAATTAATGAATTTTAAACATGATTTTTTGCGTTTCTTTGAAAATAAAGGATAATATAAAATTTTTAAAATAGGAATGATTACTGTTTTCATATTGACTAAAGTACTATAATACTATATAATAATTATTGTCAATTAATTCTAATTAATAAGAATAAAAAGTTATAGAAGCAATTTAGATTTTATTTTTTACACATGGAAGGAGAAAAAGATGGAAGTAAAATATTATGTATGCAATCACTGTGGAAACATTATTGAAATGGTAAAGGATAAGGGCGTGCCGGTAGCAGATTTTTGTCTTTGCGATGGTGAGCAGGTAGAAGAAGTATATGCATATTGCAATCTGCATGGATTATGGAAATGCTAAGTATAGATATTGTTGGACTTACAGGAGCCTGTTCCTATGCTTTGGACTGCATAGAAGCAGAGTTGGTAAATATCAAAAACAAACATGGAAAAAGAGTGGCTTATATAAGTATACGCATGGCTGAATATTGGAAAATTCAAGGTGATGAATTACAAGATTTAGCCATGTGTGCTTTACTGCATGATAATGCTTTGACACAATATATTTCTGAGGAGCTTAAAAAGGATTCTGTTATTGACCTAAAAAAAGATTTATCTGAGGAAAAAACGAATCTCCATTGTATATATGGTGAAAAGAATATTACTAAACTTCCTTTTAAAACAGATGTTTCAAATGTGATTTTGTATCATCATGAACATGCCGATGGAACTGGCCCTTTTCAAAAAAAGTGGAATGAAATTCCATTGTTCGCAAGGATTATTCATCTTGCAGATATCATTGATATTATAAGAAATAGTATTGATTCTGATGATAATAGCTGGGATTTTATGTGTCAATATCTTTCAAAAAATAAGGATAGTCTATTTGATTCGGAATGTGTTAATGCTTTTCTTCATGTATTCACAAAAGAATCGTTTATGTGTTTAAGTGATGATTCTTTTGAAACTAAGCTATGGGAAGCTATCCCAAGAGAAAAGCTGGTTTTTGATTGGGAAATGTGTAAAGATGTTGCAGATTTCTTTGCAAAGATTGTAGATTATAAATCTTCTTTTACAAGCAGACATTCTATAGGAGTAGCTGAAAAAGCATCCATGCTTGCCCAATATATGGGATATGATTCAATCACTGTACAGAAAATGTATTTAGCTGGTGCTCTGCATGATATAGGAAAAATGGCGGTAGGCAATGAAATTCTGGAAAAACCGGATAAGCTTACGGATGATGAATTTTCTAAAATGAAAAATCATGCTGGTTATACATACCTAATATTATCAGAGGTTAATGATTTTGAAGAAATACGAGACTGGGCAGCTTTCCATCATGAAAAATTAAATGGAAAGGGGTATCCTTTTGGAAAAACTGCTGCTGAATTAAATGAACCGGAACGTATGATGGCATGTGTTGATATTTATCAGGCTCTTACGGAAGATAGACCTTATAAAAAAGGATTATCTCATGAAAAAACATGTGATATCCTTGATGACATGGCACAGAAAGATTTTATTGATTCGGATATTTCAAAGATAATTAGAGAATGTTTTGGAAGAAACCGATGATATATAAGATAATAGTGTTTTCCATTGTATACTTGTATTACGTGGATTTCAAAAGAAGAATAAGAATGAAAGTAGGATTAATTTATGTATGAAATGAAACCAGAATATTATATCGGCATAGATATGATAGACGAAGAGCATAAGCAGTTGTTTAAATATGCAGATGATGCATATGAACTGCTTCATGACGAGAATACACCGGATAAATATGATAGAATTGACATGATACTTGAAGACCTTCGTGATTATACAGCGAAACATTTTAATGATGAAGAGCAGTATATGGAGTCTATTAATTATAAAAAATTATTTACTCAAAAAATTCAGCATCAGGAATTTATACACAAACTTGATGAATTTATTGAACATCACAATGATGAAATAAAAGATCAGGATGAACAGATTATGGGTATTTTAAAGTATCTCACAGAGTGGTTAGTTAATCACATCCTATATGTTGATGGTCAAATTGCAGAATTTGTATCAAAAATGTAATCTTTTGAATTACTAATAAATATTATATTTGATGGTCATAATATATCTTCAGTTGGAGAGAATACCTTTTGACCATCAAATCCACCTGTTTGTTTGACGGAGTAATGGATATGAAAATCAGAGAAGTGAATGAAAATAAAAAGTAGTTTATATCATTATTGCTATTAGCTGATGAACAGGAGAGCATGGTTGATCACTATCTTGAAAAAGGTAATATGTATGTACTTGAAGATGGTAATGTAAAAGCTGAATGTGTTGTCACCGATGAAGGTAACGGAATACTTGAAATCAAGAATATCGCAGTCGATGTTGTTATGCTTTTATGTATGTATCAATTGAAGTGATAAACTTTATCAATAAGTCCGGGAGGACGCATAATAAGGGCGTTTGAGGGCATGAATTAGCAAGAACTGTATGAGATTAGGCTTGAATAACAGTATTTCCGGGAAATATAATGTTTCTTGTAAGTAAACTTTAACTAGAATTTTTGTAAATATACAGGAGGAAAACATTATGTCATTTAATTGGAAAGCTTCAGGTTTATTCGCAGCAGGTGTTGCTTTTGGTACAGCAGGTATCAAGATTTTATCAAGCAAGGATGCTAAGCGTGCTTATACACAGTGTACAGCAGCAGCGCTTCGTGCTAAGGATTGTGTTATGAAGACTGTTAATACTGTTCAGGAGAATGCAGAGGATATTCTTGCTGAGGCTAAGAGCATCAACGAGGAGCGCGAGGCTAAGGCTGAGGCTGCTAAGGTTTCGGATGCATCTGAGGATGTATGCGAGTGTGCTGAGGCTGATGAGCAGGAAGCAGAGCAGGCTGAGGTTACAGCAGAGACTGCTGAGGCATAGAAGATAAGAGGCGGTCATATGAAATTTACGATTAAGCATGAGTCAAGAGGCCGTATGCGTGTTCATATGGAGCAGTACCGCATGACATATGAGCAGGCAGACACTCTGCTTTATGTGATTCACAATCACAGGAATGTTACCTTTGTAAAGGTTTATGACAGGACTGCTGATGCTGTGATTGAGTATGTAGGAGACAGAGAGCAGATTATAGAGCTGCTTCGCCACTTTCATTATGAGAGCGCCAATGTGCCACAGACTGTTATCAAGACATCAGGAAGAGAGCTTAATAATTCATATCAGGAAAAACTTATCGGAAGTGTTGTCTGGCATTACAGTAAAAAGCTCCTGCTGCCTTTGCCAATCAGGATAGCGCTTACTATTGGACGATCTGTAAAGTATATTGGAATTGGGCTTAAGTGTCTGCTGCAGAGAAAAATTGAGGTGCCGGTGCTTGATGCGACTGCCATCACGGTTTCTCTTATTACTAAGGATTTTTCTACCGCAAGCTCTATTATGTTTCTGCTTGGAATAGGTGAGCTCTTGGAGGAATGGACGCACAAGAAGTCTGTTGATGACCTGGCCAGAAGCATGTCGCTTAATGTGAGCAAGGTATGGCTTAGGACACCTGAGAATCAGGAGATACTCGTTGAGTCTTCAAAGATTGAAAAGGGCGACAAGGTTGTTGTCCATATGGGAAATGTCATACCATTCGACGGAGAGGTCTTAGATGGCGATGCGATGGTCAATCAGGCTTCCCTGACAGGTGAGTCGGTTCCGGTTCAAAGAACTGTCGGCAATACTGTGTTTGCAGGCACTGTTGTCGAGGAGGGCGAGATTACTATCAGGGTCAAGGAGGTTGAAGGAAACAACCGTTTTGACCAGATTGTTACTATGATAGAGGAGTCCGAAAAGCTTAAATCTGAGCTGGAGGGAAAGGCTGAGCACTATGCTGACAAGCTTGTGCCGTGGACGCTTGGAGCTACAGGGCTTACATATCTTCTGACAAGAAATGTGACAAAGGCTATGTCAATTCTCATGGTGGATTTCTGCTGTGCACTCAAGCTTGCTATGCCAATCTCTGTGCTTTCTGCTATCAGAGAGGCAAGCCTTTATAATGTAACAGTAAAGGGAGGAAAGTTCCTTGAGGCTGTTGCAGAGGCTGATACCATCGTCTTTGACAAGACCGGTACACTCACAAAGGCACATCCGACTGTGGTTGATGTGGTGAACTTCAATGATGAGTATTCATCTGATGACATGCTTCGTGTTGCAGCCTGTCTGGAGGAGCATTTCCCTCATTCAATGGCAAAGGCAGTGGTAGACGCTGCGTCTAAGAAGGGGCTTTCCCACGAGGAAATGCATACAAAGGTTGAGTATATTGTGGCTCATGGAATTGCAACCTCTATCAATGGCAAGCGTACTGTTATCGGAAGCTATCATTTCGTCTTTGAGGATGAAAAATGTGTTGTTCCTGCAGGAAAGGAGCAACTGTTTGAGTCGCTTCCGCTGTATTATTCTCACCTGTATCTTGCTGTTGAGGGTATGCTTTCGGCAGTTATCTGTATTGAGGATCCTCTGCGTGATGAGGCAGCGGCGGTTGTTACTTCATTAAAGAAGGCCGGTATATCAAAGGTTGTCATGATGACAGGCGACAGTGAGCGTACAGCTTCTGTCATTGCGAAAAAAGTAGGTGTAGATGAATATTACGCCGAGGTTTTACCTGAGGACAAGGCTGCCTTTGTGGAGAGAGAAAAGGCTAAGGGCAGAAAGGTCATTATGATTGGTGACGGCATAAATGATTCACCGGCTCTTTCAGCGGCAAATGTCGGTATTGCAATCAGTGACGGTGCTGAAATTGCACGCGAGATTGCTGATATTACGGTGGGCTCTGACGATCTCTACCAGATTGTAACTCTTAAATATATAAGTAATGCTCTTATGAAACGTATAAAGAGCAACTATCGAAAGATTGTTGGTTTTAACTCAGGGCTCATTGCTCTTGGTGTGGCAGGTGTGCTTCCGCCGACTACGACAGCACTTTTGCACAATGGATCGACAATTCTTATCAGTGTGAACAGTATGAAGAATCTGCTTGAGTAGATTTTGGATGTCAATGTTTATTGATGTAGTACGGGGCGCTGCCGCGGGTACCGTGGTGGCACACGTACTATCCCGCGTGCTACGCTTCGTGGGTAAGATACTATACGAAATTATGCTTGAAGGGTTTCTATGCTTGACGAAACCGTCGAAACGCGCCGTCCGTGGCGCGATTCTCCTCGCCCCTGCGTCCTTGCAGGGGCGTTTCTGCGCTTCATGGCATAATTTCTACAGTATCTAACTCACTGCGCTATTCGCACACGTGATAGTACGTGTGCCACCGCGGTGCCCGCGGCAGCGCCCCTTACGTTGTGGTGGAAATAATGTAGGAATTGTGATAAACTAACTCATATGTAGTGCAGATTATTTTTATATGAGGTTAGATTAGTGAAGGTTGAAGAGGTTATAAGCAGGGTTGCAGAGCTTTGCAGACAGCATGATGCCCAAAAGGTAATTTTATATGGTTCAAGAGCTAAAGGTACTGCATTGGAACGTAGTGATATTGATATAGCGGTATCGGGAGTGAAGGATTTTGATACGCTTTCTGATGAAGTGGAGGACTTACCTACCTTGTACAGTGTTGATTTACTGAATTTGGATACATGCAGGAATGATTTATTATTGGAGGATATCAGACAGTATGGACGCAAAATTTGAGAGACGTTTTAAATCTTTTTGTAATTCACTAGATGCGTTAGCTGAGGCAAGGCAGAGAGACCTTTCCGATTCGTTTGTTTTGAGTGGGACAAGTGCTAAATTTAGCATTACTTTTGATTTATCGTGGAAGGTAATGAAAGATATTCTGGTACAATATTATTCGATAACCGGGTTTGTTACAGGTTCACCGCGAGAGGTGTTACGTGAATCCTTCAAGGCAAAGCTGATTTCTGATGATGCGTGGATGGATATGCTTAAGGTCAGAAATGAACTTGCACATGACTATGATTGTGAGGTTGTAAGGACACATTGTAATACAATTGTTGAAAAATATATTGATTTGTTTTATGATTTTAAGAATACGATAGATGAATTATTGAAGGTTGGATAAATTTTACGTAGATATATCTAATGCACAAAATTAACACAATATAGTAATAAAAACATAGAATTAAAGATAGCGATGACAAATATAGAGGTTGAAATAAACGATAATTATATATGTGTATATGAGAGGCTTAATGATGATTGCATTAGGCTTCTTCATATGTATGGGAAAAATCCGGTGTGTGTGGTGCCGGATATGCTTGACGGCATGAGAGTGACGGAGCTTGCGGAGTATTGCTTTTCTTTCAAGAGCATGCCTGAAAAATTGAAAACAGAGCTTGGAATTGATGATATTCTGCGTCCTGATATGACGGAACTGTGTGATGATTATATCGAGAGGGTCATATTGCCGGACGGAATGCAAAAGATTGGCAGGCTCTGCTTTTACAATTGTTCAAGGCTGTCTGTGCTTGAGCTGCCATCTGACATATGTGATGTGGATGGTGACGCTTTCATGAACTGCACAAAACTTTATATGCTTGTGATGAGAGGCTCACCGAAGGATAAGTCGTGTCTTAAGCAGATTCTTTCACAGATAAGCACTCTTGTGAGGGTTAGATGGGCTGACAGCGATGGAAATGCGATTGCGCAGGCATGTTTTTTCGAGTACGACCAGACATATGATGAGATTGGTCCTGCTCATATTTTTAAGCTGAACATGAATGGAGAAGGCTTTCGCGCCAGACAGGCTTTTATGGACCGCGTGTTTGTGTGGAAGCAGTATGATGAAATATTTTCAGAGGCGATTGCGCAGGAGAGTGAGGATGACCTTTTAGATATGGCTTTTTACAGGCTTATTTATGCGTATGAGCTTTCAAAAGAAGCTAGGCAGCAGTTTTTGGAGTATATTGTCAATCATAAAAAAAGGCTGTCTGAGCTTATCATAAGAAAAAGGGATTCGGGTTTGCTGCAGAGTTTTCTGGAGCTTAAAGACGATGAGGAGAATTTTATCGCAGATGTCCTGGCTGTTACTGATATGCTTGCACTTTCAGCACAGGATGAATGGAGTGAGGGCAGTGTGATTTTGCATAGATTTAAGAAGGAAAATCTGTCGGTATCCAGGAAGAGGCGGTTTGAATTTTAAATTTAAGTGTAAATGCAAAAGTTATGTTATTACTAAAAAATATTTGACTTTTTTCAAAAATAAAAATATAATAGCCTATGAACGAGTAGCAGACTAGCGTAAATCCAGTTTAGCTGCTCTTTTTTTGTGCACCTGCTGTCGCACATCATTAAAATATATAGTGCATTATAAAGTGTGTAGCTTATCAGCGTAAGTCCAGCTTATGAGATAAGAGCGCACTTTTTTTATGCAGAAAAGGAGGAATAAGTTAAGATGGCAGAAAGTAACAAGATGAAGGACATGCCGGTAAATAAGCTCATGGTACAGATGGGAATACCGATGATTTTATCTATGGCATTGCAGGCAGTTTACAATATTGTAGACAGTGCCTTTGTGGGAAATATGAGGTCAGGAAGTGAGGCAGCACTTAATGCGCTGACACTGGTATTTCCGGTTCAGATGCTTATGGTAGCAGTTGGAATTGGAACAGGAGTGGGAACCAATGCACTTCTTGCAAGGACACTTGGTCAGGGAAATAGTAAAAAAGCTGCAAAGGTTGCAGGAAACAGTTTATTTCTTGGTGCAATAATTTATATAGTATGCCTGTTGTTTGGAATTTTTGGAGTTAAAGCTTATATTTCATCACAGACCGTTGATCCTCAAGTTATTTCAATGGGAACAAATTACTTGAGAATATGCTGTGTGATTTCATTTGGAATTATTTTCTTTTCACTATTTGAAAAGCTGCTGCAGGCAACCGGACGTTCTCTTTATTCTACAATTGGTCAGGTAGTTGGAGCAGTGGTAAATATTATTCTTGATCCTATTATGATTTATGGTATTGGACCGGTTCCGGAAATGGGAGTTAAGGGCGCCGCATATGCAACTGTTATCGGTCAGGTTGTGTCTGCAATACTGCTGTTTGTGTTTCATATGAAGCTGAACAATGAATTTGAGCATGATACAAAGTATATGAAGCCTGATGGAGGAATAATCAAGGAAATTTATGCAATTGGACTTCCGGCTATTATTGCACAGGCTTTGATGTCAATTATGGTTTACGTGATGAATCTTATTTTGAAATTTAGTCCTTCGGCACAGACTGCATATGGTTTGTTTTATAAGGTGCAGCAGTTTGTATTGTTCCTTGCATTCGGATTAAGGGATGCAATTACACCAATTATAGCTTTTTCATATGGAATGCACAGCAAAAAGAGAATTAAGGATGGCATCAGGTATGGATTGCTTTATACGATTGTGCTTATGATCATAGGAGTAGCGATTACAGAAATTTTCCCGGGAGAATTTGCTGCTTTGTTCAATGCAGGAGCATCAAGAGAATATTTTATCGGGGCAATGAGAATTGTTTCCATCAGCTTTATTTTTGCCGGAATAAATGTGGCATATCAGGGTATTTACCAGGCGCTTGATGGTGGTATGGAATCGCTTGTGATTTCACTGCTCAGACAGCTTATAATTATATTACCTTTGGCAGGCATCTTCTCATTTTTTGTAAGAGGCGGACATATTGGAGTTTCACTGATCTGGTGGGCATTTCCAATCACGGAGGTGACTGCTTGTATTGTAGGATATTTATTTTTAAAGAGAATCAATAAAAATAAAGTGGAAAACTTAAATTAAGGAGGCATAAGCCATGACAAAAAGAATCATTACGATAAGCCGAGAGTTTGGAAGTGGCGGACGTTTTATCGGAGAAGAAGTCGCAAAGAAACTTGGAATTAAATATTATGACAAGGAAATAATTGGACAGATTGCAAAAGAGTCAGGACTGGCACCGGAGTATATTAAGGAAAATGCTGAGCTGTCACCAAAGAAAGGGATTTTTGCATATGCATTTACCGGTCGTGATATTACAGGAAAATCAGTAGAAGATATGGTATATGAGGCACAGAGAAAAGTGATTTTGGATTTGGCAGAAAAAGAGCCATGTGTGATTATTGGAAGAAATGCTGATTATATTTTGAAAGACAGGGATGATGTATTGAATGTGTATATCCATGGGGATATGCCGGAAAAAATACAGCGTATCTGTAAGCTGCATAATACTTCAGAAGCTGATGCAGTAAAAATGATAAATGACATAGATAAAAGGCGTATGACAAATTATAATTTTTACACAGATCAGAAATGGGGAAAAGCTGCTAATTATACGTTGTGCCTGAACAGCTCACAGCTCGGGTATGATAAATGTGAGAGTATAATTATTGAATGTGTATAGTGTAATAAAATACACTGTTTAAGATATTGTTTGTGAGTCACATTTTATTGAGAAAATAAGGTTACTATAGTATAATAAACTCTGAAAATATTGCAGTAGAATAATAGGGTTTGTGAAGTATATGGGAAAGGAGGCAGCTTCATGAAAAAACATATCCAGACAGATTCAGAGTGGCAGGAGGAAATGTCACAGAAAATAATAGATGAAATACAGTGCGAGTTGTATCTCGACATGCCTTTTATGAAGCTGGCGCTCTCGGCTCTTTCGCCGAAAGCCAACGAGCAGCTTTACTCCATGGCAACTGACGGCACATATATTTATTACAATCCAATCAGGCTTATTGATATATTTAAGAAAAATGGCATGTATCTGAACCGGGCTTATCTGCACAGTGTGCTGCACTGTCTGTTTTTTCACCTGTGGACTAAAGGTGAGAGGGATGAATTCCTGTGGAATACAGCATGTGATATAATGGTTGAGTACACGATTGATACAATGGAAAAGAAAAGCACAAAGCGTATCCTGAGTTATATAAGAAAAACCACGTATGAGAGACTTAAAAAAGAGCATATCGTGATTGCTCCCGGAGCCTTGTACGCATGGCTATACAAGCAGTATGCAGAAATAGAGGCTGAAGAAATCACGGATATAGATGATACTGCAAACACAAAGGATAAAAATGAGCTTGCACTTCTGGCACGGGAATTTTACACAGATGACCATGCCCTTTGGCCGGAGGAGAAAAACGGCAATGCTATGCCACTAAGCTCATCCGAGGCTAAAAAGCAGTGGCAGAAAATATCCAGACAGACACGCATGGAGAAAAAACATTCAAAGGACAGTGAATCTGAGGGCGAGCAGGTAATGATGAGGGAACTGTCCGCAAAAAGAAGCAGACGAAGCTACAAGGAGTTTCTGCGCAGGTTTGCAGTGCTTCGTGAGGAGGTGCACGCAGATTACGATTCCTTTGATATGGGGTATTACGCGTATGGACTTTCGCTTTACGGCAATATGCCGCTCATTGAGCCTCTTGAAACGAGGGAGACATACAAGATAAGGGATTTTGTCATAGTACTTGATACGAGCTATTCTGTTAGCGGAGAGCTGGTGGAGCACTTTTTACAGGAGACCTTTACAATTCTCACGGAGTCGGACAGCTTTTTTGTCAGGAATAAAATACGCATCATACAGTGTGATGACAGCGTAAAGACGGACGAGGAAATTACAGATGAAAAGCAGATTAAGCCGCTTTTAAACAAGTTTACGCTCGTAGGAGGCGGAGGCACAGATTTCAGACCGGCATTTTCGTATGTGAGAGACCTTTTGGATAAGGGTGAGCTTAAGAACATGTGCGGACTTATATATTTTACTGATGGCAAGGGAATTTTCCCGGCAAAGTGTCCATCGTACAAGTGCGCATTTGTGTCGGTTGGTGCATATGAGGGTAATGAGGTGCCGCCATGGGCGATGCAGGTGGAGCTGGAGGAAACAATATGAATATAAAACAGGCAAAAAACGAAGTGAAAAATACAGTGAAAGCATACCTGTCAAAGGATGCACATGGAGAGTACGTGATACCGCAGATCAGGCAGAGACCGATGCTCTTAATCGGACCGCCCGGCGTAGGCAAGACACAGATTATGGAGCAGATTGCAAGAGAGTGCAAAATAGGTCTTGTGGCATATACCATCACGCATCACACGCGCCAGTCAGCGGTAGGATTGCCGTTTATAAAGGAGCGTGAGTATGACGGAAAGAACTATTCCGTCACGGAATACACGATGAGCGAGATTATAGCCAGCGTCTATGAAAGGATGGAAGCAACAGGGCTTAAGGAGGGCATACTATTTATTGATGAGATAAACTGCGTGTCCGAGACACTTGCGCCTACGATGCTTCAGTTTTTGCAGTGCAAGACCTTTGGTAATCAGGCTGTTCCCAAGGGATGGGTGATTGTTGCGGCAGGAAATCCGCCTGAGTACAATAAATCAGTGCGCGATTTTGATATGGTTACGCTCGACCGTGTCAGATATATATCGATAGAAGCAGACTATCAGGTGTGGAAGGAATATGCCAGAGATGTGCATATCCATGATGCTCTTTTAAGCTATCTTGAGCTTCACCCAAACAATTTTTACAGGGTGGAAACTGACGTGGACGGTATGAATTTCGTCACGGCAAGAGGCTGGGAGGATTTAAGCAGTCTGCTTAAGGTGTACGAGGCGGGAGAACTTGCAGTCACGGAGGAGGTAATAGGTGAGTTTATCCATCATCCTGATATAGCAGAGGATGTGTACGCATATTTGGAAATCTACAGAAAATACAATGAGGATTACGGTATAAGCGATATATTGTCCGGAAATGTGAAAAAGTCAGTATATAAACGTGTGTTTGATGCTGATTTCGATGAGAGAATCACTGTGGTGAATCTGCTTTTAAGCGGACTGACAGTTGTTTTTTCGGATGTGGCCAGAGAGCGGAAAATGGTGCAGCTATGGTATGAGTTTCTGAAGGAATACAGAAAGTCACAAAGAAGCACTGAAGAGCAGCATGCGCTGTACAACAGCGCTGTGGAGCAGTTTTCAAAGAATATGGAGATATTGAAGGAGAGCTCTCTTATTTTGCCAAAGGAATATTATATCAGACAGGATGTTTTAAAGCATATCAAGGGTGATTTTGATACGGTGATGGATGATTTTACCGAAGAATCAGAGAAGCTTTCAACTATGGAGGATGCGGCAGGAGAGAAGCTAAACCACGCATTTGATTTTGTGGAGGATGTATTCTCGGACGGCCAGGAGATGCTTGTCTTTGTGACAGAGCTGACCATCACACCGGAAATCAGTAGCTTTTTAGCTGAGAACGAGTGTGAAAAATTTGATATCTACAATGAAAAGCTCATGGTTGGAAGCAACAGGACAAGGCTTTTAAAGGAGCTTGAGAGATAAATCCTGGTTATGTATGCAGGGAAGATTTGAAGGAATTATCTATGATTTATATATTTAGCGCTTTTTATGCTGAGGCAAAAAATATAATAGACCACTATGGCTTAAAAAAGGAAAAAAGCCCTGAAATGGTCAGATTTGATGTGTTTGCAAATGAGAGTATCAGGCTTGTGATAACAGGCGTAGGAGAAATCAATGCGGCGGCAGCGGTTTCAAATATCGGTGGTGCGTATGGGATTTCACAGGATGATGAGATTTTGAATGTGGGGTGTGGCGCTGGTTTTAGCAGTGATATCTGTATGGGCAGTATATTTCTGGGAAACAAGCTTACTGAGCAGATGACAGGGCGTACATTTTACCCCGATATGCTGATGAAAGCAAATTTCAGGGAGTGTGAGATAGTAACGGTCGCAAGGGTGCTTAATGAAGGGAGCGATTCGGTTGTATATGATATGGAGGCAGCCGCCGTTTATCAGGCAGCAGCGTTTTTCGTGGGACCGCATCGTATGCATTTTATAAAGCTTGTTTCAGATGCCGGTGAGAGAATTGACCAGTCGAAAATCACAGAGCTTTTTGCTTTGCAGGAAGACAAAATATGTGGCTATATTGATATACTTTTAAGTGTAGGTGGTAATAAAACTTCAATAGATGATAAGACTAAAGGCGAAAATATGGCAGACGGCAATGCGACAGATGATACTAAATCCGCTTGGAATATTGACAGGCTGACCAGCGATATGCGCTGTTCCAAGGTAATGGGAGATCAGCTGGCACAGCTTATAAAGTATTGCAGATTAAGTGGTATAGATTATAAAGCTGTTCTGGATGAGTACTATACAAATGGCTTGCTGCCGTGTGAGAGCAAGCGTGAAGGAAAGAAACGTCTGTTTGAATTGAAACAGAGATTGTTGTAAGAAGGAAATGTCAAATGTGCCAATACAATAAAATGTTTTCACATGTATATGTGGAAAAAGGCGTGGCCGAGCATCCACGTACAAAGCAGATTTTAGAAAAGCTGAATAATACAACAGTCATAGAAATTGACCACTACAAGGATGTTTTCTGCCGCAAAAAGCAGAGTATTTCTGCTCAAAGCAATGCCAAGGCGCTCATACTGGCAGAGAATACAAGCGGCTGCATATATGAAGGTGCACCGGTGTGTCAGAGCTTTGGAAATGAGAATTTCTACTATTGCTCATGCATGATGAACTGTATATTTGACTGCGAATACTGCTATTTAAAGGGCATGTATCCGTCTGGTAATCTTGTGGTGTTTGTAAATCTGGAGGATATTTTTGCGGAGCTTGAAGCACTTCTGGCGCAAAAAAGCATATATCTTTGCGTGTCATATGATGCAGACCTCGTGGCCATAGAGTCGCTTACCGGCTTTGTGAGGGAATGGATTGCTTTTACAAAAAAGCATGAGAATCTTACAATTGAAATCCGCACCAAGAGTGGCAGGTGTGATTTGTGGAGCAATTACGAAGCCTGTGACAGGGTAATTATTGCCTATACAGTTTCGCCTCAAAGGGTTGTAGCAGAGTATGAGCATTTTGCGTCTGCACCTATGGAGCGGATTCAGGCAGCAAAATGTGCTATGGATAGTGGATTTCCAGTGCGACTGTGCTTTGATCCGATGATATACTGCAAGGACTGGAGAGGTGAATACAGCAGGCTGGTTGATGACGTATTTTCACAGATAGACGGTTCTAAGCTGTGGGATGTGAGTATCGGAAGCTTCCGCATATCGCAGGATTATCTGAAGAAAATGCGAAAGGACATGCCTCGTAGTGCTGTGGTGAATTTTCCATACGACAATGTGAATGGGTATTACCAGTATCCGGAAAACATACGAAGTGATATGGAAGAGTTTATGATACAGGCTGTATCCGAATATGTGGATAAGGACAGGATATTTATGTGGAAGTGATATTATTGCAATACATTTTCAATATATATATATATCACATGGTATAAAGGAGCAATAAGATGAACAAAGCAATTGTAACCGGGGCGTCTTCCGGCATCGGAAAAGCTATATGCAGGCAGCTTGCAGCGAATGGCTGGCTGGTTTACGGAATAGGAAGAAGCTTTAATCAAAGTGATGATATTGCAGGGATAGAGAGTATAGTATGCGATATTACCGATACCGCAAAGCTCATCAAGACAATAAAAGAAATTAATAAAAATCATGATATATCACTTCTCATAAATAATGCAGGCGTCGGCTTTTACGCTCTTCATGAGGAACTTAATCCTGTAAAAATATCACAGATGGTGAGGACAAATCTTGAGGCACCGATGATTATCACAAATCTGCTGCTTCGCGATTTAAAGAAAAACAAAGGAACAATAATAAATATCTCATCAATCACTGCTGAAAAGACGAATCCGCACGGCTGTGCCTATGGTGCCACAAAGGCAGGGCTTACGAGCTTTTCCCACAGCCTGTTTGAGGAGGCGAGAAAGTACGGTGTGCGTGTGGTAAATTTAGAGCCTGATATGACCGACACCAATCTGTACAGGAATGCTGATTTTACAGTGGATGAAAATGAAGCTGCAAGAATACAGCCAAATGAGGTTGCAGACGCAGTGCTTTATGTTTTGGAGCAAAGAGAAGGCCTTGTGATGACAGATATCACCATAAGGCCACAGCTTCACAGAATTGCAAGAAAGTAAAGTGTTTATATTTTAAAAAGTATCAAATGCCATTCGAACGATTGACTTATAGTCATTAAGCGTCTGGCATTTTTTAATTTTCTTCCAGAGCTTTTCAGAGTCAGAAAACAGCCCATGCATATATGCCCAGATTTCCTTCATGCGGAACATGGCATCCTTTTCACCGGAAAAGATTGACAGATAACCGGATAAAATCTCATCATGCCAGTTCTTTAAGCGCTCGCGAAGCTCGGCTTTATCCATGCTTATACCCTTAAGCTCTGCGATAAGAGCAGGATTTGCAAACAGTCCGCGGCCTATCATGATTTCATCAATATCAGGGAAGCGGTCGGTTAGGGCATTAAAACTATTAGTATCAGTGATATCTCCGTTGTAGCAGAGTATGGTTTTATCAGGATTTATTTTCTGCATGGCGAGAGCGAAGTCATCCATGCGTGGCGTATTTTTATAAAAATCCTTCTGGACTCTCGGATGCACGGTAAGCTCACTTATCGGATATTTACTGTATATTTCGATAAGCTTAGGCCATAGCTCATCATCGTTAAAGCCCACGCGGGTTTTTATTGAAACAGGAAAATCAGCTTTTGTATACAGCTCATCAAGGAAGCTATCCAGCATATCAGGATATGCGAGTATGCCGGAGCCTCGTTTCTTGGATACGACGGTACCTGACGGACAGCCGAGATTTACATTTATCTCATCATATCCGTAAGGAACAAGCTGCCTGTGCAGGTCGATGACCTCGTCTGCCACTATAGACATGGCCTGCGGTATGAGAGTGATTCCGTCGTTGTTTACCGGGTCTATGTCTCTTTTTATCTTGGCATTCATGCGCTTTGCGGCAGGGATGAACGGTGTGTAGTATTTGTCTATGTAGTCAAAATGGTGGTGGAATGCATTTCTTACTGTATATCCGGTCAGCCCTTGCATCGGTGCGAGAAAAAATTTCATGTGATTGTGAATCTCCTCATTTATGATTAATCAGATTACTACATGCTACGCATTCGCGTAATCTGACTCTACCTTTTGATCCTTTAATCATAATATGGGAAAAAGCCTGAAATGTAAACCCCCATAACGTGAAAAGAAGCCGAGGGAAGCGGCTTCTTTTCGAGGAGTTTAGTTTATGAAAAAATGTTTAAAAAAGGGAATTTGTAAAGGTGTATCTCCTTTACAGATAATACTATACTAAATAAATTTGTCCAAATTGTGTCCTTAATCGAAAAGAATAATAAAAAACTTAAATAATTTATGAAGAAAAAAGCTAAAAAAATCATTTGAATTTGCATATTGAATATATTGAAAAAAAATTGATAATTAGATACAATAGACAGTAAACGGGTAATTGTATCGGTTGAATACTTATGGTTAGGGAGCAGATAATATGAGTTATGCAGATAAAGTTTTTGTAGCGATGTGTCAGGATATTCTGGAAAATGGCACAAGCACTGAGGGAGAGCTGGTGCGTCCTCACTGGGAGGACGGCACGAGCGCCTATACAATAAAGAAGTTTGGTGTCGTCAACAGATATGATTTGTCAAAGGAGTTTCCGGCTATCACTTTAAGAAAGACATATATCAAGAGTGCAACGGATGAGCTTCTTTGGATATGGCAGAAGAAATCCAACAATATCCATGATTTAAAAAGCCATGTGTGGGATGAGTGGGCAGATGAGGATGGTTCAATCGGCAAGGCCTACGGATATCAGCTTGGTGTAAAGCATCAGTATAAGGAAGGCATGATGGATCAGGTGGACAGAGTCATCTATGATTTGAAGCATACACCTTTTTCAAGAAGAATACTTACCAATATATATGTGCATCAGGATCTGCATGAGATGAATCTGTATCCGTGCGCATACAGCATGACCTTCAACGTGACACAGAAAAAGGGTGATGACAGGCTCACATTAAATGGTATCTTAAACCAGCGCTCACAGGATGTGCTTGCGGCAAACAACTGGAATGTATGCCAGTATGCTGTGCTTATGCATATGCTGGCGCAGGTGTGTGATATGAGAGTCGGAGAGCTGGTGCACGTGATTGCAGATGCACACATTTACGACAGGCATGTGCCAATTGTGAAGGAGCTGATTGAGAGACCACAGTACGATGCTCCAAAGTTCTGGCTCAATCCTGACATAAAGGATTTCTATCAGTTTACGACGGATGATATCAGGATAACAGACTATGTGACAGGTGAGCAGATTAAGGATATACCTATTGCGGTTTAAAGAATGTGGATATGAAGCAGTTATAAGAAGGTCATTGTTCACTACTTTGTGTGAACAGCAACGATTACAACAGGGAGAAAATCATGAATTTAATAGCAGCAGTTGACAATAACTGGGCAATTGGAAAAAATAATCAGTTGCTCGTTCGGATACCTATGGACCAGAAGTTTTTCCGCGAGATGACTACAGGAAAGGTTGTAGTCATGGGCAGAAAGACACTTGAGAGCTTTCCAAACAGCAGACCTCTTAAGAACAGAACCAACATAGTGCTCACACATAACCCATCCTATGAGGTGGAGGGCGCTGTCGTGGTTCACTCACTTGATGAGCTTCACAAGGAGCTTGAAAAATACAATTCTGAGGATATTTATATCATTGGTGGACAGAAAATTTATGAGCAGCTCGTGGATGAATGCGATGTAGCCCACATCACAAAGGTGGACTTCGAGTATGATGCGGATGCATATTTTCCAAATCTTGACGAGAAGCCTGAGTGGCAGATTACGGGAGACAGCGAAGAGCAGACATACTTTGATTTGGAGTTTTATTTCCTTCGATATGAGAAAGTAAAATAAACTATTAAAATAGAAACGAGGATGACAGCAGTATGGACATCACAGGAAGAAAATTATTTGTAAAAGCATTGGAGGAGGAAGGCGTAGATACTATTTTTGCCTATCCTGGAGGAACAGTTACAGATTTATTCGATGAGTTATACAAGACTAATTCAATCAATCTGGTTCTGCCGAGACATGAGCAGGGTCTGATTCATGAGGCTGAGGGCTATGCCAAGTCTACAGGCAAGGTGGGTGTCTGCCTTGTGACAAGCGGTCCCGGTGCTACCAACACAGTTACAGGTCTTGCAGATGCGCATTATGACAATGTGCCACTTGTGTGCTTTACAGGACAGGTACCGCTTCCACTTATCGGAAATGATGCCTTTCAGGAAGTGGATATAGTCGGAATCACCAGAAATATCACAAAGTATTCTGTTACAGTCCGTGACAGAAAGGAACTTGGAAAAATCATAAAGATGGCATTTCATATTGCAAGGACCGGAAAGCCGGGCCCTGTACTGATTGACCTGCCAAAGGACATACAGACTGCATCCGGTCCGGCAGAGTATCCGGACAAGGTGGAAATCAGAGGCTATCGTGTAAATGATACAGTACATGTCGGACAGCTTAAGCGTGCCTACAAGATGTTAAAGAGTGCCAAAAAACCGCTTATCCTTGCAGGAGGCGGTATAAATGTTGCAAGGGCAAATGAAAACCTGCGCCGTTTTGCGGAGGCAGAGAATGTGCCTGTTGTCACTACAATAATGGGTAAGGGAGCTATACCTACCACTCATCCGCTTTATGTGGGAAACTGTGGTATGCACGGCAAATATGCGGCAAACAAGGCAGTCAGTGAGTGTGATTTACTTTTTTCAATAGGTACACGATTTAATGACAGAATAACCGGTGACTTAAATGAGTTCGCTCCAAAGGCAAAGATTGTACATATTGATGTGGATACTGCATCTATTTCACGAAATGTAGTGGTTGATGTGCCTATCGTTGCAGATGCCAATGTGGCACTCGACAAGTTAAACGAGTGGGCTGAGCCGAAAAAGACTGCTGAGTGGCAGAAGCAGATTAAGGCATGGGATGAGGAAAATCCTCTTGGCATGAGAAGAGACAAGGGCATGACACCTCAGATGATTATGGAGCATATCAATAAGAACTATAAGGATGCAATCTACGTTACAGATGTAGGTCAGCATCAGATGTGGGCTACACAGTACTTAGAGCTTGACAGCAACAGCCAGCTTCTTACATCGGGAGGTCTTGGAACCATGGGCTTTGGTCTTCCGGCAGCAATAGGTGCAAAGATTGCAAATCCTGACAAGGATGTTGTATGCATTAGCGGTGACGGTGGACTTCAGATGAATATACAGGAGCTTGCCACCTCAGTTGTACAGGGAGCAGGAGTGACCATATGCGTACTCAACAACTACTATCTGGGCATGGTGCGCCAGATGCAGCAGCTTTTTTATGGCAAGCGTTATTCTGCAACCTGCCTTCGAAGAAGAAAGGGCTGTCCGGCTGAGTGCAAGGGACCAAATGAGGCATGTCCTCCATACACACCGGATTTTCTCAAGCTTGTTGAAAGCTATGGTGGACACGGAATCCGCGTGGAAAAGGAAGAGGATATCGATGCAGCCTTTGCAGAGGCAAAGAAATATAAGGATGTACCTGTAATTATTGAGTTTATGATAGCTACGGATGAGATTGTCCTTCCAATGGTCAAGAGCGGAAATCCTATGAGCGAAATGATTTTAAAGTAGGAGGTGCAGAAGATGAATAATAATGAAATGAAAAACAGATGGATTGCACTTTACGTGGAGAATGAGGTCGGTGTTTTAGCAAAGGTTTCAGGACTTTTCTCTGCAAAATCCTACAATTTACAGTCTCTTACGGTTGGAACCACAGAGGATGAGACTATTTCCAGAATGACTATTTGCGTTACAAGCGATGATATTACCTTTGAGCAGATAAAAAAGCAGCTCAACAGAATGGTCGAGGTCATCAAGGTTATTGACCTGACTGATGTGCCTCTGCATATGAAGGAAATACTCTATGTCAGGGTATCAAAGCTCACCCGCGAGGAAATCACCGATATCTTCCAGACAGCGCAGGTTTTTAATATTGACGTGGTGGATAAGAATGCCGACAGCGTGATTTTGGAGAGCAAGCTTACAGAGCACCGCAATGATGATCTTATAGCTCTGCTTAAGTCACAGTACAAGCATATCTCTGTTGTGCGTGGCGGTGCCGTGGCTATTGAGGCTATGAGTACCGGCTGCCGCTAGATTATATATAGAATCTTGTGACAGTAATGAGGGGACAATTTGTATGTGTTGTTGTACAATGTTTAAATTTGAGTAATATTAGCATAGAGTAAGGAATGAGGTCTGCATATGTATGTATTTGTAAGCGATTACGAAGTGACCTAGATTTCTGTTAGAATTATGCCATGAAACACAGAAATGCCCTGCCATGGAAGGCAGGGCAAGGTGTTATGCGCCATGGACGGCGCATAAAAGCCGGTTTCGTCAAGCATAGAAAAAATTAAAGCATAATTCTTACAGAATCTTGGCCACGTAGTACTGAGCGCACAAACACATACATATGCAGACCTCATTCCGTAGTATTGCAATAAATTAGCGAGCCGCAACCTCAATAATTTCACCAACATACATAGTGTGCATATCGTGATCACCATACCATTGATGCATAATGGCTTTGTCTGTAAATGAAGCCTCCTCAATAGGCACAGCAGCCATCTTGCGGCAGAGGAATACGAGATTTGCTTCGTCAGGATATGGGATGCCATGGCGTATTGCAGGAGTCAGACCGGCCTTTGACCATTTGTCTTCGCCGCGTCCTGAGTGAGCACCACAGTATTTTAAGGCATCGCGGTATTTCTCGCTAAGGAAAGAAAGTGAGAAAAACTCACCATTGTCTATGAAATCCTTAGTATATCTTGATTCCCTGATAAAAATAAATACGACATTTTTGCCCCAGAGGACACCGGTTCCACCCCATGAAACGGTCATGGTGTTTGATTTCTCCTTGTCGCCGGCTGTCACGAGAGCCCACTCCTTACTGAGCTTGGTGAATGGATTGATATCGAGCATGTCGATTGGATATGGTTGAAATGTATGCATAATTTTCCTCCTTAATATTAATAAAATTGACAAATGCTGCTAAGTGTGTGATACGCAGTGCAAGTCAGAAAAATCTGAGATTTTCCTGACTGTACGGGCAGTCGCCCTATCAAATTAAAAATATAAAAAAAGTGCTCAGCAAGCTGGCATTTTTATATATTTTCAATTTGGCACTGCTCGTTGCTTACGCTCATTATATCATATGCCACGCACTTTGTGCATATTATTGTAAAAAGATATTAAGGTAATAATATTCATGAAAAATCTGCACATTTTACAACAGGAGTCCATTGATGAGGGGCGGCTTCAGGTGAGAGTACGACAGAAAAACATGGGGACGCCGGTTGCGGATGCAAGGGTGTCAGTCAGCTATTCCGGGGATCCGCAGGGGAAGATAGAGGAAACTGATACCAACGAATCGGGAAGCATAGAGGCTGTTGAGATTGCCACTCCGCCACTTGAGTATTCTATGTCGCCCAGTGAGTCACAACCGTATTCGGAGGTGACGGTAACTGTTTCAGCTAACGGATACAGAAATATCACGGTTTCGGGCGTTGAGGTGATGCCAGACAGACTTTCCATACAGGATATTGAGCTGGAAGTACTTGATGCACCGGGAAATGATGTGGACAATATTGTTATTCCAGCACATACACTTTACGGTGATTATCCTGCCAAGATACCTGAGCCGGAGATTATGCCGGTTGCTGAGACCGGTGAGATTGTACTTAATCGTGTTGTGATTCCGGAATATGTTATTGTGCATGATGGGGCACCATCGGATTCCACAGCGGCAAATTATTATGTAAGATATAAGGATTACATCAAAAATGTAGCTTCCAGTGAGATATATGCGACCTGGCCTGATGCCACTATAAGGGCAAATGTGCTTGCGATTATGTCATTCACGTTAAACAGGATATACACGGAGTTTTATCGGGGAAAGGGCTATAATTTTAATATCACTTCGTCCACGGCATATGACCACAAATTCATCTATGGCAGAAATATATATGACAATATCTCGCTGATAGTAAATGAAATGTTTGAAAACTATCTGTCGAGACCTAATGTGAAGCAGCCGATTCTGACGCAGTACTGTGACGGACAGAAGGTCTCCTGTCCGAGCTGGATGACGCAGTGGGGCTCTAAAAGTCTCGGTGACCAGGGCTACAGTGCAATTGAGATACTCAGATACTTTTACGGAAGCAACATGTATATCAATACCGCGGAGGCTGTATCAGGAATCCCGGCGTCATGGCCGGGCTACAATATAGGCATAGGCTCGTCCGGGCAGAATGTATACCAGATACAAAAGCAGCTCGCCCGCATCGCAAAGGCATATCCGGCAATTCCGTCTATTGTGCCGGATGGAATATACGGACCAAAGACAAAGGCGGCCGTGGAAAAATTTCAGGCTGTATTCGGACTTCCGGTTTCAGGTGTGGTGGACTACAATACATGGTATGAGATATCAAATATATATGTCGCTGTGACACGTATTGCGGAGCTTGCTTAATTGGATTAAAGGAGCAAAACAGTGCTGGCAAGAGAAAAAATGATGTGATATTATATAAAATAAAAGTAACTATTCACAACCCTATTTTTAGATAAAGAAAGACAATTTTATGAATACAGAAACCCAAAATTACAAGATAATTGTTGCATACGACGGCACACGCTACAAAGGCTGGCAGGTGCAGAAATCCACAGATGATACAATACAGGGAAAGCTTCAGCATGTGCTTTCCACGCTGGCAGGAAAGCCGGTTGAGGTCATAGGCTCAGGGCGCACGGATGCGGGAGTGCATGCGGTGGGACAGGTGGCAAGCTTTCACATGCCGAAGCACTTTTCCAAAGATGAGATATTTATATGGCTGAATGAGCATCTGCCGGCAGATATTGCGGTGACAGCTATTTCAAATGTGCCTGACAGATTTCATGCCAGGTACAATGCCGTCTCAAAGACATATGTGTATACAATACACACCGGTATTGTGTCCGATGTGTTCAGGAGAAAATACGTATACGACTATGATAAACCGCTTGACACATACCGGATGAAAAAAGCAGCAGCGTATCTTCTCGGAGAGCATGATTTTAAAGCTTTTTGTGGCAATAGACATATGAAAAAGTCAACGGTCAGGACGATTTTTTCTATTGATATAGAAAAAACAGGCGCTGATATTGTTATCAGCTACACCGGAGATGGATTTTTACAGAATATGATAAGAATCATCACAGGAACGCTTATCGAAGTGGGCGATGGAAGGAAAAATCCGGATGCTGTGATGGAAATTTTAGCTTCAAAGGATAGGGCACAGGCAGGCTACACAGCACCGGCGTGTGGGCTGAGCCTGGAAAGGGTAGATTATGGCAAAGTGGTATGTTAGTGCGAAGAAGGCTGATTTTGCGGCAATCGGAGCGAAGTTTGGAATAGATCAGGTGACGGCGCGGATAATCAGAAACAGAGGTGTTATAGGAGATGACGCGGTAAATGAATTTTTAAACGGCAAAATCTCAGACATTGCAGACCCGGCTCTTTTAAAGGATGGTCAGAGGCTGGTTGACATTCTTGCCCAAAAGATAGCTGACAAGGCCAAAATCAGGATAATTGGTGACTATGATATAGACGGAGTGATGTCTACATATATTCTTGTGAAGGCATTTAAAAGAGCCGGTGCATGTGTGGATTATATGATTCCCGACAGAGTGAAGGATGGCTATGGTTTGAATGTGCATCTGATTGACAAGGCATATGAGGACGGGATAGACACTGTGGTCACCTGTGACAACGGAATTGCGGCGATTGAGGAAATCGCCCATGCAAAGGAGCTTGGAATGACGGTTCTCGTAACAGACCACCATGCAGTGCCTTTTGAAGATATAAAGGGTATAAAGATTTACAAGGATAGCAAAGCAGATGCCGTTGTAAATCCGCATCAGATAGAGTGCAGCTATCCGTACAAGGAGCTTTGCGGAGCAGCTGTTGCCTGGAAAATTGTCATATTACTATATAGAAAAATCGGCATAGATGAGAAAGAGGCCATGGATTTTATAGAGAATGTGGCATTTGCAACAGTCGGTGATGTCATGCCGCTGACGGGTGAAAACCGTATACTCGTAAAGGCCGGTTTAAAGAGTATTCATCATACGACAAATATCGGCATGAAAGCCCTGCTTGAATGTTGTAATATAGAGGCTGAAAACGTGGATGCATATCATTTTGGATTTGTTCTTGGACCCTGTGTCAATGCGACAGGCCGTCTGGATACAGCCAAAAGAGCACTTGAGCTGTTTTTATGCGACAGGCAGGAGGAGGCCATGCGCATCGCATCAGAGCTTGTAGCACTCAATGATGACAGAAAGGAAATGACTGCAAAGGGCGTCGAAACCGCAGTTGAGATATATGAGAGGGACAATTACGAAAAAGACAAGGTGCTTGTCATATATCTGCCGGATGTGCATGAGAGCATAGCTGGAATCATAGCAGGCCGTATCAGGGAGAGATACAATAAGCCAACCTTTATACTCACAAAGAGTGAGGACGGAGTAAAGGGCTCAGGCCGCTCGATAGAGGAGTACTCCATGTATGAGGAAATGTGCAAATGCAGTGAGCTGTTTACGAAGTTTGGTGGCCACCCGATGGCTGCAGGACTTTCACTGCCACAAGAAAATGTTGAGCCATTCCGTCAGAAAATAAATGAGTATGCATCGCTTACTGACGATGACCTTGTGCCTAAAATACATATAGATGTGCCGATGCCGGTGGATTATGTATCAATGAGGCTGGTGTCTGAGTTTTCAGTACTGGCACCGTTTGGAAAGGACAATCCAAAGCCTGTTTTTGCGGATAAAAATCTACGTGTGAGCCGCATGTGGGTAGTTGGTAAAAACAACAATGTGCTTAGGCTTTCTTTGATATCCTCATATGGCACGCCAATCAATGCAATTTATTTTGGTGATATAGAAAGCTTTTTTGACTATATCAGGCAAAGGTTTGGTTCGGACGCGCTTGAAGCTGCACAAAGAGGAAGGTTCAATAATATAGTGCTGTCCGTAGTATATTCACCAAAGATAAATGTATTCAGGGAAAATGAGTCACTGCAGTTTGAAATACAGTATTATAAGTGATATTATATTCTAAAAAGGTAACCGGTAAAGGAGAATAGATCAGTGTTTGGGAACAGAGCAAAAATATCCGCTGAGGAATTAGCGTATATGAAGGAACAATTGGATAATGACAGGGGATTTTTCGAGAACGTAAATGCAAAGTCAAAGCTTATAGAGGCTGATTTTGATGAGCTGGAGAAATCAAGACAGCTTGAGGAGTCATCTCTTAAGCAGCTGAATGATAATGCAAATAATGTGGTGGAATTTTCAAAGGACAGCATGGATGCCATATCAGCCTTAAACGACAGCTTTACAGAGTGTGTAAAGGCGGCTGCGGACAATCTTACAAGTCTTGAGAGTGCGGCAAAGGCAATTGCCACACAGCATGAGGATACATGTGCGCTTGTCGAAAACAATAAGCATTTTACAGCTCCGGCTAAGAGCTTGTCAGAGACATCGGACAGGCTTGAGGAGCATGTGGATAGCTGTGCGGATATAGCTGCGCAGATGAAGGAGCAGAATAAGCAGATGAGTGTTCTCTCACTCAATGCTGCTATAGAGGCGGGCATGCTTGGAGAGCAGGGAAAGCTGTTCGTAGAGGCTGCTGAGAGTATAAGGGAGGCATCTGTTTCATATGACAGTGCAATCGATGCTGTGAAACAGGAACTTTCAGAGGCAAAAGCTGAGATTAGTGCACTTAAAGAGCAGGTGAGCCACCTTGTAGGGCTTCTAAAGGACAACAATGTTGCCACAACAAAGCTCATGAAGCAGGGAGTAGAACTCAATCATGTGTTTTCACAGTGTGATGAGATTTCAGTTGACATGATAGAAGCGTGCAGACAGCAGATTGTGTCAATCCGCAATACACAGGAGGAGATTATCAAGTTTGAGGAGCGCAATAAGCTGCAGATAGAAGATGCATACGCAGAAATTTCGACTCAGAGGAAAAATTCAGTAGAAATAAAATCCACTGTGGACAAGGTGCTCGACTACAGCAGGGAGAGAGTAAGATAACAGGACAGATATGCAGACTTTGAGTGTCATGCATTTTTATGAGTGAAATATAAAAAGACATCAACCGGTGGAAATTCCGGCTGATGTCTTTTTGAGTTGAAAGCTGCAATCATTAAATCAAATACGAACCTTGCTGTTTGCTGCATCCTGGAAGCTTCCGCTCTTCTGTGGCAGATGCATCCAGTTTTTGATGTAGACCACATTGTACATAACGAAAGCAAGCATAAAGGCTGTAGAAACGTCAAATACTGAGTGCTGTTTGATAAACATGGTAGACAGTACAATCAGAACACAAAGCACTAATGATGCATGCTGAACGTGCTTTTTATCCTTGAAATAGCTGCTGTGCATCACCGCAAAATGAATGCCGAGCGAATTGTATACGTGAATGCTCGGAAACAGGTTCGTCGGTGTGTCAGTGGAGTAAAGCCACTCGCAAAGCGCTGTAAACATATTGTGGTGCGTGAAATAATAAGGTCTTAAATTGTGACCATTCGGGTAGAGCGTTGATATAACCAAAAATACGGTCATACCGGTGTATAAAAACGCACACAGTCTGTAAAATTCTTTTTTGTCATGTAATGCCGTGAAAGCAATTCCAAAGGCCACATAGCCAAACCACATGATATAAGGAATAACAAAGTATTCACAAAACGGTATATAATCATCTATCGGAAGATGAATCAAGTGATAATGTGTGGTAACAGTGCGTTCTAAATATCCAAACCAGGTCAGATATATGATAAAGTATGATAAAATCCACACATGCTTGTAGCGGTTGAAAAGCTCTATAAGCTTATTCTGTATTTTCTTCATAAAACCACCTTTTTAATCCGCTTGAAATTATAACACTGAAAAATAATTCAAACAACACCAAAACAAAAGACTTAATAAATTTTATGAAAAAATTAATAATTAAGACCTTATATAATGAGCTTTTTGTGAAATATTTATCTGCAGCAAAAAGCATAGGATATAACCTGTGGGCTAATCTGCATAAAGAATGCTAAAATCCCATGGTGCAAGAGCTATACAATCGCCTGCTGATACTGTACTGTCATCGCAAAGCTTCTTGAGACCGTCTGCATGGCAGGTAACAGTCTGCTCATCATCCGAGTAGTTGAGCAGATAAATGATTTCTTCGCCCTGCATATTGGTGCCGCGCTTTATGACAACGGGATAAGAAGCATCAAATTCATTTTTTTGCTCGCCGAAGAAAAGCTTTAGGGCTTCTATCAGCGTGTCCTCACCAAAAAGTGTGGCAAGATACATGGCGCGTCCTTTGCCATAAGAGTTTTCTGTGATAGCTGCGTGTACTCCCCAGTGCTTGTGCTCATACATAGCAACAGGTGTGGCAGTGGTACAGTCGACCATCTCCATCCAGTCACGCGCTTTTGATGATTTGCCACCACAGGTTACGGTGACATCGTCAGGCAGGGTGAACTCATCGTACTGTATGCCGAGAGCCTTGTTTATAATATAAGGCTGTACGTCATGGCGTATTTTAAGGTGTTCATCCGAAAAAGCAGATTTAAAGGTCACCACCATATTGCCGCCGTTTGCAACAAATTCATTTAAGGCATTGAGCACCTCATCTGTTGCGCTATAGAGCGCAGGCAAAAGTATATTCTCATATGAAGCAAAAAGTGCCGGGTCGGCAGGAATCACGTCGTACTCAATGTTCATCAGATACAGGGCATCGCAAAGCCATCTGAAAACGGTATTGTAGTTGGAGTCGCTTTCGTTGTTCAGCTTAAATTCATTAAGCCCTGTAAGAGAGGCATTGTCAGCAATAACCGCAAACCTGTTTGTCTTTTTCAAATTTACCAGCCTGTGTCCGTATTTTTTTAGTTCGTTTCCGATAACACTGCACTCCTTATAAAGCCGGTTCGGTCTAAGGTCGTGGGAGAGCACGCCCTTCCAGTAGCTTTCTATGGCATTGTGGATAGAATGCCAGTGCCAGTATTCAACCATGCATGCACCGTTTGCAATGTGGCTTATGGCCTGCAGACGCAGTTGTCCCGGATAAGGAAGCCATGGGTGATTTCCGGCAGCCTCGGTCTCAAGTACCAGATAATTATCACCTTTTATGCCTCTTGCAATATTGCCGCAGGCGGTAATCTCGCGGCCGCTCAGACTGTTCTGGGAAGGGTGATATATATCGCAGCCTGCGATATCCATACACTTGGCAGCCTCGTACTGATTGACCTCAGGCTGCATGCCGTAAGAGTAATCGTGCCATTCAAAGTCGAAATTGTGAGTGATGAACTGGTCATCTCTCTTGTATTTTTTGACGATATCGGCCTGCCATGCAAAAAAGTCTGTCACGAGCTTTCTCTGGAATTTTTTGTATTCCGCATCAAGGCTCATATTTATGGTGCCGCGGATATCAGGAAAGGCATCCCAGTCATCCACACGGTTGCTCCAGTAATCAAGTCCAAACTCCCTGTTAAACTCGTCAATGTCAGGAAATTCATTCTTCAGATATTCTACAAATTTAGCCTGTGCGTATTTGGAACAGGTGTCATAGGGCTTGGTCTCATTGTCGAGCTGGAAGCCGATCACGCAGTCGTAGTCCTTTACCTGCTCCATGAGCTTTTCAATGATAATCTGTGCATGGTGCAGATAGTCAGGGTTTGTGATATCCATGTTCTGGCGGTGGCCGTAGAGCTCTTTGCCGTTATGTGTCACTGCGAGAATATCGGGATATTTTTTTGCAAGCCATGATGGAATAGCATATGTAGGTGTTCCGACAATGACCTTCAGCTCATATTTTGCTGCGCAGTCAAGCATGCGGTGCAGGTGTGTAAAATCAAATACTCCCTCCTTAGGCTCCCATGTGCTCCAGGTGGATTCGGCAATTCTGATAACATTCATGCCGGCATCGCGTATCATCTTAAAATCTGTTTCTATGCGGTCGTAAGGCATATATTCGTCGTAATATGCCACGCCATATAATATTTCATTAAAATTCATTTATATGTACCTCCAATAGTTATACCATAAATATACGTTAGTAAATAAATGGTGTAAACATTAAATCATCAGAAAACAAAATGTTGAGCGAATATGCGTGGAAGAATGAGTCAGTTGCGCAAAAATTGCATGTCTGGGATGACAAGTGTATGAAGATAGGTTATAATGAAAAACAATAGAGTTGCGCAACAAATAAAAGTTGTTCAGTGATTAATCACATTTAGATGAAAGAGGCGGCAGAATGAGTAACAATATCACTATATCAGATGTAGCAGAGGCACTTGGCGTTTCAAAGACAACAGTAAGCAGGGCTATATCGGGAAAGGGCAGGATAGGCGCTGCAACAAGAAAAAGAGTGCTTGAATATATACAGGAGCATGATTATAAACCTAATGTAATAGCCAGAGGGCTTGCACAGTCAAAGACATTTAATATATGTGTGGTGATGCCGGGGGATTATGCACTTGTCGATCTGCCTTTTTTCCAGGAAGCTATAATGGGGATTCAGGAGATAGCAGGTATGATGGAATACGACCTTTTGCTTTGTATAGGCTCAGGCAATGATATGGCGGGGCTTAGGCGTATCATACAGAATCATAAGGTGGATGGAGTGGTGCTGCTTCGCACGATGGTAGATGATCCACAGGTGACATTCTTGCAGGAGCGCAGGATACCGTTTGTCACAGCTGGCTCATGCAAATATAAGGATGTAAAGCAGATTGACCATGACCATAGAAGTGCCTGCAGGGAGCTGACATCAATTATGCTCATGCGTGGCATGAAAAATATGGCGCTTCTCGGAGGAAGCGAGGATATTGTTGTAAATCAGACCAGATACGCAGGCGTAGTGGATGCCCATGAGCAGTTTGGAAAGAAAATAAATGACAATCTTGTATTTTTAAACCTTGAAGGAAAAGCATATGTCGAAAAGGCTGTAGATGATGCAATTGACAGAGGCTGCGACTGTCTGCTGTGTATGGATGATGCAGTTTGTGCGCAGGCCATGAGACGGCTCCGCGAAAGGCATATAAAGGTGCCGCAGCAGGTGAAGGTGGCTTCATTTTACAACAGCTCAGTGCTGGAAAATAATGTGCCGTCCATTACATCGCTTTCATTTGATTCAAAGGAGCTTGGAGCAAGAGCCTGTAAGAATCTGCTCAGACAGATAGAGGGTGAAGAGACTGAGAACAGGACACTTCTGCCGTATGAGGTAGTGTTAAAGGAGTCCACACAGTAGATAGTAAAAGCCGGAGCCGACAAATTGTCAGACTCCGGCTTTTGCTTTATATGGTTTTAAAACTGTTAAATCATCGCCAGATAAACCGTTGCGAGTGACACAACAATCTGGATAATTGCAAATCTGAAAACGACCTGTGCATTTGACCAGCCGAGCTTCTTTCTGACGTGGTCATGGATAGGAGTTGTGGTATTCTTTAAAATATGTATCTTCAAAAATCTAAGAAGAGAAACCTTTACGAGTCCAAGTCCACCGTCGATGATAAGCACGAGACCTGCCAGTATGTAGATGAATGGGCTTTGTGATTTAAGAGCACAAATAGCTATAAATATACCCATGGCTCTTGAGCCCGCATCACCCATCAAAAGCTTGCTTGGTGTGGCATTGTACCACAGATATCCGAGCAGACATACCGCAAATAATAAAATACAATAGTTGAAGCTGTCAGTTATTTTGAGCACTGAATCAAGCACGAAGAAAGTCATTATGGTAATGATGGTAAGTGTTCCCGAAAGACCATCAACACCGTCTGAACAGTTTGTGACATTGATTGATACCCAGACTAAGATGACTGTGAGTATTCCAAACACAACAGGTGGAATATTTACAGAGCCGCCAAATATGGCAAAGGCGATTGTGCTTGAGTTGAAATGCAGATACACAACTGCCACAACAATGGCAACCGCAAAATCAAGTGCGCCCTTTAAATACTCGCCCCATGGCTTTTCTGCCGCATCGTCAAAGTAGCCTGTGAGCATCTCAATAACTATAAGCACAAGATAAATGACAATCTCCGCATTGATTTGTGAGAAAAGCACTGCTGATATCACAAATGTGAATATAAAGATAATACCGGCGCCTCTCGGCTTCCCGGCTGAAAGCTTTCCGTCCACAGCAAACTGTCTGCCGAGATCCTTTGGTAAAAATTTATTTAATTTTGCAATAGCAATACATGTGAGTGCGAATGCAAAAATCACTCCGATGAAAGCTATTATCGACATATCTGCCGAAGTCAAATAAGAAATCATATAGTCCTCCTTTGATATTGTATTACAACCTCATTCATTATATTAGTCTGATAAAAAAAAGTAAAGTTTTACTTGCAATTTTAAATAATTGTGTTATTATACTTATATGCTTTAAAGCGTTGAAGCATTAAAACTTTAAATTGTAACATCAAGCTACAGTAATATTTATATTTGTTACAATAATATTTATACTTGGAGGAAACAAAAATGGCTCAGAAAGGTGATTTAATGACAGCACGCCCTGATATCCGCGTGCTTGACGCTACCATTAGGGATGGAGGACTGGTAAACAACTTTATGTTTACAGATGATTTTATCAATGCTCTTTATCGTGCAAACGTAAAGGCAGGCATCGACTATATGGAGTTTGGTTATAAAGCATCTAAGGAGCTTTTTGATGTAAATAAATTCGGCAAATGGAAGTTCTGTGATGAGGCAGCTATCCGTGAGATAGTCGGAGACAACAACTCTGATATGAAGATTTCTGTAATGGCGGATGTCGGCAGATGTGACTACAAGAAGGATATTCTCCCTCGCGAGGACAGTGTGATTGACATGGTGCGTGTGGCTACATATGTACATCAGATGCCTGCAGCAATCGAGATGATTGAGGATGCCAAGTCCAAGGGCTACGAGGTAACCTGCAACATCATGGCCATCTCAAATACACAGGAATCAGACCTTGATCAGGCACTTGACATGGTTGCCAAGAGCTCTGCAGACGGCATATACATCGTAGACAGCTACGGAGCTCTCTACCCTGAGCAGATTCGCCGCACTGCCGATAAATACACAGAAATTGCTGAGGCAAACGGAAAGTTCGTAGGAATGCATGCGCACAATAATCAGCAGCTTGCATTTGCAAACACCATAGAGGCAGCAGCCCGGGGAGTCAGCCTGTTGGATGCAACAATGATGGGCATGGGACGAGGCGCAGGAAACTGTGCGATGGAGCTTTTACTCAGCTTCCTCAAAAATCCAAAATACAACGTATTCCCTGTACTCAAATTCATTGAAGAGCATATGCTTCCGCTCAAGGAGAGCGGTGCTGTATGGGGCTACGATATTCCATACCTGCTCACAGGACGCTTAAATCAGCATCCATCAGCAGCCATTGACTACATCAAGTCAGGTGAGACACATTACGCAGATTTCTACACAGATTTGCTTGATAAATAAAAAAAGATAGATGTATATAAAACAATCCGCTATGCCAGATTTTGGCGTAGCGGATTGTTTTTATGCGCGTGAAAACCAAAGAGTAATGCGAAACTCGGTATTATTATGTGAAACAATAGCCCGCCCATTCATCTGCTTCATCATAAGGGTAATATTTCTGATACCCATGCCGGTGGTATTAAACAGAGAGCTTTTATCTGCGATATGGTTTGTTATCTCGATACCTGCATCTTTACTCCGGTAGATAGAGCTTATGCAGACAGGAGCTTTGATATCTGCATATTTGCATATATTGTTTGTTATATTGTTAAAAATCCGTCCGAGGAAGTTTGAGTTCACAGTGATTTTGAAATCCTTCCATATGAGCTTTTCTATATCAAGCGAAAAGCTTTTTTCACGAAGAATAAAAGCCATCTCAGAAAGATAGTCACCTATTGCACTTTCCATATTGCATGGAGCATCAAGCTCAAGAGCTTCTTCATTGCAGGCAAGTGAATAGTCAAAAAGCTGGTCGGTAAGGCCTTTTATTTCGCATATTTTATTGAAAATCACATCTATGTGTTCAGTGGGAATCGCACCCTTTTTATTTTCCATTTTGATAATTTCAGCGTATGACTGCAGCCCTGCGAGAGGAGTGCGGATATCGTGTGCCATGCTTCGTATCAGCATATTTTTTTCATTGATCAATTCGGTTTCAGACTGCTCGACAACGTTTAAAGTGCCATGTATTTGCATGAGAATATGTCTGGAAATGAAAAACAAAATCATTATTGCTGTAATTAAAGTGAAGAGAGCATCACAAATAAGCAAAGTTTTGAGATATTTGTCCTGATAGTTATTATATATAAAAATTTTAGCTGTCCTGTCACTAAAGTTTAACGCTGTAAGATAAACAGATATTTTCTGATTATATAATAATAGATTTTGGGGCTTTTTGAGACTTAAATATTCTGTTGAAGCGTAATATGTTTCATTGTCAATGGATATGAGAAAAAATTCGGGCTTTTCTCTTTGAATCCATGCTTCAATGCTTTTAAAATCGTATGACGAAACCTTATTGTCAGACACATATTTTTGAAAGCTGGTAATATATGGAGCTTGTGTATTGTAAATATAGCTGTCGGAGTTTACATATTCATTTATTATTTTTTCCCCGTAAAGGTATATAGCTGTAAATACAGCAATTGAAATCAATAAAGCTATTAAAAATGAAATCAATAAGCTGCTTATGTATTCCTTATATCCGTTAAATTTATTCTTCAAATTTATATCCCTTTCCCCACACTGTTTTAATCAGGTGGGCACAGCCACAGCCGGCTTCAAGCTTATTGCGCAGATTTTTAATATGAACCATAATGGTGTTATTGGAAAACTGTGTATACGGTTCATTCCAGACGCTTTCAAATATATTCTGTGTTGAAAATGTCTTTGTCGGATGAGAAATTAACAGCAGAAGAATCTGATATTCTTTATCCGTGAGAGCAAGCTGTCTGCCATCGTAACTGACATTGTTGCATTTTGTGTATAAGGTTAAGCCACATCGTTCAATAGTGGATGAAGCGGTGGTGTCTGATGCATCTGCATTGTCGTAGACGCGACATCTTCTTATAAGAGCCTGAATACGCGCTATAAGCTCCACGTAGGAGAATGGTTTGACAAGATAATCGTCCCCTCCGGCGGAAAGGGCTTCCATTTTATCGGTTTCAAGAGATTTGGCTGTCAAAAAGAGAATCGGAACATATGATTTTTCCCTGATTTTGCGGCATACATCGATGCCGGAAATATTTGGCATCATTATGTCAATAATCAGCAGATCAAAAGTTTTGTCGAATAATTCTAATCCTTCTTCACCATTAGTTGCCTCAACAACAGTGTAACCTTGATTTTCAAGCAAAATCCTAAGAGCATTTCTAATAGTAACATCATCTTCAATAATAAGTAGTTTATTCATACGCAAATATCTCCTAAGTAGTATAATAATATAAAATATAATAGCACATAAAAACACAATATGCGCTTAATAAAATCTGAAAAATTCTGAAGAAATCTGAAGCTTGGATGTACATGACAATGAAAAATTCAGAAATTTTCATAATAAATTAAGTCGAATTTTCAGAAATATGAGATACTATATAAGCATAGACGTCTATGGTAACAATGCGGTAGTAAAAAACACAAGGAAAGGAAAAAATGAGACAGCAATTAAACAGAATTATAAGTGATAAAAAAAGTATAGGAATGATAATTTTTATGCTCGTAATTCCAATTTTGGATATTGTACAGATTTATTATCAGGATATTATTAAATTTAATGGAGAAATGGGGAAACCCTATCCGTTATATGTCACATTTTTATCATGCTATTCACAAGGACACATATTTCAAATGATTTATCTGTGGTTTTTGCCATTATATTTGCTTGTAATAGTGGGAGAAGAGAGTATTGTTGATTATATTACAGGATATAAGAATATATTGATATGTAAAATGGGAAAAAATAAATATATTTTACAAAAAATGAAATCAGCCTTTATCGTCTCATTTACAATTGTATTTGTAGGACTGGGATTAAATCTTATACTATCACAAGTAGTATTTAATGGGGGAACAAATACACCGTTTGATGCAGAACCATTGAAATATGACAGTTTTGTCATGGTAGAAACATTTCTTTTTGAAATAAGCTATACACATCCATTGACAACGAATATAGTCTACATTCTTATAACGGCAATATTTGCCGGTGTTTTGGGAATGATGGGAGCTGCGTTGGCAATATCTATACACGAAAGAAAGATGGTATATGCGTTGACCTTTGCAATCTGGTTCATACCTATTTTGTTTAAAAATTCATCAATGCATATTTTTCAACCGTTTATGGAATATGGTTTTAATGTTGTTGTTCCAGTGGCGATATGGTGTATAGTGCTTTACATTTTAGTGATTATAACAGCTATTATATGGGAGAAAAAAATTGTTGAAGTATAAATATTTAGTATGTGCTTTAATATATGTGGGATTGTGTAGTATAGATTGTTATTTTTCAAATGTACCTATGCTTAATTCAATAGGGCAGATGGGGATAACGGAGGATGTAATTTTCCTGAATAGCCACAATTCAGGCAGTAATTTCTGTGGAATTAAAGAAATATTGGTTGTAGATACAATTCCTGTCTTATTGGGAATATACTATGCATTGGACAAAGAAAAAACATATATATTACTTAGATATAAAACGCGGGAAAAATATAATAATAGCCAGATCAGGATAATTATTGTAATGGCGGCAATATTTTCGGCAGTTCGTCAGATAGTTGATTATATTTTTACGGTATATAGTTTTAATGGTGCAACAATTAAGAAATATCCATTTGTACTGTATTCTCTTATGGAATTTGTTGTTATTTGGATTTTCTTTGTCGCAACAGGTCTTTTTTACAAAATACTTAGAGATTGTTTACAAAATGAACTTATTGCTCTTATAGGAGCTTTTGGAGTTAATTTTGTGCAATTCATTTTGATAAGATTTTGGCTCGTTAAGTTTTGGATACCGGGGTTAGATGTTGCTGTAGCATATGATTTTTTGGAAGGAAATAAATCGTTTGTAAGCTGTTTGGGTATTCTTGCAAAAAATATAGTAATGGCAATAGTTCTGTACATAGCAGGAATAGTAACGTTTGCAAAAAGGGATATTTTAAGAAATGAAAAATAAGTGGTTAAACATAATATTGATCATATGCATGATTATTATGCAAAGAGTTGTAATACAAATGAGTGGCTATGAGGTATATCAATTACCATTTGCCAGTACACTTTTTATTTTTGACAACCCAACAAGTAATTTAGTGCAAATTTTATATGCATATATACCATTACCATTTGTACTTTTTTACTTTTCGGGTAATGCAAGAGAAATTACAACCGGATATGGTAAGCTTTGGCTGATCAGATCGTATAGCAGAGAGAGGTTATACTTAAAAAATGCTATATTATCAGCAGCAAAATTAGCCTGTATAGTAATAGGTCAGACGATTATTTTTTTAATATGTGATGGGACATGGAATGATTTATCAAGTATAAAATTAATACAGGTAATAGTTACATATTTTGTTGGAGTATGGGCATTGGTACAATTACAATTTCTACTTGAATTATTTATGGATGCCAGTATTTCAAATATATTTGTAAATATTTTTTGTGTGGTATCACTGATAATTGGAAATAGCGTACTGATAAATCGTGATCTAAGCCGGATTGGAGTTATGCTTTTCCCCAATATGCTATTTGGAACGCGTAGTGGGATAATTTATCAAAAAAACATATATGTGAGATACGAAGCTTCAATTACATATGTGATTATATTATTAGTAGTTTTAAATATTATTTCAATAATGAAATATAAGAAAACAGACATTTACTGAGGAGATGATATAGTATGATACAATTACAAAATGTAACAAAGAGGATAAAGGAAAATACGGTATTGGATAATGTATCGTATACGTTTAAAAGTGGTTTTGTTTATGGTTTATATGGGCAAAATGGTTCAGGAAAGACTATGCTGCTAAGAGCTATAAGTGGTTTGATAAATCTGGATAGTGGAAGTATTTTTATTGATGGGGAAAAGCTGCATGATAAAATTGAGTTTCCACCTGAGACCGGTATTGTTATAGAAAATATGGAATTGCTGCCGGAATGTTCCGCAAAGAAAAATCTTGAAATGCTTGCAAAGATAAAAAATATAGCTGATGAAAAAGATATAATCTTTTCTCTGGAAAGGGTGGGTCTGGATCCCGACTCTGATAAAAAAGTAAAAAAATTCTCATTGGGAATGAAACAGCGATTAAATATTGCACAGGCAATTTTTGAAAATCAGAAAATTATATTGCTTGATGAACCGACAAATGCATTGGATGAAGAGGCAGTGCAGCTTATATATAAAATAATAAGAGAGGAGAAGTCAAGAGGAGCAACGATTATTGTAGCCACTCATCATAAAGAAGATTTAAAGGAAGTGTGTGATGTGATATTAAAAATTGCGGGGGGAAAAATTGTTGAGGAAAATGAAAATAAATAAGTATTTTCTTGGAATTGTTCTTATAATCATAATAATTATGTACTTTATGGCTGGAGTTCTTTTCCTGGGAAATACAAGAGAAGATAATAATATGAAAGTTAGTACTGAACAACAGAGAATAGAATATCAGACTTTTAAGTCTGAAACAGAAGGCTATAGTCTTGCATCAAAATACGCAGAAAATCTGCAGAATAATTCTTTGGACAAAGAAGCTATTAATTTACAATTGCAGGAGGCAAAGAAATTTTTACAGGATAATATTAAAGGAATAAGCAGGGAAAGCGATAATTTTGCGCAGATGTTTTATTATTGTGGGATCATATATGGGGTAGATGATATTTACAATTGTGGTGATTATGAATTTGTAAAGGTTGGAATTGAAGTCAGAAAGTATATTATTAAAGTTCAAAATGGTGATATGGATGATGAGCTTGAAGCTGACTTATATGATAAGCTGACAAAACTCACTGCTGATGATATACAGGAGGTTGTTAACGCAATTGATAATTAAAACAAGATAAAAATAGCAAAAATCTCTGGACACTGCAACAAATGGGATATGTGCAGTTCTAAATTAACCCATTCTTTTGTAGTGCATTGTAAAACATAGCACGTCCAGAATAGTTCCAATACGCACAATTTTGACGAGGAAGATTACTTGAATAAAAGCAGATAAAAATCAGTTGTAGAAAATCCAAATAATGGATATAATAATAATATAGGAAAAGAGACGAACATAGATTTCTAACAGAAAGGACGTGATATTATGGTAACAACAGAATCTGTAACTATTAAAGTTCCGGTAGGAATGTCAAAATATCTGGTAACTATGAATCCGGAAACAGAGCTTACCCGAAATGCACTGTTGCTGTATCCATATATACTGAATCAGACGATATCCCATGGTCGTGCGGCTGAAATTCTGGGAATCAGAAAATCCGAGTTGATTGATCTGTATGATAAGCTGGGATATTCCTATTTTGATATGACGATGGATGATCTGGATGATGAACTGAATACTTTCAGAGAACTCAAAAAGAAGGAGGCTGCGGTATGATTGTTGTATCAGATACAACACCGCTGATATCACTTCTTAAAATCAATCGTATAGATTTGCTGGAAAAACTGTTTGGCGATGTTTTGATTCCGCAGGCAGTATTTGATGAGCTGACAGTTGATGAACGATTTCGGCTGGAAGCCGATGAGATTAGGCAGAAGAAATTTATCGTAGTGAAGCCTGTCAATAATCCGGAATCAGCAAGTATATTAAAAAGAGCGGCAGGTCTTGACCAGGGCGAGAGTGAAGCGATTGTCCTGTCAGATGAATTAAAAGCAGATCTGTTATTGATGGATGAAGCAAAGGGAAGAAATGTATCAGCTCAGATGGGACTTAGAATCATGGGGACGATAGGGATTCTTATGGCAGCCTATGAGGAACACGAACTGACATCGGATGAAGTCAGAGAATGCGTGAATGGTCTGCAACGTGCCGGACGACATATCGGACAGCGGCATTATCAGATGCTGTTAAGCAGATTGAAAGACTAAATATACTCTGGTTCTATAATAGTATCGTGGTTCTGGATTGGTTCTAAAAAGTTCTGAAACGAGATGCAGGATAGAAAAATTGAAAATAGTAGTAAATCTGACAGCCACGGGAAAAACTTCTTTCCTTTTATCAGACTAATCGTTTTCAACAGTTTGACACTAGACAGACAACAAGTTCAGAAGGGCAGCATGAGCTAGTACAGCTTTTGAGGCTGCTTTAAAATTACATAATGATTCAAAGGTGCGTGGAAAAAGTTTTAAGAGCAATCCATGCACCTTTTTTATTTGGGAGATACCGTCTTGAGAAAATTCAGGGCGGTATCCGTTTTTGATGTATCGCAGACAGATGGTAAGCCTATACCGGAGTTGGAAGCATTGGAGCTGTTATCTACGGTGGAGGGGTATGAGGACTTTGTAAATGCCCTGATGTAATTGGTTAGTATTTCGTGTTTGAAAGATATTTTTGAGAAAACAGTATATAACAGTTGACAACAGATGCAAACTGCTATATACTGTTTATAGCAAAGGAGGATGAACATGAACCTTATAATCAATCACTCCTCCATGCAGCCGATTTATGAACAGATCATCGGGCAGATCAAAGAGAAAATTATGCATGGGGAATTACAGGAGGATACGATGCTTCCGTCGGTGCGGACGCTGGCAAAGGAACTGAAGGTCAGTGCCCTGACAGTAAAGAAGGCATATGACGCACTGGAGGAAGAAGGCTTTGTAAACACAGTCCACGGGAAAGGCAGCTTTGTGGCCTGTGCAAACCAGCAGATGCTGTTGGAGGAGAAGCGTAAGGAAGTGGAAGCGGAACTGGAGCGTGCCATCCGAAAAGGAAGAAGCTGCGGCATGAACAGGGATGAACTGAGAGAATTGTTTCAGATAATATTGGAGGATGAGTAAGATGTTATCTTTAAAAGAAGTAGAAAAGCATTATGACGGATTTGATCTGCAATGCTCAATGGAGGTACAGAAAGGATGTATCACCGGATTGATCGGCAAGAACGGAGCAGGCAAGACGACAGCCTTCAAAGCAGTGCTTGGATTGATTCGAAAGGACGGGGGAGAAATTACGGTGTTTGGAAAATCGGTAGAATCCCTGGATGTAAAGGACAAGGAGCATATGGGGGTAGTATTGTCGGACTCCGGGTTCAGCGGCTATCTGTCAGTGAAGGATTTGATACCGGTACTGGACAGCATGTATCCGAAGTTTCAGAAGGACTGGTTTCTCAGAAAATGTTCCGAGTACCGGATGCCGATGGATAAGAAAATCAAAGATTTCTCAACGGGAATGAAGCGGAAACTGCAGCTTTTGGCAGCCATTTCCTATGGGGCAGATTTATTGATTCTTGATGAACCGACATCCGGAATGGATGTGATCGCAAGAGATGAGATGCTGGATCTGCTGCGGGAATATATGGAGTGTGGGGAACGGTCGATTCTGATCAGTTCTCATATTTCGAGCGATTTGGAAAGTCTGTGTGACGATTTGTATATGATTGACGATGGGAAAATCATTTTACACGAGGAGACGGACGAACTTCTGGCAAACTACGGTGTGCTGAAGGTGACAAAAGAGCAGTACGGACAGCTTGACAGGCAGTACATTCTCAGACGTCGGAAAGAAAATTACGGGTATAGCTGCCTGACTGCGCAGAAGCGGTTTTATCAGGAAAATTATCCGGAGATTGAGATTGAAAAAGGAAGCATTGATGAAGTGCTTACCATGATGATTCGAGGTAAAGCGTTATGAAAGGATTATTGATAAAAGACTGGAAGCTGTTATTAAGAAATCAGAAATCATTTTTAGTGATTATGTCTGTCATGATGGTGTTGTATATGGCAATCGGAAATCCGGTATTTGTTATATCTTATACACCGATGTTGTGTGTGTTTGTGGCATTGAGTACGATTACTTACGATATGTTTGATAACGGAGCAGCTTTTTTGTTTAGCCTGCCTTTCAGCAGAAAGGATTATGTACGGGAAAAATATATTTTCAGCGGGCTTATTACACTGACGGCGTGGGGAATATCCGTGCTGGTAGCAGTGGGATATTCTGTTGTAAAAGGGGAGGACTGGAAAGAACTTCTGATGACGGCGGGGGTACTTCTGGTAATGGCAATCCTGCTTATGGGTGTATCCGTACCACTGCAGTTGAAGTTCGGGGCAGAAAAAAGCCGCGTGGTAGTGATCCTGGTTATGGCAGTGATGTTCGGTATGGTGATTGGATTTTTTAAGGTGATGGAGATACTGAACCTGAAACCACAGCAGATACTTTCTATATTTTACAACATGAATACGCTGCTGCTTGCACTGGCTGGAATCGTAATCTTTCTGGTACTCATGTGCATTTCCTATCATACATCGGTAAGAATCATGCAGAAAAAAGAATTGTAGGAATTCTTTACATTTTTGCAGGGAATAACGATATAATGAGCACAACGTGCGCAATGGAATACCAGGTGTCAGGCACTATTAATGGAGTCCGACAATATATTTTTTAGTCGAGGAAAATGTCCTTTTAATTGTATATCTTCTGTGGTAGGATCAAGATCCAATTTTGAAGGAGAGTGTTGCGGATAAGCCAGTGACAAGGGTGTCATTAAAGGAAAGGCTGGAAAATATGAAGCAGAAAGTAGCCGGAGCGGATAAGCATGAGAAAGTAAAGGAGAAAGAGGCGGTTCGCTGATTTTAAGAAAAATTCACAATTATGTTATTGCAAATTTTGCAGTTACCGAATACAATAAAGATAGAGAAGTATGATTAAGCGAAGATAAGCCATACTAATGAAGGAGGTGTTTATATGGCAACTTCTAGTATCAAGAAAAATTTTGTCATTTCAGGTCAGAAACAGGTGGAGATGTTTGTTGATGCGATTGAAGCATCTGCCAAGAACCGTCCTGTTCGTACACCAGTTGCAGCAAGATTTGTCAGCAGCGATGATGAATTGATAGAATTTTTAAACAAAAGGGAGAAAGCGAATGTCGGTAAGTGATAAATTTTTAGTCACCAACATTCGGCGTTACCTTAACAGTGACAATCCAAAACTCGGAGAGGACAGACTTTTGCATGAAATCTCCGAGTTTTCTTGTCCGAAGAATCCGGATGTTGAAAATTTTTTGAAAAACAATGCGGTAGAGTTTACGAAGAAAAGCCAGTCGGTTACATATTTTGTGTATTCATTAGAAAGTAAACGGTTAGTTGGATATTTTTCCATTGCATTAAAGTCTTTGACAGTCAGGGGCGAAATGGTAAGCAAAACCGTAAAAAAGAAATTGCTGCGTATTAGTGAGTTGGATGAGAATCTTGATACATATAATATGTCGGCGTACTTGATTGCACAGTTAGCGAAGAATTATACGAATGACTGTGATAAGGAAATTACAGGGGCAGAGTTGATTGAACTTGCATGGATGGTAATTGAAGAATTGCAATATATGGCGGGAGGAGTAGTTGCTTTTCTTGAAGCAGAGCCACGGGAAAAACTTCTTTCCTTTTATCAGACCAATCGTTTTCAACAGTTTGACACTAGACAGACAACAAGTTCAGAAGAGCAGCATGAGCTAGTACAACTTTTGAGGCTGCTTTAAAATTACATAATGATCCAAAGGTGCGTGGAAAAAGTTTTAAGAGCAATCCATGCACCTTTTTTATTTGGGAGATACCGTCTTGAGAAAATTCAGGGCGGTATTTTTGCGTTTAGAAGAAAGAATCCTGTATAATTTAAATAGGTCAAGAGATTGACGAAAAAAATACCTCAAGTAAAATTAGATTATTACTGACCTGCCAGTTGGTAAAATTTAACGAATACAAGAGGTATCTATAATGAATATTAAAGGCTCAAAGAAAAAAAATCAAGTTTTATCAGTAAATATTTTTGAACAGTAGGAGATTATTGCAAAAGCTGAGGCTATTAAGGCAGAGTTAAGAGAACTCAGTAAGTCCGCTTTTGGCTTTAGTAATACGGCAGAGGGCTTTGAAAGTATGTTAGACTGGAGCACTAAGCTTGCAGCTGCAAATGATAAGAAACAGATTGTCTTAGGGCTGGAGCCTACCGGTCATTACTGGTTCTGTCTGACAACCTGGCTGGTTGCAAAGGAAATCAGTGTTGTGCAGGTGAATCCATACGCAGTAAATCAGACAAAAGAGGTGGAAGACAACAGTCAGCTTAAGGATGACAACATATGATCCGAAGAAACTGTTGGGAGACATTGTAAGGCCAGAACAGTCAATACCACAGGTAGCATAAGTACTACTTAAGATAGCATTACAATTCCAGACCATTGCCGGGATTCAGAGTTTATCTGGATTCATGCAGCATGGAGAAACTGTCGCACCAGATCGAAAAGCAATTTATGATTCGAGCATGAAAAAAACCGATGGGAAAATGAATGCTGCCTGTATGTTTTGGGATAGTAAGAGATATAAAAGCCTTTCATATAATCCGGCAACTGGAAATTGGAAGGCAATAAGCACTGATGATGAATTTGCAAGAGCTAGACAGTTTACATCAATTTATAATGATGAGTTAAGCAGATTGAACAAAGAATATGGTGAGAAGGCAAGAGGGAATATATCATATCAGAAGATATAAAATGATTCATTAGGAGTCAATGCAAAAGTGTTAGATGTTGGAAATGCAATTGATTATTCTATATAAAAGTTTAATGGATTAACACCTGATACATCATGGACTGTATGGATTGAAGGAAATGCATGGTCAACTGTAACGTGTGGCAGCATAAAAGTATATTATACATACTGAGACATAAAAATATATAGAATAATCATTGTTGATGTGGGAGCTGAATTTTTACAGCCCCATTAAATTATAGCTGAATCATTATAATATATGAGATGATACCTATAACACTATAAAAGCAATGAATGAGAGTATGACAGCAAAATCTATGCCTGTTATGGTTGGAAAGAAACGATAAAAAGATATCCCTTGAATTGAACTTTGGTTTGATTCAAGGAGATTTTATATTTGGAGTGTCATTTTCTGCAATTAGGAGTCACTTTCTGCAAGAACAATTGAACAATACAATTTATTTGATATATTTAAAGAAGAAAGTGATATTTAATTTGACAAGAGTATAATCGTTTGTTAAAGAAGAAAATGGATTTCAGAGTAATTTATCAAGGAGAGAAAATTATGCTTATAGTAAGAGAGTTTAGCAATAGATTTCAGCAAATGTCTGGAATGCCTATCAATAGTAACGAAACAAAGGAAAGACTTAAAGCGGCTGGAATAGATATAAATAGTAAACAATATCGAGCTGTTATGAGTGAGATGTCCAGAGATGGTGGCGGTGGATATACTACAATCTCAGCCATTAAGAAACGAATGAGCCGATATGATAAAGATGGAGACTGGATTAATCCACGCACAGGATTGGCGGGGTTACTCGTTACAGATAAAAATTGTGCTAGCAAAAATAGAATTGTTTCAATTTCAGAAAGCATTATGGATGAGATGTTTGAAAGCACTAAAAAAGAATTTTTTATGGAAAATGGGGTGCATAACGGCGATACAACAAACAGATCAGAGATATATCAAAAGTTGTATCAGCAAACTGAGAAAAACGACAGATTAGCAGCAGGGTATACATTAGAGGAGTATGAGCGACAGTATTGGCAGGCATTCACAGATGCCGTAAAAGTAGCAGACCCTAAATGGGAGGCTGGAAAACCTATCATGCCGGGAGTTTTAGATAGAATTACAAGTAAATCCATTGATGCTTTATTAGTAAAATCTGGTAGTCAACTGATTAGAAAGTCATTTGAACGAATGATATAAAAAGTATCCATTTTGCGGGAGAGCATTCTGTTTGATAATATTTATGTTTTGACTTAAGGAGGATTTTTTATGAATACTATTAAGAAGAGAGCTTTAACATCAATTGCAGTATGTTTTATGGCATGTTTAATGTTTTCAATGCCGGTATTAGCAGCTTCAAATTCATTTTCGAAGACCACTGTAAAGTTAAATGCGATAGATGGTGGGGTATCTCAAATAGCAAAAGTTTCTTCAGGAAGTGTTTTAGGAACCAATCCTAAAATCACTCAGGTGAAAGTATACTTAAATGTAGCAAGTGGTACAGATCCGTTTGACCTTTATATTGAGAGTCCAGAAGGAACAGTAGCAAGGTTGACACCTTCTACAAAGTCAAGGACATATTATGTAACCGATTTTGTGTGTGAAAATCCCAAAGGAGATTGGTATCTTCAAATTGAAAATTTAGGCAAAACCTATGATCCCAATAAACTATATCCTGCATCAACGGTAACGGCAACAATAACAGTCACATACAGTTACTGATTTAATATCAATAGGATGACATTCTCGCAAGTAAATAATGATTTGTTCATTTGCAACATGTTAAACACGATACTTTTTTAGAGGATAAAGGTTTTGGGTTTTACAAAAAAAGGCACCATTTACAAAGCCAATTGACCCTTGAATTGTTGTCAATTATAGTTGTCAAAAAATACGGAGGTGAGATAAAAAATTTTAATAGTATTTTGTTGCTTTATAATTGTATGTATTAAGAAAATTAAGCGGAGAAAGTTTTATGAGAACAAAAAAATTTATAGTTGCATTATGTTTTAGCTTTTTTATGTTCATGTGTAGTGTGTCAACTGTGTATGCGTATAATACATATAATCAGCACAAATTGACATATGGTGTGGGAAATTATGGAAAAGATACACAACATTACTTTATTACATCAAGTGCAAGCGGCTATGCATCTTATATTAATACGGCAATGAGCGAATGGGTAAATACAACTAGTAGCATGGGAGTAACAACCCCTATTTCTTATACAAAAACCACAACACAATCAAGTAGTAGAATGGATATATATCAAGTAAGTACTGTTAATGAATGGTGGGGGTTAACAACTATGTATAATGGAAGTACAGAGGTTGATCCATTCAGTAGCAATTGGGCTTGGGGAAAAATACAATTAGATGCGGATTTTTCGGATTTAAGTGAAAATAAAAGATTGGCTGTTATAGCTCATGAAATGGGGCATGTTATGGGGTTGGCACATTCAGACTTTAGTAATGTTTTGATGAGGGCAGATATTGCTTATAATTCAAGTAGTACCTCGAGAGCACAAACTAATGATTTAGGTGGAATAAATTATTTATATAAGTAGGAGGAAGTAAAATGAAAAAAATTGGTATTAGAATATTAGGGTGTATGGCATTATTGTCAATGGTTGGTTGTGGAAGGATAGAAGGTGCAAGTGTTCAGGATTTAAGCAATACTAAAGATGCAATTGTTGAAAGTGAAACCACTTTGGCAGAAAATAATAATGAATATTCAAATAAAAATTCCCTATTTTATAGTGATATTTCTAGTTATGAAATTTTTACAGATGTAAATAGTGAAGCTGCGTTAAAAAATCTTTACTATAATATTGATGAATTTATTGATAGTGACTCATCAGATGTCATTGTAAAAGGAAATATTATAGAAATAGAATATGTGTATATTGATGGATGTTCTTATTCTGTGCTTACCGTTGATGTGGAGAGAGCATATAAAGGCGAGGTGCAGGAAACCATCACTGTGTATGAGGATGGAGGATATACTCGGCTGAGCGATGAAAAGGAACAAATTGAAGCACATGCCGATTTGTCACAATACACAGAAGAAGAAATGGAAAATTTGCTAATTAACCATACTTTTATGGGTGCGGAACATTCAAATGTTGGAGATACTGTTATTCTATTTCTGAAAACAAATGAAGGCAGTATTCTGGGTGACAGTTATCGAATTAACTGTTCAGTCTTTGGACGGTACACTTTGAATAAAGATAGCTATATTAGACCTGAATTTATTGTTGAGAATGATAATCCAGAGAAAATAACAACATATAGTAATATGGATACATTCGAGTTTTCGGTGTCTAAATCAATGCTTGAAGATAAACTTTCACAGCAGTAAAATGTCTATATTGAAAATATTGGAAAAAAGTAAATGTTTGATATAACAGACTATCAAAGAAAATTATGCATTTTTTCTATGGGGTATTCTTGCAACAGTGATGTAATTTAATAGGCACAGGAATATGTCAAAAGACCAAAACAGAAAGTGTTAATGATAATAGGTGTTTACTGTTATAACATTTGTTATTTAAAGGGACTGTCGCTTTAACGATTTAGCATGACAGCCCCTTTTTCGAATCTCTTTTTTAAAATATTATAGGGAAGAAACAAGATGGACTAGAACAAGTCCCTTTTCATCATGCATATTGCATAAAATAATGCAAAAAGAACCAAAATGGGTTCATAGGCATGGTGAAAAGGGATGGAACAGAAAATAAAGCAAGATGAGATATTTATTGGTAAGAATATCCGGCGTATAAGGAAAGAAAGAGGAAGAACATTTGCTAAAGAGATATAATTATATTCTTTAAGTTCGGAGACAGTAGTAATGCCGGCATATGTTAATGCAAATTTGGTAATAGAAGAAAGATTAAGCTGTTCAAAATGTTGATTTTGGTCATTTTCTACAAATATAGGTCGATTTCTGCCTTTTATTTGATTGTTCGGGTGAGAAATAGTAATATATGACTGTAAAATGGTTTTATATTATTCTAATTGAACGAGGGAAAATAAGCTATGTTTATATGGAAGTAAATAAAGTTTTTGTTGGAAGGTGCCAAAATATAAAAATATGTACAAAATTAAAAAAACACAACCAACCAAACGAGGAAATATGCAAAATTTAGAGAGGGGGGAAAAACGTATGTTTAGAATTGCTATATGCGATGATGAAAAGATTTTTAGAGATGACCTAAAGGAAATACTTATACGTTATATGACTGACAGAGGAATAATGCTTGAAATTGATACTTTTAGTTCAGGAAAAGAATTTGTTGAACTGGGAATTGAAATGGTAAAATATAAGATTGTTTTTCTGGATATCAACATGGATGAACTGGATGGAATTATGACAGCAAAAAAGATCCGGGAAAACAGCAAGGATATGTTTATTGTTTTTGTTACAGCCTTTGTAAACTATACGATAGAAGGATATAAGGTAGATGCAGTAAGATATATTTTAAAGGACAATAAAAATCTGGTTGCCAGTGTTTATGAGTGCATGGATGCAATTCATGAAAAAATGGATTATAAGATTACTTGGGCTGAATTTGATTTCTGCGAAGGTACAAGGAAAGTTTCATTGAATCGCATATTGTATATTGAGAGTAAATTACATAAATTGGAGTTTCATGTAATGGAGGATTGTCTGCAAAAATATACATTACAAGGGACGCTAAATGAAATAGATGATAAGTTTGCCGGAAATGATTTTCTGCGGATACATCAGAGCTTTCTGGTTAATATGAAATTCATTAAAAATATAAGCAGATACAGAGTATTGCTGAATAATGGAATTCTATTAGATATAGCTAGAGCGAGATATAAATATGTAGAAGAAAAGTTTATCGCTTATAGAGGTGAAGTATAAATGTTTGTTTACATTCAGAGTCTTTTGATTATGATGTTGGAAATATTATGCTGCAAAATTTTTTTTGAAGCATTTGGAATAAAAAGAGAGGAAAATAATTGTTGGAAAAATTATAGTATAGTTATCGGATTGACAGTGCTTTGCTATTTTATTGCAATGATTTTTCGAGACTATTTTATTGTAAAGCAGGTATTTTCAATTATTCTCATAACATTCTTTATGTTGCTTTATCTTAAACTGAGTTTTGGTAAGGCGATGATTTTATCAGCATTATTTGAGAGTCTTTTGCTCGTGATGGATTATTTCGCGTTACTTATGAATATTTATATTTTTCATAACATGGAAGAAGTATGGGAATCACATGTTATACAGGGTTCATTGGTCGTTGTTTTAGGAAAGGCATTGTTACTTTTTGCTGTATTAATTATTAGAAATCATATGGAGAAAAAATCTTTGGCTATGCTGGCAGATACAGAATGGCTTCGGTTTATTTTTTTCCCTATTTTCACAATATATGTTATTATAGCTATGATAAAAATGTCTGAAGATATAAAAAATAAAGCCCAGGAGAATTTATTTTTTGTTATAGCGTGTGGATTGGCGGGAATGAACATAGTTGTATTTTATTTAATATATGATATTTTAAAACGAGAAAATAAATTGCAGGAGGAACGTATTTATAGGATACAGGTTAAAAACCAAATAGGTATGTATCGTTCTATTTCTGAAAATTTTGATAAACAAAAGAAAATGACACATGAATATAAAAATCAGATTATGTGCATTGATTCTTTGATAAAAAAGAAGAAATATGATTCATTGGAAAGCTTTGTCAATAAAATCAGTGGTCAAATTAGTAAAGAATTGGATTTTATTTGTACAAATAATGTGATTGTGGATGCAGTATTGAATACTAAATATCAGGAAATAAGGGATAAAGGTATTGTTTTTGTATTTAAAATTAATGATTTATCATCTTTGAATATTAGCGATGAGGATGTTGTGGTTATTATGTCCAATTTATTAAACAATGCGATTGAAGCATGTGAAAAGTGCAGAGGGGATAAAATAATAAAATTGAAAATTGTTATAGAGGACAATAATGCGATTATATCGGTGAAAAATACTTATGAGAATGCTGTTATTTATGAAAATGGAGAGATACAGACTACAAAGATTTTGGATACAGATGAGCATGGAATAGGAATAAAAAATATAGCTGAAACAATAAGGAAGTATGGGGGCTCTTATGTGATTCAAAACGATGAACGAGAGTTTTATTTTTCCATTATGATTCCTCTAGTGAAAAGTGATTTCTGAGAACAAATCACTTTTTTGTCGTTTTCTGCAAAATAAGTACACTTTCTGCAATAGACCTTGTTAAGAAATTGTGTATTGTTATACTTACAGTAGAAGGAGGCGTTGATATGATTGAGAAGATGGCAATGGGGTTGGTTGACCAAATGGCTGAGGAAAAAATGATTGACAAGGAAGCGGAAGAATATTATGTCTATACGCTTGTTTCGTTAATGGAAAAATTTATAACCATTGGAACTATTTTGCTAATAAGTGTACTGATTGAGAAATTAGTTCCAACAGCATTCTTTTTGTTATTCTTTTTGTCATTAAGAAAAAGAACAGGCGGATATCATATGAATACCTTTTTTCAATGTTATTTGGGTACAGTGGTTACTTATATGCTTGTCTTAGGTTTATGTATGGTTCTGGTTGACTATCCGCAGCTGGTTTTTGGATTATTATTAGTTGCAATTTGCATAGTTGAAGTTATAGGGACTGTTAATCATCCCAACATACATATGGATGCGGTAGAACTGTCAGAATCAAAGAGGGCGGCAAGAATTTTGTGTGCAGTTGAAGTGTGTGTTATTTACACTTTTACTTTGCTCGGAGCCGATATGATGTATGTTTGCCATATGGCAGTTGCTGTTATATTATGTGCGGTTCTGTTGCTGATAGCTAAAATATTAAAACAGGAGGTAAAGAGAAATGAAGAAAATTAACAAAAAGGTATTGAAGGTTGTGGAGAGGGTGACAAGAAATGAGATTAAGAGAGCCAGTGGTGATCCTCCGTTTTGTTTGGGGATATTTCATCAACCGAAAAGACCGGTAGAACATAAATGTAATAGAGAAAATAAATAAAGAAATAAATGGTAGTATATTTCTTCACAGACTCCTTAAATCCTATAATTTCAAGCTTTTGCGATACTTTGTTGTTCATATCATTATTCACCCACCAGGTGAAGAAAATATATGGTAAAATAGACGTAACAAAACCTATAGATTGGAGTCTTTTACCATGAATAACAACCACCGAATCACACTGAGCACCAATAAGAACATTATTGTTGAGTTTACAAATGATACAATAAATCGTTCTGAATAAAGTGTTTTTCAGGAAACATCCAATTTAGGAATTTTGATTAAGAGAGAGATAATAAAATGAAAATATGTTATATAGTTGTTTCAGCTTTTTTGATTATTTTCTATCCAAGACAATTAACACATCTTATGTGCTTTGGGAGACATCGTGATAAGAATATTGTCAAAAGCAAAGCTGCTTATTGGGGAATATATTTGTTTTGGACAATTATTTTTTTGATTGGTTGTCTGATGATGGGTTCAGCGATGAAAGTAAATTCTACAATGGATAAATTAGTGTATTATTTCATTTTAGGAAGTGATAATAGGGATTGTGTTGAATTGGGAAGTGAAGAGAATGATGAGGCATATATTTCTACATATTATACACGAAAGGAAATCAATGAGAGCTTTTTATTTGAGGTTGTCCAAAAACATGAATATGCATATGAGATGTGTCAATTACAGGAGTTGATAATTAAGAAACAGGATGAAAGATGGATACTTTATTTGAATGATGAGGTGATGGGATATGTAGAAGTAAAAAAAGGTTTTTTAATTAAGGAGTTTTGTTTTGTGTGGGATAGGCAAAAAATAGACCAAAGGAGGCAGTTATATGAGTAAAAAAATGTGCAAGAGGATATTTTCAGTAATTTTATCATTAGGTCTTGTTATGGTTCAATCCATGAATGTTAATGCAGCAGGTAATGAAATTGGTAAATATTCAGTATTCGTTTAGTGGCAGATATGCGGTGCGGACAGGCATCTATTTGGGATTTTAAAAAATAGCAAAAATCTCTGGACACTGCAACAAACAGGAGCCTCGCAGGAACACTGCTGTAAAATCCGCTTAGTATGAGCGTATTTTGCAGCAAGTGCTCCTGCGAGGCTTTGTCATTTAATCCAATAAACTTAAAACGCTTTATTTCTTCTTCCACGCAAGAAGCCTCTCAATATGCAGCGGTTTCCCCTGAACAGCCTGCACCTTCAATCTGTTTTCCTCACTGAAACCAACCAGAATATCATGATTAGCCTCAGCCAGATAATCGATGATACCATCGATATCAGACTTCGTGTTCTTCGGACAATGAATATACAGATGCTTATTTGCGGAAATATGCAGTGTATATGAGATGCTGAAATGATACCACAGAATCTTGTGCAGGGTAGAGTATTTGTAAATCCATAAAATCTCTTTGATAGGCACGATGGCATTGCCATAAGGCGAGGTCATGATAAAATAGTGCTCTGTGATAAACATGTCCTCGGTGGCAAGCTGTGGCAGTGTCGCAAGCTCCTCCTCAGCCTCGGCAAGCAGCTTGTGCGGATTGCCAAATACAACAAGATTCTGACATGCCGGTGCCAAAACAGGAAACCTGATGCACAGGATGTAGAATATCAGGCTGATAACAGCATAGATGAGAGTGCCAAAATAAAAAACAAACATAAAAATAGTAGTTTTCAAATGGTACTCAGGCTCATTAAGATAGTAGCCTGTTATGGTATCGGAGAGTCCCTTGGAATCCCAACTCAGATCCTTAGACAGTTTATTTACAAACTGTGTGTAGGTGCCCTTTCCCTTTACGATTTTACCGACCACCGTGAGCTTATCTATAGAGGGCAGACCCTCCTCACAGGTGGATGGTGCAAGCAGTACAATAGAGCAGTGCTCATCGCGCATGCAGTAGTAGTAATAGCCCTTGATATCGTTGCCGTCCTTCATGGTGTAGCCGGTAAAGTAAAGCTTTTTAAGGGTGGTTTTTACATATCTGTCCGAATCCTTGTATGCAGCTTCAAAGCTGACAGAATCGTCAATATGTATGGGCGATAAAATATCTCCGAGTGAAAATGCAAACCATAGCACGGTAAGCAGAATGATGTATACAATCGGGGAGAAAAGACGCCTTTTGTAAAATGCTTTTATGTTTTTTGTAATGTAGTGTTCGTAATTATCAATCATATGCTTAGTATAATGGTTTTTGTGCCTTATATCAACCTTGATTTTGAGACATTTAATTGTTATTATATAATTAATAGTAACTATTCAGAACCACTGAGAACAAAAAAGCTGATGCGTCATGCTCGCATGTAAGCAGCAGGGGTTCTGTAACACGAAATGAGGTAATTATGGAAGCATACACGAGTTTTGCCCGGGTGTATGACATGTTCATGGACAATGTGCCATATGAGAAGTGGAGCAGATATATTGTCGAAAAACTGCGTGCAAATGGCATAGACAGTGGATATGTCGTGGACTTAGGCTGTGGTACGGGAAAGCTTACCACGCTTCTTGCAGATGCAGGCTATGATATGATAGGCATTGACAATTCTTTTGACATGCTTGATATGGCACTTGAGAGAGAGGATGACAGAATCCTTTATCTGATGCAGGATATGAGAGAGTTTGAACCGGGAGAAAAGGTGAGTGCCGTCGTAAGCGCATGTGACAGCATCAATTATATTCTTGAGCCTGAGGATCTTCAGGCAGTTTTTTTCTGCGTGAGCGAAAGTCTTAAAGAGGGTGGCATTTTTATATTTGATATCAATACTCCATATAAATATGAGGTGCTCATGGCTGATAATACCATAGCTGAAAACCGTGATGAGGGCAGCTTTATATGGGACAATTATTATGATGCCGATGAGAAAATAAACGAGTATGACCTGACACTTTTTATAAAGGAGCAGTCAGAGGATGAGGATGACATCTACAAGAAGTTTGAGGAAACTCATTTCCAGAGATGCTATGAGATTTCAGAGCTTAAGGAGCTTCTTGAGCAGTCGGGACTTGTGTTTGATGCGGTGTATGATGCGTACACAGACGATCAGGTGAAGTGTGACAGTGAGAAGGTCACTGTAATTGCACATAAAGGATAGAATTAGATAATGAGAGGTAAATTATGTCAGATTATATAGTAAGAGCAACAGCGGCGGATGCCAATATCAGAGCATTTGCTGTAACATCAAAGGAGATGGTGGAGACCGCCAGAGAGGATCACATGACAACACCTGTCATGACGGCGGCACTTGGCAGACTTCTTTCTGCGGGAGCCATGATGGGAGCTATGATGAAGGGCGATAAGGATATCATAACTCTTCAGATACAGTGCAGCGGACCTGCAAAGGGGCTTACCGTCACAGCAGATTCGCACGGCAATGTAAAGGGCTTTGCCATAAATCCACAGGTTGAGCTGCCACTCAATGCGGCAGGCAAGCTTGATGTGGGAGGAGCGCTTGATCTTGGTATACTCACAGTTATAAAGGATATGGGCTTAAAGGAGCCGTATTCAGGTCAGTGTGAGCTTAAGACAGGTGAGATAGCTGAGGATCTGACCTATTATTTTGCCACATCTGAGCAGATTCCGTCGGCGGTTGGTCTTGGCGTGCTGGTGGATAAGGACCAGAGCGTAAAGCAGGCAGGCGGATTTATCATCCAGCTTATGCCGTTTACACCGGATGAGGTTGTGGACAGGCTTGAAAAGAAAATCACAGAGATTGATTCGGTGACACAGATGCTTGACAGGGGGCTGACTCCGGAGCAGATACTTGAGGAAATTTTAGGGGATTTCGGGCTTGAAATCACAGATACGACTGAGACACGCTTCCACTGTGACTGTTCAAAGGAGCGTGTGAGCAGAGCACTTTCCACTCTGAGCAAAAAGGATCTTGATTCCATTATCGCAGATGGTAAGAGCATTGAGGTAAAGTGCCAGTTCTGTAATAAGGCATATGAGTTTACGGTGGATGAGTTGAAGGAGATGCGCTAATTGAAGGACGGATATATAAAGGTCGCTGCAGCGACACCAAAGGTAAAGGTAGCTGATACTGTATACAACGGACAGCTTATTAAAGCTCTTATGAAGGAGTGCACTGACAACGGGGCAAAGGTGGTTGTTTTCCCGGAGCTTTGCATTACCGGATACACCTGTCAGGATCTTTTCTGGCAGGATAAGCTCATAGCTGCAGCAGAGGATGAGCTTATAGGGATAGCTGATTACAGCAGGAGCCTTGACGGCATATTTTTCATAGGGCTTCCATATGAGATAAACGGAATGCTCTATAATATGGCGGCAGTTGTATCGCGCGGAGAAGTACTTGCCATGGTGCCAAAGACATTTCTGCCAAATTACAATGAGTTTTATGAGGCAAGGCATTTTGCATCGGGAGAAAACCTTAGCACATATGTCACACTGAAAAATGGACAGCAGGTGTCTGTAGATACTGATTTTATTTTTAGCTGCAAGCAGCTGCCAAAGCTTAAGATAGCGGTGGAGCTTTGTGAGGATCTTTGGACTCCGAACCCGCCGAGCATCAGACACGCGATGTCTGGTGCCACTGTGATTGTAAATCTGTCTGCATCAGATGAGGTGACAGGCAAGGCAATATACAGGAGAGAGCTTGTGAGCGGACAGTCTGCCAGATTAATCTGTGGATATATTTATGCGTCAGCGGGAGACGGTGAGTCCACACAGGATGTGGTCTACTCAGGACACAATCTCATCTGTGAAAACGGAAATGTGCTTGCCGAGTCAAAGCGCTTTACAAATGAGACTATATACAGCGAGTTTGATGTAGAAAGAATAGAGACTGAGAGGCGCAGGATGACAACATTTGTTGTCGAGGATGATCACAGATGGGCTGAGTTTGATCTTGAGGTAAAGGATACCACTCTTAGCCGCTATGTAAATCCGGCTCCTTTTGTTCCTGCAGATAAGACAGACAGGGACAGACGCTGTGATGAGATTCTTATGATTCAGGCTATGGGGCTTAAAAAGAGATTAGAGCATACCAACTGCAAGACAGCAGTTATAGGTATTTCAGGAGGACTCGACTCCACACTGGCACTGCTTGTCACGGTGAGAGCATTTGACCTTTTGGGAAAGGATCACAAGGATATAGCGGCAGTTACTATGCCGGGCTTTGGAACAACAGACCGCACATATGACAATGCGGTAAATCTCATTAAATGCCTTGGAGCTACATTTATCGAGGTGGATATAAAGGATGCCGTAAATATACATTTCAGGGATATAGGACAGGATCCGTCTGTGCATGATGTCACCTACGAGAATGGACAGGCACGCGAGCGCACACAGATACTTATGGATATTGCAAACAAGGAAAACGGAATGGTTATAGGTACAGGAGATTTGTCAGAGCTGGCACTCGGCTGGGCTACCTACAACGGAGACCATATGTCCATGTATGCGGTAAATGCTTCGGTTCCAAAGACTCTGGTGCGTCATCTGGTAAAATACTATGCAGATACCTGCGGCAGCGATTTGCTGGAAAGTACACTTCTTGATGTGCTTGATACACCTGTTTCTCCTGAGCTTTTACCACCTGAAAACGGTAAGATTTCACAGAAGACAGAGGATCTTGTGGGCCCTTATGAGCTGCATGACTTCTTCCTTTACAATATGCTGCGCTGCGGCTATGCTCCTGCCAAGGTTTACCGCCTTGCAAGGATAGCATTTGAAGGAAAATATGATGATGAGTTTATTCTCAAATGGCTTAAGAACTTCTATCGCAGATTTTTTGCACAGCAGTTCAAGCGCTCATGTCTGCCGGATGGACCAAAGGTAGGAACAGTGGCGGTCTCACCGAGAGGAGACCTAAGGATGCCTTCGGATGCGTGTGGACGTATCTGGATGGATGAGGTTGATAAGCTGTAATAGTAAGAGGAGAACAATGGGAAAGACACATAAGAAAACTCATAGAAGGCAGGGAAGCATAAAACGTGCAAGGCACCGCGACAGGCGCATGAAAATAGGCGCAATAGTTCTTTGTGCAGCGATAATCATAACAACATTTCTGGCGTGTGGCATGCAGCTTTTAGTTCCCGTAGCTGACGCGGTGGTAGGTGCTGATAATAAGACGCAATCAAGAGATGTTGATGTGCAGAAGAATAATAATTCACTTACCGCATCTAAAATGGATTCAGAAAAAAATCAAAACAGCTCAGAGGCTGATGTAAACGCTGCGGAGCAAGACAGCGAGCCTGACAAGGAAACGAAGCTTGATGAGATACTTCACAGTGCAAAGTATCCGGGGCAGCTAAAGGAGCTTGCAAAGAAAAATGATGAGGCAATTGACTTCATATATGAGTATCCTAAGGAGCATTCGAAAGAGCATGATATTGATCTGACGGCAGAGGCCTCGCAGGATACAGTACCTCTTTTGCAGCAGTGGGATAAGAGATGGGGCTATGAAAAGTACAGTGGCAATTATTTTGCGGCGAGTGGCTGCGGTCCGACTGCACTTTCGATGGTTGTATTATATCTGACACATGATGCACAGGCATCCCCTCTTGCGGTGGCAGAGTATGCAAAGGAGGCCGGCTACAGTGTGGATGGCTCCGGGAGTGCATGGGACCTTATGAGTAAGGGCTGCAGGCACTTCGGCGTAAATGCTAAGAGCGTAAAGGTAAATGAGGATACATTTAAGGAAAGGCTTGATGAGGGCAATCTGATAGTCGTAAATGTCGGTCCGGGAGATTTCACAGACAATGGACATTTTATGGTGATCACAGGCTATGATGATGAGGGCTTTACTATAAATGATCCAAACAGTATCATAAAGAGCAATACCCACTGGCAGTTTGAGAGGCTGGGTTCGCAGATCAGGGCTGCATGGAGGATGTTTGTGTAGATAATAGCAGCAACACATGCATTTATGCTGATGTTTGTGATGCATATGGAAAAATTAAAAATAAGAAATAAAAAACCTGCTGTGTCATGCTTGTCTGACACAGCAGGTTTTTAATAACAAACAGTAAAGTATGGTATGCAGATTATAGCAATTGAATACCATGCTCCTCACATTCCTTAATTGTCTCATCAGGCCACAGTGAGCTTTGTACCTCACCGATATGAGCCTTTCTGAGGAAGAACATACAGATTCGTGACTGTCCGATTCCGCCTCCGATAGTGTACGGAAGCTCCTTGTTGAGGATAGCCTTCTGGAAAGGAAGCTTAGCACGCTCAGGACATCCGGCCTTGTCAAGCTGCTCCTTTAGAGCTTTTTCATCTACACGGATACCCATTGATGAAAGCTCAAGTGCGATATCAAGAACAGGATAGTATACGATGATATCAGCGTTTAAAGCCCAGTCGTCATAGTCAGGGGCACGTCCGTCGTGAGGCTCTCCGTTTGCAAGCTTGTCACCAATCTGCATTACACAGATGGCACCCTTTGCCTTTGCAAAATAATACTCGCGCTCCTTTGGAGTATTGTCCGGGAACATTTCCTCAAGCTCTGATGTGGTGATAAAGGTGATATCCTTTGGCAGAATCAAATCTATGTAGTCGTACTGTATAGCCATGTACTGCTCGGTCTTGCGCAGGCATTTGTATACTGTCTTTACTGTTTCCTTAAGGAAGTCTAAGTTTCTGTCCTCCTTGCGGATGATCTTTTCCCAGTCCCACTGGTCAACAAATATAGAGTGGATATTGTCAGTCTCCTCATCACGTCTTATGGCATTCATATCTGTGTAGATGCCCTCGCCGAGAGAGAAGCCGTATTTCTTTAATGCATATCTCTTCCACTTGGCAAGAGAGTGAACGACCTCTGCCTCCTTGTCACCCTGCTCAAGGATGCCGAAGGTAACAGGTCTTTCATATCCGTTTAAGTTATCGTTTAAGCCTGTGGTAGGATCGACGAAAAGCGGTGCTGAAACACGTGTCAGGGAAAGACGCTGTGCGAGCATGCCCTGGAAGAAATCCTTAACAGTCTTGATGGCAAGCTGTGTATCGTGAAGATTCAGTGCCGAAGAATAGTTCTTTGGTATTGTTAATTTGCTCATTTTCGATTAAACCTCGTTGTATTATTAATTTTTAAATAAAATTCCTTTAACCTGATTATTATATCACAATTTTTCTAGAAAGATAGTCCATAATATGATAAAATTAGATAGTTTAAAGAAAAACAATATCGTTTTACCTTATTTTTACGTGTTTAAGGTGTTAATGAAAGGTAGTAGATTTATATGAGAAAAAGAGATATGACCTTTGCTTCGGCGGTGTTTGAGGCAATAGATGCTATTTTAGCTCTTGCGTATATAGGCTTACAGATTTATTATGGAGTGTGCTATCACATACAGGTATTTAAGTTTGTGGCCAATATACTTGTGCTTTTGCTTGTATACATTGCAATCACATGGCTGCAGCATTATCCGGAAAAGCTCAATCACATAGCAGCGGAGCTGTGTGTGGGCAATATCAGAAAGTATTCACTCAGGCTTTTGACGTTTGTAAAGCTTGTTTTTACTGCGGGGCTTCTGGTGCCATGCGTGTGTGATGCGTTTGGAATAGCAATACGCGATGTATACAGCCTTATTATGATAGGGCTCATCCTTGTGGTGACGGCATATTATGAGTACAGGATATTTCAGGAAATAAAGTCATTGCGGAAATAATATAGGAGAAATAAAATGCAGCTTAGTATAGAAGAAGTTAAAAAGCTGGATAGTAACAGCTATCAGATAATAGATATAAGAAGTGAGGAAGAGGTGGCGCACGGTGCCATAAAGGGAGCACTCAATATTCAGGCAGAGGAAATAGAGTCAGATGAGAGGGTGTTGCATGATAAGAAGCTTGTCATAGTCTGCAGCCGTGGTAAGACGAGTGTGGATGTGGCAGAGTATCTCACAGAAAAAGGTTTTGATGCGGCAAGCTTAAAGGGAGGCTATATAAGCTGGCTGCTTGATGCCATGAAAGAGGATGAGGTGGCAGAGCGCGATATAAAGGCAGATGTGGAGCAAAGCATCAGAAAGAAATTTAAGAAATCCATCTGGCGCAAGTTTACAAAGGCGATAAACACCTATGAGCTTGTAAAGCCGGGGGATAAGATTGCGGTGTGTATCTCGGGAGGTAAGGATTCCATGCTCATGGCAAAGCTTTTTCAGGAGCTTAAGCATCACAACAAGTTTGATTTTGATGTGAAGTTTCTCGTCATGGACCCGGGCTACAATGAGGCAAACAGGCATGTCATAGAGGAAAACTGCAGGAACCTTGGCATCCCTGCCACTATTTTTGAGTCAGATATATTTGATGCTGTATATGATATCGAAAAATCGCCATGCTATTTATGTGCGAGGATGAGAAGAGGACATCTGTATGCATTTGCAAAGGAGCTGGGCTGCAACAAAATTGCGCTCGGACATCACTATGATGATGTTATCGAGACGATACTCATGGGCATGCTCTACGGTGCACAGGTACAGACCATGATGCCTAAGCTTCACAGCACAAACTTTGAGGGCATGGAGCTTATCAGGCCTCTTTACCTGGTCAGGGAGGACGATATCAAGGCATGGCGTGATTACAACGGTCTGCATTTCATACAGTGTGCCTGCAAGTTTACAGATACCTGTACCACCTGCAATAATGAGGAAAACCGCTCAAAGCGTGTTGAGATAAAGCAGCTCATCGCTAATCTTAAAAAGGTGAATCCTTTTGTCGAGGCAAATATATTTAAGAGCGTGGAGAATGTAAATCTGGCTACGGTTGTAGCATATAAAAAGGATGGCATAAAGCACAGCTTCCTAGATCACTATGATGAATAAGACAGATATATTTCAGGAGGGCATTGTATGGCAGATATCATGGATTATATTGACTGGCGTGGAGACATAGGCTTTGATGAGGTGCATGTAAATGAGGTGGACGGACTGATTTTTTCACAGCTTATTTATGTGCAGATGAAGCCATATATGCCGGATGCAAAGAAGTCATACCTTACGATAAAACAGCTTTCAAGCCTTTACTGCGCGGACCACAGTGATGATGAGATTGAGCAGATGCCTAATCTTTTTCGCCATTCCGCGAGGCTGCTTCAAAAGCTGGCGCACTCAAGGCGCTATGCCGACTGCATTTTGAGATATTATATATACGATATAAGTGAAAAAGAGGAGTCGCAGTTTTCTGCGGTTACGATAGAACTGCCTGACGGCACATATTTCATTTCCTACAGTGGTACAGACCATTCCGTGGTCGGCTGGAAGGAAAACTTTAATCTAAGCTATCTCGATGAGACACCGGGACAGAACAAGGCGAAAAAATATTTAAAGCAGGTGGCAGCATATATATGCAATGATGATAGGGGCATAAATGAAAAAGCTTTAGATGATGAAAATATCAACAATAAAAGCATCAATACAAGAAAGCTGTGGATAGGCGGACACTCAAAGGGTGGAAATCTGGCAGTGTTTGCCGCCATGCATGTGGATAAAGAGGTGCAGGATGTCATTATTAAGGTGTTTAATTTTGACGGGCCGGGCTTCAATCACAAGATGATATATACGGCAGGCTACAAAAGAATTTTTGACAGAATAGAGACATTTCTGCCGCAGTCGTCTATTGTTGGCTTATTGCTTGAGCATGTGGACGATTATGAGGTGGTAAGAAGCCGTAATTCGGGGCCGCTGCAGCATGATGCTTTTTCATGGGAGATAATGGGCGGGAGTATCATAAAGGCGGATGGGCTGGACAAAAACAGTGTGCGCCTTGACAAGACACTCAGAAACTGGATAGGCAGCATGGATGAGGCGCAGCGAAAGCAGTTTGTAAATGTGCTTTTTTCAATAGCATCGGACTCAAATTTTGAGAACCTTGACCAGATGTCATTTAAGCAGCTCATTGAGATGATAAAGGCTGCCGATGATCTGTCAAAGGCTGACTGGAGCATGCTTAAGGATACAGTAAGACTCCTGATTTCTGCCGGTGTCGGCGTGGTCAGGGATGAAAAGGAGAAATAAATGTTAAATCAGTTTTCAAGAACACAGCTTTTGCTTGGAAAAGAGGCGATGGATAGGCTAAAGGGCGCAAGAGTCGCAGTATTTGGAATAGGAGGAGTGGGCGGATATGTCTGCGAGGCACTAGTCAGAAGCGGCGTGGGAGCGATTGACCTTATCGATGATGACAAGGTTTGTCTTACAAACCTAAACAGGCAGATAATCGCAACCCGAAAGACCATAGGAAAATACAAGACAGATGTGATGGAGGAGAGGATTCATGATATTAATCCTGATGTCAGTGTCGTGACGCACAGGTGCTTCTTTTTGCCGGAAAATGCTGATGAATTTCCGTTTGAAGAGTATGATTATATAGTTGACGCGGTTGATACGGTCACAGCAAAGATTGCGCTTGTCATGAAGGCACAGGAGAAGAATGTCCCTATCATAAGCAGCATGGGAGCGGGAAATAAGCTGGATGCAAGTGCATTTAAGGTGGCTGATATATATAAGACCAGCATGTGTCCTCTTGCAAAGGTCATGCGCCGTGAGCTTAAAAAACGTGGCGTGAAAAAGCTCAAGGTGGTATACTCTGAGGAGAAGCCTACAAGACCGATAGAGGATATGTCTATAAGCTGCAGAACCAACTGCATCTGCCCGCCGGGTGCCGAACACAAGTGCACGCAGCGCAGGGATATTCCCGGAAGCCTTGCATTTGTACCATCAGTGGCAGGACTTATCATCGCGGGCGAGGTGGTACAGGACATAGCCTTTGACAGGGTATGATGAAGAATACAATTACGAAAAGAGAGGAATAAAAATGCCAGTATTTGATTTTAGTGATACACCGGTAGCAAACGAGCATCCGGAGTGTACATATGAGACATTTCATTCGACAGAGACCAGGGCATCGGCCGATAAACCGATTGTTGTGATAGACAATAAGCAAAAGGAATGGGCGCATCATGCGCTCGGTATGTTTACAAATCCGATAAAGCGTACATCCTTTGAATTTGAGGATGGTGATGGGGTGACCAGTGCAGATATCCTGCGCATTGATTCCCGCTTCGTTAGCCTTTTTAAGTGGCTTGGCGAAAATCACATAAAGGTACAGCTTTCAGGAGCCAATACACCTGACGGATACGCAGTATACAGGGTGAGGGAGGTGTCTCTCGGCAGAGGCACAAAGCTGTCTGCAGAGGATGGATTCCTGCAGTATATGATGGAAAGGCTCTTTGCCAGCACCATGCCTGAGGATGAACCTGACCTCGATGATTACGAGGAAGAGGGCGACAGCATGAAGCTCACCAGTATACAGAGCATCACAGATTTCATGACCTGTGCAGGCCGTACACTGCCTGACAATATACTGCTGTGGGCCAGAAGAAATCTGGCAGTTGCGCGTTCAAGCGAGGTATCACCTGAGGAAAGACGCCATGCGCAGAGAGCACTTTCCATCATGATGAATATCCAGTGGAAGGGAAATTACTTTGAGGCAATTGACCCTGTGGAGGCAAGGCGCATACTCGATGAGGAGCTCTATGGCATGGAGAGCGTGAAGCAGAGAATCATTGAGACCATTATCCAGATAAACAGGACTCATACACTTCCTGCCTACGGACTGCTGCTCTGTGGACCGGCAGGAACCGGAAAGTCACAGATTGCATATGCTGTTGCACGTATACTCAAGCTTCCATGGACCACACTCGATATGAGCTCCATAAATGATGCAGAGCAGCTCACAGGAAGCTCAAGAATCTATTCAAACGCAAAGCCGGGAATCATTATGGAGGCATTTTCACAGGCAGGAGAGTCAAATCTTGTATTTATCATCAATGAGCTCGACAAGGCCTCAAGCAAAAACGGAAACGGAAATCCGGCAGATGTGCTTTTGACACTGCTTGACAATCTGGGCTTTACAGACAACTATATGGAGTGTATGGTGCCGACCGTCGGAGTATATCCGATTGCAACAGCCAATGATAAATCCCAGATTTCTGCACCGCTTATGTCACGTTTTGCGGTGATTGATATTCCGGACTATACCGATGAAGAGAAGAAGGTCATCTTCCAGAGATTTGCCCTGCGCAAGGTATTTGAGCGAATGGGAATGAAGGAGGAGGAGTGCGTTCTCACAGAGGACGGACTTGATGCAGTGATTAAGCTTCACGAGAACACATCGGGCATAAGAGATCTCGAGCAGGCTGCAGAGCATCTGGCAGCAAATGCACTTTATCAGATAGAGGTTGATAAGGTAAAGCAGGTGGTATTTGACGCTGAGGCTGTTTTTGAGCTTTTAGGCTAGCAGGATATGATTACGGTTACAGGAATTGTTACGAAAATAAAAGGAGATTGTCAGGATGAGAGAATTTGGAAAATCCAGAAAATTAGATAATGTGCTTTATGATGTTAGAGGACCGGTGGTGGATGAGGCGGCCCGCATGGAGGAAAACGGCACAAATGTGTTGAAGCTCAATATAGGAAATCCTGCGCCGTTTGGCTTCAGGACACCTGATGAGGTGATATATGATATGTCTCGCCAGCTCACGGACTGTGAGGGGTATTCCAACTCCAAGGGACTTTTTTCTGCAAGAAAAGCAATCATGCAATATGCACAGCTCAAAAAGCTTCCTAATGTGACAGTTGAGGATATCTATACCGGAAACGGAGTCAGCGAGCTTATAAACTTAAGCATGTCAGCGCTTCTTGACAATGGTGATGAGGTGCTGGTGCCGGCACCGGATTATCCGCTATGGACAGCCTGCGTTACACTTGCGGGAGGCACGGCAGTGCACTATATCTGTGATGAGCAGTCAGAGTGGTATCCGGATATAGAGGATATCAAAAAGAAGATTACAGACAAGACAAAGGCAATCGTAATAATAAACCCTAATAACCCTACAGGAGCGCTCTATCCAAGGGAGGTGCTGCAGCAGATAGTTGATGTGGCAAGAGAGCACGAGCTCATGATTTTTTCGGATGAGATATATGACAGGCTGGTGATGGATGACTATGAGCATGTGTCTATTGCGTCGCTTGCACCGGACCTCTTCTGTGTGACCTTCAGCGGTCTTTCTAAGTCACATATGATAGCAGGCTATCGTATCGGATGGATGGTTTTAAGCGGCAACAAGGCGCTCGGAAAGGACTATATCGAGGGTCTCAACATGCTCTCAAACATGCGTCTTTGCTCGAATGTTCCGGCGCAGTCGATAGTGCAGACGGCATTAGGCGGATATCAGAGTGTAGGCGAGTATATTGTGCCGGGCGGACGAATCTATGAGCAGAGAGAGTACGTCTACAAGGCATTAAACGATATACCGGGAATTTCGGCAGTAAAGCCAAAGGCAGCATTTTACATATTCCCAAAGATTGATACTGCAAGGTTCAACATCACAAACGATGAACAGTTTGCACTCGATCTGCTTCGTGAGAAGAAGATACTCATCATCCACGGCGGCGGCTTCAACTGGGATAAGCCTGATCATTTCAGAGTGGTATATCTGCCTAGAACAGAGATATTAAAGGATGCCACAGGCAAGCTTGCAGACTTTTTATCTTCATATAAGCAGAAATAATTATTGGCATAGATAATTATAAAACATATAACATATAAGCTCCGGCACAGAAAACTTTTTGTTCTGACCGGAGTTTTTATATTATGCTGTAATATTTTTTAAAAGTAACCTACCTGTAACTTTACATAATGTATTATACACTTGTATCGCGGGACGGCTGCACTTTAAAGGACAGACCGCACAGCGCACAAAAATGCATAGAGAAGAAAAGGAGAATTAAATGGAACTGCTTAGAGTAGAACACTTATCAAAAATATATGGAGCCGGAGAAAATCAGGTCAAGGCTTTGGACGATGTGTCATTGAGCGTGGAAAAGGGAGAGTTTGTGGCAATTGTAGGGGCGAGCGGCTCCGGAAAATCCACACTGCTTCATCTGCTTGGAGGTGTTGACAGACCAACAAGCGGAAAGGTGTATATAAACGGCACTGATATTTTTGCAATGAATGATGATGAGCTTGCCATATTCAGAAGAAGACAGGTAGGCATCATTTATCAGTTTTATAATCTGATACCTATATTAAATGTGGAGGAAAACATGGCAATCCCGATGGAGCTTGATGGAAGAAAGGTGGAAAAGGCACAGATGGATGACATGCTTTTGCGCCTTGGACTTACAGAGAGACGTACTCATCTGCCAAATGAGCTTTCAGGAGGACAGCAGCAGCGCACATCTATAGGAAGAGCCCTGATTACGAGACCATCTATAGTGCTAGCGGATGAGCCGACCGGAAACCTGGATACCAAGGCAAGCAACGAGATTATGCATCTCTTAAAGACCTCAAACCGTGAGCTTAACCAGACAATTATTATGATTACACACAATATGGAGCTTGCAAAGGCGGCTGACCGCACAATAATGATAGAGGATGGTAAAATCAGATGAATTTGATGAAGACACTCACATTAAAAAACTTAAAGCTCAACAGGAAAAGAACTATTGTCACGATAGTCGGAATAATTCTTGCAACAGCGCTTTTGTCGGCGCTTGTCACACTTGTGTCAAGCTTTCAGTACAGTGTGATTAAATACCAGAAGCAAAAGGGCGGCGACTTTCATGTGAAATTTTCGAATGTGAAAATGTCTGAGCTTTCGGAGTTTAAAAACAACAGAAATATTGAAAGCACATTTGAGACAATGGGAATGGGCTTTGCAAAGCTAGACGGCTGCAAGAATGAGGATAAGCCATATGCATATGTCATGGCAACAGATGAGGCCGGCTTTGAGAGAGGCTGCTTTAAACTTATAGAGGGGCGCATGGCAAAAAATGAGGATGAGATAGTCATTCCAAGGCACTTAAAGACAAACGGACGAATCGACATAAAGGTGGGGGATGAGATAACACTGGATGTCGGAAAGCGATATGATTCAAACACCGAAAGTGTCATATCGGAAAACTGCGCATATGAGCATGAGGCAGAGACACTTACCGATACTGTGACAAAGCACTACAAGGTGGTAGGCATCATGGAAAGACCGGGCTATGGAATGGAGGACTATAGTGCCGCCGGATATACATTTGTCACATACTCTGATGAGCTGGCAGCAATTGATAACGGCACAAAGAGTGAGGCAAGTGAAGCTGACACTACACTCACAGTGTACAGCAGATACACTAAAAAGGCTTTAAGAAACAAGGATGCTGTGACTGCTGATATAATTGGTGTGGATGAAAAGCTGTTTGCGAAAGCGAATAATTCATCTGTTGAAATGTCTTCTGAGGAGAGTGATAGGTTTCTTAAAGAGATGGAAAATGCAAAATATGATATATATATGAATGGATACCTTATAAGCTATGAGTGCGTTTTCCCGATTGACGGCACATTTAAAGCACTGTTTACAGTGGCCACTGTTGTGGCTTTGATAATTATACTGACATCAGTGTATTGTATCAAAAACAGCTTCAACATATCAATCACTGAAAAAATCAGGCAGTATGGCATGCTTGCAAGCGTGGGTGCTACGAGACGCCAGATAAAAAGCAGCGTTAAGACAGAGGCAGCAATGCTTGGAGTGGTTGGTATTCCGGTGGGTACCATGAGCGGTATTTTGGCATCGCTCATACTTGTCAAGGTGGTAAATGCGCTGTCAGCAGGCTGGCTTAACTTTGCTTTGAGCTTTCATACTTCCCTGCCTGCACTTATTCTTGCTGTGATACTGAGTATAGCAACCATTTATTTCTCAGCAACAGGCAGTGCAAGAAGGGCTGCAAAGGTTACACCGCTTGAAGCAATAAGAAACACAAAGGAGATTAAAATAAAGTCATCAAAGCTTAAGACACCGGCGATTATAGGCAGAATCTGGGGTATCGGAGGCGTTATCTCATATAAGAATATAAAGAGGAACAATAAAAAGTACAGAACCACAGTGACATCTATTGTCATCTGCTCAGTAACCTTTATTGTGATATCATACTTTATGTCTATGGCCTTTAGCAGGGTTGGGATGTCATATGCATCAGTAGATTACAATATCGGAATAAATATGTCATGTAAAAAGGACCTTGATATTGAAAAGCTCTCTAAGCTTTTGAGTGGCATTGAAGGAGCTGAGGATTATCTGGTTGGAGCAGGCTATGATTTCGATGTAGATAAGCCTGAGTACACAAAGGAATATGGAGAGTATTGCGGGCAGCTTTATGATGACAGTGAGGATGTCTCACAAGAGTTTTTAATCACAGTTTTGGATGACAAATCGTATGATAAGTATGCGTCCGACGCAGGCATAAAAAATGCAGCTGCAGGAGCAATTCTTGTGAATAAAGGCACATTTGATGTGTATAATGAGAATAGCTCAAAATACGTCAAAAAAGAGATGGAGCTGTACAAATATAAAGCAGGAGATACAATCGAGTGTGGCTATAATGTTTATGATGATGCTTCTTCTGATGACAATGCAGCAGAAGGCGATACAGAAAGCAGCACGGATGATAACAGTGGATACGTTGACGAGGAAACAATAAATAACGGAGTCAGAAAGACTGTGGATGTAACTATTGCAGGTGTCACAGACAAGGTACCAATAGGCTATAAGGGCTACGGCAATACCACGCTTTTGTTTATGAACCAAAAAGGCTTTGAAAGCCTATGGGCTGACGGCAAGAACGGTAATGAGATTAAACCGGGATATGCGTCATATTCGGCATATGTGGTTGCAGAAGATGCAGACGAATATCAGGATACATTCGAAAAGGAGACGGAAGGAAATACTGAGTATTCGCAGATTAGTTTTTATGTCAGCAATCTGGATAAGCAGATGCGCGATGAAAAATCACTCTTTACACTGCTTGGAGTATTTGCATACGGACTTATTGTGGTCATTGCCTTAATAGGAATCACAAATATCATCAATACCTTAAGCACAGGAATGGAGCTTAGAAGCCGCGAGTTTGCCACACTAAGAAGCATTGGAATGACAGATAAGCAGTTTGCGGGAATGGTCAGACTCGAGAGTGTGTTTATATCTGTGAAGGCACTTGTAATAGGTGTACCGCTTGGTATTTTAATCAGCTATCTCTTATGTGTTATGATGAACAGGATGGATAATGCAATCATTTATGAGCCGCCGTATAAAGCAATTATATTGTGTATAGTGGTTGTAATAATGCTGATTTATGCTATCATGAAACTATCAATGACGAAGCTTAGACACAATAACATTATTGAGACGATCAAGAATGAAAATCTGTAGGAATTGCGGGAGCTGATATGAAAAAAATACTTCTCATAGAGGACAATAAAGGAATAACAGAGGGACTGTGTGATACCTTTACAGAACCTGAATATGAGCTTTTGACAGCAGAAAATTTAAAGGAGGCTGGGGCGCTTTTGAGTGAGCATCCCGGCCTTGTGCTGCTTGATGTGTCGCTTCCTGATGGAAACGGCTTTGATTTTTACAGCGAAAGGCTGGAAAAAGAAAAAACACCGGTGATTTTTCTTACCGCAATGGATGAGGAAAATGATATAGTAAAGGGACTTGAGCTTGGAGCGGAGGATTACATCACAAAGCCTTTTTCAGTAAGGGAGCTTGTGGCGAGGGTAAACCGCGTGTTTTTGCGAAGGAAAAGTGATGACAGCTCATCTGTCATACACGCAGGAAGCATAAGCTATGATTTGGACAAAAAGGAAGCAAGAAGGGATGGACAGTTGATTGCTCTTTCAAGTCTTGAAAACCGAATACTTGATCTGCTTTTTACAAATCACGACAAGGCTGTGTCCAGAAATGCCGTGCTTGACTGCATCTGGGAGGCAACAGGCAACGATGTGTATGACCATACAGTGACTGTCTATATGAGGCGCATCAGGGGAAAGCTTGGTGAGGATGTGATAAAGACTGTGAAGGGAATCGGGTATCGTGTTGATTCAGATGAAGCTCTTTAAACAGTATCGGCCGACAGAGACAGTTCCCGGGGGAAAGCATGAGAAAGAAGAAATATAATTTAGAGAACAGAAAACATTTTGTGTATTTTGCAATAATATATACATGTATATGTGTGACGGTTATGGCTTTTACCGTCTTTTTTCAGTACAGGGCATATACGAAAAACTATAACATCACAGTGGCTAAGTTATGTGCACTCATTCATGAAAAATATCCCGATGTATCAGATGGTAGTATAGCCGCGATTCTAAATGACAGCAGCTTCGACAGCGATTATACAAATTTAAAAAGCGCAGAGACGCTCTTTAAAAAATACGGCATTGATATGGAAAAGGATTCTGCGGTTTTGTCAAATGAAAAAGCGCTTAAAGGAGCGCTTTGTTTTGACATATTTCTTGTCGTGCTTTTTGCAGGGGGATTTTGCCTTTACATTGTGCTTATAAGATTTAGCTTTAAAAGACAGGTCAGACAGGCTGCGGATTATCTGCGCCGCATAAATCAGGGAGACTACAGACTTGTTATGGCAGATAGCACAGAGGGAGAGATTTCTATACTAAAGGGAGAGCTTTACAAGACAGCAATCTATTTGAGGGAGTCTGCGGAAAATGCAAAGGCAGACAAGCTTTTGCTAAAGGATGCGCTTTCTGACATATCGCATCAGCTTAAGACACCGCTCACATCACTTTCGATAAATCTGGAAAATCTGGAAGGAAATCCTGATATGGCATCTGAAAACAGAAACAGGATAATGCGCAGGGCAAAGCGCGATGTGGACAATATATCGCATATGGTGCAGGCTATCTTAAAGCTTTCAAGGCTTGAAGCGGATGTTGTGGAGTTTGATGAGAAGGATACGCTGCTGTCTGAAATTGTGTCTGAGGCAGCTGACAATGTGATGGCACTTTGCGATTTGAGAGACATAAGGCTGTCCATAGATGAAGGCTCTGATAAGGATGCCTGTATACATGCTGATGCATACTGGCAGTGTGAGGCCATTACAAACATAGTAAAAAATGCAGTGGAGCACGCAGAGAGTGAGGTAAAGATAGGTTTTTACAGGTATGAGATGTATGCAGAGATAACAGTGCAAAACGATGGGGAGACCATAAGTGATGAGGACAAAAAGCATATTTTTACGCGTTTTTACAGCGGCAGCGGACAGCCGGCAGACAGCATCGGCATAGGACTTTCGCTGGCGGAAGCAATTGTGCGTCATGACAATGGATATATCCTTGTGGAGGATTGTACAAAAGATGTATTAAATGAAAAAAATGAATGCAGTGGCACACGCTTTGTGGTAAGATATCTGTGATAAGTTGAGAAAAATTATCAATAAATACACTAGGAAGCGATAAAATGACACTAAAAGAACTTGGCATAGGACAGAGTGCCAGAATACTTACAGTAGGCGGTGAGGGCGCACTGCGCCAGCATTTCCTGGATATGGGAGTAATCCCAAAAGCCGAAGTAACAGTTATCAAATTTGCACCGATGGGAGATCCGATGGAGCTTCAGGTGCACGGCTATGAGCTCACATTGAGGCTTGATGATGCGGCACAGATTGAGGTAGAATTAATTGACAGCCGCTCAAGAAAGCATGAGGGTCCTAAAAAGATAAGCAACACAGCCCATCCCGGACTTGGCGAGGAGGGCAAATACCATGTGAAGGGCAGTGGCAATCCCCTTCCGGAGGGTGAGAAGCTCACATACGCACTTGTGGGAAACCAAAACTGCGGCAAGACAACACTTTTCAACCAGCTTACAGGCTCAAACCAGCATGTGGGCAATTTCCCGGGAGTGACGGTGGACAGAAAGGATGGCTCTATTAAAGAACATCCGGATACATCAATCACAGATTTACCGGGCATTTACTCAATGAGCCCATATACTAATGAGGAGATTGTGTCGAGAAACTTTGTGCTCGATAACAAGCCAAAGGCCATAATAAATATCGTAGATGCGACAAATATCGAGAGAAACCTGTATCTGACCATGCAGCTTCTTGAGATGGATATACCGATGGTTATCGCTCTAAATATGATGGATGAGGTGACGGCAAACTCAGGCTCAATCGATGTAAATAAAATCGAGGGACTGTTAGGAGTGCCTGTTGTACCGATTTCAGCCGCGAAGAATCAGGGTGTTGATGAGCTGGTGCGCCATGCGATACACATTGCAAAGTATCAGGAGCGCCCGGGCAGACAGGATTTCTGTGATGAGAATGATTTTGGCGGTGCCGTGCACAGATGTATACACGCGGTCAGCCACCTGATTGAGGATCATGCAAAGCTCGCCGGAGTTCCGATTCGCTTTGCTGCTACCAAAATTATCGAGGGAGATGCACTTATATTAGAGCAGCTTCATCTTGATGAGAATGAGAAAGAGGCAATAGAGCATCTGATTGTCCAGATGGAGAAGGAACGAGGCCTTGACAGAAGCGCTGCAATTGCGGATATGCGCTTTACATTTATTGAGAAAATATGTGAGAGCACAGTGGTAAAACCGAAGGAGAGCAGGGAGCGTATCAGAAGTGAGCGCATCGACCGTGTTCTTACAGGCAAATATACGGCAATACCGTGCTTTATAGTGATAATGCTTGCTGTATTTTATCTCACCTTCAACGTAATCGGAGCAGGCCTTCAGTGGCTTTTGGAGCAGGGCATAGGAGCACTGACCGCGCTTACGGATAAGGCACTCACAGCGGCAGGCGTGAATGAGGTGCTGCACGGACTGGTAATAGACGGCATCTTTCAGGGTGTCGGAAGCGTATTAAGCTTTTTGCCGATTATCGTGACACTGTTCTTTTTCTTATCCCTTATGGAGGACAGCGGATACATAGCGAGGGTTGCATTCTTCATGGACAAACTCCTTCGTAAGATAGGACTTTCCGGACGAAGCATAGTACCAATGCTCATAGGCTTCGGCTGTACGGTGCCGGCTGTCATGGCGACACGTACACTGCCAAGTGAGAGAGACCGTAGAATGACTATACTCCTCACACCGTTTATGAGCTGTTCGGCAAAATTGCCAATTTATGCATTCTTTGTTAGTGCATTTTTCCCGAAGCATGGCGGACTTGTCATGGGAGGTCTGTACTTCCTTGGAATAATTGTCGGAATACTTTTCGCATTTATCTACAGAAAGACTTTGTTCAGGGGTGACGCAGTGCCGTTTGTAATGGAACTGCCAAACTACAGGATGCCGGGCGCCAAGAATGTGTGCCAGCTCCTCTGGGAGAAGGCAAAGGACTTTTTGCAGAAGGCATTTACAGTAATACTTATTGCCACAATGCTGATATGGTTCTTACAGAGCTTTGACATACACTTTAACATGGTAACAGACTCAAAGGACAGCATGCTTGCCACTATTTCAAGTATTATCGTGCCTGTCTTTAAGCCTCTGGGCCTCGGAGACTGGCGTATATGCACATCACTTATCAGCGGACTCATGGCAAAGGAGAGCGTGGTATCAACACTGGAGATACTGTTTGGCGGAACGGTCACGACAGCACTCACAACACTTTCAGCCGCATCTCTTCTGGTGTTCTCGCTGCTCTACAGCCCTTGCGTGGCTGCTATAGCATCCATAAAGAGAGAGCTGGGTGCAAAGTGGGCAGTCAGCGTGGTGCTTTTGCAGTGTGCGATTGCATGGGTGGCAGCATTTATTGTAAGAGTTATTGGACTGCTTGTGATGTAAAAAAAATGATTGAATAGTTAAAAAAAATATAAAAGGAGATATGTGATGGAGATTAAACTGGAAAATGAATTACTTGAGCTCACGATAAACAGCTTCGGAGCAGAGCTTAAAAGCATCACCGGCAAGGAAACAGGTACACAGTATCTGTGGGATGCCGATGAGAAATACTGGAAGAGAAGCGCACCGGTGCTTTTCCCGTTTGTCGGCAGCTTAAAGGACAAGAAGTTTACCGTTGATGGGACAGATTACCCTATGGGACAACACGGCTTTGCCAGGGATATGGAGTTTGAGCTTGTGTCGCAGACAAAGGATGAGGCATGGTTTTTGCTTAAATCAAATGAAGAGACTCTTGCAAAATATCCGTTTGAGTTTGTGCTCGAAATCGGCTATAAGCTCTCAGGCAGTGAGATAAAAGTGACCTGGAGGGTGACTAATCCTGCGAAAAAGGATTTACTTTTCTCAATTGGTGGTCATCCGGCATTTATGTGTCCGGTCGCAGAGCAGGGAAAGCAGTCAGACTATTATCTGAAGCTTGACACAGACAAAGCAATCACCTACGGACTTATCTGTGACGGAGGACTTTTAGACAAGGATGACAATCTGCTTAAGGTGGATGAGGATGGATACTGTCAGATAGATGAGCATATGTTTGATAAGGATGCGCTCATAATAGAAAACAGACAGGCTTCAAAGGTGAGCCTGTGTACACCGGATAAGAAGCCATACCTTACGGTGTCCTTTGATGCGCCTTTATTTGGTCTGTGGTCACCGGCAGGAATGGGAGCACCGTTTATCTGTATTGAACCGTGGTACGGCCGATGTGACAGAGCAGGCTTTGTCGGAGAATTAAAGGACAGGGAGTATGGTAATTCGCTGGCACATGGTGAGAAATTTGAGAAGTCATATACGATTGCAATTGAGCTGTAGATTTTCTTGTTCTCAATGTGACTTAAATACTTATTAAAATAATAATATAAGACATAATTAGAATCATGGGGCTGCGGTATATTGCAGTCCCATGATTTTTAGATAGTAAGGATTTTTCACGAACTTGAAATAATGTAATGTAGGATAGCATAACGCTATATGTGTCTTGATGCACCTGCTTTCTTCAAGTTTGCCTGAAGCAGCCATTTCTGATCAATTTTCTTAAGATCTTCACCGAATCTGACATGCAGCCGAACTGAGCCTTCGAGCTGCTCGATATGTTCAATGGTGCCCTTGCCGAACTTTGGATGATTGACATCGTCATTGATATTAAATTTTACAGTACTGTTTTTCTTTTTGCGGTATTCCTGCTCGCGTGAATATGTGTCGCGGATAGGAATACTCTTGTCAGTAATTTTCTTTTTGAGAACCTTATCATAATCGTGCTTAATAAGTCCTTCACCGGCTTTGTAGTAAGGAGTGGGAGCTGCTCCGATAAGTGAGCAGCAATATTTCCACGCACTTCCGTGGATGCCGGGCTGCCAGTTGTACTTGTCCGGTATATCCATATTATATTGCATATAGTGGGCATATTCGTGCTTATATAAATCCATCCTGTCATCCTTTGACAAGGGCTTTGTCACACAGTAGCCGATGAAAAGCAGCGAAAAATGAAATTCTTCTTCATCCTGCCCAAAGCCCGGAGTGTATGCACCGAGCCTGTCCGTATCAAAGCCAAATGTGATAGGAACCCTTGCACCGTTAAGCCCAAGCTGTCTGTCGAGCTTCTGGTAGAGAAAGCGGATTTCCGCGAGATGTATTTTTGTTTCGTTTTCGAGTAGTTGTCGTAAATTGTTGTCTATGTTCATAAGTATATTTCTCTAAAAAATCAGTTTGTTTTCAATACAGTAATGATATATTCCGTCATCCTCAACCGATTTGCATACAAAATCAGCCTTAGCCTTGACTTCGTCCTTTGCATTGCCCATGGCAACACCCATGCCTACGGCCTCAAGCATTTCAATATCGTTATGTCCGTCACCGAAAGCAATTGCTTCATCCTTTGAGAAGCCATAATGCCTAAGCACTGCAGCAACAGCATTGCCTTTGCCACTGTTAAGCGGAATAATATCAACGGCCTTATCCCACCATGCAGTTATCTGTGAGTGGGGCGCGCCGGATAGAATCTGTGAGTGCTCATCTTTTTGACAGGAGCACATAATCTGATAGATATCTGTTTTGCTTATGTCGTCAAAATTGTCAGCGATTTTAAGCTTTTCGCTGCCAAAGGCAAAGTACTGCTCTAAATCAGGGTCGGTACCGTTTGTGACAATCATATGCTCGTTGCTGATTGCAATGGCGCGGTTCATTTGCTTTAGATTGGAAATTATCTGATATTTGTCGTGCTCATTAATAGGATTTTTGAAGATGATATCATTGCCTGCGGTGACGAATGAGCCGTTAAAGGTGAGCAGGACATCAAAATCAATTCCATCAAAATGAGGCACACCTGTGTAGCTTCTTCCGGTAGCCATACAAAGGATGATGCCATTTTGGTGGAGCTGCCTAAGTGCAGCAGCAGTGTTTGCTGATAATTCTTTATGTCCCAGCCGAAGCAGGGTGCCATCCACATCAAAGAATGCTATTTTAATCATAATTCACCTGCCTGTTTTAATGCTAGTTTAATGATATTTTCATTTATATAGAATCCGTTTGATTGAATTTTGGTTATTGCATTTTTTACAGAAGAAATAATCCCTGATTGTTTAGCTTTTATAAGAACACCTAAGGTGCCCGTTACTGTTAATCCAAGATATTTTGCTGTTTTTTTTGCTGCATTGTCATCGATGATAACTAAGTCTGCTTTGGGGTCAGCTTGTGCCAATATCATAACATCAACTTCACCGGCATGAAGCTTTGCTTTGTACATTTTGCGGTCTTCAATGTTAGTGATTGTTTCGACTGTAATCCAATCAAGATTTTGTTTGATTTGTAAACAGGCAGAATCCTTTTTTGCTGTAACTTCGTCGAATACTGCTTTAGGAATAATGATTGAACCATATATTTTTTTTAAAATGTTAAGTAAGTCTGCATTGCACAATGCAATTAATGGTGTTGAATTGACAATTACCCTACGCATTATTCATCTCCTCTATAAATTCTGCTTCATCATCAAAACTGAAGATAGATATATTATTATTGCCTAGATATTTGATGAAATCTTCCTCACTCATTCCGGCTATCTGTGCACAATATCCAATAGAAATATGGTTTTTTAAATAAAGCATTAGAGCAGTAGCTTTCTTGGCAAAAGCATTAGCTTCATCTTTGGTCATTTTGGTATCGTATAATACTTCATCTGGTATTTTTATTGCAATACTACACATATAAACACCTCTTTCTATTTATAATGAATCATTAATTATATCTCAGTTACATGATAACATAATAAGCGCAAGATTAAAAACATTTATTTAAATTTCTGTCACAACGTAAGGTACGTAAGCCGGGGAATGTTGGGGAGACGCGCTTTAGCTATCGCTACGCTTAGCAACTAAGATTCTGTACGAAATTATGCTCATGAAGCGTAGAAACGCACCTGCATGGACGCAGGGGAGAGGAAGATTTACATATGTGTACGCAGGAGGACCTGGTTCATAAAGATTACCATTTCTTATAACTGTGTTCTTGATATTAAAGGACACAAGTGGCTTTTTTCAATATGTTGTTGTTAATTTATGGTGTTGGGCTTCCACCATTATGCCAGAAGCCTCACAAAAAGTAGCTGAAACTGCAGAAATCACCAAAACAGCACCCCAAACCAAGCCCAAAAGCCGGAAAAGACCCGGCAAAAAGTAGCTGAAACTGCAGAAATCACCAAAACAGCACCCAAAACCCAGCCCAAAAGCCGGAAAAAACCCGAGAAAAAGTAGTTGAAACTGCAGAAATCACCAAAACAGCACCCAAACCCAGCCAGAAAGCCGGAAAAGACCTGGCAAAAAGTAGCTGAAACTGCAAAAATCCCAAAAACAGCTCCAAAAACCCAGCCGTAAAGCCTCATAAAAATGGACTTATAGACATGTATTGATGGCTTAGTCGAGAATTAACTACTGTGGAGTGTACTAGAACTTGTGAGTAGCGTGTCATTTGTAACCGCCAAAGCGTACACAATGAAGCAGTAACTATAAACTGTGAGATTATAGCAAACCATCTAGCATATACATTTGTATAAGTTTCGACGGTTTCGTCGTGCATAGAAAACCTAAGAGCATAATTTCGTACAGAATCTTAGTCACGAAGCGTAGCGAGGGCGAAAGTGCGTGTCTCCCCAACAGTCCCCGGCTTACGTACCGACCTACGATCGATGCGCAAAAGTTGCGCGCAAAAAACGCGCACCTAATCCCTTGTTTGTGAAAAATGCTTGAAAACAAAAGTTAAAAAATGTCGAAATTGCACATTGACATAATTATAATACTGTAATATACTAAGTCTAGAACAAGCGGTTGCGCGAAAAACGCACCTAAGAAATAAATTAAATTACAAGCAAATGGAGGAAACAACGGATGGACAAATTTATTGTTAACATCATTCACCGCCCTGAGATGGTGCCTGAGTACTCAGCAACAGTGACAGGACAGGGAAAAGAAGAGGATATTGGAGATAAGAAGCTTATCACAGAGTCACTCGACATCTTCAAGACACAGCAGAGACTTGCACATGAGGCGGGACTCAAAACAACAATCCAGATGACATATGCTTCACTTTTTAATGATGAGGCAGTAGAGCTTGCAAAGCAGGATCACGAGAAATACGGTGATGAGATAGCACTTTCACTCCTTGGACTTCCATGTGAGGAGTTTAGAGAGAAGTATAAGACAAAGGATTTCTGTATCTGGATGTTCTCAATGGAGGACAAGAAAGCTATCGTAAATGATGTTTTCGAGAAATTCCATGACAGATTCGGTTTCTATCCTGAGTCAACAGGCTCATACTATATGGATGCAGACCTTACAAACTACATAAAAGAAAAATACCCAATGGTAAAATGTGCAGTTGCAACATGCTGGGAGGAGGGCCCTAAGGCATACCACACATGTAACAACTCATGGTACACACTCTTCGACGGAGGCCCATGGGCACCATGGATTCCATCAAAGCAGAACACACATGCGCCAGCAGCAAATAAGGAAGAGGATAGCGGAATCGTAGCAATTCCACATCTCTCACGTGACCTTATTGCATGCTATGACGGAAACGGCTCAAACTTCGGAACACATCCACAGAACGTGCTTCGTGGAATGATTTATGATACAAAGACATGGGAGTATCCATATCTTTACAACCTCATCGACCAGTACAGAGACCTTGCAAAATACAATAACGGATATTCATACAACATGATGTTCGTAGGACCTGGCTGGATGAACAAGATGGGACGCTGGGAGCAGCCATATGAGCTTCTCTTAAAGTCATACACAGACGGCTGTAATTACTATGGCAAGTTAAAGAAAGAGGGTAAGCTCATCGACATGACAATGTCAGAGTTCGCTGATTACTTCAGAGAGAAGAAGGGTGTCAACGCAGGTAACTACAATGAGCCTGAGTGTGCGCCATGGAGAGATATCCTTTACGGCTCAGACAAGCAGCTCTTCTGGTACTGTGACCCATACATGAGAGCATGCGTAAACATGGATCAGGGTGGAGCAATCGTAGACCTTCGTCCATACGTTGCAAAGCTTGAGTGGCCGGTAGGAATCGGAACAAAGCATGTACAGGATGCATCTTATCCATTCCTTATTCAGGAAAAATACAGAGCAGGATACTTTACACACTATGCAGGAGCAGGAACAGTAAGAAGTGCCAAGCTTTCACACAACGGTGAGGAGGTTGACCTGTGTCTCTGTCCTACACACAGCCATTTTTCAGAGGAAGTTATTGATGGCAAGAAGACAAGAATCCTTACACTTGATCCTGTAGATATTGAGTTTTATGATGTTAAGCTTACTCTTCAGACAAAGGAATACTTTGAGGAGGGCTCATCAAACATCAAGATTGAGCGTAATATCCTTAGCATGAGTGATCCAAATGCAGAGGTTTATCTCGATGAGTACATTACAGCATGCTACGGAACAACAGAGTATCCTGAGGATATGACAGGCATCACACTTACATGTGAGGGAGAAAACCCACAGAGCATCAATTATGAGTACAAGTGTCGTGATGCAAAGCTTGACGGAGCAACTGCAGTAAGCGCAGTAATTCCTGCAATTCAGACAAAGGTTTCACTCACACCATCTGCAAATGCAGAGGGATACATTGAGGAAGGATATGCATTCTCTCCAATGTTCAAGCTTGGTTACAAGAAACAGATTAAAGACAAGGAGGTATTTGCAACATGGCTCAACTTGGAAAAGGCAAATTAAATTACAGATGTCCTTTATGTTTTATGAGGGATCTTGATATTGATATGTTCTATAATAAGGAAACAGGTATTTATAGCTGCATCCGTTGTCAGTTCAGAGGTACAGAGGAAGAGGTACTTCAGGGCAACGAGGATGTCCGCAAGAAGTACAAGGCTATGTACAAGAGATTCGACAAGTTCGATTTTGATTAAAGTAGTGATTGGTACGCTGCTGCTATAATAGCAGCAGCGTGTTTTGCATTTCGCTACAAAGGAGAGTATATATGGCGAAAAGAAAAAAAGACACGATGGAATTCAGATTCTATGAGCTGCCACAGGGAGAGTCAGCACTCGTACTGTGCGGAGAATCCTGGAAGAGAGTGTATGGTCATGAGGAATTTCACCTGCATTTCCATAATCTGCTTGAAATCGGCATCTGCCGCGAGGGAGATGGAAATATGTATCTGGATGAGGATATTTACCAGTATCATGACGGCGATATCACATTTATACCTGAGAATTTTCCACATGTTACAGTCAGCTATGGTGAGGTGGTGAATTTCTGGGAGTACATTTTTATTGACATACATTCTGTGATAGAAGAGATGTTCCCAAACAATACGGCATTCCAAAATGAGGCAGTTACGACTATATCAAAAAAAGCGTTTATGACTAACGTGTATCAGAGCCCGGCTATGGCTGAGTATATAAATGCCATAATCAGGGAAACCCGTGAACACAAGATTTATTGCCAAAGGACGGTAAAGCTCCTTGTGCAGGGAATTGTAATAGAGCTGCTGCGTAGGTATGATGAGCTTCCGGAGGAGGATAATAATATCGTAAAGGGTACCAATATGTCACAGATAGCCACAGCACTTGACTACATGAATAAGCATTACAGCGAATCGATAAAGGCAGGGGAGCTTTCGGAACTATGCAACATGAGCGAGACTCATTTCAGGAGACTGTTTGAATCATACATCAATATGCCGCCTATGGAGTATCTGAATCTGATAAGAGTACAGAAGGCGTGCGAGCTTATGAAAAAAACAAATGAGCCTATGGAGCTTATTGCACAAAAGTGTGGATTCACAACCCAGTCAACTTTTAACCGTAATTTCCGCAAATTTTTGGACACTTCGCCATATCAGTGGAAGATAAATCCTGAAAATTATGAGCATAAGCTGCTGAATTTTAGGATATCTGCACTAAAGGGATGGTAGAAAATGCATGTTTCGTATAATTTTGTACATTTATGATTGAATATGCATGTAATTGTGTGGAATTTGTTAACACATAAATAGCATGTATGGTTATAATGACTATGTAATCAAGAAACGGACAAGTATTCATAGTTAAAATGCCCAATTAAAACAATAAGACTATGAATGAATTATGAACGGAGTATTACAAAAACATCATTTTTATTAGGGAGGAAGAAAAATGAAAAAGAAAGTAGTTTCATTATTACTCGTAACAACAATGGTTGCCTCACTTGCAGCCGGATGTGGAGATTCATCTTCATCAGGAGATGGCACAGAAAAGACAGGTAAGAAGGTAGAGACCGTAGATGACGGTCATACACTTACAGCCTGGGCTTGGGATGCAAACTTCAATATCCCGGCACTCAAAGCAGCAGCAGAGGATTACAAGAAAAATGTAGATCCTGATTTTGTACTCAATATTGAGGAGCAGTCACAGTCATCTGATATTGAGACAGCAATTACAACAGCAGGTTCAGCAGGAGATTACAGTACACTTCCTGACATCGTATTATTCCAGGATCACTACTTCCGGCAGTACCATACAAATTATCCTGATGCATGGGTATCAGCAAATGATGCAGATGTTAAGTGGGATGATTTCAGCCAGGAGAAATTATCATTCTCTACAATCGACGGAGAGCACTTTGGATTCCCTGTTGATAACGGAACAGTTATCTTTGCTTACAGAACAGATCTTCTTGAGCAGGCAGGATACACAATCGATGATATGACAGGCATCTCTTGGAAGGATTTCATCGAGGTAGGTAAGAAAGTATACGAGAAGACAGGAAAATACTTACTTTGCATGGACGGCGACGGAAATGATTTATTCTACATGATGCTTCAGGCAGAGGGTGAGTCACAGTTTAAGGATGGCAAGCCAAACTTTGTAGACAACGCTAAATTAAAAGAAATCATGCAGGTACTTAAGGATATGATCGACAACAATGTTCTTTACCTTGCAAATAACTGGTCAGATTACACAGATCAGGCTGTCCAGGGAGACATGGTTGCAGGCGTTATGAACGGAAACTGGATCATTCCTACAATCGAGAAGGTTACAGACAACAGTGGAAAGTGGGAGATTACATCTCTTCCAACACTTGAGGGTGGTGAAGGCTATGCATCAAACGGTGGTTCTTCACTTTACATCACAAGCAACTGCAAGCAGACAGACCTTGCTAAGAAATTCTTAGCATATACATTCGGTGGCGGATCTTATACAGACAAGGGTGTATCTGAGACATATGACAATGCTCTTAAGAATGGTGGTGTTATCACTACATATACACCTGCAGGCAAGTCTGAGGTTTACAACGAGGGCGTTGAGTACTTCAACAACCAGCCAATTTACGCTAAGATCGTTGAGATGGGTGCAAATGTTAAGACAATCGAGCAGAGCGATTTCCATTACGATGCACGTAAGAAGCTTGCTACAGCACTTATCAATATTACTCAGAACGGTGCAGATATCGATTCAGAGATAAAGACAGCAGAGGATGACCTTAAATTCACAATGGGACTTTAATCTGTTAGCTTGATGGCAAATGTACAGGGAGCCATTAAATGGCTCCCTGTTTTTTCTCAAAGACTTATAGTTAGGAGGCCTTTACAGTGAAGAATAAGAAAAAAGGAATGAGCATAACAGGTAAACAAAGGGCTGCCGGCTGGATTTATCTGGCTCCGGCTACAATACTCATTTTCATAATGAGCTTCTGGCCTATTATCCAGGCTGTTATTACATCATTTAAAACCGGTTCAAGTGCAAATATGCAGTGGGCTAATCCATTTGCCTACAATTACACAAGAATGTTTCAGGATGCGGTTTTCAAGAGATCTATCGGAAACACATTCCTATATTTAATTATCGAAGTTCCAATCATGCTTGTACTGGCAATTTTACTGGCACAGTTACTTAACAACAAGCATCTTAAATTTAAAGGACTTTTCCGTACATGTGTATTTTTACCATGTGCAACATCACTCGTATCATATGCATTGATTTTTAAATCGCTTTTTGCAACACAGGGACTTATCAATACAATCCTTGTTAAACTTGGAATATTAGAGAGCAACTTTAACTTCCTCGGTACAGGCTGGAGCGCTAAGATTATTATCATAGTAGCTCTTATCTGGAGATGGACAGGATATAATATGGTGTTCTTTTTAGCTGGTCTGCAGAATATCGAGTATTCTGTTTACGAGGCGGCAAAGATAGATGGAGCGAGCGGCTGGAGGACCTTCTGGTCTATCACGGTTCCTCTTCTTAGACCTACAATTGTTATGACAACCATCATGTCAATAAACGGTACATTACAGCTCTTCGATGAGTCTGTAAACCTGACAAAGGGTGGACCTGCAAATGCGACAATCACCATGTCACATTATATCTATAACGGCTCGTTTGGTGAAGGTGTTGCAAACTTTGGATATGCATCAGCAATGTCTGTTATCGTATTCATCATGGTTGCTATACTGGCATTTATCAATCTGAAAGTAGGTGACAAGCGTGACTAAGAAAAAACATGGATCATCAATACAAAAAAGGCTTATACCTTCATACATTTTTCTTGTAATAGTTTCGTTCATCTCAGTATTTCCGTTTTTCTGGATGATATCGGCAGCGACCAACAAGTCTATTGACGTTGCAAGAGGTAGAATTGCATTTGGTGGCTATGCCCTTGAGAACTTAAAGAAACTGTTTGCATCACAGAACGTTGCACTTGGAATGAAAAACTCACTTATCAATGCAACAGTTCAGACAATTATAGCACTGCTTGTCTGCTCACTTGCCGGTTACGGCTTTGAGCTATATCATGACAAGGCAAAGGATAAGCTGTTCTCAGTTTTACTTCTTGCCATGATGATTCCGCAGGTAGCTACACTTATTCCTCTGTTCAAGATGATGTCAAAGCTCGGCTTTATAAATACGGTATGGGGCTTCATGCTCCCGGCTATTTCAACGCCGTTCCTTATCATGATGTTCAGACAGAATTCGAGAAACTTCCCAGTCGATATAATGGAGGCGGCACGAATTGACGGACTCAGTGAGATTGGTATTTTCTTCAAGATGTATATGCCTGTACAGAAATCAACATATGCAGCAGCTGCAGTTATCACATTCATGAATGCATGGAACTCATACCTGTGGCCAAAGGTAATCCTCAATAAGCCTGATGCTATCACAATGCCAATGCTTATTGCAAACCTCGCAGCAGGATATACAGTAGATTACGGTGTACTGATGATGGGCGTTCTTTTCTGCTCCATCCCTACAATGATCGTATTCTTTGTGCTCCAGAAGCAGTTTGCAGAGGGAATTACAGGATCTGTTAAATAAAAGTAAAATAATATTGTTAAAAATCAAGAAGGCAAATAATGTTTATTATTTGCCTTCGTCTTATAAGAGGCTTTGTGTTTAAAACAGACATGTATCAAATAATAAATACAGTAGATAGGAGTGTAAAAATATGAGTAATTTTGATTCAAATATCATTAAAAATCCGGAAATATTTGAGCAGAACAGACTTGCGGCTCATTCGGATCATGTGTGCTATAAAAATGAACTGGAGAAAATTAAAGGAAAATCAAGCCTGAGATATGATATGAACGGCTTATGGAAGTTTGCATATGCAAAGAATCAGTCCCTGGCTCCTTGTGGCTTTGAGGCAGCTGACTATGATTGCAAAGGCTGGGATGAAATCAGGGTTCCGGCACATATCCAGATGGAAGGCTATGACGTGCCAATCTATACGAATACCACATATCCGTGGGAGGCTGATGAATCTATAAAGCCGGGCGAGGTACCTGAGATTTTTAATCCGGTTGCAAGCTATGTGAAGTATTTCACAATCCCTGAGAATATGAAGAACAAGAGGGTGTGTATTTCGTTCCAGGGAGTGGAGAGCGGTTTTGCACTCTGGCTGAATGGACACTATGTCGGCTACAGTGAGGACACATTTGATCCGTCTGATTTCGAGCTGACGGATTATATTGTTGAGGGTGAGAACAAGCTTGCGGTCAGAGTATGGAAATGGACATCCAGCAGCTGGTGTGAGGATCAGGATTTTTACAGATTTTCAGGCATTTTCAGAGATGTATTTTTGTATGCTGTTCCTTGTGCACATGTGGAGGATCTGTCAGTTGTTCCTACACTTAATGATACCTTTGACGAGGGTGCACTTAGCGTGTCAATAAAGGCAGACGGCGCTGGCATTGCAAGTGTAAAGCTATATGAGCTGGGCGATTTGTCTGTGGAAAAATATGACAGGGCAAAGCTTTTACTGGAAGAGTTTGATATAGAGCTTAAGGACAAGGAGCTTTGCGAGGGCTCATGTAATGTGAAAAATCCTCTGTTATGGAGCGCTGAAAAGCCAAATCTGTATGAGGTTAAAATTATAGTTAAGGACTCACATGGAAATGAGACCGAGTTTATCAGCCAGCTGGCGGGCTTCAGACGCTTTGAGATGGTTGACGGGCTCATGAAGCTAAACGGTAAGCGTATTGTATTTAAGGGTGTCAACCGTCATGAGTTCAGCTCAGTTACAGGCCGTGTGCCAAATCGTGATGAGGTGATAAAGGATATTGTCACAATGAAAAAGAACAATATCAATGCGATAAGAACAAGCCACTATCCTGATGATTCCATGCTTTATGAGCTTTGCGATATTTATGGAATTTATATGATAGCTGAGAACAATCTTGAGAGTCACGGCACATGGGAGGCATACAATAAGGGCTATGTGGACCTTGATTTTGTTGTGCCAAAGGACAAGCCACAGTGGAGAGAAATGATGCTCGACCGTGCAAACTCATGCTATCAGAGAGATAAAAATCATCCGGCAATCCTTATCTGGTCATGCGGCAATGAGTCGTTTGGCGGCAAAACAATATATGAGATGTCACAGCTTTTCAGACAGCTTGATAAGCATCGTCTGGTGCATTATGAGGGAGTATTTAACGATAGAAGCTATAATGACACAAGCGACATGGAAAGCCAGATGTATACTCCGGTCGCAGACATTGAAAAATTCCTGGCAGAGCATCCTGAGAAACCGTTCATCTGCTGTGAATATACACATGCAATGGGAAATTCCTGCGGTGCTATGCATAAATACACAGAACTTTCAGACCGTGAGCCTAGATATCAGGGTGGATTTATCTGGGATTATATCGACCAGTCAATCTACAAAAAGGACAGATACGGCAAGTGGTTCCTCACATATGGTGGAGATTTCGGTGACAGGCCTACTGATGGAGATTTCAGCGGAAACGGCATCTGCTACGGTGGAGAGAGAGAGGCCTCTCCAAAGATGCAGGAGGTGAAGTTCAATTATCAGAATATCTCGGTTGATTTTGAAAGCGACTACATCTTTACAGTCACAAACAAAAATCTTTTTGTAAATACATCGGTTTTTGATGCTTTTGCCATTCTACTTGCAGACGGAAATGAGGTCTACAGGACCAGGCTTCAGATATCTGTTCCACCGATGGAGAGGGCAAGCTATGAGGTGCCGGTGACTCTTAAAAATTCCATGATAGATGTGGAAAAAGAGTACTGTATTGTGGTATCATTTGTATTGAAGGAAAACACTATATGGGAAAAGGCAGGATATGAGATTGCATTCGGACAGCATATGATAAAAAAGCCTGTAAGTGAGTATTCATGCGACAAATCAGTTGAGCTTGTTGTTGGAAACGGAAATATCCTTGTAAGAGGTGAGAACTTCAAGGCACTTTTCTCAAGAATGAATCTGGGAATGGTTTCATATGTATATGGTGGCGTCGAGATGCTTCCAAATACTATTCCACTGCCGAATTTCTGGAGAACACCTACCAACAATGATTCCGGCAACATGATGCCACAGCGCTATGCACAGTGGAAGATTGCCAGCATGTATGTGACCACCAGACAGGATCAGCGCTTTGCAGATACATCACCAAGGGTAGAAAAAAATGACAACAATATCGCCATTACATACACTTATTTCATGCCTACCACACCGCAGAGTTCATGCGAGGTGACATACAGAGTGTTTGGTGATGGAACAATCGAGACAACTCTGTCATATGACCCTGTAAAGGAACTTGGTGATATGCCGGAGTTTGGCATGATGTTCAAGCTGGATGCCGATTATGATACAGTGAAATGGTATGGACTCGGACCACAGGAGACATATGAGGACAGACAGCATGGCGGAAAGTATGGTGTATACGAGAATAAAGTGGCAGACAATATCGCAGAGTATCTCGTTCCACAGGAGAGCGGCAACAAGTGCAGAGTAAGATATGCAAAGGTAATGGATAAGAAGGGCAGAGGCATGCTGTTCTTTGGTGATGAGCTCTCGTTCTCAGCACTGCCATATACACCGCATGAGCTGGAAAATGCAGCACATCATTTCGAGCTTCCACCTGTACACTATACTGTTGTCCGTGTGGCAAAGAAGCAGATGGGTGTAGGCGGAGACGACAGCTGGGGCTCACATACTCATCCGGAGTACCTGCTTGATGCCTCAGAAAAAATGGAATTTACATTCTGTTTCCGCGGAATCTAGCATTTTAAGGTTGTAAGGAATATTATTACGCATTTTGAGAGCAGAGACTACTACTGGGACTGCTCTCATGGTGTAAATAAACGATATAAGAATAAATAATATAAGAATTAAGGTGGATTAAAATGTCAAAATTTATTAAGGGTATGGATTTATCGACCTTGCTCGAGCTGGAACGCTGTGGAGCAAAATACTACGAGGATGGAAAGGAGAAAGACATTCTTGACATCATGAAGGAGCATGATGTTGATACAATCCGTCTTCGTCTGTGGAACGATCCAAAATCAGAGGATGGTGAGCCTTACGGTGCAGGTAACAATGACCTTGCTGAGACTATCGCTATCGGAAAAAAAGTTACAGATGCAGGCTTTGGAGTGCTTTTGAATTTCCACTACAGTGATTTCTGGGCAGACCCAGGAAAGCAGATTAAGCCAAAGGCATGGAAAGATTTCGGCGCGGATGAGCTGGAGCAGGCTGTATATGATTTTACACTTGAAAATCTGACAAGGATTATTGAGGCAGGTGTAAATGTCACAATGATTCAGGTAGGTAATGAGCTTTCAAACGGACTTTTGTGGCCTGAGGGAAAGGTACCTAACTACGATAATATAGCAAAATTTGTGAATGCCGGAATACGTGCCTGCCGCAAGGTAAATGCTGATATTCCGATTATGATTCACCTCGATAATGGTGGAAACAATGAGCTTTATGTCAGATGGTTTACAAACTTCATCGAAAGAGGAGAGGAGTTTGAGTATATCGGATTGTCATACTATCCTTTCTGGCACGGCTCTCTCGATCAGCTTGAGTTCAACATGAACGACATTGCAAAGCGTTTCAATAAGGACCTTATCATCGCTGAGGTATCCATGGGCTTTACAATGGACAGCTACAAAGAGTACGAGAAGCTTTCAGACTCTGAGCGCAAGGGTTATGCGACAAAACCGGAGCTTGTCGAGAAGATAGATTATCCTATGACTATTGAGGGACAGGCTGACTTTACAAAGGATTTTTTAAACAGAGTGGCAAATGTGGTGGATGACCATGGAAAAGGATTTTTCTGGTGGGAGCCTGCGTGGATTCCTGTACCGGGCTCAGGCTGGGCTACACCTGCTTCACTTAAGTACATGAAAGATCCGGGACCATGCGGCAATGAGTGGGCAAACCAGGCACTCTTTGACTATGATGGAAATGTGCTGCCGGCACTTGATGTTATTAAGAATTTTAAAAAATAAAATAATAACATATGTAATTTTGTTGCATGATTTGATTTGTTATGTTGCATTTTCAGTCGGATGTATTGCAATGTAAAAATGTGCAGTTATAATAGAATTATAAAGAAAGAACGAATTATTTTAACTATCAATTTAACGCAAATACAATCAGCAAAGGAGAAGAAAAAATGATACAGCAGAACGTATTAGACAAATTCAAGGAGCTTTTTGGAGCAGATGGGGATATCAGAGTATATTTTGCTCCGGGACGTGTAAATCTGATCGGTGAGCATACTGACTACAATGGAGGACATGTGTTCCCTTGTGCACTGACCATCGGTACATATATGGCAGCAAGAAAGCGCGATGACAGGAAGCTTCGTTTCTACTCTATGAATTTTGACAATCTGGGGGTGGTTGAGTCATCACTTGATGAGTTTACACCTGATCCGGACGGACTTTGGATAAACTATCCAATGGGCGTTATGTGGGCCTTCGAGGGACGCGGAATGAAGCTTGAAAGCGGTCTTGATATTGTTTTATTCGGAAATATTCCAAACGGCTCAGGACTTTCTTCATCAGCATCTCTTGAGGTGGTTACAGGATATATGTTAAAGGATATTTACGGCTTTGACGTGACAAATCAGGATATTGCACTTATCGGTCAGTATTCAGAGAACAATTACAACGGCTGTAATTGCGGTATCATGGATCAGTTTGCATCTGCAATGGGCAAAAAGGACAATGCAATTTTCCTTGACTGCAATACTCTTGATTTTGAGTATGCACCAATCGTTTTGGACGGTGCAAAGATCGTGGTTACAAACAGCATGGTTAAGCACAGCCTTGTAACAAGTGCTTACAATGACAGAAGAAATGAGAGTGCACAGGCTCTTAAGGATTTACAGACAGTATGTGACATCAAGACTCTCGGTGACCTGACTGATGAAGAGTTCGAGGCTCATAAGGATGCGATTAAGGATGAGGTTGCACGTAAGAGAGGCAAGCATGCGGTTTATGAGAACCAGCGTACCATCAAGGCTGTTAAGGCATTAAAGGAAAATGATATCGAGACATTTGGAAAGCTTATGAATGCTTCACATGTATCACTTCGTGATGATTATGAGACATCATGTCCTGAGGTTGACGTACTTGTTGATGAGGCATGGAAGATTCCGGGTGTTATCGGATCACGAATCACAGGCGGCGGCTTTGGAGGCTGCACAGTCAGCATAGTAAAGGACGAGGCTATTGATCAGTTTAAGGCAAACCTGACAAAGGCATATGAAGAGAAGGTTGGAAAGACACCTGAGTTTTATGTTGTTTCAATCGGAGACGGACCTAGCCGTCTGGCATAAAATTAGCAATATGAAATAACAGTAACGGATAAACAGGTTTTTTTCGACAATGATTAAGGAGCATGACATGATTCAGGAGAGAATATTAGAATTAGTAAAATATGGTCTTACAACAGGACTTGTTGACCCTGCTGATGAGGTATACACAGTAAACAGACTTCTCGAGGTACTCGGAGTGGACGACATCGAAGATGAGACATTTGAAAAGGTAGAGGCTCAGCCTGCATGGACACAGGAAGAGGCAGAGGAGAAGCTTGAGGGTATACTCGAGGATATGATGACATACGCATACGACAATGGCATCATGAAAGAAAACAGCATTGTATACAAGGATCTTTTTGATACAAAGCTGATGGGCTGCCTTGTAAATGCACCAAGCGTGATCAGAGCCCGCTTTAAGGATTTATACGACAATGAGTCTTCACTTGCGGCAACAGATTATTTTTACAAATTAAGCTGTGACAGCAATTATATCAGAAGACAGCGTATCAAAAAGGATATGAAATGGACCACAGACACAGAGTATGGCACACTTGATGTGACAATCAATCTCTCAAAGCCTGAAAAGGATCCAAAGGCAATTGCTGCCGCTAAAAATGCAAAGCAGAGCGCATATCCAAAGTGCCAGCTCTGTAAGGAAAATGAGGGCTATGCAGGCCGCGTAAACCATCCTGCAAGAGAAAACCACAGAATCATTCCTGTTACAATAAATAACAGCCAGTGGTTTTTCCAGTACTCACCATATGTATACTACAATGAGCACTGTATCGTGTTCAATTCAAAGCATACACCGATGAAAATCGAGCGTGCCACATTTGGAAAGCTGCTTGACTTTGTGACACAGTTTCCACATTATTTTGTAGGCTCAAATGCTGACCTGCCAATCGTTGGAGGTTCTATCCTTAGTCATGACCATTTCCAGGGCGGACACTATACCTTCGCTATGGCAAAGGCTCCGATAGAGAAAGAAATCACATTCAAGGGCTACGAGGATGTAGAGGCAGGTATCGTAAAATGGCCTATGTCTGTTATCAGAATCAAGTCAGCAGACAAGGATAAGCTTATTGACCTTGCAGACAAAATTCTTCTTGCATGGAGAGGCTACACAGACGAGGAAGCATTTATTTTTGCAGAGACAGACGGAGAGCCACACAATACTATCACACCTATAGCAAGACGTCGTGACGGAGACTATGAGCTTGACCTTGTGCTTAGAAACAATATCACCACAGAGGAGCATCCGCTTGGTGTGTATCATCCGCATGCCCACCTTCATCACATCAAGAAGGAAAATATCGGACTTATCGAGGTAATGGGACTTGCAGTGCTTCCGGCCAGATTAAATGGTGAGATGGCAGAGCTTAGGGAGGCAATCCTTACAGGAAAGGATCTGCATTCGACTGAGACTCTTGCATCACATGCTGACTGGGCTCTTAAGTTTATGTCTAAGTATGATAAGATTGATGAGTCTAATATTGATGGTATCATCAATGAGGAGATTGGACTTGTATTTAAAGAAGTGCTTGAGTGTGCAGGAGTGTACAAGTGCACTGATGAGGGACGTGCAGCATTCCAGAAATTTATAGATGCGGTAAATGCATAAGATTTTCAATTATCTTTTTATAATGCGGAAAGCACCGGCGAACCATACTATATATTTCGCAAGTACTACGCAGCTAAGAAGCAGTAAGAATTATGATTTAGTGTGTTTAGACCATGACACAACCGGCTTTTATGCGCCGTTCATGGCGCATAACACCTTGCCCCAGCGTCCATGCTGGGGCATTGTTGTATGTGGACATAATTCTAACTGCTTCTAAGCTGCTTCGTAAAGCTCAATATATAGTATGTTCGCCGGTGCTTTCCTCGGCTGTGAGATAAACTGATTTTTAAAGGACCTGTTAAAGCCATTATTGTTAATGACTTTTTACTAAAGATGTGTCATTAGGATGAATTTACAGTTTTTGTAGCTTGTGCAGGCAGTGGATGAATGCAGGCACCAGGAAGGCATCTGCGAATATCCATGCGAGTGGGCTTGCAAAGCAGGCGGCAGAAAAGCCGAATATCGGTACAAATACAAGTCCGATGAGCGAACGCGCAATCATTTCTGCTACTCCTGCAAACATTGCAAAACCTGAAAAGCCCATGCCCTGTATGGTGAAACGGACTGTGTTTACCAGAACGAGCGGGATGTAGAAAAATGCATTTGTCAGCAGAAACTGATGAGCCTGTGCGACAACCTCTGTTTCGCTTGGTGATACAAACAGGTAAATCAGATAGTTGGCTATAAACAGCAGTGCCACAAAAATCAAAACCGAATAGATCGATCCTATCACTGAGGCTGAAATAAGCCCCTTCTTTACACGTTCAAATTTGGCTGCGCCGACATTTTGTCCACTGTAGGTGGCCATTGTGGAGCCGAGTGCGTCAAATGGACACATCATAAACATTGAAATACGGCTTGCAGCGGTCATTGAGGCAACTGCGATGGAGCCTAAGCCGTTTACGGCAGTCTGAAGTATGACGCTGCCTATAGCGGTTATCGAATACTGAAAGCCCATAGGAAGTCCCATGACCATCAGATTTCTGACATATGAAGAGTCAAGCTCCAAATCGTCTCTGCTTACATGCAGCAGAGGCACCTTTTTGGCTATGTAAATGATGCACAGTACTCCTGATATACCCTGTGACAGTACGGTTGCAAAAGCCGCTCCAAACACGCCCATGTTAAATACCAGAATGAAAAGTAAATCAAGACCGATATTTAGAACAGCCGCGATTATAAGGAAAATAACTGGTATGACCGAGTTGCCGAGAGATCTCAGATATCCTGACAGCAGATTGTACAGTATTGTGGCAGGAATGCCTGCAAATATGACAATCAGATACTGGTAAGCGAGGTCGTAAATGTCGCCTGGCGTATTCATCCAGGTCAGAATGTGACCGCAGAGAAGCACAGTGAGTGCCGTCATGATTATTGCGATAATTACAGAGACAATTCCTGCATTTCCTACATATTTTTTAAGTCCTTTTTCATCCTTGGCACCAAAGCGCTGGGCTATTGGAAGCGAAAAGCCTGCACACACACCCTGGCAGAAGCCGATGATGAGAAAACAGATGCTTCCGGTAGAGCCGACTGCGGCTAAGGCCGAAACACTTAGAAAACGGCCGACGATTATAGTATCCATAAGGCTGTAAACCTGCTGGAAAAGCATTCCGAGAAGCAACGGAAGGGAAAAGCCCAGAATGAGCCCGGTAGGAGAACCTACAGTGAGATCCTTTGAATTATTTTTAGTCATTATTTATAATCCCCCTTGATTAAAAATAGATAAAAATATATATAAAAAATAGTGATTAAGTGTAATATACAACCTTTACAAACATAAGTAAATGAGGTAAAGTTAAATTGTTAGCATTTTTTTGGGTGCATATTTTAAAGTGAATAAAAACGCTGATTTTATGTTTGATATCATGTTTTTTTGAGAAGAAAATTGAATAATCAGTAAATATGTATGGGCTGACATATAATTAAATTTGGAGGAAAAGAATGAGAGACTGGGAAAATAACATTCGAAGGGTTGTACCTTATACACCGGGAGAACAGCCAAAGAATACCTGTGTTATTAAGTTAAATACAAATGAGAATCCATATCCGCCAGCGCCGGGAGTGAAGGAGGTTTTAAGTAATTTCAATACAGATGATTTAAGACTGTATCCTGATCCAAGGGTTGATAAGCTGGTAAATGCAATTGCGGATTTCTATAAGATAGACAGCTCGAAGGTGTTTGTCGGAGTTGGCTCTGATGATGTACTTGCCATGATTTTCATGACATTTTTCAATTCAAAAAAGCCGATACTGTTTCCTGATATTACATATTCATTTTATGATGTGTGGGCAGATATGCTTCGAATCCCTTATGAGCAGCTTCCATTGTCTGATGATTTTTCAATAGTACCGTCAGATTACTATAAGGCAAACGGCGGAGTAGTATTTCCAAACCCTAATGCTCCGACAGGAAAGCTCATGCCTCTTGATGAGATAGAGGATATAATAGAGCACAATCAGGATGTAATTGTCGTAGTAGATGAGGCATATGTAGATTTTGGCGGGGAGAGTGCGCTGCCGCTCATTGACAAATATGATAATGTCATCGTGGTACAGACATTCTCGAAATCACGCTCGCTGGCAGGCTCAAGAGTTGGTTTTGCCATGGCAAGTCCTGTGCTTATCAAGTATCTGAATGATGTGAAATATTCGTTCAATTCATATACCATGGACAGAATCACAATCGAAGCAGCTACAGCAGCTGTAAAAGACAGAGCATACTTTGAAGAGACCACAGCAAAGGTTATAAAGACACGTGAGTGGACAAAGAAAGAGCTTAAGAGACTTGGCTTTACATTCTGTGACTCAAAGAGCAACTTTATATTTGCAAAGCCTGCAAATGTTTCTGCAACAAAGCTTTTTGAGGACCTTAAGGCAGACAATATATTTGTCAGACATTTCAGCTCACCTGAGCGAATCAACGACTATCTGCGCATATCCATAGGAACTGATGAGCAGATGCATACATTAATTAAATTTTTGGAGAATTATTCATGTTAAAAAAATATTTTTACATCTTTTTACTTTCAATGGTACCTATCTTTGAGCTCAGAGGGGCAATACCGGTTTCGCAGATGATGGGGCTGCCGATAGTGCCATCATTTATCGTTTGTATCATTGCAAATATGCTTCCGGTACCAATTATTTATCTTTTTGCAAGAAAGGTGCTCATATGGGGATCAGACAAACCAATCATTGGAAGGTTCTTCAGCTTCTGCCTTGAAAAAGGAGAGAAGGGCGGCAAGAAGCTTCAGGCAAAGGCAGGAAAAGGTCTGTTTGTTGCACTTTTACTTTTCGTAGGTATCCCTGTTCCGGGAACAGGTGCATGGACAGGAACACTTGCTGCAAGTATCCTTGATATGGATTTCAAGTCAACAGTTGTCGCTGTCATGCTTGGAGTACTGCTTGCCGGCATGATTATGATGTTAGTAAGTCTGGCGGGCGTGTCTATATTCCTGTAGAATTTATGGGGAGCTTTCTTCGTCCTTTGTTAAACAGTACAAATCCGACCACCAGTGAAACAATTGTAACAGCAATCACAATCACAAAGACCACTACACTATTACCGGGATCAGGGAAAAATCCCGAAAGGGTGCCCCAAAGGTTGAAAAGCAGATGAAGCCCCATAGAGTAGTAAATCGAGCCACCGCGTTCGCAGACATATCCGAGCACGATACCAAGTGCAAAGGCATATATGCCCTGAATCCAGTTGAGATGGAACAGTCCGAAAAGTGCAGCCTGCATCAGATTGGCAAGGGCAAATGGCAAAGCCTTTCTGGCACAGCGCATGGTCACACCGCGGAATATAAGCTCCTCACAGATTGGCGCCAGTATTACAGAATAAAGTACTGTTACAAAGGTGGTATCTGTGATGCCTGATGTCTCAAAAAGCTTATTGTACTGCTGCAGCCAGTCGGGACGGATGTAGCCGGTTAAGTTTGCGATGAAATTGGCAGCAAACTGTGTACCCGGCACAAGTATGACGATTGCCACAATCATCATGGGATTGAAGGTTTTCTTAGGGGATGGAAGAAAATTACCTTCGTATCTGGCATAGTACCACATGCCAAAAATCGCAATGGTAATGAGTGCATAGATGACCATAATCATCATGTTAAAATTTACAGAGGTAAATGTCTTTTCAAGGCGGTCCGATACGTTTGCAGACGGAAAAGCAAGCTTTCCGACAAAACCCTGTCCAAACACTCCCATGCCCATCATAAAGAACAAGGCGATAGTCTGAATTGCCTCAACTGCAAGCAGTGGGACAAATGTGTAAAAGAAATATCCTACTTTTTTCATTTTCAATTTACTCCATTCTGATTTATTAGGCGATAGTAACACTAGTATAACATATCATAATTTAATTGCAAGAAAGCTGTTTACTTTAAAACTTTAATATGTTAAAATTAAATGTAAATAAATCGCATGAAAAAGGAGAACACGATGAGCAAGAATCTTAAAACAGAAGCAGTAGACCATTTGTTTGATGCTATTTTGTGTCTCAAGGATAGAGCAGAGTGTTATACATTTTTTGAGGATGTTTGTACTGTAAATGAGCTTTTTTCTCTATCACAGAGATTTGAAGTGGCAAAGATGCTTAGAGAGCAGAAGACATATCTTGATATAGCAGAAAAGACCGGGGCTTCCACAGCCACAATCAGCCGTGTGAACAGATCCTTAAACTACGGCAACGATGGATATGATATGGTTTTTTCACGCATGGAGGATGGCTCTGACAAAGAGGATTAGTTTATCATAGGGGAAAGAAAAACAGGCTCGTTAATTTGAGCCTGTTTTTTTACTTTCTTTTCCTGAATGTGTATTTTCATGGGAAGAAGCCTCTTTTTCTTCATTTAGATCGTCAATCATGCGCTCAATCAGCATTTTCTTGATGTAGACATCAAAGCTCAGCATGCAGATAAAGCTGAATGTGTGGAGAAATTTCTGATCCTCATCAGGAAAATCCTCAAATGTCTCACCGGCAATCTTGTATTTCTTGCCGAGATCCTTTAAGAGCTTTTGCGATTCCTCCGCCTCTAAGCTGAAAACCTCAGTATAGACATCCTGCATCGTAAATCCGTCATCGTTGCCGAAATATTTCTCGGTAAGCGGATTAAGAATAGAGCGGATATCGTTGATGCTCAATATGTTTTTGAAATAATATATAAAAAGCAGTGTGAGCACATGCTCCTTAGAATACTTTTTCTTGTCCGGAGAAGGGAGCAGATTGTTTTTGGCATAGTTGTTTATCATTGTCTTGGTAAGGATTTTGTCGCTTTCATAGCGCTTTGATGCAGCGAGCTGCTCGTCCATGAAGGTTGTGACCTGATCCATGTACAAATCAATATTTGGTATATCCTCAGGCTTTATGTAATCTATTGATTTAAGCTGTTTTAATAATTCTGATAAAAATTCTTTAACGTCATTCTCCATATCATCACCTCAGGCTTTTATTATATAGTATTGAAAACTATATGACAAGTTTTTTTTGAATTTTCTCATATTGGGTTGTGTGAAACATATGTTTGTGGTATGCTGTAAATAAATTATTTTTGTATTTATGGTTTGTGTGCCTGTAATAAGACTGGAGAATTGAGAGGAAAACAGATGAACTTAGATATGTTGAATGAACAGCAAAGGGAGGCCGTTTTGACCACGGAGGGACCGCTTCTTATTTTAGCGGGGGCAGGCAGTGGCAAGACCAGGGTTCTTACATACAGGACGGCCTACCTGATAGATGAGTGTGGCGTCAATCCTTACAATATCATGGCAATTACCTTTACAAACAAGGCTGCGGGAGAGATGCGTGAGCGAATTGATGATATGGTGGGCTATGGTTCGGAAAGCATATGGGTTTCTACATTCCATTCGACATGTGTGCGTATACTGCGCAGGTATATTGACAGGCTGGGATATGACACGAATTTTACCATATATGATGCTGACGACCAGAAGGCTCTGATGAAGGACATCTGCAAGCGTCTTGAGATAGATACCAAGATGTATAAGGAAAAGATGTTTTTAAATGTCATTTCATCTGCAAAGGATGAGATGATTGATCCGATAGAGTTTGAAAACCGCTTCACAGGTGACTTCGTGAAGCGCAAGCAGGCACTTGTATACAAGGAGTATCAGAATGCCCTAAAGCAGAATAACGCACTCGATTTTGATGATTTGCTTGTGAAGACAGTAGAGCTTTTTAAGCTGGATAAAGAGGTGCTGGATTACTATCAGGAGCGCTTCAGATATATCATGGTGGATGAGTATCAGGATACAAACACCGTGCAGTTTGAGCTTATCAGGCTTCTTGCCATGAAGTATAAGAATCTGTGTGTGGTGGGTGATGATGATCAGTCCATTTACAAGTTCAGAGGTGCCAATATCTACAATATCTTAAACTTTGAGAAGCATTTTGAAGATGCAAAGGTCATAAAGCTTGAGCAGAATTACAGGTCTACCCAGAATATCCTGGATGCCGCCAACAGCGTCATTTCCAACAACGTGGGTAGAAAGGACAAGCGCCTTTGGACTGACAACGGAGCCGGAGACAGGATTACCTTTGAACAGCTTGAGAGTGGCTTCGAGGAAGCGGATTATGTGGCGCGTTCGATAGCGAGACTTGTGAGAAAGGGTGAGGCGCGCTATAAGGACTGTGCTGTGCTTTACCGAACCAACGCACAGTCACGTCTTTTCGAGGAGAAATTTATTGCTGCCAACATCCCATACAAGATTGTCGGCGGTGTGAATTTCTATGCCAGAAAAGAGATAAAGGATATCCTTGCATATTTAAAGACTATTGACAATGGCCATGATGACCTTGCGGTAAAGCGAATAATAAATGTGCCAAAGCGCGGCATCGGAGCTACAAGCATCAATAAGGTGACAGACTATGCTCTTGAGAAGGGGATAGATTTCTATACGGCACTGCGCTACGTCGATGAGGTGCCGGGCATGGCGAGGTCAGCAGGCAAGATAAAGCCTTTTGTGATGTTTATACAATCACTTCGTGCGAGAGCCGAGATGGATTCGGTTTCGCAGCTCATACAGGCAATAATCGATGAGACCGGCTATGTCGATGAGCTGAAGGCAGAGGGCACGGATGAAGCAGAGCAGCGTATTGAGAATATTGATGAGCTTATAAACAAGGCTGTTGATTACGAGCAGGGGGAGGAGAATCCTACTCTCAGTGGCTTTTTGGAGGAGGTAGCGCTTGTAGCCGATATAGACGGTCTTGATGAAAACAGCGACTATGTGGTTCTTATGACTCTGCACAGTGCTAAGGGACTTGAGTTTCCGAATGTGTATCTGGCGGGCATGGAGGATGGTCTTTTCCCAAGCTATATGTCAATCACGAGTGATGATGCGACAAGCGAGATAGAGGAGGAAAGGCGTCTTGCTTATGTTGGCATCACGAGAGCCAAGGAGCATCTGACCATTACATCGGCGCGTATGCGCATGGTGCGTGGAGAGACACAGTTCAACAAGGTATCGCGATTTGTGAAAGAGATTCCGCGCGAGCTTATGGCAGGTGAGGTCTATGAGCCAAAGCGTCGTGATGATGACCTTGAAAGAAATTCACAGAGCACCTACAGAAAGGCTAAGGAAGCCTTCAAAAAGACACCTACATACGGCATAGAGTATGCGACCACATTTAATACACAGCGTACAAGGACACCTGTCTATACACCTGTGAGCAACCAGAAGTCTTTTGCCAGTGCCAATACCACCGGCGGCCTTTCATATAAGGTAGGAGACAGAGTATCTCACATTAAGTTTGGCGCGGGAGAGGTCATGGCAATTGTAGAAGGCGGCAGGGATTATGAGGTCACTGTGGACTTTGACAAGGCCGGTACCAAAAAGATGTTTGCTTCATTTGCCAAATTGAAAAAAATTGACTAAAATTATTGTAATTTTTATAGGAAAATTGGATATAATATGCTATAATGGATTTAACAAATAGCATTTGACAATTACTTTTGGAAAAGGAGCGGATTGAATTATGAGTAAAGTTGAAGAATTATTAAAGGACAACAAGCTTGCAGAGAAGCTCAGCATGGCAAAGCTTAATGACCTTCTCAAAAAAGAAGAGGAAGACAAGAAGCCTTCCAAGGCTGTTATCATATTTGCCATCATTGGTGTATTAGTTGCAGTTGCAGCAGCGGCATATGGTATCTACAGATTTTTCACACCGGATTATTTAGATGATTTCGATGATGAGTATGATGATGAATTCGATGATGATTTCTTCGAGGATGAAGACGATGATGATGCTGAAGAGGAAAAAGAGGCACCAAAGACTAAAGAAGAGAAATAATCGTTTTTAGATAATGGGGGCTACATATTGTAGTCCTCATTTTTCTTTATGTGTGAAGCAAGGCATTTGCAGTCGCTCATACAAAGGAATAATAAAGTATAAAGAGAGATAAGAATTACATGAAAAAAGGATTTAGAGGAACAGGAACCGTAGAAAGAGTAGACTTCCCAAACAAGGGAATAGCCGTTACAGATGACGGCGACAGAGTAATTGTGAAAAATACAATTCCGGGACAGAAGGTGGAATTTGTTGTAAATAAAGTAAAGCATCAAAGGGCAGAGGGCAGACTCATGGAGGTAATTGAGAAATCACCTCTGGAGACAGAAGAGCCATGTCCTCACTTTGGAATGTGCGGGGGCTGTACATACCAGACAGTGCCTTATGAAAAGCAGCTTGATATGAAGCTTACCCAGGTGAAAAAGCTCATTTCGGATGCCATCGGCACTGAAAAAGAGGCAGGATATGAGTTTATAGGGATACATGGAAGTCCGAAAAAGAGTGAATACAGAAACAAGATGGAATTTTCCTTTGGTGATGAGTACAAGGATGGCCCTCTTGCGCTTGGCATGCACAAAAGAGGAAGCTTTTATGACCTTGTGACAGTATCAGACTGTCAGATAGTGGATGAGGATTTCAGGACAATATTAAAGGCAACACTTGATTATTTTTCAAAAAACAATATCCCATATTTTCACAGAGCAACACACAAGGGCTATCTGCGGCATCTGCTTGTCAGAAAGGCAACAAAAACCGGTGAAATCATAGTCGACCTTGTCACCAGTACACAGACAGAGGGCTTCAACGAGGAGGAGCTGCTCGCAGGCTTTAGATATGCGCTTTTGACCAGGCAATATGACGGCAGATTCAAGGGCGTTTTACACACAAAAAATGACAGCGTGGCAGATGTGGTCAAAAACGAGGGCACAGAGGTGCTCTACGGAGATTCATATTTCTACGAGGAGCTCTTAGGTCTGAAATTCAAAATCACACCATTCTCATTTTTCCAGACCAACTCACTCGGAGCGGAGGTGCTCTATGAGACAGCGAGAGAGTTTATTCTGGGCGAGGACAAGGATTCGTTAAACGGTAAAACAGTCTACGACCTCTACAGCGGAACCGGCACCATTGCGCAGCTTATGGCACCGGTGTGTAAGGAAGTAGTAGGTGTCGAAATAGTTGAGGAGGCAGTTTGCGCAGCAAAGGAAAATGCAGCTCTTAATGGTCTTGATAACTGTAAATTTATCGCAGGTGATGTACTCAAGGTGCTTGATGAGATAGAGGAAAAACCGGATTATATAATTCTTGATCCACCACGAGACGGTATCCATCCGAAGGCTATCGGGAAAATCATAGAGTATGGTGTTGAGAATATGGTTTATATTTCATGTAAACCAACAAGCCTGGCAAGGGATTTGCAGATATTTATGGCCAGAGGTTATAGAGTGGAGAAGATATGCTGCGTGGATATGTTTCCGAATACGTATCATGTGGAGACGGTTGTTCTTTTGTCCAGAAAAACACCGGATGATACGATAGAGGTCGACCTGGACTTGGATGAACTGGATATTACCTCTGCCGAGTCAAAGGCAACCTATCAGGAAATCAAGGATTATGTGCTGAAAGAATTTGGCTTAAAGGTTTCAACTTTATATATTTCTCAGGTCAAACGGAAGTACGGCATCGAAGTCGGGGAGCATTACAATATCTCTCAAAAAGAAAACCAGAAAGTGCCGCAATGTCCGAAGGAAAAGGAAGATGCTATCCGGGCTGCTCTTGAACATTTTGCAATGATCTAAAGGTCATTGCTGATTTCAAGGAGGAATAGCATATGAAGTCACTATTCGAGGAAATGGGCGGAACCTACACATTGGGTGCAGATGGAATGTATTATCCCAATCTTGCGCTGCCCGAAGAAGAACCGCACTACGGCAAATACGGCAGAATGCATCTGCATTATCTGAAGGAGCATCGCAAGGTGCTGTACAACACGCTTGTGCTGGAGGGAAAGCTGGTAGCGCATCTGAACGAGATTGATGATACCGCACGCAGGAGAATGGAGCATTTGACCCGGCAAATGAAGGAGCACCAAGGTATAAATGAAGAATTTAAGGCTCGTGACCAGATGACCTGGGTCGGAGCTATGAATAACATCCGAAATGCGGCAGAAGAAATCGTGTTAAATGAATTGATTTATAGTTAATAGAACAATATCCAAAGAGCATATGGAACTCCCGTCCGACTTTTTACAGAAAATTGGACGGGAGTTTTTCATTGGGCAGATTGTAGTTGCATCGTGTTCTAAAAAAGCAAATTTCTATTTCTAATTAAAAATCAATAGCACGCTCTTGACAAGAAAATGAGAGCGTGCTATTATAATTTTAAAAGGAGGGATACCTATGACGGAAGCTGGTGCTTGCGCAGTGCTGATTCGACAAATCCATACGGAACTGGAAAAGAACGCCAACAATTCCCTGCGTCAGGACGATCTGACCATGTCCCAAATCAGTGTTCTGATTGAACTTGCACAAGCAGAAGGAAATCAGATGGAGCTGAAGCGACTGGAGCAGCTGCTTCATGTGGCGCAGTCCACGGCAGCCGGAATCGTTCGGCGCTTGGAGCAAAAAGGCTTTGTAGAGGGCTATGGAAGTCCGGAGGATAAGCGAATCAAGATGATCCGCATCACCCCGGAAGGATTGGCCTGCTGCGAGAAAGCGAGGGCTGGTGCACAGGATGCTGAAACACAGTTAACCTCCGCTCTGACGGATACGGAACGGACGATCCTGGTCAGCCTGCTGCAAAAAGTCCGTGATTCGTTTTCCTGAGTGCTGTACACCTTATACGAACTCGTAATACCCACTGAAAAGTGGGTATTACAACCATCTAATCGAGAGTATGCTCTTAAAAGCATACGATTAAGAAAGGAGATCACTGCGTGCTCAAAGTATTAAAGTATCTGAACAAACAGCAATGGTCCTGGGTCGGGATCAGCATCCTGTTCATCGTCGGTCAGGTCTGGCTGGACCTGAAAATGCCGGACTATATGTCTGCCATCACCACCCTGGTGCAGACCGAAGGCAGTGCTATGAGCGACATCCTCATCCAGGGCGGCTATATGCTGCTGTGTGCCCTTGGCAGTATGGCCTTTTCGGTGATTGTGGGCTATTTTTCCGCCAAGACAGCTGCGGGACTGGCGAAAACACTGCGTGGAAATGTGTTTGATAAAACCATCGGGTTTTCGCTGGAGGACATCGACCATTTCTCCACCGCCAGTCTGATCAACCGTAGCACCAATGACATCACCCAGATTCAGAATGTGGTGGCCATGGGTCTTCAGGTGGTGGTCAAGGCTCCAATCATGGCCGTATGGGCCATTGTGAAAATTGCGGGCAAGGACTACTGGCAGTGGACGGCTACCACAGCGGTTGCCGTGTTCATTCTGATCATCGTGCTTGCCATCACGCTGATTTTTGCCCTGCCCCGTTTCAAGAAAATACAGGGTCTGACCGACAATCTGAACCGGGTCACCCGGGAGCATCTCACCGGTATCCGTGTGGTGCGGGCCTACAATGCCGAACAATATCAGGAAGATAAGTTTGCCAAGGCCAATGACGAAGTGACAGTCACCAACATGACCGCCAACCGGGTTATGGCGCTGATGTCTCCCACCATGACGCTGATCAGTTCCGGCATTACGCTGATAGTCTACTGGATCGGCGCTTACCTCATTGAGGCGGCGGGCATTGGAGCCAAGCTGGGAATCTTCTCCGATATGGTGGTGTTCTCCAACTATGCGATCCAGGTCATTCAGGCGTTCATGCTGCTGAATATGATCTTTATCATGATGCCCCGTGCGCAGGTTTCCGCCCGGCGTATCTGCGAAGTTCTGGACACCCAGAGCCGTATCCACGATGGGAACAAGGCCATTTCCTCCGGGGAGCAGGGCAGCATCGAATTCAAGAATGTCAGCTTCCGTTATCCCAGTGCTTCCGCTGATGCGCTGCATCACATCAGCTTTACCGCAAAGAAAGGCGAAACTGTGGCACTCATCGGCTCCACCGGCTGCGGAAAGACTACATTGATTAATCTGATCCCCCGGTTCTACGATGCCACACAGGGTCAGGTTCTGGTGGACGGAGCCGATGTCCGGGACTATACCCAGAAGGAGCTTCGCAACCGCATTGGCTATGTGTCCCAGAAAGCCGTGCTGTTCTCCGGTACCGTCAGCTCCAACATTGCATTTGGCGAAAACGGCAAAGAGGCCATTGATGCCCAGGGCGTGCGGGAGGCGGTTTCCATTGCCCAGGCAACGGAGTTCGTGGAACGGATGGAAGGTACCTACAATGCCCCCATCGCACAGGGAGGCACGAATGTTTCCGGTGGCCAGAAGCAGCGTCTTTCCATTGCCCGGGCCGTGGCCAGAAAGCCGGAGATCCTGATCTTTGACGACTCCTTCTCCGCACTGGACTACAAGACAGACCGGACACTACGGACCATTCTGCACCAAAAGACAAAGGATACCACCAAGCTGATCGTGGCCCAGCGGATCAGCACCATCAAGGACGCTGACCAGATCCTGGTGCTGGATCACGGCAGAATTGTTGGGAAAGGCACCCATACCGAGCTGCTGAAAAACTGCCCGGAGTATCTGGAGATTGCCCAGTCCCAGCTTTCAAAGGAGGAAATCGAAAATGGCTGAAAAGAAAAAAGTAAATTTGAAGAAAGCGTTCGGTGATTTCTTCTATTATATCGGTAAGCATAAAGTGGCCCTGTTTGTTTCGGTGATCCTGTCCGTTGTCGGCTCTGCGTTGACGCTGATCGGCCCCGGCAAAGTCGGTGATATGACCAACCTGATCAAAGACGGTCTCACCGGCACCATGGACATTCCGGCCATTGTAAAAATAGCCGTTCTGCTGGCCGTTCTATATGTACTGGGCTTTATCATCAACTACGTGCAGGGCTTCATCATGGCTACTGTGACCCAGCGGGTCACCCAGCGGATGCGCAAGGACATCTCAGAGAAGATCAACCGGATGCCGCTAAAATACTTCGATTCCCATACCATTGGCGATACCCTGAGCCGTGTGACCAACGATGTTGACACCGTCGGGCAGACCATGAACCAGTGCTTCTCCACCCTGATTTTCTATATTGCCATGCTGATCGGCGCAACACTGCTGATGCTGTGGACCAACTGGATCATGGCGCTGTGCGGCATTGTGGCGGCAGTGGGCGGTTTTGCCATTGTAGTGATGCTCATTTCCAAATCCCAGAAATATTTCATGCTTCAGCAGCGGGAGCTGGGCGGCATCAACGGCTGCGTGGAGGAAAGCTACACCGGCCTGCAGGTCGTCAAGGCTTACAACGGCGAGCAGATGGTCAGGAAAGACTTCCATGCCCGCAATGATAAGCTGTATGAATGTGCCTGGAAAAGCCAATTTCTCTCCGGTATGATGCAACCCCTGATGACCTTTATCGGGAACTTTGCTTATGTGATCGTCTGCATCGTGGGCGCAGTCCTGGCGGCCCAGGGCAAGATCGAGTTCGGCGTCATTGTCGCCTTCATGCTCTACATCCGCAACTTCACCTATCCGCTCCAGAACATCTCCCAGTCTTTGCAGAGCGTCCAGAGCATGGCTGCTGCCTGCCAGCGTGTCTTTGAGTTTCTGGACGAGGAAGAGATGGCTGATGAAAGCGGCAAGACTGCGGAACTGCGGGACATTCATGGCGATGTGACCTTCGACCATGTACGCTTTGGTTACAACCCCGAGAAGATCATCATCAAGGACTTCTCCAGCCACATCAAGTCCGGGCAGAAGATCGCCATTGTCGGTCCCACCGGTGCCGGCAAAACCACCATCGTCAATCTGCTGATGCGATTTTATGAGGTCAATTCCGGCAGTATTGCCATTGACGGCGTTCCCATTGCGGATTTGAAGCGGGAAAACCTGCATGATTTGTTCGGTATGGTTCTGCAGGATACCTGGATGTTTGAAGGCACCGTGCGGGAAAATCTGGTCTACAACAAGCAGAATGTACCCGATGAAAAGCTGGATGAGGTCTGCCGTGCTGTGGGTCTGATCGATTTGATTGACCAGCTTCCCAACCGCTATGATACGCAGCTTTCCGACAATGCCAGCATCTCCGCCGGTCAGAAGCAGTTGTTCACCATTGCCAGAGCCATGCTGGAGGACGCTCCTCTTTTGATTCTGGACGAGGCCACCAGCTCGGTGGATACAAGAACTGAATTGCAGGTACAGCGAGCCATGGATATCCTGACTCAGGGCCGCACCAGCTTCGTCATCGCCCACCGGCTGTCTACCATCAAAAACGCCGACTGCATTCTGGTGATGAAAGATGGCGACATCATCGAAAGCGGCGACCACGAAACGTTAATGGCAAAGGGTGGCTTTTACGCCGACCTGTACAACAGTCAGTTTGAGCAGGCGTCATAAAGAAACCTGTTTTTGGAGAGATACGATGAGAACCATCAGTGGGAAATAATTTATGCAGATCTTGAAAGCGGCGTAGACAAAGAAAGGAGATTCAATGAAAAAAATATATATATCGCTATTTAATTTATTAAATACCCATCAGAAGAAAAGGCTTCTACTCCTTTTGCTCCTGATGATATTGGGTGCGCTGCTGGAAACATTGGGTATTTCACTGATTCTTCCCGTTATATCGGTGATATTGGACCCAGATAGTATCTTTTCAAGTCATGCCATGTTATACATATATAATTTTCTGGGAATGGAAAGCAGCCGGGATTTTTTGATTTTTTTGTGCGTAGTACTGATGGCGGTGTATATACTAAAAAATATATATTTATATTTTATGTATTCGGTACAATACCGTTTTGCGTCTAACAATCGGCTTCAGATGTCTTCCAGAATGTTCAGCATCTATCTGAACAAGCCTTACGAGTTTTTCCTGAATAAAAATGCTGCTGAGATTGTAAGAAATGTAAATACGGATGTTGCAAATGTATTTACGCTTCTAACTACGCTCCTTCAGATGCTGACAGAAGCAGTAACAGCGGCGGGAATTGTGCTGGTATTATTTTTCTCAGATTATCAGATGACGATTTTTGTTACAGTAATTCTGCTGCTGGCAACTTTAGTTTTGAAATATATTCTGAAGCCGATTCAAAGGATTACCGGAATTCGTGCAAGAGAAAGTGATGCGGAGAGCCTTAAATGGCTGAACGAGTCGATGCATGGAATCAAAGATATAAAGGTCAATGAAAGTGAGACCTTTTTCTGGCGTAATTTTTATCACAGTGGACGAATATCAGCAGAAGCTATAAGAAAATTCAGTGTGGTGAACACTATCCCACAGATGTTTATTGAAGTTGTATTTATGGTTGGTATGCTGTCCTACATTTTATACCTCTTATTTACGGGAAAAGATGTATCACAACTGATACCTCAGATATCAACTTTTGCTATGGCTGCGATACGTCTGCTCCCCATTGCCAACAGAATGAATCGGTATATGGGCAATATCACAAATTTGGCCCCATCGCTGGAAGCAGTAGAAAGGGAAATGACAGGGCAGAGCCAGATACAGAATGCAGACAGAAAAGAGGATAAAGGACAAGTGCCTAAATTAAGGGACAAAATCTCCATACAGAATGTGGCATTTCGGTATTATTGTTCAGATACTTGGATATTAAAGCATGCATATCTGGATATTCCGATTGGTAGCGCAGTAGGAATCATAGGTCCCAGTGGATCAGGTAAAACCACTTTAATTGATTTGCTTCTGGGTCTCCTTCAGCCATTGGAAGGAAAAATCCTTGTTGATGGAACTGACATCCGGGAATTGGGAGAATTGTGGCTGCAAAAAATTGGCTATGTATCACAATCTATGTATCTCACAGAGGATAGTATTGAGAAAAATATTGCTTTTGGAATACCAGAGACAGAGATTGATCACCAGCGAGTGAAATCAGCGCTCAAAGCTGCATGCCTTGATGATTTTGTAGAAAAACTTCCTCAAAAAGAAGAAACAAAAATAGGTGAGTTCGGCGCAAAGATCTCCGGGGGACAAAAACAGAGAATCTGTATTGCAAGAGCGCTGTATTATGAACCAGAGGTACTGATTCTGGATGAAGCAACATCTGCGTTGGATTACGACACGGAAAATGAAATTATGGAAAATATTAATCACCTAAAAGGAAAAATGACGCTGATTATAATTGCCCATAGGCTACGAACAATCGAAAACTGTGATTATTTGTATAAGGTTACTGATAAAAAGATTGTACGGAGTGCGAAGAAAGAAAATTGAAAACGGCAATCACTAAACACTGATGGCAAAGGGCGGATCTACGCTGACCTGTACAACAGTCAGTTCGAGCAGGCGTCATGAGGATGAAACGCAATATTGATAAGTTGTATTCAAAAATTTGTTGTATTGCCAATTGTACAAAAAACGCAGTTATGAATGAAAGTGAGGTATAAATATGGACATGAAAGAATTAGCGGCTCCAATGGTATTGAACCTGATACAGTCAGGCAATAGCTCGTCGGATTTGGCGCAGCAGCTCTCCGGTTTTATTGAGGAAGAATCTTTCCTTGAAACAAGAAAGAATTTTGAAGCACTGAAATCGCTGATGTCGTGCTATCAGTGTGCATTGATGGAAGTTGAAACGAAATTTAAGGTGCTAAATGAGCGGTTTTCTCTGAATCATGAGCGTAATCCTATTGAAATGATAAAGACAAGGATGAAATCCCCGGAAAGCATTCGTGAAAAGCTGAGCAGGCGAAACCTCCCGTTCAGTCTTGACTCTTTGGATCAGATACATGATATTGCAGGAATCAGAGTAATATGTTCCTTTGTTGATGACATATACTTTCTTTCCGACTGTCTGCTCAAGCAGGATGACATACGTCTGATTGAGAAAAAGGACTATATTACCAATCCAAAAGAAAACGGCTATCGCAGTCTCCATCTCATCGTTGAAGTTCCTGTATTTTTAGAGGATGAAAAACGGCTGATGAAAGTAGAAGTACAGCTTCGCACCATCGCTATGGAATTTTGGGCCAACCTTGAACACAAGCTGCGTTACAAGAAAAATCTACCTGATGAACTTGTCACACTTACTTCATCGGAGCTTTCCGAATGTGCGGAGATGAGTGCGCAGCTTGATTCAAAAATGCAGAAGGTTCGGAACATTATCGAAAATGTTTAACCTTTGTTATGCCAACCTGCAAAAATAAAGGAATCACGACGGTTGCCTGTAAAATGGAGTAGGCAACCGTCGTGGTCTTTTTATCGTTCGTATTCTCTATTCTTTTTCCTTGTCTGCGAAACTTCCGGCTGCAAGTTCTTCAGCCGTTCTTTGATTGACCGCTTTTGCTTCTGAACCGGCTGTTCCTGTAATTCAGCGTCAATCTGCCGGTTGGCCTGTTCAAAGGTGTCGGTGCTGTACCGATCACGGTAAGCGGCAAACAGCCTCTGCACCAGATTGCTTCGCCCGCCTGAGCGCAAGGCTTCCCGTTCTACCTGTACTGCTTCCTGATTTTCGGGAGAAATACTACCCCGGATTGCAAGAAACTCAGCTTTATCTTCCTGCTTCTGCGCAGACAGCGTAGTATGCTGTGCTTCCAGCTTTCCGAGGGACATATCAATATCTTTCAATCTCTGTTTTCGGGTATGCACTTCGCCGTCCTGACAGCCCAGACGGGCCAGAAGCTGCGATTTTCTGGATTTCAGTTCTTCCAGATCCTCTGTCACAGCAGCAATCTGCTCCCCAAACTTACTTGCCCGAATGAAATGAATCCCGCAGCTTTTCTGTTCGGCAATCAGAGATTTGCGTTCTGCGTTTTTGGCCTTGATTTCATCCCTGACCTCCTGATATTCTTTGAGAATACCGGACAAAAGGCTCTTCTGAGATTGCAGGGAGTCCTGCTGAGTGGAATTTACAATCATCTGGTATTGGAGCAGAACCATGTGGTCACGCAGACCTTCCAATGCGACGGCGATGGAAGGGATACTGTCTTTTACAGCCTTGACGAGCTTCTTTACCTGTTTTTTCAGCTCACGCAGCAGCTGGTTATCTGATATGATCTGACGGTTCAGTTCACACCGGTCGGCGATGAAACCCATCCTTTCCAGCTTCCTTGCATGGTAGCCCTCATGGACTGTCGGCTGCTCGGTCAATCCTCTGGCGGCATGGCTGCGGCAGTCCACACGGTCTGAAATGCCATGGCGCTCCTGCTCCTCATTGACTATGACTTCCCAGCTTTTACGCCATGTCAGCAGTTGTTCCTCGCTGTTCCAAAGGGCGGAAATGGGGTTCTGACGCCCATAACGGGTGCTTTTTGGTGCCTTGGATGTCCTGACGCATCCTTCGATTTTCTCCGCTTCTGATGGGGTTAAATACTCCTTTTTTTTCCCTAATTGATACAGATATTGCTTCTCCCAGCCCTGAGCTTTGGCAGCTTTGAATTCATCGGCTGTAAATCCCCGTTCTTCCTCTCCCCGGCGGCAGAGGTATTCTTTCTGAGTCTTTGCCTGCCACTTGCCATGCTCATCCAAAGGGCGCATCGTGAATAGAATATGGCTGTGAGGATTATGCCCCGGTGGATACGGGTCATGGATATTCACATCTGCACACATTCCAAGGTCCGTGCCTTGTTCACGGATGAATCGTACCAACATACCTTTCCAGTCATCCAAGGACAGTTCCGATGGCAGAGCCATAACAAGCTCTCTGGCCAGTCGGCTGTCCTTTGTTTTTTCCGCCAGTTCCACGGACTCCCAAAGGGTCTGCCTGTCTTTCCATTCTGGCAGTGCGTTGTCCGGCAGAAAGATTTCGCTGTAAAGACAGCCACGCTTTCGGGTATAGTCATGGGTCAGACCATCGTAATCGTTGTACAGTCTGGAACAGGACGCATAGGCGGCAGCTGCTATAACAGATCGCCCTGAACCACGGCTCACGACCTTGGCTTCCAGGTGAAAATAGTCCATCGCTCGTTGCTCCTTTCTGTGCCGAAGCACGTTTTTGTTTCTTTTTGCGAAAAGAAAACAGGTGTGGTATGGCGATACAGCACCTGTCTCTGCGGAAAAGCTGCCGGTGGCAGGTTTTCGCAGGCAGTTGGTGGAATACCGCAGCGAACAGCGGCGGTATTCGGTGATGAAATCGCCATTCGCCAACTGCGTGGACAATGACAGCATTTCGTCAGAACTGTGGCATTGTCCATAAGGCTTCCGCAGAAGCCGCATCCGCCTCGCAGAGCGCACGGCCCCGAAGGGGATACCACCGCCCATTTTATGGGTGGTGAGTAAGTGCGCCCTTCGGGAGACAGCGCAGCTGTCAGAGTTTATGCGTTCTTTCGTTCCCCCGCCTGGAATCGCTTCTTCAGCTCCAGCTTTACTTCCTCTGGTTCCATAGTCTGGGCTTCCGGGAATACGCTCTCCAGAATCGCTCCCATTTGGATCAGGCGTCTGGTTCTCTGTTTGCGTTCTTTCTGGCGGTTACGGGCTTCGGCAGCTTCCAATCTGTGCTGCGCCTGCCATAGCTTCTTTTCTTCTTCGGTCATAGGCTTGTTATTTGCCATAATATCTCCTTTCTGGTGTTAGGGTGGTACTGTAATCGTTGCAAATGGTGCAGACATAATTCACACTGCAATCCCTAAGTTATCTGTGTACTGACGGGCGAATTGTTCAGCACCATCGAAAGCTCTGTTAAGTGCCGGTATCAAATAATTTTCGTGCTTCCTGCATATTGGCGGCAGCGTTCAGCTCCCGGATATTCTGATTGTTGATTTTCAGAGGAACACAGCGTTCCAGGATACGGTCGTAAATTCTGGCGTGGGCCAGATCTACGGGATGTTTCAGCTCGTCCAGCGTCAGATTGGTGGTTACAATCATTGGTTTTTTGCTCCGGTACCGGCTGTCGATGACATTGAAAACCTGTTCCAGCGAGAACTCTGTCCCTCGTTCAATCCCCAGATCATCAATAATCAGCAGGCTGTATTTGTTGAGGCTGTCGATAAACTGGTTTCGGTCATCGGAGTACATTCCGGTCAGTGTGTTCAGGATTCTGGAAAAATTGGTCATCAGCACCGGGATGCCTTTCTCCAGCAGAGCATTGGCGATGCACCCGGCGAAGAAAGATTTCCCCGTTCCTACATCGCCCCAAAGGAGCAGGCCCAGCGATTTTGCCTTCATTTCCTCCCAATGCGCCACATAATCATGGGCTTTCTGAATTTCCGGGTTATACCCCTTGTCATTGGCGAATGTGTAGTCACGCAAAGACTTGTCCTGTAATCCATTGGTTTTCAGGCGGGACACCTGCATCAGAAACTCCTGCTGTTTGCGCTCCGCTTCTTCTTTTTCATACGCCTCCTGCTGGCAGCGGCATCTTACCGTCGGCAGCAGAACCCGGTCGTTCAGCTGGATACGGTGCTGTCTGGGGGTGTGACATTTTGCACAGTAGATCAGTCCGTCTGCTTCATTCCTGTATTCATCCTCCAAAGGCTGTTTTGGAGCTAAAATTCCATCCACGGCGGCGGAGATTGGTTTCATAGGCTTTCACCTTCCTTACATTCGTAACTTCGTTTGGCGGGAGCCGGATGGTCACGCATGATCCAGCTTCGTATGGTCGCCGCATGGCTTGCATATTGCCTGCCGCTGGATGCCATATAGCCGGACAGCTTCTCCATGTATTCCTGATAATACCGGGGGAACTCTCTTTGCAGGGCGGTCAGCTCCCCGGTACTCAGAAAGACATTCTGGTAAATGCCAAAAGCGCTGCGCTCCTTACTCCCTGAATTTGCTTTTTTAATATTGCTTTTCTCTTTATTACTACCGGACAGTTTTCTGTCTGTCACAGGGACAGATTTCTTTCCATCAGCAGGACAGAATTCTGTCTGTCCGGGAGAAAGAATTCTGTCCGTCTGGATGAGATATTCCGGTGGAACTTTGACATAGATGCGGTTCGGATAACCGGCGCCCTGTCGCTTACGGACGATCAGTTCTTCCGTTTCCAATGCAGTCAATGCGGTTTTGATGGACATTTCGCTTTTGTGCATGGTCTCCGCCAGCTTTTTGATGGGATAGAAAATGAACACATGACTCTGTTCATCTGTCCAGCCATCGTTTTTCTGTGACAGCCTTGCCCGGTCCAGCAAGATGGTGTACAGGATTTTCGCCGTTTCATTCAGATTCGTCTTGTCCAGTAAAAACCTCGGAAATGCCAAATACGGCGGGAGTGGGCAGTCCGGCGTGAGAAATTGCGTCATGCGTTCACCTCCTTCCTGCGGCAGTCATTCTGTCAGGCGGTCATTCTCCAAGGAAATCCCAGTCCAGATCTTCCTCCAACTCCTGCTGGGCTGCCGGTGGCTGGATAACAGGCGACTGAGACAGTCCGGCCATGCACCCAGCCAGAAAGACCGGAAGGGTTTTCTCCATGGCGCTTTCCACGGAAGCTACGATCTGATCTACAAATCGCTCCTCACGCTCTCTGGTTTCCAGATAAGGATCATCCTGGCTGCGGTAATAACGGTCAAAGTAATCCACCAGAGCTATCGAAATCACATTGCTGTAGGATTTGAAGCGGTGCTTGTCCATGGTTTGGAGATATTGCCATGCCCGGTTCTGTGTTTCTTTGTCCAGATTGAAGCGCAGGTTGGTGCTGCGGATATTTTCACCCATGGCTTACTCCTTCCTGCGAAGCCGGGCATAGGCCAGATACTCATAGCCTTTGGCGGTCGCACAAATATCCTCCAAAATGGTCACCCGGCTTTCATCATACTGTCCGAAGTTCCTGACCAGGCATCCGCCGCCACCCACGATATACAGGCGCATGAGGTCAGGATTGTACTCATAGCGGCGGAGCGTGGCAAAAATATCCGTCACATACCGTCTGGCCACGGAGGTGATGCAGTCCAGATAGGGCTTGCCAATATCCGCCGTGCCGTATCGAAGCACCTGCTCGATGGCTGCGTCTTCCATCTTGACGCCAAAGCTGTCCAGTACGGCGTTTCTGGCAGCGATCATGCACTGGTTGACGCCGAATTTCTCTGTCCAACAGCGGCTTTCCACGGCCTTTTTGTTGTTGATATACAGAATGTTCATGGTGCCGTTTCCGATGTCTGCCAGCAGATTCGTGCCCCTGAAGTCCCCCAGACGGTTGGCAATGGCAGGGTACCCCTGGGGGAACAGGCTACATCCCACAAAACGGATATGGTAGTCCTTGCCATTGAAGCGGAAGGTCACCTCCTGATTCTGGAGAAGATAGCTGCGGAATTCTTCACGCTGCCTGCGGACCCAGGTCAGCGGCAGTCCGGCGGCAAGGTGAACCTCCGCTTCCCGGATACCGGACAAATTCAGTTCTCTGGCAACTGCCATCAAAGTCAGGATATAGTAGTCCTCGTCCATGGCTTTGTCGGCAATGAATTCCTTGTGTCCCTCTCCGATGCGATAGTACATTCCGCTGTACTCCAGAATATTGCCGGAGAAGATCGGCTCGGTTTCATAGATGGTCACGCCGGTGGGCGTGACAGTATTGGCGGTTTTGATGTTGCCGTACCCGTGGTCAACTCCGATGATTTTGATGTTGTTCCATTCTCTCATCTGCTCTGTACCTCCTTGTACTTGCTTTTGGTCATAAAAAATGTCCCCTTTCCGTAGATTTGCGTGGAATCGGCACCGGATTTGAAGATTTGGTGCTGTTTTCCTTGCAAGTTCATTCTACTGAAAGAGGGCAGAAAACACATTGAGTGTGGATTGAGTGGAAATTGAGCAAAAAAAGAAGCAGCCACACACCAAAGTGCATGACTGCTGTACTTATCATATGCTATTTTTGTTTTAATAACTGCTGTCCTAAATACAGTCCCGCCTGCGTATAGGTTCCCATCAGTTCCTGCTTCTTTGCTTCGATTACTTCTGGCTCTGCGTCAAACACCACTTCATAAATCGCCATCATTTTCTTGAAATGGGTAGTAGCCTGCTGAATGTCCCCGATGGTCAGGCAGATACCGCCCATGGCTTCCTGAACATTGGCGTAGTCCAAACTCTTGTCCGAATGATATTCCCGGAGCAGTCGGGAGAGCTTCTGCAAAGCAGACAGTCCAGCATCAGGCTGTCCCATATCGGTAAGCAGCACTGCATAATTGGAAATCTGTACAATGCTGTCATGATACTGTGTCAGGCCATATTGTTCCAGAATTTGAATGGCCTGTTCCATGTTCTGCTTTGCCAGTTCCAGTTTGCCGCTCTGCTTATACATTCCGCCGAGGTTGGAGTAGAGATTGGACACCAGAAGGGCGTTGTCCGCAGCAATTTCCGGGAGCATGGCAATCGCTTCTTTTTGCAGCTTGATGGCCTTGTCCGGTTTCTTTTCGCCATAGGCACGATAGCTTGTCAGCAATGCCCGGTCAGAAACAGAGCCAACAGAACGGTCCTTCAGCAATGCGGACAGTTCATTCAGCACCAGTTCCATGCCCTGCGAATCGTGATACTTGTCCATGTACGGGTACACATCTTCCAGAAAACGCAGGTAGAACGGCATATCGTCGTTTTCGATGCGTTCGATGATCACCCCGACCATCTGGAACATCTGACGGTAATAGGGAATATCGCAGCCATGAAGCAGGCAGATTGACTGGATGCTGTCCAGCAGGGTGCGGCAACTCTGTACCGATGGCCGGGTTTCTTCCATTGCAACTTCCTGGATCATGGGATGCAGCGTAACCGCACGCCCGTCCACCGTCTGCACAAAGCCTTTTTCAATCAGATCATTGACAGAATTCATGTCCCGCAGGTTCAGCCAGTTTGCAAACAGTCTGGCCGGAATGCCGGTCAGCGGAGCCAGGGAAAGATTTCTCATAAGCTCCGTTTCTGCATCGGACAGCTGATACAGAGAAAACAGCGTGTGGATGTGGTCATAATAAGTGGCTTTGCGGCTTCTGCCGTCCTTGGTGATACCGATGGTATCGGTCGTGTCCAGGGCAGCTTTTTCTTCTTTCAGTTTCTTTAAGAGGAAAGGCGGCTCCAGAATTCCGGTTTCCAGCAGACGGGCAGACAATTCGACCGCCAGAGTGTGTCTGTGAACTGTCTGGATGATTTGTTCCAGAATCGGGCGGTGTTTTTCGGCATCGGAGTAAAAGCAGCCCATCAGGGAAAGCAGCGACTCTGTATCGGCGATTTCCTCCAGATTCATGGAAGTATAGTTGTCAAATCTGCTTCGTGTGGTGAAAATGATCCTGCAATGGTAATTCAGCACCACATCCAGCAGGCTGTCTTTTGCCGTGACGGTATTGAAATTGTCGATGATCAGAAGGCTGTCCTCCCGCAGTTTGCGCAGCAGGCGATGGTGTCGGCTGAATCGGGCATCCATCGTTTCGCTGTCATCCACATCATCGGCAAAGTCCAGACCGGCAATATCACGCTTCAGATCTCCGGTGTAGGTGAAGTAAATGATGTTGGTGTACTCCTTGCCGTATCGTTTGGCATAGGCTTTTGCCAGTTCGCTTTTACCAATACCGGCAATCCCCTGAAGAAACACTTTCCCCTGAGAGCCGAGCAATTCATGCAGAGCGGCCAATTCCGTATCCCGTCCGCAGAAATAACGGCATGGAGCAGGAGCCTTGACGCCATAAACAAGGTCTTTCAGAACAGGAGAAAGAGAACCGGCAGCTAACAGATTTTTGGTATTGGCGTCACGTTTCCGGAATTCCCGTTCCATTCCGAAAAACAGCACCGTCGCCATAAAGTCCGCCTTGGCCTTGTCGTTCCTGCACGGATAGCCAGCAGCAAGTTCGTTTCTGACCTCGTTGGAAATGGTGGTATCCTGCAAAAGCAATGTGTGCAGCTCCTGTGCGGCCATGGCACTATCGTACATCAACGGAAGCACTTGGTATTCCATGTCGGCAGACAACATTTCTTTATTTTCTTCTTTCAGGTAGAAGGAGATGATGCGGGGGCTGATTCTTGCCTGCCCGTTGAACCAGCGGCAGACCTGCCCGTTATCAAAGGCAAAATCCCGTTCGGTCTCATCGTTACAGAAGGTGGAAAAGACCTGCTCCAGCAGGTGAATCTGATCAATTTTTACTTCTATATTAAAGTGTTTGTCCTCGACAGTGCGTTCATCATTGATATATTTTCGAATGATGGTGATGACTGAACTGAAATCCAGATATTCCATGAGCCGCCCTCCTTCCTGAAATCCGTCAATTTGCGCTCAATCCACGGTCAATGTTCTTTTGCGGCGTTTATCTTAAAATGAACGTAGATTGATGAAAGCTTCCTGTTAATCATTATAGCACAGCTTTCAAGTCCACGAAAGTGCAGAGACGATTGATTGGAAAGGAGGAGCTCATGGAACAGGATATAGCATTTGGGCGCTGTGTGGATTTTCTGGCTCGTATGATTGAAAAATACGGACAAGAGCTCCTCGATGAAATCAATGCAAACGCAGATGAAGGAACGGATAATAGAACAGAAGATGCGGAGTCAGCATAGATGGGTGTCGGTAACGGCATCCATTTTTCTTTTTCAGGACATATTGATTAAAGCGAACAAGGATGTTATAATGAGGTTGGGACAAAATAATAGAACCGTAATTTTAATTCCAAAAGAATAAAAAGTGCCACAGGCCGTGGCACTATTACATATCCTCTATGGATGGAGGTGGATTAACTATGAAAACCCCAAAATGTTACATATATACACGAGTATCTACCTCGATGCAGGTAGATGGATATAGTCTTGATGCACAGAAAGACAAGCTGAAAAAGTATGCTGAGTTTCAGGATATGGTAGTTGCTGGCGAATACTCTGACGAGGGTAAATCCGGTAAGAATATCGAAGGGCGTCCGCAGTTTATGCAGATGCTCAAGGATATCGAAACCGGGAAAGATAAAGTGGATTTTGTTCTGGTATTTAAGCTTTCCCGCTTCGGAAGAAATGCGGCTGATGTACTCAGTTCATTGCAGCATATGCAGGACTTCGGCGTTAATCTGATCTGTGTGGAAGATGGTATTGACAGCTCCAAAGACAGCGGTAAGCTGATGATTTCTGTTCTGTCTGCCGTGGCTGAAATCGAGCGGGAAAACATTCTTGTTCAGACGATGGAAGGCCGCAGGCAGAAAGCCCGTGAGGGAAAATGGAACGGCGGTTTTGCGCCCTATGGCTATAAGCTGGAAAATGGAGAACTGCTGATTGCGGAGGATGAAGCAGAGGTCATTCGCATTATTTACGATAAGTTTGTCAATACAACGATGGGAGCGTCAGCCATTGCAACTTATTTGAACGAGCATGGATATGTAAAAAAGAAGCGGCAGAACAACACGCTGGATATGTTCTCGGCGCATTTTATTAAACTCGTTCTGGACAATCCGATCTATTGCGGCAAACTTGCCTATGGACGCCGCAAAAATGAAAAAATAGCAGGGACCCGAAACGAGTACCATATTGTAAAACAGGATGAATACCCGGTTTATGATGGCGTACATGAAGCAATCGTCCCGGAAGAGGTATGGCAGTTGGCGCAGCGGAAACGCCAAGCAACAGGTGTCAAGAGCGAAAAGATCTATAATCTGGAGCATGAGAACATTTTGTCCGGCATCCTGCGCTGCCCTGTATGCGGTGCCGCTATGTACGGAAATGTGAATCGCAAGAAAAAGGGCGACGGGACGCATTACAGAGATTATTACTATTACAGCTGCAAGCATCGTACAACAATCAATGGACACAGATGCGGATATAGAAAACAGTGGAAACAGGAAAAAATTGATGGTGCTGTGGAAGAAGTAATCAGAAAGCTGGTTCAGAATCCCAAGTTTGAGCAGGCGATCCGTCAGAAAATCGGAGCAAGAATTGATACGGATGAACTGGAAACCGAACTGGAGCAGCTTCGCAAGAAACTACGGCAGCTAAACGGTGCAAAGTCTAAACTGGGGCAGCAGATGGACAGTCTTGATATATCGGATAAATACTATGACCGAAAGTATCAGGATATGGAAGAACGCCTGTATAAACTATACGAAGAAATTGATTCTGTGGAAGCCCAGATCGAAGAAGTGGAAACCAGAATTATCAATGTGCGCCAGCAGAAAATTTCCGGTGATAACATCTATCAATTTCTTCTGTATTTTGATAAACTGTATGACAAGTTCAGCGATGCGGAAAAGAAGGAATTTCTGAACAGCTTCATTGAACGAGTTGATATTTATGAGCAAGAGCAGCCGGATGGCCGGATTTTAAAGCATATAAAATTCAGATTTCCTGTCTACTTTAATGGAAAGGAGATAGAGGAATTGAGTTGGGACAATGAAACAACAGTCGAGACTGTTGTACTGCTTTCCCACAAAAAGCCAGACGGACATATCAACGTAAAAGTTGAGTTTG
>ERZ1026852.25-NODE-25-length-118829-cov-6.553252_pt1 | contig 118829 bp, 96 predicted proteins | sample MGYA00380156_ERZ1026852 | MGnify/ENA primary metagenome ERZ1026852 (study PRJEB33269, sample SAMEA4719792) | human gut metagenome | biome: human-associated habitat; feature: organic feature; material: feces | place: Cameroon | collected 2013-10 ...
GAGTATTGCGGACGGCCTTCTTCCGACAACGAAAAAGAAAGCCTGACTTTCCCGTCAGGAGAAAAAGCGTTTTCCACCTCATTTGCAGAAAGCGTGAAAATACCGGACGCTACAAATACGAAGAATAGCAAGAAACGTTTCATTATGTCTGTGTTACTAATTTCGCGAAAGGTATGTATCTTGAAAATCAATAACAATATGTAATAATGAAAATATAAATGTTTTTCAGACTTTATCACTTGATTATCAGCGATTTAGTCCAAATAGAACCACCTGATTATATAAAAGGAAAATAAGACATTTTTGGGTCTAAATGGATGAAATTCCCTTTATCTGCTCCTCGAAATTCTGTGGAGAAATCGCCTTGAGACGAGTCCTCGAACGGTACGCGTATATGGTAGAACGAGAGTATCTGAGAAGGATGGAAATCCTGTCCGTACTGTCGATTCCCAGACGAATCAGAGCATAGATGCGCAGCTCCGGAGTCAGGACATATGGATCTTTTATCGAAATCCGGTACTCAGGCTGGAGGAAATTATTGAAATCAGCGATGAACGTCGGGAACAGGGACAAGAATGTCTTGTCGAAGACACTGTAGAACGACAACCACTCTTCCTCCACCACAGCATTGGATTTGAGGTCGCGTTTCAATGTCTGAATGTCACCGGCGATGGCTTTCTTGTTCAGATTCTTCCTGTACTTGTCCAGCCTTTCAATCCTGGAAATGCATTCCAGCATCAACTGGGTAATATAGGTATTCTTGATATTGCTCGACTCCTTGACAATCTTGTTGGCCTCCTCCTGGAGCAGCTGTGACTCAGTCAGTTCGTCTTTCATAACCTCAAGCCGTCTGCGCTGGTTCCTGTTAACAAGCAGCAGAACCGCCAAGAGCAGCACAAAGAAACATAACACTCCGAAAGCAGCATACAATATCCTGATATCCTTTCTCTTGGTTTCGATATAGGATTCATTGACAATGGAAATAAGCGGGGCCAACGCATCCACCTTGAGTCTGGCCTTGCAGAAGTTTGCGTCATCCAGGGCCTTGTTCAGATAAGAGTATGCCCTTTTGACATCTCCATCCTCGTAAAGCATTGTCGCAAGCATCCTCAGCGCCACATACTCTTTTTTGGCATTGACAAGATCCGAAAAGGCGGAAGCAATCATATAGTCCTTTGCGGCATCACGCCATCCGATAGTGAGATAAATATCCGCAATGGCAATGGCGACAGGACCGGTCATGGTAGATTCCGGAGAAAGAGAATTGTACTTTTCCAGCAGAATATCCAGAGCCTTCCTGTAATCCCCTTCCGTCAGAAATCTTTCACTCCTGATTACTGCATTATCCGGGAATTGGCTGATAATCGAGTCTTTGTAAACGTCCGCCTTCAAACCGTAATGCCGCTTAAGGCTCCTGTCAATGCTAATGCCCTCAAGAGATTCATAAATGCTCATATAGAAGAGGTACAGCTCTTCCCTGTCCTTATCTGACAAAGCGCCTCTATCCACACTGTCCAGAGTATTCAACGCATCATAACTCATTCCTGAGGTCTGATATTGCTTGGCAAGCGCGATAGATGATGAACTTATATACTCCTGACGTCCGAGTTCTTTCGCGGTTTCAAGTGATTTTACGGCATAGAAAGTGGCAGAATCCGTCCTGTACTTGTCGAAGATCGCACGCATGTCAGAATAAAGCAAATATTTCTGTTCCAACGAGTTGCTTTTCACCAATGCCGCCCTGCACGAATCCAGGCGGTCTTCCCTCACCTTGTCATATTCCGCTGCCTTGCTGATCACATTGTCCAGATCGGACAGCGTGATTTTGTCAGTACCAAGTGTTTCCGCAACGGAACAGACTGCCGACAACAATGAGAATATAATAAGTGGCGTTTTCCACATAACAAAAAAAAGGTTTCTACGATAAATCCTGTAAATTTACTAAAAATCAATAAAAGTCTAAAACCATTAAAGTTGCGTTTCTGTCTGATTTCAAAGCTATTTCATATATAGTTTAAAGCGTTCAAATCCCGGTTTAAACCTTATGATACCGATTTATATTGCACGGACGCCAAAATAATGTTTCAAAATTTATTTTGTAGATAGAAAATAACATAGTAAATTTGCAAAATCAGATGTGGACAGATTTGCCTGCTTGCAACCACGTAAAAAAATGCTAAAATGTTGACAATGGCTTATGCAGAAATGCATACGGCAACTTTTCATATCAATGTTTTGTGTTTTTGTGACGTCTCCACATCTGTGGGACGTTTTTTTGTACCCTGACGGCTGTCAGGAGCCGTAACTATGACATTGACGCAGACACCTGCACGGCCTGCGCGGCACGATTTAATCAAATATTTCATAATGAACTATCTATTTACATCAGAGTCTGTATCTGAGGGACATCCTGACAAGGTTGCCGACCAGATTTCAGATGCCATCCTCGATGAATTCCTCAGACAGGACCAGGAATCCAAGGTTGCCTGCGAGACATTCTGCAGCACAGGTCTCGTAGTTGTGGGCGGTGAAGTACGTGCGGAGCACGCTTACGTTGACATTCAGACCACCGTGCGTAATGTAATTAACCGTATCGGCTACAACAAGGCGGACTACATGTTCGACGGCAACTCTTGCGGCGTGCTTTCCGCAATCCACGAGCAGAGTGCGGATATCAATAGAGGTGTGGTACGTACCGACCCTGAGGAGCAGGGTGCGGGTGACCAGGGAATGATGTTCGGCTATGCATGCCGTGACACTGAGGAGTACATGCCTCTCCCATTGGCCCTTTCCCATCTGACATTGACAGTACTCGCCGACATCAGAAAGAACAATCTGAACCTGATGCCTTACCTCAGACCTGATGCAAAGTCCCAGTTCACAATCGAGTACGATGAGAACAACCACCCTGTCCGTGTCCACACCATCGTGGTTTCTACCCAGCATGACGATTTCGTCGCTCCAGAGCTCGGCAAGATGTCTTACAATGACGCTGTCAGCCAGTTCGGTCAGGCAAGAGTTGACCAGGCCATGCATGACAAGATCGAGAAGGATGTCCGTGAGATTCTTCTCCCTAAAGTGATTGCATCCCTTCCAGAGAAGACAGCAGCCCTCTTCCACGATGATTTCATTCTCCATGTAAACCCTACCGGAAAGTTCGTTATCGGCGGACCTCATGGTGACACGGGTCTCACAGGCCGCAAGATCATCGTTGATACCTACGGCGGACGTGGCGCACACGGTGGCGGAGCATTCTCAGGAAAGGACCCTTCAAAGGTTGACCGTTCAGCTGCCTATGCCGCACGTTACATCGCCAAGAACCTTGTTGCAGCAGGCGTTGCTGATGAAGTTCTCGTCCAGCTCGCTTACGCAATCGGTGTCGCAAGACCTGTCAGCGTTTTCGTAAATACCTATGGCACAGCGAAGAACGGCCTCAATGACGCAGTCATCGCCGAGAAGGTCAATCAGATTTTCGACCTCCGTCCTGCCAAGATTATCGAGAAGTTCCAGCTCAAGAATCCTATCTATGAGCCGACTGCAAGTTACGGTCACGTGGGCCGCAAGCCTTACACCAAGGCTGTCAAGGTCATCCGTGACGGCAAGGAGGTCGAGAAGGTTCTCCAGTTCTTCGGATGGGAGCTGCTTGACTCAGTTCCTGCCGTAAAAGAGGCGTTCGGTCTTTAGTATCAATGCTGCTGCACGCCGGCGGAATTCCGTCGTCAGGAGAGAAACTCTGACAACATTTGCAGAAGGCGGTTCATGGAGACGTTACTGTCTTCCGGGCCTTCTCCAGAAACTTTCTACAAGACGGATGAGGCGGTTCATGGAGACGTTACTGTCTTCCGGGCCCGGCGGGACGACGCCACGGCAGAAAGCGTAACGCATTGATAATCAGATACCATTTAAATAACGATGTGGATTTACAGGCAGCAAAGCCCGCGAATCCACATCGTTATTTATAATCTATTGATGTATAGCCAGTTATAAATCGGAGCGTGGCACCGTCCCGCCGCGGGGCCTACCGGTCACGTGACAAACGCACAACCGTCCCGCCTACTCACCTCTTTCCATCTCGCGCCTGAGGTCCTTCTCCTTGATGGACTGGCGCTTGTCATACTGCTTCTTACCACGCGCAAGAGCGATATTCAGCTTCGCATAGCCGTTCTCTGCCATAAAAAGACGCACTGCCACGATTGTAAGACCCTTCTCCTTTACCTTCTGCTGGAGATGAATCAGTTCACGCTTCTGGAGAAGCAGCTTACGGTCACGCAAGGGAGCATGTTGACCCCATGAGCCCCATGCATAAAGAGCGATATTGATGCCACGGACATACAGCTGCCCCTTCTCGAAAAAACAGAACGCATCCGACATCGAAGCCCGTCCCGCCCGGATAGATTTGATCTCCGTTCCGACAAGCACAATACCGGCTGTATAAGTCTCGAGGAACTCGTAGTCGAACGAGGCCCTCTTGTTATTGATATTCACTCTGCTCTTCTTCTCTTTCGCCATAGCATAAAACTTTGGACGCAAATATAAGAATTTATCGCTAATTTTGCGGAATTAAAAATGCCTGTCAGACATGCCAATAAAAAATCCATATAGCAACACGATGATTGCAGACCTCCCGGATCCGGAGACAATCCGCCCCGAAGAAATCCTGCAAAACTTTGAAAATAAAGACATTGACCTAATCTGCGTACTCGGACCGACAGCTTCGGGAAAGACACGCTATGCTGTCGCACTCGCAAGAGAACTGAACAGACTGAGAGGGGTCAATGCCAGTGAGGGTTCTGTCAATGCAGGTGCGGAAATCCTTTCCGGAGATTCCCGCCAGGTATATCGCGGCATGGACATCGGAACCGGAAAAGACCTGAGCGAATACGAAGAAATCCCGTATCACCTCATTGACATCGTCGATGCCGGAACCAAATTCGACCTTTACCAATACCAGAAGGCATTCGAAAAGGCATATAAGGACATCATTGACAGAGGCGGAATTCCTATTCTCTGCGGCGGATCAGGACTCTATCTGGAGGCCGCAACATGCGGATACTCGATTCCTGACGTGCCGCAATCGCCTGAGCTGCGGGCCGAACTCGAAGCCAAAAGTACAGAAGAGCTCATATCAATGCTGGCAGGACTGAAGCCACTGCACAACAAGACTGACATTGACACTCGCAAAAGGCTGATACGTGCGTTGGAAATCGCCATCTGGCAGAAAGACCATCAGGTGGAGAACACATCTTATCTGCCGAAAAAGACATACTATATCGGCACACTGGTATCCAGAGAAGAACGAAACAGACGCATTGACGCACGACTCGACGCGAGAATCGCAGAAGGCATGGCCGACGAAGTCAAAAGCCTGCTGGACAGCGGGATACCGGCAGAAAACCTGACATATTACGGATTGGAATACAAATTCGTCACACAATACGTCCTCGGAGTTCTGTCGCTGGAAGAAATGAAGACGCTGCTGGGCAACGCGATTCATCAGTTCGCCAAAAGGCAGATGACCTGGTTTCGCGGAATGGAACGCAAAGGAATCAAAATCCATTGGGTCGAGCCATAAACCGTATAACCATAAGCAACTGAATCCCTTGCAGACCTGCAGGGGATTTTATTTTTCCGACTTCGCAGCCATCTGGGACCCGATGCTTCCCGGCAGGAAACGCGGAGCCTCTTCAGCACGCCAATAAGCCGCATCAAATTCAGGATAGACGAACGGGCCGTCATGGTCAATGCAGAAGGCCATGTAATTTATATTGAATCCCTGCGAGAGGAAATTCTGCTCATAGAAAGTCTGGACCTCGAACAAGGCATCCACGGCAGCCTTGCCGCAGACTGACGAGAACTCGGAAGAATACAGGGAATCACGTCCGCCTTCCGTACGTCCTACACCGTAAAGGTCTGATGTAGAAGCCAGTACATGCAAATCATTGGCAGCACATACAGCCTTCGTATATTCATAGAGGAAGGTGCTGTCGGTCTTCAGATGCACGATTCCTCCCTTCTTGAGGAACTTGCGGTAACGGTCCAGGAACATCGGACTGGTAAGACGGCTGTTCTCACTCTTCATCTGAGGGTCAGAAAACGTCAGCCAGATTTCAGAAATCTCGCCCGAAGCAAAGAAAGCCTCGATAAATTCAATGCGGGTACGCAGGAAAGCCACGTTGGGAAGATTGTTCTCGGTAGCGTATTTCGCACCCTTCCACAGTCTGGCACCCTTGATGTCCACGCCTATGTAGTTCACCTCGGGATTACGCTCGGCAAGGGCTATGGTATATTCGCCCTTTCCGCACCCAAGTTCCAGAACCACAGGACATTGCCTGCCGTGGAACATCTGTTCGCACCAATGTCCCTTGACAGAATGGTCCCTGAGATTCAATGGAGTCCATGACTCGTATCCCTTCCTGTCCAACACCTCATCAGAAGCCGGCTGAAGCAAGCATCCGAAAGTCTCATTTTCATTGAATTTCTTAAGTTTTCCGTGTCCCATTTATCTGATTTGTTTGAGTTTGTCAATATTCTGCGCCGGAATCCTGTCAATCCTGATTCCAACGCCGGTCATTCCGTATTTTTTCAGAGAATCCTCAGGCACCTTGACATACATCTTCCACACACCTGCATTGACAGGAACAAGCCCCTGCGCGAACTCGGATGAAAGGATTTTGTCGAAATACGAGGAGTCTCTCATGTCTTTCCGGGTCAACGCCGCCCTTCCCTCGTATAGGCGTCCGTCAGGCGACTCCCACGCCACCTGCATCGGCATTGACCTGAAAGAATTGAAATTCTTGTCAATGCTGGAGAACGCCGCTATCAGCGATATGTTATAAGACGACAAAGAGTCCGACATGTCGGCTGTAAATTCATATCTCCCGTAAGCATCTCTGTCAGAAGTTTTTACAAACTCCTCTATATACGACGGACGGGAACACGACGACACTGCGCCGCACAATGCCGTCGTAAAAATCAATATATATTTCAGGCTAATTCTCATTCTGAGCATTGCCGGAAGGTTTCTGAGGGCGAGGTCCGCGTCTGGGGCGTCCCTGCTGATTCTGCCTATTTTCAGGCCTGTTGTCCTGCCTGTTCCGGTTGCCTTCCTGAGCACCATTGAACTGACGACGCTGCCTTCCGTTGCGACGTCCGTCCTGCTGCTGGCGCTGCGGCCTGCCCTGGACATCAGCATTGACCTCAGGCTGCTGAGCCTCCGCATTTTCCTTCGCCTTAGGCTTTGCCTGCGGCTTGTCGTTCTGGCGTCCGCGCTGCTGATTCTTGCGCTTCTTCCTGTTCGGAGCGTCGAATCTGGTGATACTGTCATCTCCGACGGCAGTTATGAACTCTGGCATTTCCGGCTCCGGTTCGGTCTTGAGCGACTCCGGCTTGACACCATTCCTGTTCATCTTGATAATCTCGCGCACCTCTGACGCGGCCAGAGGGAAGAGGTTGGCCAGTGAACCCTTGTCATATGAGAAATACATGACTTCCTTCAGGATATCGGTCTTCATCAGGTAAGCAAGTCCGTCCTGGAACTCAAGCGGCTCGGAAACGCGCGGAATCCTCGACTGGGCATCCAGATAGGTGGCCACCTCGTAATTCAGACAACACTTCAGCTTACCGCACTGACCTGCAAGCTTTTGCGGGTTCAATGAAAGGTCCTGGCAACGTGCCGCGGCCGTGGTTATGGACTTGAAATTCGTGATATAGTTGGCACAGCAGAGCTCACGTCCGCAGACACCCAGGCCACCGATGAGGCCGGCTTCCTGACGGGCGCCTATCTGCTTCATTTCTATACGGATACGGAATTCCTCGGCAAAGACCTTGATGAGCTGACGGAAATCCACACGTCCGTCGGCGATGTAATAGAAAATCGCCTTGGTCCCGTCGCCCTGGAACTCCACGTCACCGATTTTCATATCCAGACCAAGCTCAACCGCAATCTGACGCGAACGGATCATCGTCTCCTGCTCACGCGCAATCGCCTCCTGCCACTTTTCAATGTCAAGAGATTTCGCCTTGCGGTAAATCTTCTTGAATTCAGTGTGCTCAGGGTCAATGCCTTTGCACCTCATCTGCCTGCCGACTACAGGGCCTTCAAGGGTGACGATTCCCAAGTCATGGCCGCTCTGCGCCTCGACAATCACAAGGTCGCCCATCTTAATGCTCTGTCCGGAGGCATTGATATAGATTCCCTTTCGGGTGTTCTTGAAACGCACCTCGAAAAGTTCGGAATACTGACCCTGGGAAATGCCGCTCAGCCAGTTATAGTCTTCAAGTTTGCAACAGCCCCTCCTGTAGGTGCAGTTCAGATCGTCGTTGGCATCACGAGTCACCGTACATCCGCGGTTGCAGTCAAACTGTATATTTTCGTTATTATCCATCTGTCGGTTATATTTAAAGGCACCAGAGGCACCGTTCTATGAAATTCAACTAACAAAAAGTCTATTGACCAAGTTCGTGAAAATTATCTTCTGGTTCACATTCCTGACCAGCAGAGAATTAGCCCTGTTCAATGCCGAAAGTGCTCTATTACAGAACATTGGCCCGCATTTTCCGGCGGTTTCCTTGAAGAACTGCCTGTCTGACGGGCGGATGCCGGAAATCTCCTGCATATTCTTCTGGACCATAAAAATCTTTCTCACACAATCCCCGGCGAATTTGCAGAAGGCCTTCTGCTTTTCCTTCGAATCCAGCGCCACCATCATCTCTCCTGCGTCAAGTGCCCCGAGATAATCCCTTCCTGTGACCGCGTCCATCAGGTTCATGAACAAATCCATCATCTCGACATTGTCATCGTGCTCCGCAAGACTTCTGATGGCCACGCCAATGCTGCCGGACGCGAATTCCGCCGCATACCCGGCCGCTTCATTGTCAATGCCGGTCCACCTTGGAAGTGCCGCCGCGATTTCCTGTTTCCCGGCAGGCATCACCCTTATGAGCTGACATCGCGAACTGATGGTCTTGAGAACTCTTTCCGGATGATGTGTAACCATCATGAACAATGTCTTCTCAGAAGGCTCCTCAATGATTTTAAGCAGCCTGTTGGATGCTTCTGCATTCATTTTCTCAGGGAGCCATATCACCACGGCGCGATAACCGTCCGAGAATGAAGCCAATGACAAATAATTCAGAATATTCCTGGCATCTGCCACGGAAATGGATGACGCCTTCTTGTCGATTTCAAGAGACTCATACAGTTCACTTTCCAAAAAGAATGGATTTCTTATGAAAAGTTCCCTCCACCCAGGCAAATATGTTTCTGACGTAACTTTCTCACCTGCAACAGGATAAACAAAATGCAGGTCCGGATATATGAGTTTGGAAATCTGGTTGCATGCAGGACAGGTCCCACATGAATCCCCATCATGCTTCGAGTGACAATTCAGATACTGGAAAAACGCCACCACAAGAGCAAGGGCCCCACAACCTTCATTTTCATGGAACATCATGGCATGAGGCACCCTGCCGCTGTCAGCCATCCTGACCAGAGCCGCCTTGACCTCATCATTTCCTATGATATCCGAAAACTTCACGATTTCCTGTCTGCTGTAAATTCTGCAATGTCCGCCAATTTGTCCGCATCTTCGGACTTTCCGAGAGGCCTCAATGATAATTTGGCCCTTTCCACATATTCGTAGAGCCTCTTCCTGGCATATTCCAACCCTCCGTTACGATGAACGAACTCCACTATTTCCTTCTGCCACTCAGGATGCTCATCTATACGGCAAACCTTCCTTCTGATATCCTTGGCTTCCTCTTCAGACGTATTTTTCAATGCACCGAGAAGCGGAAGGGTAATCTTCTTTTCCTTGAGATCCAGCCCCACAGGCTTTCCGGTATCAGGATTCTCCTCGTAATCGAAAATGTCATCCCTGATCTGGAATGCTATGCCCAGATACTCCGCATACGACTTCACCGCCTTCATCTTCTCCGCACTCGCGCTGACTGAAATTGCAGCCGACTCGGCAGAGGTCACGAACAGCGAAGCCGTCTTATTGAAAATTATCCTGTAATAATCATTCTCCGCAGTGTCGCCGAGGTCAGCCTTCTGCAACTGAAGTATCTCACCCTCAGCCAGATCCGCCAATGTTCTGGAGAAAACCTTGATAACTTCAGAAGAAGAAGTCTTGTTCACAAGCACATTGTCAATGGCTTTCACCAGCCAGTAGTCTCCCAGCAGAACTGATGCGCGGCCGCCCAGCAAAGACATCACGGTAGGCCTGCCCCTGCGTGTCGGACTGTCATCGGCCACATCATCGTGAAGTAGTGTAGCATTGTGGAGAAGTTCTGTCGCCACGGCATAGTGAATCGTATCCTCTGTGACAAATCCGCCGGAACAGGCCCTTGCGGCAAGAAGCGCCAGCACTGGGCGCAACTGCTTTCCGGAATGTTCCAACAGTGACATGTTCGTCTTGTCAAGCAACTGGATATCACTTGACAACGAGGTCCGCATCAATGCATTTACACGTGCAAGATCCTTCTCCAGATATTGTTTTATGCTGCAATAATCCATTTTATCCTAACATTGAAACAAGTTCCTCCACAGTAGCAGGGAACCTGACCAGTCCAAGTGTCGATTTGTCCATCATGCCGGTTCCGACATAGAAGGCCAGAAGTTCCTTGAACTTGTCATAAAATCCGTCAATATTGAGTGCGAAAATCTGTCCGTGATATTGTTTGAGTTTGGCCAATGCCAGTGTCTCGACGAGTTCATCCAGTGTCCCGAGGCCTCCAGGAAGAGCCACGGCAGCACAGGTCCCTTCCCTCATCTTCTCCTTGCGTTCTGACATTGTCTCAGTCCAAACGATCTCAGACAGACCATCATAGACGAACTCGTCCATGAATTTGGGGATGATTCCGATATGCTTTCCGCCGCACTCCGACACCGTTCTGGACACCACGCCCATAGTACCTTTCACAGTACCTCCGGACACCACGGTATATTTACCCGCAATACTGCGGACGAATTGCTCCGCCGCAGTATTGTATTTCTGATCAATGCCGGCACTCGCCGAGCAGAATATGACCAATTTCTTTTCAGCTCCCATATGGTACTAGAACATGAATCCGAGCGTAAATGTCACGCCGTTGAAGTTTCTGCCGTCCTTGAAGACCTCCTTGACAGTCTTGCCGACATCATTCATCTTTCCGCTTTCAGAATAGAGAGAACCGAAGTTCCAGAAATATTTCACCGAGAACTGAATCTTCCAGATGTCGATACCGCCACCGAGTCCGAGACCGTATTCCCAACGGGCCATTCCCGAACCCTTGAATGTGGTGGATTTCACTGGAGATATCCCCTCCTGCGATTTCTTGGCCTTCGCATAAAGGCCGTAGCCGACAAACGGTTCAGCGAACACATATGGCCTGAACGCCACAAGGTCCGGTCCCCACTGCACCTGGACAGGAATCTCGAGATAACCTGCCTTGGCATCCAGTTTGAACTTTTCAGGACCCACATCGCTCAATTTGGTACCTTTGGTCTGATAAAACACGGACGGCTGCACAGCAAAACCGAACGCAATCGGAAGCTGAGCGGTCAATCCCACCTGATATCTTCCGATAGAATTTGCATCCACATTCTTCGCATTTGAAGAAGAAGATGTAACACCGACGGCAATACCTGCCCTCGCCCTGTTCCTGTCTCCGGCCGAAGCCCCGACAGTAACCGTCAATGCTACTGCGACAGCAGCAACCGACATCAATATCTTTCGGAACATAATATCAATGATTTTAAAGAAGTGCATCGATTCTGGATGTGATGTCAGATTTAGGGACTGCACCTACGAGTCTGTCTTTCATCTGGCCATCCTTGAAGAAAAGGAGAGTCGGAATGCTTCTGATTCCGAACTGGGCTGCAATCTCCTCACAATCATCGACATTGCACTTCGCCACAATGGCTTTGCCCTCATATTCGGAAGCGACTTCCTCAACAGTCGGAGCAAGAGCACGGCAAGGGCCGCACCATGTTGCCCAAAAATCCACAACTACCGGAACTGAACCGGAAATGATATCTGAGAAATTCTCGTTTGTTATAACTTGTGACATAGTACTATAGTTTTTAATCAATTTACAAACATACAAAATTTTATTGGTTTGTCCGAACCTTTGACGGAACCTTTGTTGGTATTAAAACAAATAGTCTCCGGAGCGGCAGGAACAAGCCCGACCACAACGAAGACTAATTGATTATAAGCTGCCCAGTTCCGCATATGCAAAACCTGAGCCGACAATTTGCCGAATAATGCTAGAATGCCTGCTCTGCATTCCAGACGAAGGCGCGGAGACCGAGATCTTTAGTCTCCTCATCCTTTGCCTTGAGGTCAGCCAGGACAGGCTGGACCTTGTCATCTGCCACAAATGCAAGAATAGCATGATTCTGAACCGGCCACGCATGGTTGCCATAATGAGGCTCACCATCTACAGAGCCGCGTCCGTCTATATCCTGCCAGCGTGTAAATCCCCTCTGGCCGTGAGCATCAAGCACTTCCACGATTTCCTCGTTGTACGCCTGATTATATGCTATGAATATTGCTTTCATACTATCAAATTTTTATGCCTTAAGTGCGGCAGTTTCCGCAGCCATCTTGGCAAGTTTCTTCTGTTTGCGCTTCTCCTGTCTGGTTGCGAATACGCAATAGATTGTAGGAATAAGTATAAGTGTTACAACTGTTGAGATGGAAAGACCCCAAGCCACTGTAATACCGAGTGATTTCCACATCTCCGAACCCTCACCTGTGCCGGCAGCCATAGGAATCATACCAAGCACTGTAGTAAGTGTGGTCATGAGGATAGGACGCAGACGGCTACGTGCTGCAGCCACTGCTGCATCCAGAATACCCATTCCTCTTTCGCGGAGAAGGATAAGGTAGTCAATCAGCACAATACCGTTCTTCACAACGATACCGATAAGGATCAAGATACCAATCATCGCCATAACTCCGAGAGCGGTATTTGTAAGCCACAGACCGAGTATCACACCGACAAATGCGAACGGCACTGAGAACATGATGACAAACGGGCTCATGAACGACTCGAACTGAGATGCCATCACCATGTAAACCAAAATGATAATCAATACCATAAGGGTAATGAGGTCTGAGAACATATCCTGCTGGTCCTCATAGTCTCCGGCAATGACGGCACTGAGTTCTGAAGGAATGTCAGTATCCTTGATAATCTGCTGTGCGGCAGTAATACCATCACTCATCGCATGTGATCCGTCAATGACGCCTGTAACGGTAATCATACGCTGTCTGTTCTTACGCTCGATGGTAGGAGGGACTTCTGTCTCGACTACACGCCCGAGGTCCTTGATGCGGATTCCATTTCCTGAAGCATTGTAGATAATGATATTCTCAATATCCTCGACACTTGTCCTGTAATCCTTTGCATAACGGACACGGATGCTGTACTCCTCTCCGTCCTCTCTATAGTAAGAACCTACTGAACCGCTCATCGCAGCGCTCACTGCAGCAGCAGCTGTAGTAGAGTTCAATCCATTGGCAGCAAGCTTGACTCTGTCAAAATCCACCTGATACTCAGGAGTGTACTGGTCACGGCTGAGTGTTACCTGAGCGAATGCAGGATCTGCAGCCATCTTGTCACGAAGTTCATTGGCAATCCGGTCTGTAGTCTGGAAGTCGTAGCCGTAAATCTCGACCGCAACAGAGGCTGCGCCTCCCATTCCGCCCATACCCTCAGATACGGTACCCTTGTGAATTTCAGGATATTCCTTAAGGTCTGCACGGATAATGTCAGCGATTTCGCTTGAAGAACGCTTACGGTCTTCCATACTACCAAGGTTGATATTCATCGATATGATGTTCGAACCGTTGGTCTGCATGCTTGCGAAAGCATTGTCGGTATCAGCCTGTCCGAAGGTGTAGCTGCAAATCTGGATCTCAGGAATCTCTTCACAAATCCTGTTGTAGAACTGCCTTGCAAACTCACCTGTAACCTCCTGAGATGTACCGGCATTGAGCTCGATGGAAACTGTCAGACGACCCTGGTCAGAATGTGGGAAGTACTCTGTCTTGATGCTTGGACCAAGCAAGAGAAGCACAGCCATGAAGATGCCGAACGCACCGAAGATGACGGTCTTTCTGTTTCGCACTGCCCAGTTGATGACCCATGCATAGCCATCTGAAATGGCATTGAGCCCCTTGTCGATAGGAGTGAACAGAATATCGTGAAGTTTGCTCTTCTTCCTTCCGGCACGAAGCATCCTTGAGCAAAGCATAGGAACAAGACAGAGCGCACCGCAGGTAGAGACAATCATGATGATGCTGACAATCCATCCAAGCTGGCGGAACATGATACCTGACATACCTGAGATAAGGGTAAGAGGCAGGAACACGCAGAGCATTGTCAATGTAGATGCAATGATGGAAATACCCACTTCCTCAGTACCATGGACGGCAGCCTCTTTAGGTTTCTCTCCCCTCTCGATATGAGTCGTGATGTTCTCAAGTGCCACGATGGAGTCATCGACCACCATACCAATCGCAATGGACAACGCCGACATTGATATGATGTTCAATGTATTACCTGTCGCAAACAGATAAACGAGCGAAGCCATGAGTGAGATAGGGATGGAAAGGATGATGATAAATGTCGCTCTCCATCTTCCGAGGAACACATATACCACGAGCATGACGACCAGGAACGTGATTATGATGGTTTCCTTCAGGGAGTTGATACTGTTGATAATGTTGCTGGAACTGTCAATGACAGTCTCGATATGAATATCGGAAGGAAGTGTCGGCTCAATGGTCTTCATTTCCTTGAAGACACCCTTGATGACATCTACGGTGTTTGCACCGGTCTGTTTCTGGATGACTATCTGAGCAGAACGCCTGCCGTTGGTGATAGCCTCCTGTTCTTTTTCCTGCTGACCATCAATGATAGTAGCGACATCCCTGAGATATACCGCGTTGCCATCCTTGTAGGAAAGCACCACGTCCAGAAGTTCCGACGGGTCCTTGAACTCTTTCTGGATACGGAGAGAGAATGACTCGGAACCGATGTCAATGCTACCTGAAGGGATGTTACGGTTCTCGTAAGCGATGATATTGGATACAGTTCCGATTGAAAGTCCGTAAGCCTGAAGCTTGTTCGGATCACAATAGACCTGAATCTCACGTGTAGGGGCACCTGAAACGGATACTGTACCTACACCCTTTACTCTGGAGAGCGGGGTTGTCACCTTATCATCGAGAATCTTGTCCAGTCCCGGAAGACTCTCGTCAGCAGTTGCCGAAAGGATAAGGATAGGCATATCATCCATACTGAACTTGAAGATGACTGGAGTGGATGCCTGATCAGGCAATGAAGAGTTGATCATGTCCAGTTTGTCACGGACATTATTTGTAGCCTCCTCAATATCGACACCATAGTTAAATTCAAGAGTAATGATGGAGATATTCTCCTTCGACTTGGAAGTCATGTCCTTAAGGTCACTCACACCATTAAGGCCATTTTCGAGAACCTTGGTCAGGTTCGTCTCGATATCAGCCGCACTTGCTCCCGGATATGATGACATCACGAGAAGGACATTCGCATCGAAGTCCGGCAACTGGGCGATAGATGTTTTCATGAACGAGAATATACCGAAGATTGCAAAGGCAATGAAAACCAATGCAGTCGTTACCGGTTTATTCACCGCTGTTCTATATATGCTCATAGAATTCTTACGTTAAATTGTTCCGGCCCGGAATTATTCCTGGACATTGACCTTGCTACCGTTCTTGAGGCTTGACTGACCCTTGACAACGATCTTGTCACCCTCAGCTATGCCTGAAAGAATCTCATATTCAGTACCGAAGTGACGGCCGAGTGTTACAACTGTCTCTTTTACAGTATTATCTGCCTGAAGCACGAATACAGTTCTGACTCCTGAGCCCTGCTGTTTTACGATACAGTTGTCAGGAACGGCAATATTGTGGTTTGTACCGAAGTTGATGGTTACTCTGGAGTACATGCCCGGTCTGAGAACCCTGTCCGCATTGGCAACATTGACCTCAACGGTGAAGGTGTGGGTTGCGGCATCAATGGTAGGATAGATTCTGGCGATGCGGCCGGTGAAGGTCTTTCCGGGAAGAGCGTCTGCTGTCAATGTTACACTGTCGTTCTTCTTCACCTTGGTATAGTCAGCCTCTGAAACGCCTACGAAGAGTTTTACCGGGGTAATCTGCTCGACTACATAGATCGGGCTGCCGCCATACATGTCACCCTTGTCATAGTTTCTTGCTGTAATCACGCCTGAAACAGGTGAACGGAGAATAGTGTTCTCGAGCAAGTTGGCATACTGGCTGCGTGTCACATTGTATTTCAGCTCCATAGCATCGAAATCTGACTTTGACACACCGCCCTGCTCATAAAGTTTCTTGAGACGGCTGAACTCGAGAGAGTCATTGGCCAAAGAAAGCTTTGACTGGTTCAGGCTGACATCGTCCATCTTGGCTACGATCTGGCCTGCCTTTACGAAATCTCCTACTTCCACATATATCTTCTGGATTCTGGAAGGGCTCTGAGGCGCGATGTTGTTCTTCGCATAAGCCTCTACTGTAGAGGAATATACACCGGACTGAGGAACATCCTTGGACTGTGCCGCCATCACTCTGACATTGACAAGTCTTTCCTCTGCAGGCTGCTGCCCAGCGGTCTTTGTGCTGCTGTTTCCGCAACTTGCTGCCATCACAGCGGCAGCTGCGTAAATAATAGTTTTGAAGTTCATATCTATATTGTCTTTTTATCGGTTGTTAAGATCTACATTGCCGTTGTCATCTATAAAATCACGTCCGAGAATCTGCTCGAGATTTGATTTTGCGACAACATAATCATAAATGCTCTGCGAAACAGCGAGCTTGGACTGTGTAAGAGCGAGCTGTGCATCATTGAGCTCGGTGATGGTGCTGCGTCCTACATTGTAAGACTGTGTGGCGATATCGTATGCCTTCTGGGCTGTCTCGACACCATCCTCGGCAGCTGCAAGACTCTTCAGCTTAGTCTCCATAGTATTGAGATACTGACGGATAGCGATTTTCAGCTGACGTTCGGTATCAGTTGCCTGGATTGCAAGTTCTGAAGCCTGGACCTTGGCCTGACGCACGTCATTGTAACGCTTTCCGCCTGAGAAAATAGGTATGTTAAGGCTCAGTCCCACATAAGAATATGGAGTCCACTTGTAATCGCTGAACTTGAAGTCATTGGTCATCGCGTTCATGCTATAGGAGAAGGTCAATGCCAATGAAGGGATATATGCGAATTTCTGCATCTTCACTGTCTCAGCGAGCTGCTCAGCCTGAATTGCGAGCTGACGCATTGTCGTATTGTAGTCAAGTGACAGAGCGTCAGAGTTATAGGTGTCAGATACCATTGAATCAGAATAGTCACTGATGGCACCTGCCACGTCGATGTCCTGATCGAGATCCACACCCATCACAGCCTTGAGCTGCCACAAAGCGAGAATCACTGAACTTTCTGCATTATAGACATTAGGAATAGCATTGGCAACTGTAGCCTTGGCTCTGGTATAGTCCAGTTCAGAAGCCTTCTGCGCATTGTAACGCATCTGGGTCTGCTCGAAGTTCTTTACAGCATTGTCATAAACATCCTTATAGACATTGAGGGCCTCCTTGGCGAAAAGAACAGCATAGTAAGACTGCTTTACCTGTGTAACCATGTCAAGTCTTGATGAACGTGCCTTCTCTACTGCAAGTTCCACGTTCTGGCCGGAAATCTTGAGACTTTTCCAGAGCTGGGCATTGACAAGAGGCATTGATGCTGAAACACCTACGTTGTATGTGTTCCAACGGCCGACCTCGATTCCGCCGCCGCTTGGCATGCTTGGCATTGATGAGGAACCTGCATCGGAGCCGTCAGAACCGGTCGAACCGTCAGTTCCTGTAGAACCACTTCCTGTTCCGTCTCCTTTGGATGAACCACCCATAAATTTGCTCATGTCCATATCCATATACATCACCTGCTTCTTGATCGTCCTCATAAACGAACCGGTAATGTCAATCTGTGGGAAGAGAGAAGCATACGTACCTTTCTTCGCATATCCTATGCGCTCTATCTCCTTGTCAGCCACCCTGACTGAGGCATTTTCACTCAACGCAATCTTCAGCGCGTCGTCCAATGTGATGACCGTTCTGGTCTGGGAGCTGTCCGCCTCCTGCGCCACGGCATTCAGGGACATCATCACCGAGGCTGCAACCAGCAGAAATCTCGGAAAGATTTTCTTCATAATATTAACTCTTAATTATATTTTTTTCTTGTCATGTATAATCAACGGCGCTCTCCGGTGCAAATACTGCACCAGAAAAGGGTAAAAAATAGCATAATTTACACAAGAAATTATCTATTTTACCCCTAAAAGGATAAAATCACAAGATGTTGAAATATCGGACGTTGCGAAATCAGCGATTTACAGGCTTGGCATAGTGAGTCTGCGACTTAGCAACTTTCTCCTTTTCAGTATGTACGACAGCGGCAGGCTGTTTTCTGACATATGCATAAACCAGGAAACCGATACCGAGAAGTACAAACGGGATACTCAGAATCTGGCCCATATTTAGGACCATATTGTTTTCGAAAGCCACCTGTGGCTCCTTGATGAATTCAATGATGAACCTCATGCCGAAGCATACGATAAAGAAGATGCCGATGAACGTTCCCCTGTAAATCCTGCTCAACCTGAACTTATACAGACAGATAAGTCCAATGCCGAGAATAAGGTAAGTCAATGCCTCGTACAGCTGTGTAGGATGCTTAGGTTCCGTCTCGCCCCTGAGATCAAAGATGAATCCCCACGGAAGTGATGTCACATCACCATATATTTCAGAATTCATGAGATTTCCCAGACGTATGAATGTGGCGGCAAATGCCACGGCGATGCACAGATGGTCGAGCAGCCATACGAAATCGAATCCGTTTTTCTTTCCGTAATGATTTGCATACCAGAGCATTGCAAAGAACAATACTATCGTACCTCCATGACTGGCGAGACCTCCCTTCCATGGCATGAATATCTCCAGAAAGCCCTGCCAACTGCCGAAATAATACTCCGGCTGATAAAAGATGCAGTGTCCAAGCCTTGCTCCGACTATAGTTCCTATCAGCAGTGTATAAAGAAGCGAATCCAGAAGGTCCTCAGAAACGCCCTCCCTACGGAAAAACCATCTGAAGATGAACCATCCCAGGATAAAACCGGAGACAAAAAGAATAGAGTACCATCTCAGACCGAAAGAGCCGATTTGGAAAATGACCGGATTCACGTTCCAGTGAATGAACAAAAGCTCGAACATACGTATATCATTTGGCCGGCGACCTCATCTGTCGCCCGTGTTAACACACAAATTTACGTATTTTCCGACAATTGTCATCATCCCACAGGAGAAAGTCAATGCCAAAGTACATGTCAATGCCGGTGTATCGTCCCATGCGGGACGAAAAAACCCGCGCATTTCCTGCGCGGGCCGATTATTTCGTAAAGGGTTTCAGGTCAATGACATTGACCTTACCCCTCGTCTTTTCGGAAAATTATTCCTGAAGAGCGGCTGCAACACCTGGGAGAACCTTTCCCTCGATAGCCTCGAGAAGGGCGCCACCACCTGTTGAGATGTAAGAAACCTTGTCGGTAAGACCGAACTTGGTGCAGCATGCTACTGAATCACCACCACCGATGAGTGAGAATGCGCCTTCTGCTGTAGCCTCAGCGATAGCCTCGCCGATAGCCCTTGAACCTGCGCAGAACTCATCGCACTCGAATACGCCTGCAGGGCCGTTCCAGAGAATTGTCTTGCAGCCTTTGATGGCGCCAGCGAAAAGCTTCTGGGCCTCAGGACCGGCATCTACACCCTCGAAACCTGCAGGAATGTCAGTTGCCTTTGCAACCTTGAACTCTGCACCCGGCTTGAGAGACATTGTAGCGAAATCAAGACCGTTGGTAACGACAGCGTCAGGAGCCATGATAAGCTCTACGCCATTCTCCTTAGCCTTCTTCTCCACGTCGAGAGCCACATCGAGTTTATCCATCTCTACGATAGAATCACCGATCTCTCCACCGTGTGCCTTAGCGAATGTATATGTCATACCGCCGCAGAGGATGAGCTTGTCAACCTTGCCGAGGAGGTTCTCGATAATACCGATCTTGGTAGAAACCTTTGAACCGCCCATGATAGCGATGAATGGACGCTTGATGTTGCTGAGGACGTTATCTACAGCATTGACCTCTTTCTCCATGAGGAGGCCGAGCATACGGTCTTCCGGCTTGAAGTAGTCAGCGATGACAGCGGTAGAAGCGTGCTTGCGGTGAGCTGTACCGAATGCATCCATAACCCAGCAGTCAGCATAAGAAGCAAGTTTCTTTGCGAACTCCTTCTGAGAAGCCTTCATAGCTTTCTTAGCCTCTTCGTATGCAGGATCTTCCTTGTCAATTCCTACTGGCTTTCCTTCCTCTTCAGGATAGAAACGGAGGTTTTCGAGAAGAAGAACCTCACCTGGCTTGAGGGCAGCAGCCTGCTCGTCAGCCTTCTGGCAGTCAGGAGCGAACTGTACCGGAACACCGAGTTCCTTGCTTACTGTATCTACAATCTGTGAAAGAGAAAGTTCAGGTTTTACTTTTCCCTTAGGCTTGCCCATGTGGGACATGATGATGAGTGAGCCGCCTTTTTCAAGAATGAGTTTGAGAGTTGGCAGTGCACCGCGGATACGGGTGTCATCTGTAATCTTGCCGTCCTGGATAGGAACGTTGAAATCGACTCTCACAATAGCTTTCTTACCTTTGAAGTCGTAAGAATTGATGTTTGATGCCATATTTGTAATATTGTTAGTTATAACTTTCGTTTTATGAACGGGATTGCCTCCGGGAGGACATCCGCTGCAAATCTCGTACTAGACCGGAAACCGGCACAATTATTCTGCAAATTTAGTTCAAGTTTCGCAAGTCTCCAAGTTCTGACCATGAAACAGTTGTCTCTCAGGCAAATATATTTAAAACTATTTTTCTCCGCTGTACATTCTGCAGATACCGAGAGTAAAAGCCTTGTGTCGCACATTCCGGAATCCACATTCACGCAGCGTATTCATGAATTCTTTCTTGCCGGGGAAATTAAGGACAGATGCAGGCAGATACCTGTACGCCGCCTTGTCTCCGGACACCTTTCCGCCGATAAGTGGCAGAATATGAAGGAAATACAGATTGAAGAACCAGCGTATCACAGCATTGGAAGGCACTGACAGTTCCAGAATGACGAGTTCGCCACCAGGTCTTAGCACACGCAGCATTTCCTTAAGTCCCTTTTCCCTATCTTCGAAATTACGGACGCCGAACGCGACTGTCACCCTGTCGAAAGAGCCGTCCGCGAAACGCAGATTCTCGCAATCACCGGTTTCGTAAGAAATCATCTTTTCCAGCCCCTCAGCCTTGACCTTCTCCCCCATAATCTTGAGCATCCCCTCCGAGAGGTCCAGTCCGGTCACATGACCAGGCCAATAGCCGCCGGTATGCGCGCCATGCGCACTTATCGGATTCCCAGAAGGGTTTTCATCAATGCCAGACCGCGTTTCACCCTTGCAGGCAGACGCCCTGCGGAGCATTTCGCGTGCAATCGCAATCGAGAAATCACCGGTTCCGCAAGCGATATCCAGGATATGAAGACCTCCGGTTTCGCTGTCTCCCCCTGCCGCCATCGCGCGTTCCGCACGATCAGGCTTGAAGATATATTTCAATGCCCTTTTACGCCATGTCTTGTCTATGTCAAGAGACATGATATGGTTCAGCTTGTCATACTCCGGGGCAATGTTGTCGAACATATTCTGGATATTGTCTTTCTTCGGCATAATCTTATCGTCTAAGTCTTACTACTATACTGAGAGGCAGCACTTTACCGAAACGGTCACGCAGTGCGAGCTCTCCAGATTCCAATTCATAATCAGAGCATTTTCTCGGAGCCACAGACGATACCCGTCCTCCACGGAGAGCCGCCTTCACGGAGTCAGCCGTAGTAGGTTCCGTGCTGAAGAATCCAGGTTCCTGCAGGCAGAATGCCTCACGCACTACGGTCTCCCCCATCATCGGAGAGAAACCATTGGAATATAGGTTGAGAACAAGAAAACTGTTCTCCGGCGCCAGAATGGCATTGACAGTCTTCATCATTTCGAAAAGACACTCGTCCAGTTTCCATTTCTCGCCGTCGGTTCCGTGTCCGTATGCAGGCGGGTCCAGGATGATTCCCTGATAGACGTTGCCGCGCTTAGCTTCTCTCTTCGCGAACTTCATCGCATCCTCCACAACCCATCTGATTCCGTCCAGACCGCTCGCGTCCATGTTGCCGTGCGCCCACGTAACTACCTGACGCACAGAGTCCAGATGCGTAACTTCCGCGCCTGCTGCCCTTGCCGCCAATGATGCGCCTCCCGTATATGCGAACAGGTTCAGCACCTTCGGCCTACCGTCAGAAGTCTGCCCGGCAGCCTTTCTCTGCTCCTCTGTCAATGACTGTGTCTTGTCCAGAGCCACGAGTTCAGATGTATTCTTGAATATATAATCCCAGTTGGGAGCCTGTTCAGGGAAAACGCCGACATGCTTGAATGATGTCAGTCCGAGCCTCAACGAGAAATCGAGACCCTTCTGCTCCCCACGATATTTGATATACCACTGGTCATCAGTACGTTTCAATCTTTCCCACGTACCGCTGTCCTCTTTGCCGGCCTTAGAGAAACCGGCACCCGGACGGAACCGCGTATGAGCCATACGTTCCCATTCGCCGAATGACATTGACCTGCCCCACAAAGCCTTAGGCTCCGGCCTCACCATATAATAGTTGCCGAATCTTTCGAGTTTCTCGCCTTCTCCGGAATCGACCAGTTCATAGTCTTTCCAGAATGTTCCGGGATATTGTACCATTATTATTCAGATTAAATCAGACCTATAAAGTTACGAGGCTCTTTCTGACGGCAGCCTCAACGGCGGACTGGAGATCTTCCCTTCTGGATTCGTCCTCAACCTTGGCAAGGACCGGGGCGATGAACGAAATCATCTGAAGGACACGGGCCTCATTCTCGGGAATTCCGCGGGAACGCATATAGAACTGCTCATCCTCATTCAGCTGGCCTACAGTGGCTCCATGCGAGCACTTCACATCGTCAGCATAGATTTCCAGCTGAGGTTTCGCTTCGGCTTTAGCCCCCTCGGAAATGACGAGATTATGGTTCGTCTGATAGGCCTCAGTCTTCTGGGCATCAGGAGCCACGACTATCTTTCCATAGAACTTAACATTGGACTTGCCGGCCGCGATACCATTGAAAAGTTGGTACGAAGTACATGAAGGGACCTTGTGACGGACCTCCGTGCGTATCTGCACCTTCTCCTCACCGCCACAGAGATAAAGTCCGGAAACATTGACATCGGCACCCTCGCCGATTATATCCACCGCAAGGGGAAGGTCAATGCTGGTGCCCGGCATCACAAGTGTCACGACATTGACCTTGGCCCCGGCTCCGACAATGATATTTTCGAAAGGAAGTTCCGTCAATGCAGAGTCTCCGCCAAGCACATACACCCCGTCAAAGCTCTCACCTTCAGCTACTTCCAGCGTCTTCCCGTTTCTCACGAGAGGAAGCTCGACATAGTGTCCGGAGTCATGTTTCGGAGAAGGGTCAAGCCTTCTGGAGATGCTCATCTCCGGCTCGTTCAGGCATTTCTCCAAAGCCTTGTCATCATTGATACCCATAACAGCCTCCCTAGAAAATGTCGTAACCTTTCTCCTCGATTTCATCTACAAGCTCCCTGCCGGCAGTAGCGACAATCTTTCCGTCCTTGAGGACGTGCACAATATCAGGAACTATATAGTCCAGCAATCTCTTGTAGTGAGTGATCACAATCGCTGATTTCTCAGGAGTATGCAGAGAACGCACACCCTCTGCGACGATTCTGAGCGCATCCACATCAAGTCCGCTGTCCGTCTCGTCAAGAATGGACAAAGTCGGGTCGAGCATAGCCATCTGGAAAATCTCGTTACGCTTCTTTTCACCACCGGAAAAACCGACATTGACCTCTCTCTTCGCAAACTCGGGACGCATCTGGACGAATGCCATCTTCTCCCTCATAAGTTTCAGGAAATCACCGGCTTTCATCGGATCGAGCCCCTCCGCCTTTCTCTTGGCATTGACAGCTGTCTTCATGAAATTCGTGATGGTGACACCAGGTATCTCGATAGGATACTGGAATGACATGAAGATTCCGGCCCAAGAACGCTCCTCCGGAGACATTGCGAGCAGATCCTTGCCCATGAAGTTTATGCTACCCTCGGTAACTGTATAAAGCGGCTTTCCGGTAAGCACGCTTGACAGTGTACTCTTTCCGGCGCCGTTCGGTCCCATGACAGCATGAATTTCACCCTTCCTGATGGTCAGGTCAATGCCTTTCAATATCTCCTTCTCGCCTACTGATGCATGAAGACCTTTGATTTCCAATAATATATCGTTTGCCATATTCCGTAGTTTTTATCGCATTGCAAAGATACAACATATTTGGAAATGATTTATGCCAACTATTTACTATATTTGCCAAACGAACATCAAAGGGGTGCCGATGCATCAGGCCGTACCAAGACGGCGCATGCGGGAAGAAGGCTGAGATTATACCCTCAAACCTGACGCAGATAATGCTGCCGCAGGAATTGATCTCAATGTTATCCGCATTCGGCCGGATAATTTCCCCCGGTGATGTCTGCCATATAAAATTGACAAATCAAACACTAAAAATTATGGGATATCAGGCATTTGACCAGTACGCATCAGAGTACGATGCATGGTTTATGGAAAACACCAACGTCCTTGAAACCGAGCTCAGGCTCGTGGCTTCCTGTCTGAAAGATTCAGGCAAAATTCTTTCTATCGGATGCGGCAGCGCATTGTTCGAGAAACTTCTTGCAGACCGTTACGACATCCGGATTGAACACGGAATCGAGCCGGCTGAAGGAATGGCGGCAATCGCAAGAAAACGCGGATTCGATGTGGAAATCAATACGGCCGAAGAAGCCGACTACGGAGAAAACCTCTATGACACAGTACTTTTCAACGGCTGTCCATGCTATATGCAAGACCTCGGACTGGCATTGAAAAAAGCACACTGCGCATTGCGCGAAGGCGGAAAAGTTGTCGTCATCGACGTTCCTAAGGAGAGTCCCTACGGCCTGATCTACAATCTGGCATTGGCAGTAGGCACTTGGGATCATCCGCTTCTCGAGGGTTGCAAGCCGAAGGACCCGTATCCGATAGAGCTCGTGAAGCAGGCTTCATGGCGTACTACCAAGGAAAAGTCCGACATCATGGCGGCCAACGGATTCGGAAAACTGGAATACAGCCAGACATTGACATTGGATCCGCACTATTCGTACACCACTGTAGAAGACCCGATAGAGGGCTATGACAGAGGCTCTTACGTCGCCATTATCGGATATAAGGAGTAAGGCCGATGAGCTGGAGCGAAGAAGCATGGCACAGCATCGGGCCGATTCTGGAAGAAATCCGGAACCATCCTTTCGTGAAGGAACTTGCCGACGGGACACTCCCTAAAGAAAAGTTCGCGACATATCTGGCGCAGGACAGGATTTATCTGGCAAATTACGGACAGGAAATGAGAGACCTCGCGTCAATGTTGCCGGACGGACCGATGCAGGACCTTTACAGGAAATTCGCGCAGGAAAGCATTGACTCGGAAAACGCCCTGCATGAGCAGCTAGAAGAGATGGGGTTCGACAGCATTGACACTGAGCCTCTTGCGGGCACGACAGGGTATATGCGACATACTTCCGGAATCATCGCGGAAAAGGATCTGGCAGTTTCAATGGCGGCAATGCTTCCTTGCATGTGGATATATAACGAGGTCGGGAAATACATTCTGGGCATCGCCAAGCTGGAAGGAAATCCTTACAGGGCATGGATCGAATGTTACACATCCCAGATGATGGATGAAGGTGCGGAATGCAGTGTGAGGCTGACGGATGAACTGGCTGAAGAGGCAACTCCTCAGAAGCGCGCGTCAATGACATCTGCATTCGTCGAATCCGTCAGATTCGAACTCAAGTTCTGGGACCAGGCCTATAAAAATCAATGAATCATGAAACAATACAATAAAGTTCTCACCATAGCAGGCAGCGACTCGGGCGGAGGCGCAGGAGTGCAGGCTGACATCAAGACTATCTCGGCATGCGGCTGCTATGCTGCATCCGCAATCACGGCCATCACAGTACAGAACACATTGGGAGTCAGTGCAGTACATGCTGTTCCCATAGAAATTCTGGAAGGCCAGATCGAAGCGGTGCTTTCCGATATCGGGGCAGATGCCATCAAAATCGGTATGCTGCACTCTTCTGAAGTAGTCCGCTGCGTCAGAAAGATGCTGGACAAATTCGAGGCCAGGAATGTAGTTCTGGACCCCGTAATGGTCTCTACATCAGGACATAGGCTCATCGAAGAAGAGGCCATAGCATCATTGGTTTCAGACCTCCTTCCGAGAGCCAGGGTGATCACCCCGAATATTCCTGAAGCGGAAATTCTTCTGGGTGGAGAGAAACTGTCTGTCCAGAGAGAGTTGCCGGATGCGGCCAGACGACTCGCAGACAAATGCGGGGCCAGCGTATTGCTTAAGGCCGGCCATCTGACCGAAGAGAAACTCGTGGATATCTTCTACGATGTCGAGGACGGAAAAATCTACGAACTGCCTTCAGCTCGCATCCACACCAAAAACACGCACGGAACCGGCTGCACCCTCTCATCTGCATTCGCGTCAATGCTGGCGAAAGGTCTGCCTCTGCCGGAGGCCGCAGCTGCAGCGAAGAATTACATCAATGATGCAATTATCGCAGGTGCCGAGTATGAAATCGGTCATGGCTTCGGTCCGGTGAAGCATTTCTGGGCATTGTGGAAAGACTGAACACCCGGCAAGCCAGACGACTTGCGGACAAAAAGAATAACTAATACGACAATCATGAACGTAACAGTAAACAACAAACCTGTGGAGACCGGCGCCTCCACTCTCAAGGAACTGGCATTGCAGCTGGAACTGCCTGAAAAAGGCATCGCGGTCGCCGTTTCCAACAAGATGGTCCCCCGCAGCGAATGGGAAAATTTCGCTATAACAGAAGGAGTCAGCATCATCGTCATCAGGGCTTCTTGCGGAGGTTAACAGGCTATGTTTCAGTATATTTCACACTATACACCCTCTATCGGATATGTAGATGGGATACGCATGGCTCTGGAAGGAGGATGCAAATGGGTCCAGCTGCGCATGAAGGACGCCCCTGAAGAAGAAGTGCTGGACTGCGCCAAGGAAGCGCTTCCGCTTTGCCGTCAGCATGGAGCAAAATTCATCCTTGACGACCACGTGGAACTGGTGGAAACTGCCGGGGCAGACGGAGTCCATCTCGGAAAGAACGACATGCCGGTGGATGAGGCCAGAAAGATTCTCGGACCTGACAAAATCATCGGAGGTACCGCCAATACCATTGACGATATCATCCGTCTTCACCGTCAGGGCGCCGATTATATCGGTTGCGGTCCGTTCAGATTCACCACCACCAAGAAAAAATTGTCGCCGGTACTCGGGCTGGAAGGATACAGGGACATTGTCCTGAAAATGAGGGAAAACGGCATTGACCTTCCCATCGTCGCAATCGGCGGAATTACGGTGGACGACATTCCCGCCATCATGGGAACCGGCGTCACCGGCATAGCATTGAGCGGGGCAATTCTGAATGCGGAAGACCCGAAGTCAATGACAGAAAGCATATTAGAAACTCTGAAGCCCTTCGAAAAGTAGGAGCTTCGACATAAAACAAATTGAAATGGAAAAATTGATTATTGCAGGAAAGGAATTCAATTCCCGACTGTTTCTCGGAACTGGAAAATTCAATTCCAACACTCTGATGGAGAAAGCCATCCTCGCATCAGGCACCGAAATGGTGACTCTTGCAATGAAAAGAGTTGAACTCGCAGACAAGGAAGATGACATGCTCAGCCACATTACACATCCTGGCATCCAGCTTCTTCCTAACACATCCGGCGTAAGAAACGCAGAAGAGGCTGTTTTCGCTGCCCAGATGGCACGTGAGGCCTTCGGCACAAATTGGCTCAAACTCGAGATCCATCCGGACCCTAAATATCTTCTTCCGGACTCAATCGAGACCCTCAAGGCTACAGAACAACTCGTCAAACTCGGCTTCGTAGTGCTTCCATACTGCCAGGCCGACCCGACTCTTTGTAAACATCTCGAGGAGGCAGGTGCAGCTACAGTGATGCCTCTCGGCGCACCTATCGGAACCAATAAAGGATTGCAGACCAGAGACTTCCTCCGCATCATCATCGAGCAGGCCACTGTTCCTGTCATCGTAGATGCCGGCATCGGAGCGCCAAGCCATGCTGCCGAAGCGATGGAAATGGGAGCTTCCGCATGTCTTGTCAATACAGCAATCGCTGTCGCAGGTGACCCTGTCGTAATGGCTGTTGCATTCAAGAATGCTGTTGAAGCAGGAAGAATGGCTTATGAAGCAGGACTCGGCGCCCAGAGCGATATGTTTGTCGCAGAGGCAAGTTCACCGCTCACAGCCTTCCTTGACGAAGAATAAAGGAGGTCGGAAATGTTTACAGATGAACTGGCAAAAATAGATTGGGACGAGACAACCGCCCGAATTGCCGCAAAAACCGACAATGATGTAAGAAGGGCTCTGTGCAAAGAGCATTGCGATGTGGAAGACTTCATGGCATTGATATCTCCCGCAGCCGAGCCTTACCTCGAGACAATGGCGGCATTGAGCCGCAAATACACGGAGGAAAGATTCGGAAGGACAATGTCAATGTTCATTCCGCTCTATATCACCAACTCCTGCATCAATTCCTGCGTATATTGCGGATTCCACGCAAGCAACCCGATGAAAAGGGTAATCCTTACACCGGAACAGTGCGAAGATGAATACAAGGCCATCAAGAAACTGGCTCCGTTCGAGAACCTTCTGATAGTCACTGGAGAAAACCCGCTGAAGGCCGGCGTGCCTTATCTGGCAAATGCCCTCGACATCGCGAAGAAGTATTTCTCGAATCTGAAAATCGAGGTCATGCCTCTCTCCGCAGAAGATTACGCAGAACTCACCAAGCACGGAATGAATGGTGTAATCTGCTTCCAGGAGACTTATAACAGAGCACATTACAACATTTACCATCCGCGCGGAATGAAGGCCAATTTCGACTGGCGCTGCAATGGTTTCGACCGTATGGGCCAGGCAGGCGTCCATTCTATCGGAATGGGTGTCCTCATCGGTCTGGAAAAGGAATGGCGCACTGACATAACCATGATGGCCTACCATCTGCGCTACCTCCAGAAGCATTACTGGAGAACCAAGTACAGTGTCAATTTCCCTCGTATGCGACCGGCTGAAAACGGAGGATTCGAGCCGAACTGCGTGATGACGGACAAGCAGCTCGCACAGGTTACCTTCGCAATGCGAATCTTCGACCATGACGTGGATATTTCCTACTCTACCCGCGAACCTGCCAAAATCAGGGACAACATGGCTACCCTCGGAGTCACTACGATGAGTGCCGGGAGCAAGACAGATCCGGGTGGATATCACACTTATCCTCAGTCACTTGAGCAGTTCCACGTCAGCGACGACAGGACTGCCGCCGAAATCGACAGAAGACTGAGGGAACTCGGACGTGAACCTGTCTGGAAAGACTGGGACGCAAGTTTCGACACTGTGAATCTCAAGAAATAATATCTTCAGGAATATGGATTTCACAGAAAGATATTCCAGACAGATTATGCTGCCTGAACTTGGTGCGGAGGGTCAGAAAAGGCTCTCCGCTTCCAAAGTTCTGCTCATCGGAGCCGGCGGATTAGGCTCACCCATAGCAACTTACCTTACAGCGGCCGGAATCGGCACACTGGGCATAATAGATGCCGACAAAGTAAGCGAATCGAATCTCCAGCGCCAGACGCTCTACAGCGAAGATGAAATCGGGATGAGCAAGGTGGAATGTGCCCGCAAACGCCTCCAGCGCCTGAACGGAAATGTAAAAATCAATGTCTATGACTGTTTCCTGACGGCGGACAACGCGGAAGAAATCATCTCCGGCTATGACATCATCGTCGATGGATGCGACAATTTCGCGACAAGATTCATTGTCAATGATACCTGCCTTTCGCTATGCAAGCCTTATGTCTATGGCAGCATCCAGGGCCTGAACGGTCAGGTCTCGGTATTCGGGATGCCGGATACCAATGGCAAAGTCCACTCCTACAGGAACTTGTATGATGAGCAGGAACTGCTTTCCATGACTCCTCCAAGCAAGGCCGTACTGGGCATTACCCCAGCTGTAACAGGCAGCGTGGAAGCCAATCAGGTTCTTCAGATTGCTGCAGGATTCGGTGAACCGCTCATCGGAAAGCTCTGGAGCATTGACCTGAGGACGATGGAGTCATATATCATTGACCTGTTCTGATGTCCCGAACATGAAACTTGTAGTTATAACACGCCCGGACTTCTTCGAGGGCGAGACTGATATTGTCAATGACCTTTTCCGTTCCGGTATGGAGCGGCTGCATCTGAGGAAGCCAAAGGCCTCGGAAGACGAGTTGTCAGCATGGCTGCAAGGCATTGACCGTCAATATTATGGGCGCATTGTCCTGCATGACTGCTTTTCTCTTGTGGAGAAGTTTTCCCTGGGAGGTGTGCATCTGAACTCGCGCAATCCGGAGGCCCCGGAGAATATACAGGGCATCACTGTTTCAAGATCATGCCATAGTATAGATGAGGTGGCAGAGCATAAAGGAAGATGCAACTACCTGTTTTTCAGCCCGATATATGACAGCATCTCCAAGGAAGGCTACGGGGCTGCGTTCTCCCGCATTGACCTTGAACGTGCTGCAGCTGAGGGGATTATCGACGACAAAGTTCTCGCGCTGGGCGGCGTAAATCTGGAACATATCCCGGATATCCGCTCGATGGGCTTCGGCGGAGCTGTCGTTTTGGGTGCGCTTTGGCAGGCAAAGTCGCCGACAGAATACCTGAAAGCATTGATGAATGCTCTCGACTGATTTGCAGACTTATGAAGCTTGACTGACAGTCAGGCTTTTTTCTTGTAAAGGCCTGACCAAGTGACAAGTGACCAGATTCCGTTTATGAGGTAGAGGCCACAGACAATCGGCATAAATACGTGTCCCACAGAGACATGCATAGCCAGCTGGAAGACATTGACCAGAAGCCAGGCAATCCAGCAATCCCATTTCTTGAGGGCTGAGAGGAACTGGGCGACAAGGATAAGCACTGTCACACAGGCATCCAGATATGGTATCGGGTCTGAAGGAATCTTGCCCGGGAATACGACATTGCCTGCAAGGCTAATGAACCATCCCCATCCCGCCGCTATGACGAAGACTGAGGCAATAGCCAGGATGCGCTGTTTCCAGCTGAGCATTGTCACTTTTAGAGCTCCGCTATCTTCCGAACTCTGTTCGTCTTTGCGGGGATGCGTCCATCTGTAATGTCCCAAGACATTGATTCCCAAAGATATAGGCTGCAGGAGCAAGTTAGCGTAAAGGTTCTTGTTCCAGAACATCAGTAGCAGGAGAAGCGAGTACAGATACCCTACCCAGAAATTGTACTTGCTGTTGCGTCCGGCAAGGAATACGCATGTGAGGCCCACGATGGATGTGAGCAGGTCAATGAGAAGGACGGGCGTATCCCCTCCTATAGTGAACAATGTAAAGTTTATCCAGTCCATTATTTTATTTCCAATTCTTTATCTGTCCCAAACGTATATCATTTGAGATTAGTTGATCGTCTAAAAAACCGAGTTGAGATTTGCGGGTCTGCCAGCTCGGCTAACCCACTGAGCCTTCGAGTGATACCTGCAGAAGTTTCTGCGCCTCGACGGCAAATTCCATCGGCAGTTTGCTCAGAACCTCACGTGCATAGCCATTGACAATAAGCCCGACAGCGTCCTCAGGGCCGATTCCTCGCTGGTTGCAATAGAAGAGCTGATCTTCATTGATTTTAGACGTGGTGGCCTCATGCTCGACGACGGCGGTAGCATTGTCGCTTCTGACGTCAGGGAAGGTGTGTGCTCCGCAGAGCGAACCGATAAGCAAACTGTCGCACTGCGAGAAGTTTCGGGCTCCGGCTGCTCCAGGAAGCATCCTGACGAGACCGCGGTAACTGTTCTGGCTGTGTCCGGCAGAGATTCCTTTGCTGACGATGCGGCTCTTGGTTCCTTTTCCGACGTGAATCATTTTCGTTCCGGTATCGGCCTGCTGGTAGTTGTTGGTCACGGCGACTGAATAGAACTCTGATGACGAGTAGTCTCCCTTGAGAATGGTGCTCGGATACTTCCATGTAATGGCGGATCCGGTCTCGACCTGAGTCCATGACAGATGTGCGCCTTCCATACATATTCCTCTCTTGGTCACGAGGTTAAGGATACCGCCCTTGCCGTTTTCGTCTCCCGGATACCAGTTCTGGACCGTGCTGTACTTGACATCGGCATCTTTCAGTGCAATGATTTCCACGACAGCCGCATGAAGCTGGTTCTCGTCGCGCATAGGAGCGGTGCAGCCCTCCATATAACTCAATGTCGAACCTTCGTCAGCAACGATGAGAGTACGCTCGAACTGGCCGGTTCCCTTCGCATTGATACGGAAATAACTGGAGAGTTCCATCGGGCAGCGCACGCCTTTCGGAATGTAGCAGAATGAGCCGTCGCTGAAAACGGCTGAGTTCAATGCTGCAAAGTAGTTGTCGCCTGACGGAACGACTGTCGCAAGATATTTGCGCACCAGGTCAGGATGTTCTTTTACCGCCTCGCTGAACGAGCAGAAAATAATTCCTCTCTCGGCAAGTTCCTTGCGGAACGTCGTAGCCACTGATACTGAGTCGAATACAGCATCGACTGCAGTCACGCCTGCCAGGATTTCACGCTCTTTCAGAGGAATTCCGAGCTTGTCGAAAGTCTCTGCCAGTTTCGGATCTATCTCCTTCGGCCTGTCAGCATCCTTTTTAGGCGCAGCATAGTATATAATATCCTGATAATCAATATGCGGCATGTCCAGATGGCCCCATTCAGGCATCTCCATCTTCTGCCACTTGCGGAAAGCGTCCAGGCGGAAGTCAAGCAGCCACTGTGGTTCACTTTTCCGTTCAGAAATCATGCGTACGATGTCCTCGTTCAGGCCTTTGGGAATAAAGTCCTGGTCAACGTCGGTGACGAATCCTTCTTTATATTCTTTCTTCGTTATATCCTGAAGAAGTTCCTTTTCTTCGTTAATGTCCATATAGTTACAATCTATCACAAGTTGCAGTCGCCCGAATCCGAAATCCCGGCACTGCGAATTTACAAAGTTAGCATTTTCACAAGACAGTAGCAAAGTTAGAGTTCAGCAAGTTTCTGAAGTTGCCAATGTTGCCCTTCAGCGTCCGGAAGTCATTGACATTGACACTCCAAGCAGGTCGGCAAGAACTATTGCAGTCATTGCCTCGACGACTGGCGGGGTGCGCAGGGCGAAGCAGACATCGTGGCGGCCTGGAATTTCCAGACTCGTCATCTGTCCGGTAGCCACGTTCATGGTTTCCTGAGTCTTTCCAATGCTGGATGTAGGCTTGAAAGCCACCCTGAAAATCAACGGGTTACCATTTGTCAATCCGCCATTGATTCCGCCAGCTCCATTTTTCGACGGACGGAACATGAGATTTTGACCGTGGATTCCGGCATTTGCTCCGGCATTGACCTTTTCCTGTATATCCAGCGGGTCATTGTGCTCCGATCCGGTCATTCTCGCGGCTGCGAATCCGTCTCCGAATTCTATTCCGCGGACTCCGGGGATGGAGAATATCGCATGTGAGACAAGGGATTCTACTGAGTCGAAGAACGGTTCCCCAAGGCCAACAGGCAGGCCCGTAACGGTACATTCCACAATTCCTCCGACAGAATCCCGCTCGGAGATGGCCTTGTCCAGGACCTCGCGCCAGAGTTCGGAATCAGACAGTTTGCCGGCATTGACCTTTCCCTGTAGAGCCTTTTCACGTGAGACGCCTCCGACCTCTGTCACTCTGGCATTGATGGTGAAACCGCACATTTTTTTGGCGACGGTTCCGGCTGCGACGATTGGGAGTGTGAGTCTTCCGGAGAAGTGTCCTCCTCCACGTGAATCATTGAATCCCAGCCACTTGGCATTGGCAGTGTAGTCGGCATGGCCCGGACGCGGGACTTCCCGGAACAGGTTGTAGTCACCCGGCCTGGTATTCCCGTTGCGGAAGACTATGGTCATGGGAGCACCTGTTGTAAAGCCGTCCAGCACCCCGCTAAGTATCTCAGGTTCATCGGTTTCCACTCTCAGTGTCGTTCCTTTGGCACCGCTTTTTCTCCTGAGGATGTCCGGCATGAAGTCCGATTCAGACACCGGCAGTCCGGGACGTACTCCGTCGAGCACTACCCCTATTGCTTTCCCATGAGATTCTCCGAAGATGGAGACTCTGAATATTCTGCCGAATGTGTTCATATTGTCTATGATTTACAGATTTCCGAAAAGTTCCATGAAGGTCGGGAAGGACTTGGACACGCATTCGATGTCGTCAATGACTATCGGTCCGTCTGCGCCCAGTTCCGCCACTTTCAATGCCATTACCATTCTGTGGTCGTGGCTTGAGGTGTAGTTTCCGCCTTTGAGGAGGTGGCCGGTGAGGCATCTCTGAGCCAGCGAATGGCCTTCGATTATCATCTTGTCGCCTGATATTCTGGCCTTTACGCCAAGCTGCACCAGCATTGACAATATCGCTTCCGCTCTGTCGCTTTCCTTGTTTGCGAGTCTCCCGACGCCAGCGATTCTGCTGGTTCCCTGGCAGAATGCGGCGAGTACTGCGGCTACCGGGAAGAGGTCTGGGCAATTGTTCGCGTCCACGTCAAAGGCATTGAGAGGGGCTTTCTGGACGTGGATTACTCCGCGCGGGTCGTCGTCGCCCATCTGGGACAGGCTTGCTCCGGCTTCCATGAGGATGTCCATTATGGAGAGGTCGGCCTGCAGGGACTTGGTGTCAAGGCCTGAGACATTGACCTTTCCGAAAATTGCTCCCGCGACGAGGAAGTTCGCTGCTGAACTCCAGTCGCCTTCGATGTCCATGTCCGTGGCCTTGTAGCTTTGTCCGCCCTTGATGTGCAATACGATTTCGGTGCAGTCGTTCCAGTCCTGGGACTCGGCGAATTCTTGCCCGCCTTCCATGTCGCACCATATTTTAACGCCGAAAGCCTTGAGCACGTCCATTGTTATGAAGAGGTACGGTATGCTCTTCGGCTCGGTCAGTCTGATGACCGTATCTTCCTGTAACAGAGGCAGTGCCATCAGCAGACCTGATATCAGTTGCGATCCGCCTGACCCTGAAACGGTAACTTTTCCGCCTTCAAGTTTTCCGGAAATTGTCAGGGGCACGTGCACTTCGGAGGATAGTTCCTGTCCGGTCCCGGAAATGGTTTCGAGTCTGACGCCGAATGCGCCCATGATGTTCCTGGCGCCTTTCAACGGTCTTCTGGTCAATGTCCCTTCGCCGTTCACTGTGGCGTTTCCGCCGCCGAGCACCGCCATCAGCGGAATCATCAGTCGCGCAAGAAGTCCGGATTCACCGACATTGACGGTTTCCGGCACCAGTACTGCCGCGCCGCGTCCTTTTATTGTCAATGTCGAGCTGTCCTTGGCTACTTTCCTTTCTCTATATACCAGTCCTACAGTCACTTCCGCCCCGAGAGCCCTCGCAACGGAGATGGCGGATTCGTTGTCGCCACATGGTGAGTATCCGTTCAATGTCGTCGTCCCTTCTGCCAATGCTGCCGCGATTATTGCCCGCTGTGCAAAGCTCTTGGATGAGGGCATCTGGATTTCGGCTGCGCCGGGGCCATTGTCAATGTCAGAGGAGGTTCCTGTTTCTTCGGAGGTATCATTAGCGGTCGCTTCGACTGTCGCTTCGGCGGTCTGGAGGCGGTCTGCGTTCAGGTGACCTGCACTGAGACGGTCGGCCGCAGTTCCGTATGCATTGACATTGACGCAATTCCCATATACGATGTCGCGCATTTCTCTGGTCGTCATTTGTCCAGGGGCGGCGGCATCTGCCTCATTCAGTGAGGCATAGGTAAATGGAGAGCCTTTGGCCAGGCATTGTATTCTGGATGTTTTTCCGGCGTCGCCCATTGCGAATGCGATGAGTTTGGCAGGGTCGAAGTGGTCATAGAGGGAGAGGACCCGGTCCACGTCTGGGCTCTGGTTGTCGCCTGTGCATGGCGCGGCCATGGTGACTATTTTCGCAATGTCTGCTCCAATGGCAAAGCACTTCTCTGTCAATGCCTTAAGGGCTTCTATCGAGTCGGTTCCTTTATAGTCATGGTATGACCTTACGAATACGGTACCGTTTTCCCTGGTTTCTCTTCTGAGCCGTTTAGACATCATCGGAGGGGCTTCGATTTCCAGATCAACAAATGCAGCCCCCGCGTGTATTGCCGTTATCAGTTTGGATTCGACTTCCTGCGAGGCTTTCATCTCAAGTTTCCTGTCGTCCTGCTGGTGACTGCCGGTTTCCTGTCGGCTGGCTTGCACGTGACATTGTAGGTTTTCATATGAGGTACCGATCCGGTCAACCTGAAGGTCGTCCGAAATGTTTTCCTGAAGGTGTCCATGCTGAACATTCCGTGAGGTCCCGTTTCCGTGCTGGTATCCCGCAAGTGTCTGAGACAGACGTTCTTTAACGGCATTGATGCGGCAGGTGGCGACCAGCGGCACATCCGACGTAGAAAACAATTCTTCTATCTCATCCATGGTCAGCGGGCAGCTGTCCAGCCTGATTTCAGCCATTTCCACGTCCCCGCTTTCCAGTATCGCATAGATTTCGTCTATCGTCTTATTTTGTATTGTCGTGCAAATCATTGTCCAATTTTTTCTTAACTCACAAAGATACCTTTTTTTCATATTCGGAGCAACGAGTCACCGCCAGGACTGAAATTGCCGGATTACAAACGGGATGGCGGGACGGAGACATGACTGCTGATAGGCGTCCAGTGGTGGATTGGAAACATGGCCGCCGAGACACGCTCAGATCAGGAAGTTAGCCCCTGCCACGACTGCGGTGACGCATTCTGTTCTTATGCGGAACCATGCCATGACTGCGGAGACGATTACGGCGCGTCAAACCACCGGAAACGCGTCAACCCGTAACCGCGGAGACGCTTACCCACGGTGGCGGGACGGCGCCACGGGCACACTCGTAACGTATTGATAATCAAGCACCATTTAATTTGAGTGTGGATTATCGATCTTTTTTTGGCCGGAAATCCACACGTCATTTCATAACACACTGAAAACCAATTATTTCCAAAAACGCATGTGGCGCCGTCCTGACGGGGAGGCTGGATTCAGTTGAATAGCTTTCGTGGTTTATGTTGCAATACGTAACTGCGAAGACGCTTACGGCGCGTCAAACCACCGGAAACGCGTCAACCCGTAACCGCGGAGACGCTTACCCACGGTGGCGGGACGGCGCCACGGGCACACTCGTAACACATTGATAATCAAGTACCATTTAATTTGAGTGTGGATTATCGACCTTTTTTTGGCCGGAAATCCACACGTCATTTTATAACACACTGAAAACCAATCATTTCCAAAAACTCATGTGGCACCGTCCCGACAGGGAGGCTGGATTCAGTTGTAGGAACGTCGGATTCTCCTCCGATGTCCCGATTGGATTTGACGCCCGGTCTTTGCTGGCGTCCGCCTGCTCCGGTTCGACATATCCATGTTGCTCCTTCCATTCTTGCATTCCACGATAATTGACGCGGGAGTCCTTGCAGAGCGACCGCAGCGCCATCGTCGAAATGAAACTCAGCATCTCATTGAATCTGTCCCATGTCCGCTCATACAGTTTTGCAGCCCTGGCAGGTATTACCATTTCTTTGTCTCCATTTTTTCTTACGTTTGGATTTTGGAAAGCAAAAGTAGGGGACAATTAAAAACTCGTCACGAAGTAACCGCAGAGACGTTTACGGTGTATGAAAACAAAAGTACGGAACCGCTGACAGCGCGTGAATAAGAAATGCGAAAACGACTACAGACCCGGTGGCGGGACGGCGGAACTGGAGACATGACTGTCGGGACGCTTACATCTTTCATATAACAGGTGGTATCAGAATAGTTAAATATTAAAAAAACACAAAAATCTTCCGAAAAAGTTTAAAAAACATAAAAACCTGCATTGCAATTTTTAAGTTTCATAGGAGCCTTCATTGACTTCTACTAAATTCACGCGAAAAACTTGAATACGATGGACGTCTCTTTTTACCACATCTGCTCATCGGGGACATATAATTCCCTTATGTTCAGAAGCGATTCCGATTTCATAACCGGGATGAATGATCTGTTGGTTTGTGCCACGAAACATGACATTGACATTTACGCATTCTGCCTGATGAACAATCACTTTCATTTTCTAGTTCGCGGGGACTATCAAAACGCCAGAAAGTTTGCTCAGCTTTACCTTCAACGGAGAATTCGCCTGATAAGAAAGAAATATTGCGAAATCAAATATGCCTCAGATATCGATTTGAGTATCAAAGTTATAAACGACCTCGAGTATCTCCGTGGGGTCTGCGGTTACATCCTACGAAATCCAATGTCGGCCGGCATGAATGTCATACCGACTGCATACCCATGGTCATCGGCGAACTTGTATTTCAAGAAACCTGACAGTTATGTCCAAGAAAGACAGCTATCCTCATTGGGAATCCGCAGACAAAGAGAGTTGTTTTCCACAAAGGAACTTCTACCACAAGATTTATTCATTGACAATAATGATATGATTTACCCTGCACAATATGTAAAAGTAACAGAACTAGAACAACTCTTCTTAAACCCAAGACAGTTTTCATTTTATCTTTCCAAAAACAATGATGTAGAGTTCGAAACAGATTCAGGTATTCTGAAATCCGTCAAATTTAGAGACGATGAACTTTTCCAATCACTTGAAGAAATCAGCAAGCGACGGTTCGATAGTGAATATAAGAACTTATCGGTCGAGAAGAGATGTCTTGCAACAATAGAAATGGCAAAAAAATTCCGCATAACGACAACTAGGGCGTCCCGAATAAGTTCATTGCCACCTAATCTATTGGCCGAATTGCTGGGAAGGTAAATCAGACTGGACAATCGTTTGCGGACTGAGACAGAACGATGAGGTGACAATGGCCGGGAGAATGAATGGCGATGGATGGTAATGAGGACATGGACATGGATAGCAGATGGACGAAAAGGCGTACGATGGCAAGGGAGGCAAATGTCCGGCAGTTGGACGGCAGAACGGAGACATGACTGTCGGGACACATTAGTTCTGGACGCGCTGGACCGTGCCATGACCGCGGAGATGATTATCGACTCCAGTCGAAGCTTACAGAAATCTCCTTACGGACAAGTGGACAAAAAAAAGGAGCCGAGTAAATAAATAACATGAACCTCGAAAGTCAGACAAATAGATTTCGGGGCTTATGTTGCAATACGTTACTGCGGAGACGCTTATGGCGCGTCAAACCACCGGAAACGCGTCAACCCGTAACCGCGGAGACGCTTACCCACGGTGGCGGGACGGCGCCACGGGCACACTCGTAACACATTGATAATCAAGTACCATTTAATTTGAGTGTGGATTATCGACCTTTTTTTGGCCGGAAATCCACACGTCATTTTATAACGCACTGAAAACCAATTATTTCCAAAAACTCATGTGGCACCGTCCCGACGGGGAGGCTGTCTTAAAAATCAAACATTTCCCAGTGAGAATCAAGAATTCGCTTTAGGACATGTGTAGGTATACGTATTCGGAGCAACGACTCACCGCCAGGACTGGAATTGCCGGATGACAAACGGGACGGCGCCACGCGCTGTTGAAAACTCGTCACGACGTAACGCGGAGACGCTTACAAAACACCCAAGACCTGACGATTTTTTCCGAGCAGCCTTGTCGAGAGCCACAGGACCGGCAACACGTTGCATGCACGCCCAAAACAAAATGTACAAATTTTGATACATCAAAAAATGTTCATATTTTTGTATCAAAATTTGCACATTATGGCAGCTCCATTCATTTTCGGAAAAATTGCAGAAGGCAACAATTTCATTGACAGAGAACTCGATACAAAGAGATTGGCTGATAACTTTATGAGCCTGACGAATACAATCCTCATTTCTCCTAGAAGATGGGGGAAAAGTTCTCTCGTACATAAGGCCGGAAAAGAAGCCATGTCCAAAGACCAAAACCTGAGAATAGTATTCATAGATATTTTCAATGTAAGAACAGAAGAAGAGTTCTTCAGCAAATTCGCATCGGAAGTAATCAAACAGACAGCAACGTCAGTCGACAATATACTGTCAGTCGTCAAAAAATATGCATCTGCCATAGTTTCCGGACTCAGTTTTGGTGATGCAGCAGCCCCCACATCGATACAATTTCAGATTAAGGAGCCAAAAATGAGCATTGATGAAATTCTTGACCTGCCTGAAAAAATTGCATCAGACAGAAACATCAAGATAGTAATCTGCATTGACGAATTTCAGCAAATCGGAATGTTCGAATCCCCAAAAGCATTCCAAGCCACGCTCAGAAGCAAATGGCAACTCCAACAGCATGTTTCATACTGTCTGTACGGGAGCAGAAGACACATGATGATGGAAGTATTCGGGAAAGTGTCAATGCCTTTCTATAAATTCGGAGCCATCTGTTTTCTGGAAAAAATCGACAAAGCTTTTTGGCCTGAATTCATATCAAGAGAATTCAGAAACACCGGAAAGAACATTTCGTCAAGTCAATGTGAAAAGATTGTACAACTGGTAGACAATAATCCTTATTATGTCCAACAACTTGCACAGACAACTTGGCTTCATTGCCAGGCAGATTCATGCACAGACTCTGACATAGATGACGCATTCGATGATATTCTAAGGCAGCAGGGAGAACTCAACAGGGCGCTTACTCTATCACTTCCTCTTGCGCAGCAAAACCTGCTCCACGCAATGGCAGCAGGCGAAAAGAGCCTTTCATCGCAGAAAGTAATGAAAACATATAATCTCAAATCAAGTTCAGAAGTATCAAGAGCGAGAAAGGCATTGATTGCCAATGACATATTGGACGACTTCGGAAAACAGTATTCTTTCGAAGACCCGATATATGAATATTGGCTAAGAAATGTATTCTTCAACAATTAATCATATCTTCCACCGTCAGGTCCTCGATACGGACATCACCCAGGCCGTGGATTAGCACAAAATGGATGATTCCGTTCTCAGCCTTCTTGTCCCTGCGCATGGCAGCCGCCAAAGACTCCGTCGGGAACGGGCAAGACGTCGGCAAACCGCAACGGGTAAAATCTTGTTGAAGCCTATCACTCAATGACTTGGATCCAGAAAAGTTATTGTCAATGCCAGTCCGCGTCGAATAATAGCGTTCTGACAGCCGCGCCGCGAGAATTATCCCTATCGCGACAGCCTCACCGTGCGATATTACATTGACATTCAATGATTTCCGAGCGCCTGACATTGACTCCCACTCGATTGCATGAGCGAAAGTATGCCCCAGATTCAGTTTGCGGCGTTCGCCATGCTCAAATTCATCGCGCTCGACAACACCCGCCTTTATCGCCGCAGCCGCAGAGACAAGTCGCTGAAGTTCAGCGCTATGCGCAGCTATCGCACGGCTACGGTCAATGCTGCCGTGAATATCAGCCAGCACCTCAACAGTTTTCCCGTAATTGTTGTCAGAATTGTCAATGACAAATGTCTTCAGCAGTTCGGCAGAACCGGAGACAAAGTCCCTATATGGCAATGTTTCAAGCACTTCAGAGCAGATATACGTAAACTCAGGCTGCCTTATGACACCGAGGATATTCTTATAATTATCGAGATTCACACCGGTTTTTCCGCCGATTGCGGCATCCACCTGAGCCAGCAAAGTCGTAGGGACATTGGCATATCTGACCCCTCTCTTGTATATTGATGCGGCAAAACCTGCCATGTCGGAAGTGATGCCGCCGCCGACGGCCAGCACCAGTGCATTCCGGTCAGCATCATTGACCAACAGCCACTTGCAGATATCAATGACAGTCTGCATTGACTTGTCCTCTTCAGTGGCATTGATATAAAAAATCTTGCCGCCTTCCGGCATTGACACGCACCCGGCGATTTCTTCCGCGAATCGCGCGACATTCCGGTCCGCGACGACGAAAACCGCAGGATATCCTTCCAGATACCCTACCACATCAGCAATTTTCTGTCCGTTATATATTTTGCACTTCATAAATCTGGTCTGCCCACATCGCAGCCGTTAAAGTTATCGATAATTTCGGAGAATCGGAAGGCAAATCCTGCAGACAAACGAGTTTACTGACATATTTTTAGGACCCGCCCGCTGAAAAATTTGGTAATTCGGCAAAAATCCCTAACTTTGCCATTCCAATTCGCGAAATGCCCGAATGGCGGAATTGGTAGACGCGTTGGACTCAAAATCCAATGTCCTTTAAAAGACGTGCCGGTTCGAGCCCGGCTTTGGGCACAGAAAAAGCCTCTCCGAAACCCGGGGAGGCTTTTTTGTCTGGAGGGAAGGGTCCCGAACAAGAAAAATCGGGTCAACATCTTATTAGTCAATCATATCAATCAATTACAGAATACAGAAATAATTTATTTTCAGCATTGCGAAATCAAAAAAAAGTGTAAATTTGCAATGTCGTAAGTGATTATGATAGTTAGGAAAACAAGGCAGGTATCTATCCCTTAAATGGGTACCTGCCTTTTCCTTTTAAGAAGAACTAGAACGGCCACTCTATCCCCTCTTTTGATATTGCATTTTCAATGACAAAGGATATTGGAAATCCGACGTCACTCCCATGTCTAATCGTCGCTCACCAGAAACAAATCCATTGAATAATCCCATCATTTGCAGACAACCAATATCAAGTGTCAAATATTTTGCTATATTTGCATTGAACACGTGCACACGCGCGTATTCAAGGACATATTTTTAATGAAAGTGTTTTCACTTTATCCTTGTTAGAAATCTGACAGTTTCAAAATGCGAAAGGATAACGATGATTACGCTCTCGCCTTGTATTCGGACATCAGGTGTACTCCACACCAATCCCGATACGGGTGTGGAGTATGGTATCGGTTATTTTCGCATGGGTTTTGTCAGAACCTCTAACAGATAATCGGAATCGGCTCCACACTTTCTTTGTTTTATAACCAACCTTTCTTTGCTGCCGGGAAAGATGACATTCTCAGAATGAGTAACGACATTTATTATAGGCCAACATGGACCTGTGGAAGATGCAATGCAGAGAAGCAAGCGACAATATACTACAATCTGATTACTGGCATAAGTTACTACTTCGAAGACTTCTCCGCTATGGTAATAGGAGAATTACTGAAAGCACCACGTAATGGAGAAATAAGAATGCATGACGTATCCGCCTCCTTAAACATCTCAATGGAGAGTCTAGTCCCATTTTTCACCCAATTGGAGCAATTAGGTCTAGTATCTTCATCTTCCGTTACTGAAGATATTGTCGCGGAATATAGAAAACGCGTCAGCGAATATAACCGCACCCAACAACAATCCACCCCACGATCTACGCAAGAAAAGCTTCCATATGAAACTTCAAATGCCGAGATGCTCTATACCGATAAAGTCGGCGGAATTACAAGCGTCATGTTTGAATTGACCTATAATTGCAGTGAGAAGTGCATACACTGCTACAATATTGGTGCGACGAGAAACGATGATGAGAAAAGCACACGCGGAAATCGGTCAGAACTCACATTGGATGATTATAAGAGAATCATTGATGAACTCTATGAACAAGGCCTTATCAAAGTATGCTTGACCGGAGGCGATCCATTCTCTAAACCAATAGTATGGGATGTAATAGAATATTTGTATAATAAGGGGATTGCCTTTGACGTCTATACAAATGGACAGGGACTTATCAACAAAACAAAAAAACTGGCAAACTATTATCCTCGTCTAGTAGGCATTTCAATATACAGCGGCATCCCTGAAGTTCACGATTACATAACACGAATAAAAGGCTCATGGGACAGGTCAATGAATGTTGCACGCGAATTATCTGCGCTTGCCGTACCTATGAACCTGAAATGTTGCGTTATGCGTCCTAATGTGAAATCATATTATATGGTAGCAGATATTGCCCAAGAACTGGGTGCCGTGCCACAATTTGAAGTCAGCCTAACGGACTCCATAGAAGGCGATAAGTGTGTCAGTAGATTTCTACGACTTACAGATGACGAACTTGAGATTGTGCTCCGGGATGACAATATTCCTCTATATGTAGGAAAAGAGGCTCCGAATTATGGTGGTCAGACAAAACTAATGGATAGGAATCCCTGCGGAGCAGGTTCTAACTCATTCTGTATAACACCTGAAGGAAACTTGATTCCATGCTGTGCGTTCCACACTGTTTTCGGAAATTTAAAGGCTCAGGATGTTGCTGACATTAATCATAATTGCAAAGAACTCTCATATTGGCGCAACCTGACATTAAACGAATATGAAGAATGCGGAAGACACGACTACTGCGCATACTGCAATCTCTGCCCCGGCAACAATTTCGTTGAAAACGGGACGCCATTGAAAGCATCCGAGAACAATTGCTATATGGCGAAAATCAGATTTGAGTTAGCTCACAAGATGATGGATGAAGGATATGATCCTTTAAACGGCAAGACTCTGAGAGAACGACTGTCAGAACTTCCTGATTATATACCTGTCAGAATACACAAAGAAATGTCACATAACTTCAGTGATATAAAACTGAAGATAAATGGATAAGTGCGGTCTCCACGGAAGTATCGCTATAACCATTAAACATTTTCAATTATGAAAGTAGTTTTGAATATCGCAGCTGCATCTAAGGTGATTAGCATGAGCAATTGCCCTAAGGGTGCTGAAACGGTGTGTGGAATCATGTGGCGTAGCATGTAATCGGACACAAAGTGCTGGCGGATTGCATAATTTTATATGTAATCCGCCATTTTTCCATTCAAATACAATCGTCGATAAAAGCATATGAAAGATTTAATAGATAAATTCAATGAACTGAAAAACGAGTATCACAACTCAAATACGACAACCGAGCGCAAAACGGAATTATTTCAAGAAATGAAGGAATGTCTTATCCGGATAAACGGCAACAACGAGCAATATGAATTCAAACGGAATCATTCCTCTGGCATGATTAAGCAAATACGTCAGTGTGCAACCCCGTCGGAACTATATGATATTATGGGCGATATCAGCGCAACTCTCAGTTCAAACAAGTTAACTGAAATTGCAGAACATGCTAGGACCCGTCAAACGGAGCAGAACAAGTATGACAAAAATAACCCTTACCCTTACAAATAATAATTTCATATTAAAAAACACCAACTATGATGGCGAAAACAATCAGACATCGGAAATCAGTAAAAGTCTGCCCACTATCAATTCAACAGTTCCAGTGCAGTTGTTTAGTAATCTCTTCTTATTTGAAGAGCCAGCTGTCACCAATTAATATTGAGACAGACGCGGAATCCGATACTTCTGTCTCGATAAAGCTTTTGACCGAGAACCAAGATTTTGTTTTCGGCGACTATTTGGTTTCATATTATGCTGAAACGTCCTCCGTTGAAGTACTTCTTAGAATGGGAGATAACGAGGTGAGCGGATTAGTTGATGCCATCGCCGACAGGATTAGAATATGCTGCAAGAGCTTATATACATTGGAGATGGACTGCTCAGAATACGGTATTATGCTACCGGAAGACAACGTTGATGCTGTTGTTGAAAAACCTGAACACAATCCGGAACCATCAACGAACAAGGCCAAAACAAAAACCACAAAATCTCGCGCCGTCAATAAAACAACGAAGCCCAAATCAGCAAAATCCAAGAATTCAGTGAAAACGTCATCATCAACAAGGGCGCATCAATCGACAATAACAGAGAATAATGAAAATTATCCTTTCAGGAATTGCGACCGGCTTAACAGCAGCAATTATTGCCGCCGAAAAAGGGGTTAATATTGGAATCGTTATTGTCGTTTTCTGTTTCACAAGCATTGTTGGAGGATGGATTGGACATTATTATGAATAAAACACCTTTCTCATGCAAATATGCAGCCCAAGAGGTCGGATATAGTATCTTATATAAAAATCCGACTGATGTCAAGCCCTTTCCACTACTGAAAAGCAATACAGGAAACGCAACTCTCTACAATATTTGTCCTGCAACACATTGCCGTAGTTTTATCGTTGCGAAAACAGATGACAGATTTATCGTGAGCAAAGGAAACGGATTAAGCTATACAGAGTGGACATTCCTGAATACAGGTGAGTTCGGTGATGACACATTAGGCCTTCTTCTGAAGAAGGATGCTCTTAGAGATTTTCATATAGGAAATGAGATTGCATCTATAGGAATTCGAACCAATAGGATGGAGTATGTCCTTGAACTTAACACAAAAGTCACTCTTCCAAATGGAAATACGCTCAAACCGATTCTACTGCAATATGATGTTGCCTGTCCTTATAGAATCGCTGATGCACGATTCATGACAGAAGAAATGATAAAGTCTGAGGTTGATAAGTGGGAGACTGCAAACATAAAACATCACGACAAGAAGCACATGGTTGCAGCAGAAATTCTTGTAAACAATCTCAGAATATTACATAACCACGGAATACTGCACAATGCCATACATTCTGGGAACTACACCTGGGCTTTAGAGTTGCTTGATTTCGAATTATCTCACACACCATCCTACCCTTATGAACAGGATGATTATAAACGCCACGTTCCCAGTTTAATGCCAAGGGAAATCCTACAGACTTACAATGTGATTGTAGAAATAGCAGCAATTCTTAAAGAAGACATTAATTATAAGGACCTTGATGCTCTATTTGCGAAGAACAACTATAGTTTAGCTAAATTCAAAGTCAAAGAATTCATCTAATGTATTATTTTTCAGCATTATACTCTCAGAAAACTTTGTATCTTTGCTTTATGAGAGATTTTGACGTTCTTTCATTGTTGTCTTAATTCTTATGAGTAACAAGGCAGGTATCTATCCCTTAAATGGGTACCTGCTTTTTCCTTTTAAGAAGAACTAGAACGGACACTCTACCCTATCCCCTCTTTTGATATTGTATTTTCAAAATAACACATTATAAGCATCGAAATTCAAAATAATTCGTATCTTTGTGATATTATTTTAATTAAAACAAAATTGTTGACCAAGCAAGGCAGGTATCTATCCTTTAGATGGTTACCTGCCTTTGCCTTTTAAGAAGGAAGGGTTTCAGCCTTGTTTGAGCGAAAGGACACTCTACCCTATCCCCTCTTTGATATTGCATTTTCAATGACAAAGGATATTGGAAATCCTCCGTCACTTCACGCCATGCCTCATCGGCGTACACCATTAAGAAACGGGGCAAGAGGAAAAACCCTGTGTTCCGCGATTCCGTACTTTTGTTATCGGGACGGTGCCACATTAATTCTTGCAACAGTTTGATTCGCAAGGAATTACGAAATCGCGTGTGGATTAGCGGCAAAAAAATCAACGGAAATCCACGCTTAAAATAAACGATACTTGATTATCAATGTGTTACAGAGGGGGCCGTGGCATCGTCCCGCCGGCCGGAGCTCATCCCGACCAGATGATCGTAAAATTCATCTGCGTGGCCACGAGACATGGCCACGCAGATGTTTTTGCGTCATACTGATGTAGCAGAACCACCATGGGAAGTGCCCTCCTGTACTGTCACAAGAAATTGCTTATTCGATATCTTCGTATTTTACGGTCGCCTCTTCGTAGTCTGATACTACGAAAGTTCCTACCGTCCTTCCGCCCTCACGTACCGAGATTTCCTGGCCAAGACGGCACAGAAGCTTTCTGCCTTCTGAAACTTCGAAGCCTATGCAGTAATTGGTCTCATTCGGGTACAGCATATCGGCATCACGCAAATCTGAAAGAGTTACACTGACATCATAATTATTGCAGAAGAACTGCGGCTTGTAGCCCGCAACAACAGGAGTTTTCCTGTCAGTTATGGTAAACGTACCATAAACCTTCTTGGCAGCGACAATCCTCTCCGTATCAAGAGAAAAGATTGCAGCACCCCTGCCAATGGCACTTTTGTCCAGTTTTGGAGACTCTACGTACGTAAATCCCACATTGTCACCGGCCTCTGCATACTCAACAACTTTACGGAGCATCTCAATCTGGGATATGGTCAGATTATAATTCTTATAGGTATCCTCAACCTGAAGAAACCTGACCTTGTCATTGGTCCTGACAACTCCTGAACTGATCTTGGTTGTCGTCACAACTCCACGACCGGAAATGGTAAATACATCCTCGACAAACGTCGTGAACGTATCCTCCACTGTAACATTGAAGACCGCCTTGAGCTCCAGACCCTCACCGTGACATGTTCCGGTAAGTTTTGCAGTTCCGGCCGAATGACCGATGATGTTCAAATCCGCATCCACAGTCGCAACATCCGGATTCTCGGACTCGAAAGCCAGGTCGTCCCAAATCTTCTCATATTCGGACCATATATAAGGCTTGAGGCTGAGCGTCTCATTCACACCGATTGTAGCACTGGTTCTGGAAAGTTTAAGATTCACAGAAGGATCAGGCTCCGGTTCAGGTTCAGGAGACGGGCCCGGATCAGGAACACTGGTAGTGCCCACAGTCACCTCGCAAACCTTAGTGAACTCTCCATCATGGGTATATACGGAAATTCTAGCCTTTCCGACCTTCACAGCCTTTACCAGGCCATTGTCATCCACAGTCGCAATGCTCTCGTCGTCACTGTCCCAAGTAACTCTCTTATCCGTCGCATCCTCAGGCAGGACACTGGCAAGAAGCTGAAAATCATTCCCGACCTTAAGGTACATCGAAGTCTTGTTCAAGTTGACACCGGTCACAGGTATCTTGGTCGGCTCCTTATCCTTCTTGCAGGAACTGATGGCGAGCACCACTCCCAGCGCAATCGCCAATCCGGTCAATAATCTCATTTTCATTGTATGTAGTTTTAAGTGGTTATCCGTGGCTTGCAATATTATGATAATGAGACCAACAATACAAACGGATGGCATACGTAATTATACGTAGGTACGTGAAAAATACGTAACATTTTTTCTACATTTGCAGAAACACCATAACCAAATGAAGGAAAACCGGGCCATCGACAACAACACCTACTTCGACGCCGTCACCACGATGCTGAAGGAAGGACAGGACGTAACCATCAATGTCAGAGGCGCCAGCATGCTCCCGTTTCTCGCCGAAAGCCGCGGCGACCAAGTCATTCTCGAAGGAGCCGAAGCCGGCACGCCTGACGGCTGCGAAAGGGTAAAGGTCAATGTCAATGATATTGTACTGTTCCGCCTCGGTGACCGATATTTCCTCCACCGGATCCTCAAAATCAATGACAATGACATCGCGGAAATCCAGGGCGACGGCATCCTCAATGCCAAAGAACATTGCCATAGGGACAATATCCTGGCCCGCGTCACCACAATAATCCGCAGCGGCAAAGACGCCATAAACACAAAATCATCCACATACCGACGAAACGTCAGGATATGGATGATTCTCAAACCATTCCGCAGGCCAATGCTATGGCTCTGGAAACGTCTATTCCTCTGATTCCAACACAAATACAGCGCTGTCATACACCTTCTTCAGAGGCGGATTCACGCCTTTGTTCATCAGCATTGACCCGGACAGGACCTTTCCCGAAAACCAGCTCGAAGAGTTGTCGACATTGACCTCTGCAATACGATAGTTATTGTCGGCAGAAAGCCCGTCCAGACGGAACTGCGGAGCCGAATTGCGAGTGTCATAACTGATGCAATAAGCGAAGAATACAGCGCGCTTCTTGTCAGGAGTCACGTAAAGTACCCCATAAGCACCCGACTTGTCATAAGGAGAACCTATTCTGTACAAATCTCCAGTCATGATGATGTCACGATATTCCTTATAGCTGGCAATCGCCCTCTTGGCGAACTCTTTCTCGCTGTCTGTCATTGACTTAGGCTGAAGTTCCATACCGAGTCTTCCGGCACATGCGATATCGAAACGGAACTTTATCGGAGTTATGTTGCCGGTCTGGTGATTAGGAACCGCCGAGACGTGGGAACCCATCTGGTTTGCAGGATAAAACAGGCTTGTACCGTACTGGATGCCGGTTCTTGTCAATGCCTCCGTATCGTCACTTGTCCAGAATTCATCGAAATATTTCAGTTCACCATACTCTACCCTTCCGCCGCCTGAAGCACAGGCCTGGATCATCACATCCGGATACTTTGCACGCACACGCTCCATCACATTGTACAATCCTTGTGCATACCTTACCCAGAACATCGTCTGTTCATCAGACGGAAGCCAAGACGAGCCCACATTCTCCACATGACGGTTGGCATCCCACTTTATATAGTCAATCTTGTCCGAGAGTTTCATCACATCGTCGAAAACGCCATAGACAAAGTCCTGGACCTTAGGATTTGTCATGTCCAGAAGGTACTGGTTGCGCATCGCAGTAGCAGCGTGGACATTGTCCTTGACAATCCAGTCCGGATGCTTCTCATAAAGCTCGCTTTTAGGATTGACCATCTCCGGCTCGATCCAAATGCCGAACTTGAGGCCTTTCTCGTGCGCATGAGATGCGATAAAGTCAATGCCTTCAGGCAGTTTGGCAACATTGACCTGCCAATCGCCCAGACCGGCCCTGTCATTGTTGCGTGGATATTTGTTGGCAAACCAGCCGTCATCCAGGACAAACATCTCAAGCCCCATATCGGCCGCATCATCGATCATGTCGGTCAATGTCTTGGCATTGAAATCGAAATACGCGCCTTCCCAGCTGTTCAGAAGCGTCGGCACCATTCCATATCCGCTGTGCATCCAATAATCGCGGGCCCACCTGTGGAGATTTCTGCTGGCCTGGCCCGCTCCCCTGTCACTGAAAGTCCAGATCATCTCCGGGGTAGAGAAAGACTCGCCCTTGGCCAACGTATATGCTGAAGCGTATGGATTGATTCCGGCAAGGATATTCAGTATATTGAACTCGGTAAGTTCAAAGTTCAGTCTGAAGTTTCCGCTCCAGGCCAATGCTCCAGCTATCACATCCCCTGTGGTCTCGCTGAACGTGTCGGTATCAAGACTTATCATGAACGCAGGATTCTCCGTATGTGTGGTACGGGTTCCCTTCTTGCTTTCTATGGTCTTTATCCCGTGTGTCAACAAGGTATTGTCAACACGTGCCTCATGAGCCCAGGAGCCATACAGATGTGTAAGGAGATATTTGTCCGCCCTTATCGGCAGTGCTGACGAATAGTAGTTGCGCAATGTCACGTCACCTTTTTCATTGTTTCTGATTACAGAATGGGCCGTGATCACATTCTGTTTCTTATACGCAGTATAGACCAGATCGACATCCACGCCTTCAGCCTTGTCTGCCAGATGTATGGTCGTCTCCGTTATATTGTTGTCTGCCAATGTCCTGGTCTCGTGGGAAAGATACCTTAGTTCGGTATTCAGATCCCCGTTCTTATGGGTGATTGCCAATGCAGGTTCGTTGAAGCCCCTCCAGCCCTGTGTAGGATAGGTCTCGTAAGGAGCGCCATGATTACCGTGGATTCCGCTCTTGAAATCAGAAAAAGCCGACGCATCTTCTACGGCACCGCCGAAATGCAGCGTATTCAGACGCCCGTCCTGCTCCACCAGGATAATCATGGAAACATTGTCGGTCCTGATATTGATTACAGGACCTTTTGCCTTGGCTGTACATGCCAGAAGTGCCAGCACGGCAATTGTCAAGATTTTCTTCATCGTTGTCATTAGTTCGTAATATGGTTAAGTAATCCTTAAAAAATAACTTGGTAATCTTTGCGAGTCTTTTCGGTCTATATTTCTGCCTCATCAGTCGTGTACGTCCAGTACACTCCATCTTCGAAAAGGAATCTATCCTCGAAAATCCATCACAAATCTTTACCAACTTATTTTTTAACGCTTACTAAAAACAAAAAAAAGCCGCTCGGAATGAGCGGCTTCGTAGAGCGGAAAACGAGACTTGAACTCGCGACCCCAACCTTGGCAAGGTTGTGCTCTACCAACTGAGCTATTTCCGCATTTTGTAATCCCTATTGGTGTTTCGGGATTGCAAAGATAGGTATAATTTCTGACTCTCCAAATTTTTTTGATGTTTTTTTGCAAATTTCTTCAATTGAGCAGCCCAATTGCGGAATATTTACATAAAACCACCATGACGAGCCTATGAAAAGACTAAACCTCTACGCAAGAACTGAACTCACGAAGGAAGCGCATGTCATTCTCGAAGTAATGACGAAGGTCATTGACCTGCCACTTCAGCATCGCGATACGCTCAATTCCCATTCCGAAAGCGAAACCGGAGTATTTCTTGCTGTCAATGCCGGAAGCCTCAAGCACGTTAGGATCCACCATACCGCAGCCGAGAATCTCGAGCCAGCCTGTTCCTTTACAGATGTTGCATCCCTTTCCATGACAGATGTTGCAGCTTACATCCACCTCAGCTGAAGGCTCTGTGAACGGGAAGTAAGAAGGACGCATACGGATCTGTGTATCAGGACCGAACATCTCACGCGCGAACAGGAGAATAGCCTGCTTGAGGTCCGCAAATGTCACATGCTCGTCAATGTAAAGTCCCTCAACCTGATGGAAGATGCAGTGGGCACGGGCGGAAATAGCCTCGTTTCTGAACACTCTGCCAGGACAAATCACACGGATAGGGAGTTTCATATTCTCCATCGCACGGACCTGGACACTGGATGTATGGGTACGGAGAAGAAGCGGATCCTCATGACCTACAGACACAAAGAAAGTGTCCTGCATATCTCTCGCCGGATGGTTCGGAGGGAAGTTCAATGCCTCGAAAACGTGGTAGTCATCCTCGATTTCCGGTCCTTCGGCAACATCGTAACCGAATTTGCGGAAGATATTTACGATCTGCTGTCTTGCTATAGATACGGGATGTCTTGTTCCAAGAGCAATCGGGTCTCCCGGAATTGTCGCGTCGAATGCTTCAGAAGATGCTGATGCTGAAGTCGCTGCAGCAGCTTTCAACTCCTCGATTTTGGCTGACGCTTCCTTCTTCAGGACATTGAGTTTCTGTCCGAACTCTTTCTTGAGCTCCGGAGCTACTGTCCTGAACTCCTCAAAAAGCTTGGTAATTTCACCTTTCTTTCCGAGAAGACGGACTCTGGCGTCTTCCACATCCTTCTCTGTCTTGCATTTGAGATCTCTGATCTCAGCAAAGAGCTGCTCTATTTCCTCTTTCATATATTCAATTCCTTAGTATGAACTGCAAATTTAATCAATTTCCTGTTAAGATATCCTAATTGCACCGCACTTTTAGTAAGCGTTAAAATGACATTGGCTTTTCTTTCTTCGCAGGCTGCGCGGTTGCGGACGATTTCTGCATCTTCTCCTTACGCTTTTCTCTGGCCTTGATGTTCTTCGCGGCTCCGGTTTTCAGATACTGGGCCCACTGCTCAGGAGTAAAAATCTTTTTGTAGGTATTGTCAATCTGTTCGAACCACTTGTCTCTCACTGACATATAGAGATCATAGTTCTCGACGCGGGCTGACTGGAGTTTGTTCATTTCGTCCTGAAGCGCCGTAAAATCGTGCTGGAGAGTGGAATCGACATAGAACACCTGCCAATATTCGAGTTTCAGAAGTTCTCCGAGACGGTCGGCCTCTTTGGCCGCCATTTCCTCAGGAGTCTGTACTTTCTGCTCCTCCTGTTCCTGCGCAAAGACATTGACAGAACCGAAAAACAGCATTGACAAGATAATATACAGAAGCTTCTTCATAAGCAAGAATCCGTTTTATTAATTGTAGAACGTATTATTTCATTATATTTGTAAGTGGGACCACCACATCCCGTTCCGACAAAAGTAATGAATAATTAGTATAGAAACAAAAAACAGCATTGACTATGAAATTGAAAGCATTTCTCTGCTCGGCGGCGGTTCTTTTTTCCGCATTCGCTTCGAACAACGCAGAGGCATGTACAAATGTCATCGTGACAAAGGGAGCCAGCACCGACGGCTCCTGCATGGTATCATACGCAGCGGACTCGCACTTCCTTTACGGAGAACTTTATTTCAAGCCTCAGGCAGACTGGAAAATCGGGAGCAAACTACGCATAAATGAGTGGGATACCGGAAAATTTCTCGGACTTATAGACCAGGTTGAGCACACTTACAAGACAGTCGGCAACATGAATGAGCATCAGCTTATTATCGCTGAAACGACATTCGGAGGACGCCCTGAGCTTGCGGACCCGGACGGAGTCATGGACTATGGTTCACTTATCTACGTGACACTTCAGAGGGCGAAGACTGCCAGAGAAGCCATCAAGATAATGACATCATTGACAGCCACTTACGGATACTATTCAGGTGGAGAGTCTTTCTCGATTGCCGACAAGAACGAGGCTTGGATTCTCGAAATGGTAGGAAAAGGTTCGAATGTCGTCAATGGAAAGAATACCGACAAAGGTTCCGTATGGGTTGCCAGAAGAATTCCTGACGGCTATATCTGCAGCCACGCCAACCAGTCCAGGATTTCCACTTTCCCTCTCGACGACCCTGAGAACTGCCTCTATGCAGAGGACGTCATCGAGTTCGCACGCAGAAAGGGCTGGTACAGCGGTCCGGACAGCGAATTCAGTTTCTGCGACACCTATTGCCCTGCAGATTTCGGTTCGCTCAGAGGATGCGAGGCCAGAGCATGGAGCGCTTTCAATATCCTTAGCGGCGGCTGGTTTACTTTCGAGGATGAATCAGGAAAACTCGTCACCAAGGACGCATACTCATACATCGACTACGCTATGGGCCACAATGCAGAGAACAAGATGCCTTTGTGGATCAAACCTTCGAAGAAAGTCTCCTTGAAAAACGTCGCTGACGTGATGAGGGACCACTACGAGGGAACCCCTATGGATATGACACAGGATATCGGAGCGGGCGGCAACGCATTGCCTTACAGATGGCGTCCAATGGATTTCGAGTACAACGGAAAGAAATATACCAATGAAAGGGCCATCGCTACCCAGCAGACTGGTTTCTGGTTCGTAGGTCAGGCCAGAGGAAACTATCCTGATGTAATCGGAGGCATAATCTGGTTCGGAACCGATGATGCCGCAACATCTTACCTGACACCTGTTTACACAAACACAGACAAGATTCCGGGATGTTTCAGAGAGGGCAACGGAGACCTTCTCCACTATAGCGCGAACTCATCATTCTGGATCAACAACAGGATTTCCAACTCCTGCTACAGGATGTACAACATCATGGCTCCATATGTACGCGAGCGCATCGACAAATTCGAGAACGAGCAGATTGCAAAGATTCACGAAAATGACAACAAAGCTCTCGACCTGTACAAGAAAGCCATGGACAGCGCCGAGAAGAAGGGCAAGAAGACCGATGCATCATATGACGTGATGTCCGAGACCGGCAACGTCTTCCTCCCTGTCAGGAGACTTCTGACCAAGTACTCTGTCAATACTGCACAGCAGATGTTCAGAGAGTGGAAAGCATTGGAAATCACCCTCTTGGTCAAATATATCGACGGAAATGTGAAGGCCCAGAACCCTGACGGGACATTCAAGCATTCCGAATATTCGACAGGCATTCCTGAAGACCTCACCCAGCCGGGCTATACCGACGTGTGGAAAGAGGCTGTCGTCCATTTCCACGGCGACGTAATCGAGGAAAAATAAGGACACTGTCAATGCCGACAGACATTCCGCCAAGGCGGAACACAAAAAAGCGTTTCCAAAATCTTCCGGTTTTGGAAACGCTTTTCGATTACGTCACAGCGGATTACCCGCCATCAGTTACAATACTCTTTCGGCTTTGGCCTCATCAGGTCTGTTTCTCAGCACAATCTCACCATCGGCGACATCAGCCTCCACGACAGAATCCTTGTGCACGGTACCGTCAAGAATAGCCTTTGCAAGCTTGTTGACCAGTTCACGCTGCATCACCCTCTTGATAGGACGGGCACCGAATGCAGGATCATAGCCCTTGTCTGTCATATAGTCCTCGAATGCATCGGTGAATGATATCTCGACGCCATCCTCTGAAAGTTTGTGCTTGAGAGCAGCCATCTGGATATGCAGGATATCCCTGATGTCATTTCTGGTAAGAGGCTCGAACATTATGATCTCATCGATTCTGTTCAGGAATTCCGGACGTATCGTCTGTTTGAGCACGTCAAGAATCTTACCCTTGCACTCTTCGAGCATTTCACTCCTCTTGGTTATCGCAGAAGCCTCTGCTGAATGATCCATTCCTTTAGCACCGACTTCAGGAAGCCTGTCCATGTAGTTCTGTATGATATCAGAACCGACATTTGAGGTCATTATGATAATGGTGTTCTTGAAATCGACCGTACGGCCTTTATTGTCCGTAAGCCTGCCGTCATCAAGCACCTGAAGAAGGATATTGAACACATCAGGATGTGCCTTCTCTATCTCATCCAGAAGCACTACAGAGTAAGGTTTACGCCTTACGGCCTCAGTAAGCTGACCACCTTCATCATATCCTACATATCCCGGAGGGGCACCGATAAGACGGCTCACTGTATGACGCTCCTGATATTCACTCATATCAATACGGGTAATCATATTCTCGTCATTGAAAAGGAACTCCGCAAGAGCTTTAGCAAGTTCGGTCTTACCTACACCGGTTGTACCCATGAACAGGAATGAACCGATAGGTCTCTTCTCGTTGGACAGACCTGCACGGCTTCTTCTGACCGCATCAGCGACAGCATGGATAGCCTGGTCCTGACCCACTACTCTCTTATGAAGTTCATCCTCCATACGGAGCAGTTTTTCCTTCTCGCTCTCGAGCATCCTGTTGACCGGTATACCTGTCCAACGGGATACCACATCGGCGATGTCTTCAGGGGTAACAGCCTCAGTGATAATAGGATCCTTAATGGCAGCCTGCCTTGTCTCGAGATCGGCAATCTTCTTCTGTGCCTCTGCCATACGGCCATAGCGCAGTTCAGCGACCTTGCCATAGTCACCGCTCCTTTCGGCGGCCTGAGCCTGTATCTTGTACTCCTCAAGCTGCTGGCGGGCAGTCTGGATACCTGAAAGGATACCTTTCTCCTCTTCCCATTTCTTCATGAGGACTGCCTTCTTCTCACCAAGTTCCTTCAACTGGGACTCGATGTTCTCAAGTTTGAGGGACACGCCCTCGCGTTTGATGGCTTCCTTCTCGATTTCAAGCTGCCTGATCTGGCTGTTGAGTTCATCAATAGGCTCAGGCACCGAGTTCATCTCAAGACGAAGCTTTGAAGCGGCCTCATCGACCAGATCAATGGCCTTGTCCGGAAGGAACCTGCTTGTGATATACCTGTGGGACAGGTTCACAGCGGCAATAAGCGCATCATCCTCGATACGTACCCTATGGTGGTTCTCATATCTTTCCTTCAGGCCCCTGAGGATGGCGATGGATTCAGCCGGCGTAGGCTCATCGACCATAACCATCTGGAATCTTCTTTCCAATGCCTTATCAGCCTCGAAGTACTTCTGATACTCGTCCAATGTAGTGGAACCGATGGTCCTCAGTTCTCCTCTTGCCAATGCAGGTTTGAGAATATTGGAAGCATCCATAGCGCCCGATGCCCTGCCGGCACCGACGAGGGTATGGATCTCATCAATGAACAGGATTATCTGTCCCTGACTGTCGACCACATCCTTGACTACGCCCTTAAGACGTTCCTCGAACTCACCCTGATATTTCGCACCTGCTATAAGTGCACCCATATCAAGTGAATAGACCAGTTTGTCCTTCAAGTTCTCAGGAACAGCGCCATCTACGATTTTCTGTGCAAGACCCTCTGCAATAGCGGTCTTACCTACACCTGGTTCACCGACCAGGATAGGATTATTCTTGGTCCTTCTGCTAAGTATCTGAAGGACACGCCTTATCTCTTCATCCCTGCCGATCACCGGGTCCAGTTTCCCCGCAGCCGCCCTCTCATTCAGATTGGTGGCGAACTTGCTCAGGAATTCCAATTTCCCGGAGGATCCGTTGTTCTGCATGTTGTAGTTATCCATATAATAAATCTCCTTTTTGTTTCCGGAACCACCCGAGGCACTGACCTCGGGAGCAGCAATACCTCTAACGGGATATAGCCGTCTGCTCCGAAGAACAAACGGCTATAGTTCAAATTATATTCCCGAACCGGATTACTGACAATTTGTCATGTCCGGAGATTTATCTTGTCAGATTATTACTCTGCCTCTGCAGCGTTGGTATCAGCCTGCTGTGCAGGTGCTGTCTGAGATGGAGCTGAAGGGAAAGCAGGCTGTTCTGTAGCCGCACCCTCGATCTTATTGGTGATATCTACCTGAGCACCAGCAGTTCCCATAGTGAATGAAGAGATAACTGATACGATAACGATAAATGCAACAAGACCCCATGTAACTTTCTCAAGGATATTGGCAGTCTGTCTTACACCGAAAGTCTGGTTACCTGCAACGAAGTTACTTGCCATGCTGTCGCCTTTTCCATTCTGAAGAAGGACTGCGATAGTAAGCAGAATACTTGCGATAACAACAAGACTAACAAGAATAGTAAAAACTATGTTCATAATGATTGATTATTTATCAATTTGTCCAATTCTTTAATAAGGGATGCAAAGTAAGCACTTTTTTCCGGGAATGCCAAAATTAGTTTAGCATAAATTTTCCTGGCCTGCTCGAAATATCCCTGCTCAGCATAAATCTGAGCCAATGTCTCTGTGCAGAAATCCAGTCCCGGACCACCCTCTGGGGACTCCTGTCCGGCCTTTTTCTTTATCGGCTGAGGAACAAACACATTGTCTTCCGCTCTTCTGACTTTCTCATAGTCAGTCTGTGAAAAGAAATCGCCTCCGACCACATGTACCTTCCTGCCTTCGTTTTCCGCCTTGGAGTTCTCCTCACGTTTTATCTCGTCAATGTAGGTTCCGAGCAGACTTTCCAGATCCTTGTCAGCGTAATCATCGCTCTTTCCCTGCCTCATTATCTCGGCAATCATTCCCCTGTCCCCGACATACATCGCCTGGTCGGAAAACTGGGACACGCCCCAGGATTCGCCGCCCATTCCTGCCATGCGCTGACAGAGTTCCTTCCTCGCCGCACCATACCACGGATAAAGATTGACAACTCCTGCCAACTCATCCATTGTCAATGACTTGAGATTTATAGCTTTCTGCTCCATACTCATTACCAGTTAGCTACAGTAGCATTGAAAATATCCTCGCAGAGTTTCTCGATAATCTCGTCGCAGAGCGTACTCTCCACAGCATCAAGAGACTGCGTGGAGTCATAGTCGGCATAAGCGGAAAACGACTTGCTCTGGAAATCATCCTCCGGATACTTTCTGTTAGCAAAGTCAATGCGGACCGTGACTGTAAGTCTGTTCTGCGCAGCCACTTCATTGGCAGTCACCGCCATAGCCCTCACGTCATACCCTGTGACCGAGCCGGTTATCTCCAGATCTCCGTCCATATCCACCTGTTCCAGACGGGTCATCTTGCGAAACTTGTCCTTAAGCGACTCGGTCAGGCTGTTGCTCAACGTAGGATTCACCTTGAGAGCCTTGTACTCGAAATAGTTTATAGTGACCGTCTTGACATCCGGCTGAATGGAAGTTCCTGTAAATGAATATATTCCGCAGGAGTGAACCACCAGCGCGGCAAATATCAATGACAGGACGATGCCTGTCAATGCCCAAATACTTCTATGTCCTCTGATTATCATCCTTTCAATGCTTTATTCGCCCGCCTTGGCATCTTTTCCGTCCCTGGATATCTTGCGGTACAATGTCCTCTCGGAGATTCCGAGTTCCTTGGCGGCTTTCTTTCTGTTTCCGTTATACTTCTCCAGAGCCTTATGGATCATATCCTGATAAGCCTGCTCAATCGAGCAGTTGTCAAGCTTCTCCGCCTCCTTCACCTCCTCTCTATGGTCCTGAATATCAACATCCTGATTATCTGCGACCCAGTCAGGTTCAGGCTTGGACACATAACTTCCGCCCATGTCATAAGCAGGAGGGGCCAATGTCTTCCTGTCATCATGCACCGGCTCGGCGGCCTGACGGAAATTTCCGGAAGCGACAATAGCCTTCAGCTTGTTGACTTCAGCATTGAGAGCATACAAGGCCTTGTATATCTCCTGCTTTTCATCATCATTGATAGTGCTCCCCTCACGCTTATACTGCACCGGCATTGACTCAGCCTCATCTTTCGGCAAATACGATGCAAGAGTCCCGGCATCGACCTCACACCTCGTGAGACCAGGCGCAAGCCTCTGACCCTCAAGCGCAGACACGGTATTGGCGACGTTCTGCAACTGTCGTATATTTCCCGGCCAGCGATATTTGGTGAGAAGGTCTATCGCATCGTGTGTCAATGTTATCTTGCTCATGCCGTATTTTTCGGAAAAATCCGAAGTAAACTTCCTGAACAGCAGATAGATATCCTCTTTGCGGTCACGGAGTGCAGGCATGGTAATCTGGATGGCATTGAGCCTGTAATACAGATCAGCTCTGAACTTCCCCTGTGAGACGGCATACATCAGATTGACATTGGTAGCGGCTATGACGCGTACATCTGTCTTGCTTACTTTCGACGAACCGACACGGATGTACTCCCCGGACTGCAGCACCCTGAGGAGCTTGGCCTGGGAAGAAAGCGGCAATTCACCCACCTCGTCCAGAAAAAGCGTACCGCCGTCAGCTTCCTCGAAATAACCCTTGCGGGCCTCGATTGCCCCGGTAAAAGAGCCTTTTTCATGACCGAAAAGTTCCGAGTCAATGGTACCCTCCGGAATCGCTCCGCAGTTCACCGCAAAGTACTTTGCGTTTTTCCTCCTGCTGAACTGGTGGATTATCTTAGGAATATTGTCTTTTCCGACGCCGCTTTCACCTGTCACAAGGACAGTAAGGTCTGTCGGAGCCACAGCCACAGCCATCTCCAGAGCCCTGTTCAGGGCCGGATCGTTACCGATTATGTCGTACTTGTTTTTAAGTTTCTGTAAGTCTTGTGTGTCCATATCAAGACAAAGTTACAAAATCGATTGAAATTATAAAGCCATGCCATCGAAAATCGCAAAAATATTAGTAACTTGGCGCAAAATTTGGAGAAATTTACAATTCAGTTATAAAAAACATTTATTTTATCAATCATGAGAAAGGAAATCAAATCATTGGCAGTCGCAGTCATGGGACTTGCAGCTGTCGCTTGTGCTTCTCCTGAGAAGATGGCTGAGATGGCAGATAGCGTTATCGTAAACTGCGATCCTTCACCACTTGAAGTTGTAGCCGGTAAAATCGACGCAACTGTATCTGTAACCTATCCTGCTGATTACTTCCATCCGAAGGCTATCCTCGAGGTTACTCCAGTTCTCGTTTATGATGGAGGCGAGGTTACTATGACTCCATTCATGTATCAGGGCGAAAAAGTTAAGGACAACTACACCGTAGTTTCTTCAGACGGCCAGACCGTTACAGAAAGAGTTCACTTCGACTATGTAAAGGGTATGGAGCAGTCTCACCTCGAACTCCGCGGTGTCGTAAAATACAAGAAGAAATCAGTTGACCTCCCTGTAAAGAAGGTTGCTGACGGAGCAAACACAACTTACATGCTCGTTGGTATCGGCGAGGGTCTCGGTTCAGTAGCTTACAAGGCTGACAACTACCAGGAGGTTATCCCTCAGACCGCTGAAGGCCAGATTCTTTACACCATCAATTCTGCTGATGTCCGCAGCAAAGAGCTGAAATCAGAGTCTATCAAGGATTTCCAGGCAGCTCTCGATGAGATCAAGAACAACGACAGAAAGACCCTCAAGGGAACTGAGGTTGTTGCATACGCATCTCCAGATGGTGGCCAGGACCTGAACGCCAAACTTTCTGACAAGCGTTCCAAGAGCGCTGACAAGGCTTGGAGCAAGGTCGTTAAGGGCAAAGAGGTTTCTGATCCAGCTGTCAAGAGCGTAGGTCAGGACTGGGAAGGCTTCCAGGAGCTCGTTGCTGAGTCTAACATTGAGGATAAGGATCTTATCATCCGCGTTCTTTCTATGTACAGCGATCCTGCTGTTCGTGAGAGCGAGATCAAGAACATGTCTGAGGTTTACACAACTCTTAAGAAAGAGGTTCTCCCTGAACTCCGTCGTGCAAGATTCATCGCTAACGTTGAATATCAGAACTACACCAAGGATGAGCTCCTCAAGCTCGTTGAAGAGAACAGCGATGTTCTTGACGAAGAGGCTCTCCTCCGTTCAGCTACTCTCGTAAGAGACGCCAAGACAAAAGAGGCTCTCTACAAGAAGGCTGTCGAGAAATACAACAGCGACCGCGCTCAGTTCAACCTCGGTGTACTCTATCTCAATACAGACGACCTCAAGGCTGCTGAGAACGCATTCGCTAAGGTTCAGACCAAAGATGCTGACCTCGAGAACGCTAAGGGTGTCATCGCTCTCCGTAAGGGTGACCTCGCTGCTGCACAGAAGTCATTCGCCGCTGCAGGTGCTAAAGAGAACCAGGCTGTAGTCGATATTCTCAACGGTAACTATGAGAAGGCTGCTGCTGCTCTTAAGGGTACAAACTCATTCAACGAGGCTCTCGCTGATGTACTCGTAGGCAAACCAGCTGAGGCTGCTGCCGCTCTCAAGTGCCAGTGCCCTAGAGCTAACTACCTCCGCGCTATCATCGCTGCCCGTCAGGGTAAGGCTGCTGACGTCAAGACATATCTTGAGAAGGCTAGCGCAAACGCTGAGCTCAAGGCTCGCGCTGAGAAGGATATCGAGTTCGCTCAGTACAGATAATTCCAGATAGCGCTTTAGCGCTGTTCATCATAACGCCGGAAATGCAATCGTCATTTCCGGCGTTTTTTTTGTATACTATATTTGCATATCAGAGATCAGGCCGGCCCGACACCGCAATCGGCAAACAACTCTGAAGATGCAGGCAAACGATTTGTTTTAAATGATGTATGTACCGCTGATACTGAGTACGTTTGACAACATATCGCGGTTTGTAGAGCAGATACGGACAGATAAAATTAAGGCCGACTGGAAGCTAATCCAGCCGGCCTTAAAAACTTATCTGTAAGCCTTATTATTTAGAAGACTTTGCAGCCTTTCTTTTTTCAATGAATGCTGTTACATCATACATCACTGGAGTACCGATGAAGATAGACGCATAAGTACCGAAGCAGATACCGAGGATCAATGCTACTGAGAGACCTCTGATGGACTCACCACCGAAGATTGCGATAGCAAGCATAGTAACGAGGGTAGATACAGAAGTATTGATGGTTCTGGTAAGGGTGCTGTTGATAGCCTGGTTTGCATTGGTTCTCAAATCAGCCTTCGGATGCAGTGTCTTGTACTCACGGATTCGGTCGAAGATCACCACGTTATCATTGATAGCGTAACCGATGATGGTAAGGATCGCCGCGATGAAGGTCTGGTCAACGTCAAGGTTGAACGGAAGTATTCCGGAGAACAATGAGAAGAATCCGATGACGATGATTGCAGTATGTGCAAGTGAAACGACACCGCCGAGACCCCATGCCCAGCCGTTGAATCGAACTGCGATATAAGCGAAGATTACAAACAGCGCGATAAGCACGGCGATGATTGCTGACCTCTTCATATCGTTTGCGATAGTAGGACCTACCTTGTCAGAAGAAATGATACCGTTAGGGTTGTCAAGAGTAGAAGTGAACTCGTCGAGTGTCATATCTTTCTCTGCGAAGAAGCCCTTCAATGCGTGATAAAGCATTGACTCAACCTCTGCGTCAACCTCGCTTGACTCATTCTCAACCTTATACTTGGTAGTAATCTTCATCTGGCTGTCACCACCGAACTGCTTAACCTCTACAGACTCGTTGAATTCCTTCTCGGTAGCCTCTCTTACGGCCTCAGCAGTAACAGGAGCGTCAAATCTTACGACATATGTACGACCACCGGTGAAGTCAACACCATAGGTAAAGCCCTTGAAGCCGATAGACAGGATGGCGATTACGATGAGAGCGCCTGAGAACATGTAAGAGAATTTCTTCTTGCCGATGAAATCGAAATGAGTATGCTTGAGGAAATCCTTTGTAAGGTTGTTCTCGAAAGATACGTTCTTGCCCTTGGTGACTCTGTCGTCAAATATGATTCTTGTAATGAAGATAGAAGTGATGACAGATGTGATGATACCGATGATAAGTGTGGTAGCGAAGCCCTGGACAGGACCTGAACCGAACACGAAGAGAACGATACCGGTAAGCAATGTGGTTACCTGACCGTCGATAATTGCAGAGTAAGCGTTGGAATAACCGTCAGCGATAGCCTTTGAAAGACCCTTGCCTGCTGCAAGCTCCTCCTTGATACGCTCATAGATAATCACGTTGGCATCGACCGCCATACCCATTGTGAGGACGAGACCGGCAATACCAGGCAATGTCAATACTGCACCGAATGATACGAGCGTACCGAACAGGAAGAGGACATTGACAAGAAGCGCGATATCAGCAACCACACCGGCGCCGCTGTAGAAGAATACCATGTAGGCGAGCACCAGAAGGAATGCGATGATGAATGAGATGAGGCCTGCCCTGATGGACTCTGATCCGAGTGAAGGACCTACGACCTGCTCCTGGATAATCTTTGCAGGTGCAGGAAGCTTACCTGAATTCAATACGTTGGCAAGGTCAGTTGCCTCTTCTACTCCGAAGTGTCCTGAAATCTCAGAGTTGCCGCCGGTGATCTCAGAGTTCACGTTAGGATAAGAATATACGAGGTCATCAAGAACGATGGCAATCTGTTTTCCGATATTGTCCTTTGTAAGACGGGCCCAGATGGAAGCACCCTCTGCGTTCATTGACATTGATACAGTAGGATTTCCCTTGTTCACGCCCTGACCGCTGTAAGATACGCGGGCATCGGTAACTGCGCCTCCGTCGAGAGGAGCCTTTCCGTCTCTGGTAGCAGCCTTGATGGCAACGAGTTCGAAGATGTTGCCGCCCTGAACGTACTCAGAAGGCTTAACTGACCACATTGGTCTGAACTCTGGAGGGAAGATACCTCTGACCTCAGGAGATTTGAGGAGTCTGTTTACCCTTGCAGTATCGCTGCCCTGTGCAAAACCGATGCAGGCACCGCTTCTGAAGCCTGAAGGCTGGAGAACTGAGAAGAGCGGATGAGCAGCTCTCTGTGCTGCGGTCTGCGCGTCACTGCTGTTGCTGAGCTCACGGGCGAGAACTGAAGAGTCCGCTACAGCCTCCTCTGCAGATGCTGTCAATGTAGAATCCTCAGCTGCTGTAACTGCGAGTGCAGCGTCAGCCTCCTGGAGATATGGAGCGATTTCAGTATTGTCATAAGTTGTCCAGAACTCGAGGGATGCAGTTCCCTGAAGCAGCTTTCTTACACGCTCAGGCTCTTTCACGCCAGGGAGCTCAACAAGAATACGGCCGCTGTTTCCAAGTCTCTGGATAGATGGCTGGGTAACACCGAAACGGTCGATACGGTTACGGAGCACGTTGAATGAGTTCGCGATAGCGCTCTCGGCATTCTCTCTGATCACTGCAAGGACCTCATCATCAGTTGACTGAGGGTTGATACGAGAAGAGAGTTCATATGTTCCGAACACCTGTGCAAGTCTCTGACCATTGGAAACCTCCTTCCATGCCTGTGCGAACAGTGTGATGAAATCGTCAGGTGAGTTCACGCTGCGTTCCTTCGCGAGAGCGATAGCCTTGTTGAACTCAGGAGTCTTGTTTTCACCTGCAAGAGCACTCACGAGATCTTCAAGCTGAACCTGAAGCATAACGTTCATACCGCCCTTAAGGTCAAGACCAAGGTTGATTTCCTTAGCTTTTACGTCTTTGTAAGTGTATCCGAAATAGACTTTCTCGCTAGAAATAGAATCAATGTACCTACGATTGTAGTTCTTTGCGAGGGAATCCAGGACATAAGCCTTGTCCACATCGAGGACTTTGGCGTAGTCAGCAGACTGCTTGAATGCTTCTACCTGTTTCTCAGCATAAGCCGCTGCTTTTTTCTCCTGAATGTTGGTCACAAGAGTGAAAGACAACTGCCAGAGGCAGGCGATTGCAAGCAGAACCGCTACAAATTTGATTGCACCTTTGCTTTGCATGTTAATATGTTTTAAATTATATTTGTTTTCTATTGGTCGCAATAGAGTGCAAATTTATCTAATTTTTTCGTAGAAAGAAACTTTCTGCAAGTAATTTCTTAATTTTGCAGTGTATAAAAAGTCCTCGGGACCCGCCTGCAATCCGGCTCCGGCGCAAATCACGGCATGTCGGCTTGACACAGCACCTTACAGGAACATTTTTCAGAAGGCATGATTAGAAAAAATATAAGCATCACAGCGATAATACTTGGTTTCGCGGCAGTTTCAGCCTCCGGAAATACTGTTACGGATTCATTGACAGTAAAAGAGCCGGTGGACCTGCAGAGACTCGTCCACGTAACAGATTCATTGGCACGCAATTACAAATTCAGCGAAGCTGTAAGCCTCTTTCAGATAGCGAAGGCTTCCGCAGATTCACTGGACGCGATAGCCATTGATGAAGCCATGGTGACCGTGCAGAACGGGGAAAGCATGACCGGATTCTGCAACAATCCGACCGCCGTCGCCAGGGAGAGATTCTCCCTCAATGACTTCTTCCTGTACTATCCTCTGAAGGACAACAGCTGGAGACCGGTACCGAACCAGCTCGACTCGCTGGGAGGAGACCCGTTCGCCAAGGCAGTCTATGTCCCGTCAGATGCCGAAAACATCTACTGGTCAGCCAAAGACTCCGACGGAATCAGAAACATCTACCGAAGCGAGTACAGAGATACCCTCTGGTCTGCTCCGGCACTTATCAATGAACAGGTAACCACCTCATCCGACGAGATTTACCCTATGCTGTCCCCTGACGGAAAGCAGCTTTTCTTCTCATCCAGAGGACTCTACGGCATGGGAGGCTACGACCTCTATGTCTCGAAGTGGGACGAAGCGCTGGGAGACTGGGGGATTCCTGAAAATCTGGGCTTCCCTTACTCGTCACCATACGACGACTTCCTGTTCATCAATACCGCCGACGGCAAGTATTCGATTTTCGCGTCCAACAGGTCATGCTCCAGAGACAGTGTGGATGTATATGTCCTCGAATTCGACAGCATGCCTGTAAGAAAATCAGTATCCGATGCGGAAGAATTGAAGAAACTCTGCGAACTTACACCTGCCGCAGACCCGTCAAAGCTGGACACAGATTCGGTCGCCGCAGAAGATGTGAGAGACAATGAAGATATGCGCAGATATTCCGGTAAACTGCAGGAAGTCAGGTCTTTACGGGACTCCATATATAGATGCAGCACTGGCATTGACAATGACAGGAACAGGCTCTCGGAGGTTTCGGGCGAGGAGAAGAGCATGCTCGCGGCATCCATCATAAGCAAGGAGGCGATGCTTCCGAAGCTCCAGGATTCTCTTTCACGTGCCAGGAAGGAACTCCAGAAAATCGAAATGGAATTCCTCCAGAGCGGAGTCGTGATAGACCCGGAAAAGCTTCAATATGAAGCAGACAGGGAGGTCGTCGGAGCAAAAACCGCATATACTTTCTCCAAAAAGAACATGGGAGCAAGACTCCACCTCGACATGGAAAAGCCGAAGGAGTCGTTCGACTATACATTCATGATTCTGCCGCAGGGCCGTTTCGCCGAGGACAACACCCTTCCGGGCGGACTCTGCTACCAGATCCAGTTGTTTTCAATGACAGCGAAGGCTACCGTAAAGCAGATCAAAGGCCTGAGCCCTGTCTTCGAAAGACAAGAAACCAACGGCAGGAGAATCTACTCCGCAGGACTCTTCCATTCATACAAGGATGTCCTTGCCAATCTGAACAAAGTCAAGAGATTAGGCTTCCGCAGCGCAATAATTGTCGCATTCCATGACGGCAAGAATATAACAGTACAGAAGGCCAGGGCGATGGAAAAGAGCATTCATGAACTCTTCCAGATCAGAATCTTCCCTGCGGACGGAAACGCGCTTTCTGAAACGGAACTCACCTCAGTAAAGGCAATAACTTCAGCAGATATGGCCCGAACCACTGAGGGAGGCATAATATCCTATATCTTAGGCCCTTATGATGACCGCGACGAAACCGACGCCACAGTTTCGGCATTGAGAAGCGCCGGCATTTCCAATCTGCGGGTAGAGTCTGCCGGAATGTCTGAGGCGAAATAGCGTGGCTCTTGCGTAACTTGAGCAAATATCATATATTTGTTGTCGGGGCGGAGCAATCAGTCTTCCCCAGTTAAAACGCACCATTATGGGATTTGTAATAACACTCATTATCCTCGGGATAATTCTCCTGTTGGCAGAAATCTTCCTGATACCGGGAATCGGCATCGCCGGCATCTTGGGACTCATCTCACTCTGCGGATCTTCATACTATGCATTCGCGTTCCTGAGTCCTATGGCAGGCGCCATCGTCACTACAGTCAACATTGTCCTGCTTGCCGTTGTCCTTTTCTACGCTCTCAGGGCAAAGACTTGGAAGAAGCTCGAACTGAGCACAGTAATCGACAACACCCCGTCAGAGGCGACAATCGGGCTGGGCGACAAAGGCAAGGCCGTGACAAGACTCGGACCTATGGGTACCGCAAGATTCGATGGTAAATCTTATGAAGTGACAGCTTTGGAAGGCATGATAGATGCCGGACAGGAAGTGGAAGTCGTTCATATAGAAAACAATAAGATCTATGTAAGGGCCGTCATGCCGAACGAAGCCTTCTAACGGACAGGGCAACATTGACAATAGAAAAACTCAAAACAGAATACTATGATAATTCCTTTGATTATTTGGGTGGCGATAGCATTTGTCGCCTTGGTTATCCTCCTGTGGTTCTTCCCTGTGACATTGTGGTTCCAGGCCATCCTTTCAGGAGTGCATATTCCTCTTATCCAGCTGGTTCTGATGCGCTGGAGAGGTGTAAACCCTAACACCATCGTAATCGCGATGATTACCGGAACAAAGGCCGGACTGAAGCTCAAGTCCAATGAACTTGAGGCCCACTACCTCGCAAAAGGAAATGTGGTAAAGGTCGTAAATGCCTTGATTTCAGCAGACAAGGCCAATATTGCCCTCGATTTCAAGACCGCTGCCGGTATCGACCTCGCAGGACGAGACGTATTCGAGGCGGTACAGATGTCTGTCAATCCTAAAGTCATCAATACTCCTCCTGTAACAGCCGTAGCAAAGAACGGCATCCAGCTCATCTGCAAGGCCAGAGTTACCGTCCGCGCGAACATCAACCAGCTCGTTGGAGGTGCCGGAGAAGAGACCGTACTTGCCCGCGTCGGTGAAGGAATCGTCTCATCCATCGGTTCCGCAGAAAGCCACGCAGAAGTTCTCGAAAAACCGGAGTCAATCTCAAAAGTCGTTCTGGGTAAGGGACTTGACGCAGGCACCGCATTCGAAATACTGTCCATCGATATCGCTGACATTGACATAGGCAAGAACATCGGTGCCGTTCTCCAGATGGACCAGGCAGACGCCGACAAGAACATTGCACAGGCAAGGGCTGAGGAGCGCAGAGCCATGGCGGTAGCCCTCGAGCAGGAAATGAAGGCAAAGGCCCAGGAGGCACGTGCAAAAGTCATCGAAGCAGAGGCTCAGGTTCCTCTTGCAATCGCTGAGGCATTCCGCAAGGGCAATCTCGGCGTAATGGACTACTACAAGATAAAGAACGTCCAGGCGGACACTGACATGCGAGAGACAATCGCCAAGCAGTAATCACCACAGGACACCGGATACAGTCGGGGCGCTATCTCCAAAACGGAATAGCGCCCCTATTAGTATTATACAAGTTTATAACTTGCTAGACTTGAACATAATAGCCTATGCTATCGTCTTTCACGATACACTCCAAGTTCCGAGATGGCCACAGTGCTTCCCGAGCGGTAAACCCCGTCAGGAGCGGCAGTCTTACGGAAACCTGTCACCACAATACGGACGGCATCACCATAAGTCTCCCCGAAACGCAGAATCGTGACACGGCCACTCTTCTTGGCCACGACATCACTGGCATTGACAGAAAGGGAAGAACCGGCAGCATTGACAGTCATCAGCTCGTGCCATTCTCCATTGCGGCGGCAGTCGATGCGGTAGCCGGAAATCTCCGAACCCTTTTCCTCCGTCATAACTATCTGATTGAAAGGTTCTTCCTTATCCAGGAATATCTCCAGATGAGGGTCTCCATCAGCAAGGGCATTGGCAACCCAGGCAGACTCGAACTCGTCATCACAAGCAAATTCCGAAATCTCCATATCATAGCTCCAGCTGCTGTCCGCACGACGATGTTTGGCAATATTCGAGGCAATGACAGGAGCGGCGCATCCGGAGAAGCGGTCATCATCAGCCCTGTAGTCAGGTGCGATTGCCAATGCCGCCTTGGCCGCAGCGCCCGGCTCAGCCTTCTCCCACTCTTTTCCGATCTGTTTCAATGCCTTGAGAGCGTTCTCGTCCATCAAACCATCACGGTTCGGAGCGACATTGAGTATGAAATTGCAGTAAGCCTTTCCCATAGGGACAATATTCTCATTTACAAGCACATCCACGTTCTTAAGAGGCGCTGTAGGGAAAGTGGTTTTCCAGAACCAGTTCTTCTGGATAGGATAGCATGACAGAGCCGGAAGCGCGTTGCTTTTCTTGTCAATCTTCTGGCCAGCACCCTGCTCATAGGACTTGATGTCAGTATAGAAGAGCGCGTCAGTCGGATACTTCGCGGCATTCAGGTCCATGACCAGACACTCGGGCTGAATGGACTTTATCAATGCATATATTTCCTCGAAAGGAATCTCGTCATAGGAAATCCTGCTCCACGGCGCGTCCCAGCCGTCTATTATCAATGCAGTTATCTTTCCATAGTTGGTAAGAAGTTCACGCAACTGATTCTTTACCAGCTCAGTATGCTCAGGCGTAATCCAGCCCGGACGAAGATGGGCATGGGTGTCAAGGATAGAGAAATACAGCATCACATCCAAGCCTTCGGCCCTGAAAGCATCCACATATTCCTTCACGACGTCCCTTTTCAGAGGGCTGGACATTACCGAATAATCAGTGGTCTTTGTATCCCAGATACAGAATCCGCTGTGATGTTTGGTAGTAAGGCAGCCATAGGTCATGCCTGCTGATTTGGCAGCCTTGGCCCACTGGCGGCAATCAAGTTTCCCGGGATTGAAAAGCTCAGGAGAGGCATCTGGGTCAGGCCAGTCTTCATTGACAAAAGTAGGCATGTTAAAATGGATGAACATGCCGAAGCGCAAATCCACAAAACGCCTCTGGAGAGCGTCCATTGACATTGACCCGACAGACTCCGGGGCGATTGCGGATTTTTTTGTTCCGGCTGCCGCAGAGGCATTGACGGAAGTCATCATCAGACCGGCAGCCGCAGCGACTGCCACTTTCAGAAATGGTTTCATACTGTAAAATTTTCGTATCAGTGTTATTGTCAGAGACTTGCAGGACTTCTGGACGTAACCTGAGGCAAAACGGCCTCCTTATCAGACCTAAAGTTACGACTAATTTGCACATTTGCAATGCAACGATTTCACTACGATGTGCATTAATATAGGGTAGCTGTTCGGCAATTCCAGAGCAGTGAATCTAAAAAATGAGTTTATGAGAAAAATCCTTCTGGCGGCATTGGCAGCAGTACTGACGGTGTCCGCACACGGGCAGAACAAGAAAATCACAATCAGCGGATACATCCATGATGATGCGACCGGAGAAACGCTTATCGGCGCAGGAGTAGTCGCGGCAGAATCGTCAGCCATCGGTGCTGTAACCAACGACTTCGGCTTCTACACATTGACAATCCCGGCAGGAAAAACCACCCTGAGCTATTCATACGTAGGCTGCAGAACAGAGACAGTCAGCATTGATCTCACAAGAGACACTACCATTAACATTTCCCTGAAAGAGGCCGACATTCTCGATGCCGCGACAGTGGTCGCCAGGAAAGATGCCGGCATCCGTTCCACATACATGGGCGCGCTGGAAATCCCACAGGAGATGATCCAGAACACACCGGTCATATTCGGTGAGGCGGATATCATAAAGACACTCCAGATGATGCCAGGAGTACAGCCCGGAATGGAAGGATTTTCAGGCATTTACGTGCGCGGAGGCGGAGTGGATGAAAACCTCATGATGCTGGACGGCTCCCCTCTCTACAACGTCAGCCACATGCTCGGCCTGTTTTCCGTATTCACCCCGGAGGCCGTGAAGAAAGTGACATTCTACAAGGGCTCATTTCCGGCCAAATACGGAGGAAGAGTTTCAAGCATCGTCGATGTCCGCACCAATGACGGCAATGCAAAAGGCTTCCACGGCTCGGTAACCGCCGGATTGCTCTGCGACAAACTGCACTTCGAAGGCCCTCTCGGAAGCGAAAAGACCACATTCTCCATAAGCGGAAGAGGAATGCACACCTTCTTGTTCGACAAGATAATCCGCGCCTGCGGAAGCCCCGCGAACTACGCTTTCTATGATGTCAATGCCAAAGTGGCCCACCGGTTCAGCGACCGCGACAGACTCTTCCTCTCGTTCTACCATGGACGGGACTATTTCCGATATAAAGAGTCAGACAAAGGGACCGCCACCATCAGTTCAGGAGGTGGCAGTTCCTATAAAGAATATTCAGAAGACGACGTCAAAGCTAACCTGAAATGGGGCAATATGCTGGCAGTAATGAGATGGAACCATGTCTTCAGCAACAAACTGTTCGCAAACACCTCAGTTTCCTGGAACAAGTATGACATGAACATCAAGTCCGACATCCGGGAAATGGTCAAGTCTGAAAAGGAATTCTACGACAACACATACAAGTATGGCTACAATTCCGGAATCATGGACTTCGGAGGCAGGATAGACTTCGACTATACCCCTGCACCCCAACATCTTATAAGGTTCGGAACGGAATTCATAAGACATGCCTACAGACCATCGGTGCAGAGAGTCAGGGAAATCAATGAAGACGGAGTAAAAAAGACAATCACGGATGAAAAGACGGACATCAGCCCTAACGTCTATGGCTCAGAACTCTCCCTGTATATGGAGGATGACATGACTCTGGGCGACCACTTTTCTTTCAATCCCGGCGCACGCCTGAGTTTGTTCTTCGTCGATGGAAAGGCATATTTCAGCCCGGAACCCAGAGTAGCATTGAAATACTCCTTCGGCGAAGGCTGGGCATTGAAAACGGCATATTCCAGAATGTCACAGTATGTGCACCTGCTGACATCCGGAGACATCAGCCTCCCGACAGACCTGTGGGTGCCGATCACAAAGAACATCAGGCCGGTCACATCTGACATCGTCTCGCTCGGAGCATATTTCAGCGGTCTCAAAGGCTGGGAATTCTCTCTGGAAGGCTATTGGAAGAGGCTGAACAATGTTCTCGAGTACAAGGACGGAAAAATGGCCTTCACCTCAGCCGCCAATTGGGAAGAGAACGTGGAAATGGGTGAGGGCCGCGCCTACGGAGCCGAGTTCTATGTCCAGAAGACAACCGGCAAGACCACCGGAACCGCCTCATATACATTGGCTTGGGCAAACAGACGGTTCAAGGACGGCACCATCAATAACGGGAACTGGTTTCCTTTCGTCTATGACAGAAGGCACAACGTTACCTTAAGCCTCATTCAGAAAATAGGCAAACGGGTGGAACTCAGTGCAGTATGGACCTACATGTCAGGCAGCAGGATGACGGTCCCTACAAGAAAATCCTTCGTCATTACTCCAGACGGAGACGGAACGAACGATTACGACTACGTGGAAAGCAGGAACAATTACAAACTTCCTCCTACCCACCGCCTGGACTTCAACTTCAGTTTCCACAAGCAGAAGAAGCGTGGAGAAAGAATCTGGAACTTCGGCATTTACAATGCCTACGGGGCACTCAATCCGAACTTCATCATGTATGACGGCTCCCATAAAAAGAAGGATCCGACGACAGGAGAAGAGATAACGTCCCCGGCACTCATAAAGAAGACTTTCCTCATATTCTACCCTTCATTCAGTTACACATTCAAATTCTGAAGACAATGAAAAACAAGATATCAGCAGCACTCGTCATAGCATTGACAATACTCACTTCATGTGAACGGTACATTGAACTGACCGGGACAGGCCCGGAGAAATTGCTCGTCGTGAACGGCTATATCAGGAGCGACGAATCGGAGCATAGCGTCCTGGTGGCTTGGAGCACGTTCAAAGAAGTCAAGCCCGTCAATGCCGCCCATCTGGAGTGTTATGTCAATGGCACAAAAGTCTCCGAGACTTCCGAATTGCACAAGGCCGAAAACAGCATTCCCGCCATCAAGAGAATGACTTTCAATGCCGATTTCAAAGCCGGCGACGAGGTCAGGGTAGTTGTAGAATCTGAGGGAACCCGCGTGGAATCGGTTTCAGTGGCCCCAAAGGCACCCGTGATTGTCAAGGCAGACACGACCACCGTCAAGGCAAAAGACTCCTCCGGCAACCTGGAAAACTTCGCACTGTTCAGCGTTACAGTGCAGGACGTGAAAGGTGAGGACAATTATTACAGGGCCCTGATGGATCTGGATTCCAAGTACTTCATCAAATGGGTATCGGAAGAGGAAACGGAGCACAAGGTCGGGGACTGCGTCGATGAGGGGTCCAAATCTCTTGTCATTGACAATTCCCAGGAGCCGCTGCTGAGGAGGAGAATCGGCAAGGAAAAGAAAGACGATGACGACTGGAACTTCTACAACAACAGATACAACATCTTCACTGACAGCCAGTTCCGCAATTCAGAATATACCATGAAACTGATTGTGAATCACTACAGGTATCTGCACAATTTCTGTAATTTCGGCTATAATCCGGAAAATGTCAAGGTAGAAGAGGACCGCGAGGTAGTGGTAAAAATAATGTCAATGTCCAAGCTGACTTATCTCTACATGAATGACTACATGTTCGACCACTCAAGCCAGGGCGACTGGTCTCTGGTTTCGGAACTGCCTTATCCGAGCAACGTCAAGGGAGGAACGGGACTGGTTTCCGTCATGACGGCGTCTACTTTCAATGTCAGACTTCCTAAATGGCAGCTGCCTGACAACATCTGGACTAACTATTGACGACTTTATGATAGATGTCATCTATCACAAGCCCTGAAAGAGTCATTCCGAATATGGCTGTAATATGGACCGTGGTACCATTGATCTGAGCTTTTGACGCATTCCAGTCATGATTGACAAGTTCAGGGTCTCCAGGTCCGTTCTGAGTATCCTGAAACATTGAATGTTCTATTTCACAAGGCTGGTACTGCCCCCTGTTCGGGAGCACCTCGTCATCATAGACACACATGAACTTACGTGCCGGGAAAGTCTCGGCACGTTTCATTTTCTTGCGCAGGGCAGCCCCGAGAGGGCATCCGCGGACATTCCAGAACTCCGCAACCTTGACTTTCAACGGGTTCGTTTTCAATGCTGCCCCGAGGGAGCAGAAGAACTTCGCCTTGCTTGCAGTCGCACGCAAAATCAGCAAAGCCTTGTCTTTCAATGAATCTACGGCATCAATGACATAATCGTACGAATCCAAGTCGAAAGAGCCCGCCGTCTCTTCGCAATAGATAGCCTGGACCGCATCGATTTCCGCATTGGGATTGATTTCCAGCAAATGAGCCTTGAGAGCCTCGACCTTGACCTGACCGACTGTCCTGGTGGTAGCCATCAGCTGCCTGTTGACATTGGTAATGCTCACACGGTCCGAATCCACTATCGTCAAATGAGTGATTCCGCTCCGGACCAGTCCTTCAGCACACCAGCTGCCGACTCCGCCCACACCGAAAATTATCACACGTGTACGTGAAAACTCCTGCATGACATCTTCGCCAAGCAGGAGTTCTGTTCTGTTATAAATCGCTTTTTCTATCTTATCCATCTGGTAATCACCAATATAAGCTGCATTATTTTGCGGCTTCTTCTGTTATGTCAAATTTAATCTCATCTACGCAAACCATATATGGGCAGTCCTCCTTCGTCGCAACATACATGAATGACATGAAATTGTCCGAGAAATCAGCGGTGAGGACTATCTTGTTCACCATGCCGAGAGGAGATATGTCCACGTCCTGCCAATCCTCGACAAGAAGTGATTTTCCGTCACGGAAATCCCCGAGAGGGACTGTAACCTTGCCTGTCTCGTTGCCCGCCGCATCATAGCCTGTAAAGATGGCCTCGAAATAATCTCCTGTAGTGAATGCCGGCTTGGAGTAGAATCCTATTTTCATGTACTGCCATACCATCGCATCATTGTTCACTTTCATTGACACGGCCTTGTGCTCGGCACCGTCAGCGAAACTGAATGACGGGCGCGCATCCTTATTGTACTGGGAATAAGACCATACGGAGTATTTGGACGTACCGTCAGCCCCCATAGGAGGCTCTTTCCCTTCCTCGAAGTCCTTGTTGCAGACGACCCTCTTGCCGTTTGAATAGGCGGGATATTCTCCTTCGAGCTGAGGCTTCTCGTAATCATCGGCAATCAGGATGCCTGACAGGAAATAATAGTAGTTTTGTGCAGTGAAGGTCGCACCGAACTCCGTATATGTGGAATCTATCCCGGAAGCACTCGGAAAGTTGTTGTGTTTCTTATCTGCAAACGAATGGTTTTCAAAGGAAATCGTCTGATAGACAGTGGAATCCTCCGGTGTCTTGTTCTCCTTGGAGCAGCTGGCCGCAAAAATGAGAAGCGGCAAAATCATCAATGTCTTTTTCATCTTACTATAAAGTTTTAAGCAATATCACATATTTCCGCACCAATAATCCATCCGTCACGCACAGCAACAAATATAACAAATAATTTCATGCTTGTACTGATTTTTATTTATCTTTACATGCATACAGACTAGAAAAATCTTGTAACATTGATAAACTGAAAATATGAAAATCCTAAAATTCATTGACCTTTCCCGCATTGCTCTGGCGATGCTTCTTTCGATTGTGGCCGTTTCGTGCGAGAAAGACAAAAAGCCTGAAACTGAAGACGTCACCTCTGTGGAAATCAAGAATTTCCAGGACGGCATCTACTTCGGAAACTTCTGGAAAGAAGGATATGCAGACTATTATTTCATCCTGTCATCCGGCGAAATCGGACAGAGTTCGGAGGTGGACCTCGCGCCGATGAATCCGGGAGACTACATCCTGTATTGTGACCTTTGGGGCGCCATCTCGGAGGACCATACCAACCCGATTATCCCGGAAGGCACATATACCGCCCACAAAGGACGCGCAAACGGGACATTCAATACGGAATTGACCTTCGCCACTTTCAATAAAGAGAAGGTCGGTGACCTCTTCCGCATCGAGAACGTCCTTTTCCAGGACGGCACCGTTACCGTGAAACATATCGCGGAGGGGTATGACATCAATGTTGCAATAACGAGTACCGAGGGCAAGAAATATGTATTCACATATAAGGGAGCCATCACGCTCAGCGACAAGAGCGGGGAGGGAGAGGAGACGGACAACGGACATATAAAGTCCAATCTTGACCTCAACCTCAAACGAGTTACGAGCCAGAAGTATGGAAACGAAAGCAACTACGACAACTATGTGCTGAGATGCTTTGATACTGAGGGCATTTCCAATGACGGCCTGTATCCGAAAGGCCCGGGACACAAGATTCAGATCGACCTTTACACCGAAAAGGGAGCGGATTTGGCCGGCACATATAAGGCAGGCTCCAGAATGTCCTACACTCCCGGCACTTTCTATCCTGGCGTATGGCTCGGCGCACAGGCTCTCGGAACATTCTGCATGCAGGTCGACAATTCTTACAAAACCAAGTTCTGCGCGATGAAAGACGGCGAGGTGAAAATCGTGAAGAACAATGACGGAACTTATTCCATCACTTGCGATTTCACAGATGAAGACGGTTACACTGTCAAAGCATCATGGAAAGGGGAACTCGAAGATTATCAGAACATTGAAGCACCTCAGACGACATTGGACTCGGACGTGGAGATGAATCCTGAAATCTGTTCTGTAGTCAATTATTATGGAGACTATCACGGAAACGGAACCGTAAATTATGCCATCGTCATGGACAATGGATATCGGGAAATAGCCATTGACTTTGTCGCAGGTACAGGTGATGCGACGAGTCTTCCTGAGGGGACTTACACGGTTTCAACCTCCGGCGGTGCGTGGACTGTATATCCCGGAAATATCGGATACACCAGTGCTGACCCTTCATGTTACATCGAATACGATGAGTCCGGACATGCCGCGAAGAGCGCTCCTATAGCAGGCGGAACCATGAAGATATCCCGAAACGGAAACAGCTATACAGTGGAGTTCGAGTTCCAGGATGACTACAATCTGTACGACAAGTCATTGACACCGCACAAGATATACGGCTCTTGGACAGGTACGCTTCCTGCAATCAGAGACTATACAAAGCAATAGAAAAAGGCTCCGCAAAAACGGAGCCTCAATTATTTTTTGAAGGTTACTTATCTGCTAATCCTTGCAGCCCAACCGCCTCCCGGAGCCATGTGAACTGTCACATGTCGGTCCGCGGGAACATTGACCACTTCGTGTTTGAAATCCTTGGCCGCGCGGTCAGCATTGACACCGTCGCGGAAGATTTCCATCACCCACTCGCCTTCGCCGAGGAAGGAAAGGTCAATGTCAATGTCACGGGCATTCCAGTCTGTCATTGACCCGACATACCATACGTCTCCGCGACGGCGCGCCAGCGTTATATATTTGCCGATTTCTCCATTGACGGCACGACTCTCATCCCAGATGACAGGGCATTCTGCAATGAACTTGGTGCACAGCGGCTCGGCCATATAGTTGGACGGAGAATCGCAAAGCATATTGAGAGGAGAGTCAAATACCACATACTCAGCAAGTTGCCTGCAACGGGTTCCCTGACTCATTGCCTCAGAATTTACCGGACGATAATTCTTTCTGGTCGCGTTGCGCATTGCGCCCTGGGTATAGTCCATAGGGCCGGCTGCCATCCTTATGAACGGAACGGTCACATCATATGTAACCTGGTCCACTGAAGAATCCGCCCACTTCATCTGCTCAAGACCATGCACTCCCTCGTAATTTATGACGTTAGGCCAGGTCCTGTTCAGTCCTGCCGGCTTGTAGGTACCGTGGAAATCAATGAGGAGGTGATATTTGGCAGCCATCTCGGCAGCACGCCTGTGGAAGTCCACCATCGCCTGGTCATCCCTGTCCATGAAATCCACCTTGAAGCCCTTCACTCCCATCTCGGAATAGTGGCGGCAGACATTCTCCATGTCCCTGTCGAAGGCCAGATAGCCGGCCCAGAGGATAATGCCGACTCCGCGCTCCTGAGCATACTGGCAAAGCATAGGGATGTCAATCTCAGGAATCACCTGCATAAGGTCGGCCTTCTTGTTCACAGCCCAGCCTTCATCGAGGATAACATATTCGATACCGTGGGCGGCAGCGAAATCAATGTAATATTTGTAGGTCTCGTTGTTGATTCCCGCACGGAAATCCACGCCATAGAGATTCCAGCCATTCCACCAGTCCCAGGCAACCTTTCCCGGACGCACCCAGCTGAAATCAGCGGACGGGTCAGCAGGAGTTCCAAGATTCCATACAAGGTCATTGACAGCCATCTCGGCATCATTGGCTGTAACCATAATTATCCTCCACGGGAAAGCCTCTTTTCCCGAGCATTCAGCGATATAGTCCTCACGCTCGACGACTTCGCCCTGAAGCATATTGTGGCCGCCCTGTTTCACGACCTTAGGATATGGGGCAAAACGGGCCGTAAGAGTAGAGCCCTCTCCCTCATTGTAAAGGTACATTCCCGGATAATGCTTCAGGTCAGACTCCATGACGAGAACTTTCACGCCATTGTCGGCAGCGACCGCAAGCGGAAGGAATGCCATACGCTTCTTGTTCCATTCTGACAAAGGCTGCACGGAATATGTATTCTCGAATGAGTTATAGAACTGGCTCTCAAGCGTTTGTGTATGCTGCTTCACATAAGGGACATAGGCATTCCAATCCTTTGCGAAAGCGAATTCAGCCTGCTCGCCTACGACATTGAAGTCACCCTTCAGCGAACTTACGAACCTGTATGCCACGCCGTCATCGAACGCACGGAACACGAGAGAGAACTCCTTGAATTCCAATGTCATCTCGTTATAATTGTCTCTCACCTCCGCTTTCTTGTAAGCCGTAGCCTGATGGATCAGGTCAATGCTGGTGCGGCGGACCTTGCGGACTTTGTCATTGAGGCCGAAGACCTCGCCGGTAGAAACTGTCATTGAAATGGAGGACGGAGCTATCAGCTGTAGTTCGTCTCTGGAAACCGTATATGATATCTTTTCTCCGACTACGACTGTCGCTTGAAGGTGTCCGTCAGGAGACTGGATCTGATACGCCCCGTCATTCGCCGATGCGAAAACAGGTATTGCCAATGCCAATGCGGCAATAAGGAAAGATTTGAGTGTCATAATTAAAAGTGTTCGTTATCAATAATCTGGAGTTATCATATTCCCAATTCCTTCTTCATGTCACGGAGAAGGTCAAAGGCTTGCATAGGAGTCATATTGTTAAGGTCCGCAGACTTCAAAGTATCTCTCAATGAGGACAATGTAGGGTCATCCAGCTGAAACAGAGAAAGCTGGATCGTTCCGTCAGTCTCCACTCTGCCCTCTTTCGTATTATAAGGCTTGGTTATCGGTTTGACCTCCGGTGCCGCCCCATTGCTTATGGAACCGGCGCCCCCGGCCTCCAAGGCAGACAGAGTCCTCTCGGCGGAAGCAAGCACTTCTTTAGGCATTCCGGCCATCCTGGCCACGTGCAGTCCGAAACTGTGGGCCGTGCCGCCTTCCTTGAGTTTCCTGAGGAAAATGACCTCTTTGCCGACTTCCTTGACCGCCACATGGAAGTTCTTCACACGGGGATAGATGCCTTCAAGGTCATTCAGTTCATGATAGTGTGTGGCGAACAAGGTCTTGGCGCCCTTTCCGTATTCATGTATGAATTCGACTATCGCCCGGGCAATGGACATTCCGTCGTAAGTGGACGTGCCTCGGCCGATTTCGTCCAGAAGCACAAGGGAACGCTCGGAAAGATTGTGCAGAATCATTGACGTTTCCAGCATTTCCACCATGAAGGTGGATTCTCCTCTGGAGATGTTGTCCGATGCGCCGACACGGGTGAAAATCTTGTCGAAATAGCCGATTTTCGCCGAATCCGCAGGCACGAACGAGCCGATCTGGGCGAGGAGCACTATCAATGCCGTCTGACGGAGCAGAGCGGATTTTCCGGACATGTTCGGACCGGTCAATATTATTATCTGCTGCTTGTCCCTGTCCAGATGGATATCGTTAGGCACATATTCCTCCCCCGGCTTCATAAGTGTCTCTATAACAGGATGTCTGCCGGCCTTGATATCCAAGGCAAGCCCGTCGCCGATTTCAGGACGGCAATATCTGTTTTCCGAGGCCAGTTCTGCAAACCCGGCCAGAATATCCAGCTTGGCAATCACCATCGAGTTCTTCTGAATGGTCCTTATAGCGGTCTGTATCTTGGCAATCAGCGAGTTATAGATAGCAGACTCGAGAGCGTAGATTTTGTCCTCGGCGGAAAGAATCTGCTCTTCATATTCCTTAAGTTCCTGAGTAATATACCTTTCTGCATTGACAAGCGTCTGTTTGCGGATCCATTCCTCCGGGACTTTGTCCTTGTGGGCGTTGCGGACCTCGATGTAATAACCGAAGACATTGTTGTAACTTATTTTCAATGAGGTTATTCCGGTCCTTTCAATCTCCCTCTGCTGCATTTTCAGGAGATAATCCTTGCCTCCGCGGGAGATTTCGCGCACTTTGTCGAGTTCCTCACTCACACCTGCGGCGATGACATCGCCCTTTCCGATGGCGGCTGCCGCGTCCTGGGTCAATGTCTCTGTTATCGCCTTGAGCAGTTCGGAGCAGTCGCCTATGGAGGCTGTCAGTTCAGCAAGCGGGGCGCAAACTCCCGATGCGGTTCCCTGCCCGGAGCATAATTTTCTGATAGGGTCGAACTGGGCCAGGCCTCGTCCCAACTGAAGGACTTCACGTGGCATGATCTTGCCCGTGGCCGCCCTGGAGATTATCCTGTCGAGGTCGCCGATATTGCTGATATGGCATTGAACCTCATTCAGAAGTTCGCCGTTGTCAGTAAAATGGCCTACGATGTCGTATCTGGCATTCAGTTCCTTCAAGTCGAGTGACGGCATCGCCAGCCAGCCGCGCAAAAGACGCGAACCCATCGGAGAGCAGCATTTGTCAATGACACTGACAAGTGACACGCCTTCCCCGCCCGCCGACGCGCTGAAGATTTCGAGGTTGCGGATGGTGAATTTGTCCATCCACACGAATTTATCTTCGTCAATGCGGGAAATCGAGCAGATGTTGGCAAGGCCGGTATGCTGGGTCTGTTCGAGATAGACGATGAGCGCGCCGGCAGAGCTCACTCCAAGCGGGTATGAATCAATGGCATAGCCTTTCAATGAATCCACGCGCAACTGACGTTTCAGTTTTTCGACAGCCGAATCATATACGAATGCCCATTCGTCAAGTGTCGATACATAGAGGGTGTCCCCATACAGTTCCTTGACACGTTTCTCATTGCCGCGCTGGACTACGATTTCTTTCGGGGCCAATGATGCTATGAGAGTTCCGATGTAGGCAGTGCTACCCTGTGCCACCTGGAATGTTCCGGTGGAGACATCGAGAAATGCGGCTCCGCATTGGTCTTTGGAGAATGTGAGTCCTGTCAGGTAGTTGTGCTCCTTCTGTTCGAGCATGTTCTCGCCGAAGGCAATTCCCGGCGTAACCATCTCCGTCACTCCCCGTTTCACCAGAGTCCTGGAGCCTACCAGTTTCGGGTCCTCCAGCTGGTCGCACACGGCCACTTTATAGCCGGCACGGATAAGACGTGTAAGATATTGTTCTATAGCATGATGCGGGAATCCGGCCATAGGCACGGCTTCTTTGTCACCATTTGAACGCTTGGTCTGCACAAGACCCAGAACTTTGCTTACGAGGACCGCGTCGTCAGAATATGTTTCATAGAAATCGCCCACTCTGTAAAGCAGAACTGCCTCGGGATGCTGGGCTTTGACCGCAAAATATTGTTTAAGTAGAGGTGTATCCTCCGCTTGTTTCTTCGCCATAATCTGTCTCCAATTACCAAAACAAACAAATTTACAGATTTTCACCCCATAATTCAATAACCTCTACCAAAAATTATAACTATCTTTACGTGACTATGAAGAAGGTGCTTATCATAACATATTACTGGCCGCCTACAGGAGGTTCCGGTGTCCAGAGATGGGTGAAGTTCAGCAAGTATCTGCCTCAGTTCGGATGGCAGCCGGTCATCTATACCCCGGAGAATCCGGAAATGACCAGCATTGACAAGACTCTCGAGGAGGATATTCCGGAGGAGGCCATTGTCGTGAAGAGGCATATCACGGAGTTTTATTCTTTCTACCGGAAACTGACCGGGAAAAAGGATGCCACGAAGCAGGAGGTCAATCCTATCAATAGTCAGAAGAAGACGTTCAAGCAGAAACTGATGCTGTTCCTGCGCGGCAATCTGTTTATTCCTGACCCGAGGGTGACATGGGTAAGGCCTTCTGTCAGGTTCCTGAAAAAGTACCTCAAGAAGAATCCTGTGGACGCGATTGTAAGTACCGGCCCTCCGCAGTCGATGCATCTCATAGCCAGGCAGCTTTCCAGGGCGACCGGCATTCCGTGGGTGGCGGATTTCCGTGACCCGTGGACCAAGATGTTCTATTTCAAGCATTTGTGTCTCTGCAAATGGGCTGAGCGGAAGCATCACCGCCTGGAGCAGCAGGTTCTGGATGATGCGACTGTCGTGGTGGCTGTGTCCCCTCTCGTCCAAGAGGAGTTCCAGGTCATGACGAATACCCCTGTCGAGCTGATTACCAATGGTTTCGACGATGATGATTTCAGCCAGGTCGTAGAGCCGGACGGTTATTTCAATGTTACCCATACCGGTCTTTTCGCTTCGGACGGAAATCCCGAAACTCTCTGGGATGTTCTTTCTGAGAAGTGCAGAACGGACAAGGAGTTCGACAAGATGCTGCATATCAGGCTAATAGGAAAGACCGACAAGGAAATCATTGACTCTATCAATGCCGCCGGTCTCGGCAGCCATGTCATCAATCTCGGTTATCAGGACCACAATGTCGCCGTGCGGGAACAGAAGAACGCATCACTTCTCATCCTTCCTCTGCGTAAAGAGCCGGAGTATCGCGCGACGCTTCCGGGAAAGCTTTTCGAGTACCTTGCTTCCATGAATCCGATTCTCGGTATCGGTCAGACTGACGGGGCAATGGCCAGGATTGTAAATCAGACGGGCGCCGGTGTAGTGTTCGGCTGGGATGACAAGGCATCGATTTCATCATATATCAGTATGTGCTGGAACAAGTTCAATGCTGCCGACGACGAGGAAGATATCGAGGTGGAGCACGCCGGAGAGGCCGAACTGGACGAGATTCTCACCGAAAATGACAAAACTGACGCCATCCGCCAGTTCTCCCGCAAAGCCCTCACAGCCCGCATGGCCAAGCTCCTCGATTCCATTACGAAGTAGGGGGAGACTGTCCGAAAAATCAAACATTCCTCAGTGAGAATCGAGAATCCGCTTTTGGCCTTGAGTCTATGCGTAACTCCGGAGACGCTACTGGATAGACACGTTTTCTCGCAGACAAAAATGTCCTTTCAGGTTATATTCACCAGGAAGGACTATTATACTAAGATTCAGGCAACTAGCCTAAACCAATTCTAAAACTCAATGCCGAACGATATCTTAGGCATTCCATAAATAGAAACTTTCGTCTCGGGCTTTGATGTCACATAAAATGGATATGACAGACCCAACAACAAGCCTTTCCCGGATTTAAGTGTCCAGCTCCAGCCCAATGCAGGTTCTATCTCGGCAGCATTGCGGAATTTACAGTCATTGTTATAATTCAGAGCATGACAAAAGCCAAGTTTCACACCTGCAGTAGGTGTGCTGCCCTTTTCCTTAATGTATGCATCGTATTCCGCAAAGACTCTCCCGAATGCAGGCACGTTATCTAATGGCAAGAAAAAAGCACCTACACCTGCTCCCAGATAATGATGACGATTGAACATATATCCGTGAGATGTCTCTATACCTTGCCATACGAAGTAGTGGTTCGTATACAAAACACTGCCCTTATACCCACGGCTTCTGAAGTCAGAATTCACCTCTTTCTGACAAGTTTCCTGAGCGGACAAACTTATCATTGACGAAAGAAGCAACGATAAAAAAACAATAATTTTTATCTTCATAATGTTTAAATAATTGGTTTGGCTCCGAATATACACTATAACGAGCTAAAAAATTTGGCAAAATGCTCGAATGGGAATAATTCATGGTCGAAGCGGAAAAATACGGCATCCATACCTCATTTCACCTGTCCAGCCACTTCCTGAATTGTGCTGCTTTCTCCTTGCTTATCATGATATCATTATCATCACATCCTTTTAATTTCACTATAAGCTTGGAATTGAAGAACAGCCTAATTTTCACGATACTTTTAATATTTGCAATATATTGCCTATTGATGCGAAAGAATTTATCAGGATCCAAATCCTGCTCCAATTCCGTCATAGTCATTGCCAATGGATATGACGTGCCATCTTCTACAAAAGCCAAAACATTGCTTTCCGTTTTGATTATATAACTGATATTATCAGCATATAGCATTATCAATTCATCACCCTTGTTGACCAAGAAACGCTCCCTATATTTATGAGTTCCATTTAATAGTCTATCCAACTGGCTACAAGATTCTTCATGCTGACCAGATGCCAACACATTCAGCCTGTCCATAGCCAAACGTAGTTCTTTGAAGTCAATGGGTTTCATCAGATAATCAATCCCATTATTTTTGATAGCCTGCATTGAATATTCATCGTATGCTGTTGTAAAGATGACAAAACTTTTGGGCATAACCATACGGAATGCTTCAAATACGTCACCATCAACAAGACGGATATCAGAGAATATCAGGTCGTAGTCATTGCTCGTAGTCAGTTCTTCGACTACCTTATTTACACTTCCCAAAGGACCATGGATTTCAACCGCGTCATCAATATCCAGAATTAGTCTCTTCAGCCGCTTCGCGCTGAAATAGTCATCTTCTATTATCAATATCTTATTCATGCCTTATATTCCTTTTAATCAATGGCAAGCGGACTTCAAATGAGTCTCTGCTGACATCGTATTCAATTCTTTTCCCGCACTCCAATTCATACCGCTTCTTTAGATTTTGCAATCCAATGCCATACGATTCAACGGTCTGGTCATTACGCGAATCCGTATAAATCCTGTTGTTTTTAATCGAAAGCATACTATTGCATCCGCTTATTTGGATATAGAGTGGCGTGTCCTCTTTTGGAATATTGTGCTTTACAGCGTTTTCTATTAGCAACTGCAGACTCAATGCAAGAATGAAATCATCGTTTTGCACTTGAATAGAATTCATTTCTAATTTGATTCTGTCGTCATATCTCAGATTAAGCAGGTCAATATACCCTTCGGTAAAAGCCATAGCCTCTTTGACTGTTATATAGTCTTGTTCAATATGCCTCAACATGTACCTGTAAACACGTGATAAACCAACCACATATTCCTCGGCCCTTCGTGGCGCTATCTCTATCATGCCAGCCAAGGAACTCAAACTATTGAAAATAAAATGAGGGTCCAATTGAAGTCTCAGATATTTCTTTTGCAAAATCATGTTCTCCCTGTTTCTCTGTATCATTATATCGGAGTAATGCAACAACAAATGGATAAGAGCTAATAGGCTAGCTATGACTCCAAACAGAAAGAATGTACCCCATACGTCATTGTTTACGAAATCAGGGCTAATAAAGCCTACCAACACATCGAAAACGCCTGCGATAAAAATGTTAATCACAACTATGACGACCATGCAACTCAGAAATCTTTTACGATCAGTTCCTGCAAAATTAAAGAAACTGTGCATGAGCAAAACATGATTAGCCGACAGACTAAGCAAAGAAAACAAGCCACAATACACTAAAGCTGCAAGAATGTAAAGATAATGACCATTCAGATATAGACTAAAGCCCTCAAAATCAGCGATTGCCCAAATAACGTCATACAGAAAGAAAAATAAAAGAGTAAAACACATCCACTCTTTCCATGATATCTTGTATTTGCCAAATCCCGTCATCATCTATTCTAAAAACAACACATTTGCACTTAACCTCTTGATTCCGAATTACAATTCCAACATTCTGTGCAAATGTCGCAATTTAATTTTAAAGTCAAAAGTTCATTCTGACTTTAACGGGCATGGCACCTGACAGAAACTTGACATGACGAAACCAATATATCATTCAGGTAGTGATTCAAAAAGGGCTTTTAAAGTCATCAGAGACACTACGATAACCTTCAGTGATACTCCAGAGACTCCAGAGTTTTCAAAATTACTATGCATAGTTCACTGTATGTTAACAATAATCTGGAGGCCAACTCGTTAAAGAGCCAGCCTCCAGATTATTTCGAAAACTATCAGATGCTAAAAAGCATAAGAAACAGTAAACTTCAACAGGTGACGACTATAGCCATAGCGGTTATACTCGGTCGGATGAGGATAATTGTGTACCTCTTCACTGAATCGGCCAGAGTCGAATGCGTATGAAAGAGAGAACGAAATGTGGCAGATATCCACGCCCACTGCCGGAGATATAAGCAAACCGAAACCATCGTCTTTCATAAAGACCACTCCGCTTCTCATTCCCACAAACGGACTGATGACATTATCCATAAAGCTATGCCTGACTTCTCCGAAAAGAGGGAACGCGAAATCATTTCCGCTCATATCTGTGAAAAATTCCAGACCGCCTCCGACATATGTTCCCTGTCCGAATGAATATCCGTGACTGGTAGATACCGTAAGAACTGCTCCCTGGGAACTGCCGCCCTTTGCGATAGATGCCGCTCCACCAAGAGAAATATTGGGTACGTAACCTTCCTTGAAATAAACATTACTCCTCCAGTTCCTGGCTGAAACGCCAAGCCCCATCAAAAGGAGCACTACTAGCAAAATGCACTTTCTCATATGTCAATGATTCGTTAAATTAGTATTATCGCGAATATACACTATAGCAAACTAAATAACTAGGCAAAATGCACGAATGGGAATAATTCATGGTCGAAGCGGAAAAAATAATAATCCAACTGATAACACTTCTCAATGCTAGCTTATGTGTCCATATCAAAGGCTGTTCGCAGCCTCTGACGCTGAGCAAAGAAAAATCAGCCGAACTCAGGGAGTGGCTAGGATAACAAGGCATCGATTTCAGCATATGTCAATATGTGCTGGAATAAGTTCAATGCTGCCGATGACGAGGAAGATATCGAGGTAGGGCACGCCGGAGAAGCCGAACTGGACGAGATTCCTATTGGAAACATCCATCAGATTCAGTTGTTTCAGGAAATCACGGCCGGAGGTGTGGCCGTGGGAGGCATGGCCGCCCATGGCCTTGTGAATGGGATGTCGGGCGCGAGCCCGACAGGGATGAGCGAAGCGAACCTCCCGCGGCCACACCTCCGCCGGACGAGCTAAACCGCTGGGAACACGTCAATCCGTAACCGCGGAGACGCTTACAAAGCAGTGCGGGACGACGCCACGCCTGCTTCCATAACATATTATCATACAGATAGTTATAAAAACACGTGTGGATTTTCGACCAAAAAAAGCCTGCAAATCCACACCGAAATATTGATTATCAATGTGTTACGAATGACCCCGTGGCACCGTCCCGCATGCGGATACACCCCCTCCTGGCGCGTCAAACTACAGGACGCGCATCAATACGCAACTCCGGAGACACTTACCGGATAGACACGTTTTCTCGCAGACAAAAATGTCCTTCCGGATTATATTCACCAAGAAGGACTATTACGCTGAGATTCATATTTTAGCATATTTGCTTTAAACGTTTTGAATCTCATTTTGAATTGTAATATTTTTTTACTTAATTGCGAGCAGCGGGGTGCGATTTCTTCTGCATACGATGCTATAAAACAGTTATGGCCATGAAAAAAAAGGTTACCTTCAACACCAAGATGTCGGCAATTGTGTTTGTCGCAGTCTTTATTCTGTCTTTCGTGCTGTTTCCCACAATGGTTGGCGCTGTCAAGGCTGTATTGACCGCCGTGCTCTGTGTGGCATTCTACGTATTTTGCTCAAATGTATTACCGATTGAAGAGGAAGTCGGTTCCGGAAAAATATTTGTAGCATTTCTTGTAACATATGTAGCCACCACGGCCATGTATATCTTGATGGATACGTCATCATTGGCAGAACTGAAAACATACATCAAGCCACTTTTTGTCTTGATACCATTGTTTGCTGCTATGTATTTGCGCAAATAAGGAATAAACCGTGCGATGAATGCCGGCTGGTAACCGCGGAGACGCTTACAAAGCAGTGCGGGACGACGCCACGCCTGTTTTCATAACATATTATCATACAGATAGTTATAAAAACACGTGTGGATTTTCGACCCAAAAAAGCCTGCAAATCCACACCGAAATCTAATAACACCTGATTATCAATGTGTTACAAATAACACCGTGGCACCGTCCCGCATGCGGACACAATCAACCCGTAACCGCGGAGACGCTTACCCGTCCCGCATGCGGATACACCTCCGCCTGGCGCGTCAAACCACTGGACGCGCATCAACCAGTAACTCCGGAAACGCTTACAAAAGCAGCGCGGGACACAATCAGCCCGCAACTCCGAAGACGCCTACAAGTACATGACCGGTAATCAGTGCTCCAGGGAGGACAGGAAAAAGAGGCGGCGCTGGAGGCGGGATATGGGATGGCAGACTATGTGCGATGAGCGCAGATCACAGACATTGAGATTATTGATCTCGGAAAGATACAGAAAATCATAACGGATTTCATTCTGCGACTGAAGCGATGTCGTAAAATCCACTATATCAGCCACTTTCTCATCAGAAATAGCATCCTTGCTGAAAATGTAGAGCCCAAGGGAATCGAACTTTCCATAAAAGCCGTTACCTGCTTTGGACACCTTATTTTCAATGATACGACGCATCGGAAGTGCAAGAGACCAATAGTCATACTCCTTGGAGCCGACATACTGGCCGCCGTCAAGACCATAGCCGTAACCTGAAGCCAGCATCTTGTCAATGTCTTCCGCATCGTCACTCACCTCCCTGACAGACCTGATGCCCGCCATCTCCTTCAGCATCGTATCCGCAGCCTCCTTGGTCTCAGGCATCGCCCTGGTAACCTCGATACCCAAAGTTTTCCCGTCAGCGGACTGCAAGTCCGGCCTGTCCATATTCAACAGGGCCGCAAAGTCCTTATCCAGCAGTTTCTCCAATGAAACTCTGGCATACCTCTCGAAGAAACACGTATCGAAACGGCTCATATTCAGGATTTTATAAGATTATTCCTGTCCTCTTTCAGATACCACATCCCTCCTGCGGAAAGAAGAATGAGGATAATCAGAAGAATAGATGACGCTCTGGAAATATCAGAACTGATGCGGTAGGAAGCCGGCTCGAAACGCATAACCATATCATGCTCACCCGCAGGAAGCACAGCACCGCGCAACGTCCAGTCCGCACGGAACAACTTCAATGAATTTCCTGAAGCTTCGCCCGCATTGTCCGCCAAGGTCAATGTCCATCCGTCCGGATAGTATATCTCACTGAATACCACGGCCCTGTCGGCAGAACTGCGATAATGGTAACGCAACTCATTAGGGGCATATGAAGTCATATAAACAGTATCACGTCCAGCATTGATCTTCGCGTCAATGCCGGCGTCCGCACTCACACAAGACTCTATCGCATCGGCCGCCCAAGCGAAATCCGGGCCGATTACAGCAGTCGTATGAAGGTCAATGTTCTTCAGCATTGATATTTCCTCATTTGCAGAAGCGGCACGCGCGGCAGAATCCACGAACCAGACATTGCCCATTGCGTAAGGATTCACGGCAGGGGCGCTGTTTCCGTCGAGAATCACGTACTTGTCATTCAGCATTGACAAGACCGGCACGCGCGGGAACGTGGCCATGAGCCCCTCAATCGTTCCGGCAGCATTGACAGCCTTGATTATGGAATTTATTTCTCCGGTCAGATGGCGCTCGATCAGGTCCTGATAGCGCTGCATCTTGACAGGGCTGTATCCGCCGATATTCTTATGCCAATAGCTCGGATGAGAATCATTGAAAACATTGACAGTCAGGTCAAGAACACGATAATCCAGACTCTTGTCCTCCAGAATCGCCTCATCCACAGGCCTTTCCGCAAACTGTCCGTTGAAATTGCGAGGGGTGATGAAATGGTCAGAATTCAGATAGCGCTTTCCGACCGCGAACATGTTCAGAAGCACCAATGCGGAGATTGCTGCGGCTGCGACATATCTCCTCTTACCTACATAGGCATCATCGCCGGGAACGTCTTTAGGCTTGCTGTACGCCCACAAAATCAGGATATAAGCAAACAGGATGAGGAAGAATGACACAAGTGCATCATTATCAAGGAGTTTCGCTCTATCCTGCTGGAGTGCAGCAACGAGGTCCGGATGCATCTGGGCGTCAGAGGCTCCAGTAAAGTCACCGGCAATGCCAGGGAAAATGTAGCAAAGTAGGCAGAAGCCGCCCGTAATTATCAATGCAATTATGCCCGGTTTTCTGAATTGCTCAGCGGTGAATCCGCCTTTCAGAATCTTGTCCAGAACCAGGAAGCCGAGCATCGGCAATGTCACCTGAAGTATTATCAATGCCATCGAGACGGTCCTGAACTTGCTGTAGAACGGCATATAATAGTACCAGAACTTCGTAAACGGCATGAAGTGGCTTCCCACGCCGAGCAATATCGCGATGAGTGTGGCGGCAACTATCCACCACTTGTCACGCCCCTTGCACATGAAGAGTCCGAGAATGAACAGGAATACTGTTATGGCTCCCATATACATAGGGCCTGCTGTGAACGGCTGAGGGCCCCAATAAAGAGGAAGATTCTTGGCAACCTCCATGATATTGGTCTGTCCGTACTGCTTCAGGAGCTTTATAGTCTCTGATTTTGAAGGATTTACGGCTCCTGATGAAGAACCGCCGTTGAAGTTCGGAATCATGAGGTTAGGCAGTTCCTGCCAGCCGTACGACCACGATGTGGCATATTCCAAGTCAAGACCCTTCGACTTTTCAGCATTGACCTGTCCCTCAGCCGCCAGTTCGGATCCTCCGCGCATTGTCTGGTGCGAGTAGCGGTACATCGGGATCAGTTTGTTGGCATTGGCACCGATTCCGACGATTCCGAGGAACAGAAGAAGGAAGGATGCAATGAAGAATTTTCCCAGTCCGCGGCGGCGCTCCTTGTCCGATACAAGCCAGATGAAAAGTCCTATGGCATAGCAGAATATGATGATTGCCAGGTAGTAGGAAATCTGGATATGGTTTGCCTTTATCTGGAAGTTCAATGCCATTCCGAAGAGTGCGGCACCGAGCACAGCCTGTGGAATCCACGCTTTCCAGCCCTTTTCTCCGGCCTTCTTGTCAATGTCAGCGTTTTCCTGCCTCCGGTATATTCCCAACGCCGACCGGTAGGTGAATATCACGGCGGCAAGCACCCACGGCAGCCACGCGATAGCCATCATCTTCGTGTTGTGGCCGACCTGGATGATCTGCATGTTGTATGAGCAGAAGGCGACAGCGACAGCTCCGCCGATTGCAAGTATCTTGTCAATGCCAAGAGACAGCATCAGGAGGAATGCCCCCAGAAGGGTGATGAAGAGATATGTAGCAGGGCGTTTGCCCACGAGGAACGCATCATAGATTTTCTGTGTCCAGTCTCCTGCCGGATTGCCGGTTATCATGGTAGTAGGCATTCCGCCGAACATGGAGTTTGTCCATGCCGTCCGGTCTTCAGGATGTGCCGAGTTCCACTCATTGGCTTCATGGGCCATGCCGACGTAACCCGATATATCGCTCTGATTAACTATCTTTCCACCAAGTACTTGCGGCACAAATCCGTATGCCAGCACCAAAAAGAACGCAACGATGCCCACATAAATCAGGGCCTTTTTCCATATTTTCTGCATCTTCGACGCTTTTTATATTTTTATGTCATTCCAAGATTACAAAGATAGTTCAATTCTGCGAATATCAGTCACTCGGGTGACCTCTGAAACTATAGTTGCGACAATGGCCACCCACCCTGTAATCCTTGTATGCTACAATGAGTTACTTTCGTGAATACACCGCGAAAGAGTATTGCAGGCCATTCTCGGGATCGACCTCTGCCGGAGTCTCGGATTCCAATGTCCATACAGCCGGGTCTATTGCCGGGAAGAATGCGTCTGCATCAGGAACGGATGTGCGGACATGGGTGATGTAGAGTTTGTCCGCCTGGGACAGCATACGCTCGTAAGTCTTGGCTCCTCCGATTATAAAGCATTGACCCTCACCATTTTGAGCATCAGCATTGACATTAACATTGACAAGAGTCTCTTCCGCGACTGCGATTGCTGCGGCAGCATCCGGGACCTGGGCAACGGCTTCCGGAGCTTCGAAGCGGCTTTTGGTGATGACGATATTCTTGCGGCCCGGCAGCGGGCGACCTATCGAAAGCCACGTTCTGTAGCCCATGATTACGGGGCAGCCCATGGTCGTGCGACGGAAATATTTCATGTCTGCGGAGATGTGCCACAGGAGTTCATTGTCTCGTCCGATGGCTCCGTTGTCGGCAACTGCCGCTATGATGTTCTTTTGCATTTTCGTACATTGTTCGGGTTATACTGCAACCGGGGCTTTGATTGCCGGCCACGGGTCATAGCCTTCCAGACTGAAATCCTCGTATTTGAAATCGAAGATGCTCTTCACTTCCGGATTCAGTTTCATTACCGGCAGAGGGCGCGGCTCCCTGGAGAGCTGAAGATCAACTTGTTCGAAGTGGTTCAGGTATATGTGGGTGTCCCCTGTCGTGTGGATGAATTCTCCCGGCTGCAGTCCGCAGACCTGCGCTATCATCATGGTCAGGAGCGCGTAGGATGCGATGTTGAACGGCACGCCGAGGAAGGTATCGGCGCTGCGCTGGTAGAGCTGGCAGGAGAGTTTGCCGTCGGCCACATAGAACTGGAAAAGGCAATGGCAGGGCGGCAGGGCCATGCTGTCCACTTCGCCCGGGTTCCACGCGGAGACTATCATTCTGCGGGAATCGGGATTGTTCTTTATCATGTCTATGACCTGTGACAGCTGGTCGATGCTTCTGCCGTCAGGGGCAGGCCAGCTTCTCCACTGATGTCCATAGACGGGTCCCAGGTCGCCGTTTTCGTCGGCCCATTCGTCCCAGATGGAGACTCCGTGGTCCTGGAGATACTTGATGTTGGTGTCACCGGCAATGAACCAGAGCAGTTCGTAGATGATTGATTTCAGGTGTACTTTCTTGGTGGTCAGAAGCGGAAAGCCTTCAGCGAGGTCGAACCTCATCTGATAACCGAATATGCTCTGCGTTCCGACACCAGTGCGGTCATGTTTTACAGCTCCGTCTTTACGGATGTGGCGGAGGAGATCAAGATATTGTTTCATTGGCCTGGGACCTATATGCAGTTGCCTCAGAATTCTTTTACAGATCTGAGGCAACTTGAGTTATCTATCTTACTGAGAATGCGAATATTATTGCCTGTTCGAACACTTCTTCCGGACGGAGTACTGTCGTCGGATATGAAGGCTCGTTAGGAGAATCCGGATAGTGCTGACATTCTATGGCAACGCCGTCATAGTCGTGGTAGATGTGACCGTCTTTTCCTTCAGGACAGCCTTCGAGCCAGTTTCCGGTATAGATCTGCACGCCAGGCTGTGTGGTGAGGACTTCGAGAACTCGTCCGCTTTCCGGTGAGTAGAGTTCTGCCGCAGACTGGATCTGTCCCGGCTCGGCTCCGTCAATGACGTAGCAGTTGTCGTATCCTTTTCCGTATTTCAATGCCGGATAGTCGGCCTTGATGTCTCTTCCGAGCGTCTTGGCATTGACAAAATCCATCGGGGTTCCTGCGACGTCTTCCGGTTCTCCGACAGGTATAAGTGTCTCATCTGTAGGGAGATATTCGGAAGCGTTCAGCTTCAGTTCGTGGTTCAGCACTGTGCCTGAGCCCTCGCCGTCTAGATTGAAATATGCGTGATTTGTCAGGTTCACGACTGTCGCCGCGTCTGTTTCAGCGGTGAAGGTCAATGCCAGTTCGTTCTCTTCTGACCACTCGTAGTGGGCCACAACCTTGAGATTGCCCGGATATCCGGCTTCCCCGTCTTCCGAGAAGTACATGAATTCCACTGCGTCGCCTTCTATCCTGCTGTCCCATACCTGATTCTGGAATCCGTCAGGGCCTCCGTGGAGGTGGTTGCAGGCGTTGTTGATAGGGAGTTCGTATTCCTTTCCGTCAAGGGTGAAGTGACCCTTGGCGATTCTGTTGGCATATCTTCCGGGGCATTTGCCGAAGCACGGGCCGTCTCCGAAGTATGATTCGGGAACAGGATATCCCAGAACGACGTCTGACATTTTTCCGTTCTTGTCAGGCACTACAATTGAAACAATTCCGGCTCCGATGCTGGACAATTTGACCGATGCGCCTGATTCATTTGTCAATGTGTAGAGGTATATTTCCCTGCCGTCGGCAGTCTTTCCCCAAAGTGTTTTTTCAATCTGCATACAATTAAGGACGTGAGATTTGCCCACGTCCTTCAAATTTATAATTATTCCCGCTTTTTAGCAAATAAACAACTCAAGTTTCACAAGCTATCAACCCAGTTGAACGCAAGCGCAAATTTGGGCAAACAATCAATTATAACTTCTGAAGATATCCTGTAAGCCAACAACGGAGAACAGGATCTGATATATATAATTTTCCTGCGCGTTTCTCCACGATTTCTTTCTCGATCAAGGATGCCCTGATTCTGGAAACATTGGATTTGCTGCCGAGGTTCCATCTCTTCAGAATACTTTCAGAAGTAAAGCCTGAATTCACGCCTGCACATATAGCTCTCAGGAAATTCAACTGATAAGATGACAAATTTTCGATTTTCGAGATATACAGAGGTTCGTTCTGAGAGACGAGATACTCCATTCCGTTCTTAATGTCAGCATCTGTGACCATGGAACCGGCATTGACCATAACATTCCATGCAAATTGCTGAACATAAGACGAATAGCATTCCACTTTCCGACATATATCTTCCGCATGTTCCTTGGAAATGATTATTCCTGCCTTATCAAACCGCGAGCATATATAGGAAATCCAGTCAGGCTCCGGAATCGTCCCAAGATATATGGTGTCTCCAAACATGTAGAAGGGCATCCTTTTGCTATGGAATATCTTTTCCATCATATGTTTCTTGCTCCCGAACAAACAGTACGATGTACGCTGCTGATGCTGCCAAATCCCACGTATCCTTTTCTGGAAAGTCAATGAATCCGCGAATTCACCTATCTGCTGAAACTCATCAATGCAAACGACGATGTGCAATCCCTTTTTCTCCGCTATCCGTTCCGGGAGATTCAGAACCTCTTCAGGATCAATGTCTTTAGGATTCACGCCTATCGATAAAGAATACTCCGATGCCAAATCGGGGCTCACCGATATGCGTGGTGCCAGTCTGCCCAAAAACTCTTTGGCATTCTCCATCAGTCTTTCCGCAGTGGATGACAATGCCTTCAAAATAGACTGTGAGTATCGGAGATAAAAGTCATGTGGACTCCGGCAATCATAAACATCCATGAAGACAATAACAGGCTCCAAACCATCCATTTCAGAAATCACTTTCTTCACTAAAGACGTTTTCCCGATTCTGCGTGGAGAAATGAGAATTGTATTTATCCCGGCCCTGAAATTCTTCTTGATTCTGGAAGTTTCTTCTACTCTATCAGTAAAATTATCCCCTGAAACTGAAGTTCCATAAACAAATGGCTTATACATAACACACTGGTTTTACGGCAAATATAAACAAATTTCCCCAAAGTTCACAAGTTTGTGGACCACAAGTTTGTGAACTTTGGGGGAAAACTATCTCTATTCTCCGTAAATCTCCCCGTAAGTCTTGTCTATCCAGGCAGTTACATCCTCGAAGGTAGCATCTTTCAGGATGACTTTCTTGTCTTTGTCGAGAATATACAGGGACGGGATGGCCCTTACGCTGTAGGTAAGGTCATTTCTGATGATATAGTTGTAGTCATATCCGCAGAGCCACTCGCGCGGATACTCTGGAACGTACTCACGCCATTTGTCTATCTGCTCGTCGATGTAGATGTTTACTATCTTCATCTTGCCGGCATTGACCATTTCCGAAACCTCCGAATTGGCTATCAGGCCCTCGGTGATTTCCTTGCAGTTCGGGCATCCCGGATTGGCAAAGAAAAGAAGGATATAGTCGGAACGGATGCCGTAGAGAGTATATTTCTTGCCATTGACATCCTCGAACCTGATGTCGGCGGCCTTCTCCCCTATCCTGTTCAGAGAACACATTGACAAATCGAACTCATATGCAGGCTTCATGTCGGGATTTGCAAAATCCGATTTCACAAGTTTCTGGAGATAAGCAAGATAGCACTCCTCGCTCCTGACAGGAGAATTGGGCTCATAGAAATATTTCTCGGCAAAACCGGTGATGGTCTCGAAGACATTGGAAGAAGTATCCTTCCTCTCACACGCCTCGGCAGCATCGAACATCTTGGAAACGGACTGTGCAATAGCATTGACATCGGCAACACTGTGCAATATTGCGGAATACTCGCCGAAGGCCTTTTCCACATCTTCCTTCAGGACTCCCGCAACATGCAGAGAATCACTGGCTCCGCTCAAGTCGGCAAGACGGTCCCAGAAATGATCAATGACATATGTAATGCGTTCCGTCGGGTCCTCGATCATTTTCGGCACGACCAGCTGAGGAAACGGCTGGCCCGCTGCCGCAGAATCAGAAACAACCTTCCTGCCGCTTTTGCCGGTACGCCCGCAGGACACCGCCAGCACCAGCATTGTCAATGCCAATATGACCTTTTTCCTATCCATTTTCAGCGATTTTAGCCTCAGAAACATTGATCATGAAGTCGCCCATCTTCTCCAGTTCGGCAACGATATCCATGTAGAACACGCCCACCTGGTAGTTGTAGTTCGGGTTCTCCTCGATGTTGATGATATGCTCCTCGCGAAGAGTATTGCGGCATTCATTGATATTATACTCGGCATCCTGAGCATTGGTGATGTCCTTCAGGCTGGTATAAGGAGCCTTGAGGTTTGCGCTCATGGCCTTGAAAGCATCATCCAGAAGGTCACACATCCTGCCGAGCCTCTTGAGCTGCTCAGCGTCGAAATCCAGACCATGCTCATTTCTGCGGGACAGGATACGTCCTACTGCGTCGCCGGAATCACCAAGGCTCTCCAACTCGCCGATAATCTTGTACATACCCTTGATTCTACCTGCAGAAGTGCCTGAAATATCGCCCTTGGACACCTCGTTCAGGTAGTCCGCGATTTCATACTCGATTCTGTCAGTGATACCCTCGTACTTGATGAGTTTCTCTCTGAGTTCATTGAACTTGGCGGTATCCTTCTCGACGATAGCCTGTCTCATGTAGCCGAAATCATTGTAGCAAATCTCTGCGAAATGCACGATTTCCTGCTCAGCCTCATCCAAAGAAAGCTCGGCTGTGGAAAGAGGACCGCCTTGAATATATTTGAGACGGAAGACCTCCTTCTCCTTAGGCGCAGGAATAATCCAGGAGACAATCTTCTCTATCTGAGGGATAAACCATATGAGAATGAGGGTATTGGTAACATTGAACAGCGTATGCATCGTGGTAACGCTGTACAACAGTGAAATCTTGATGGTATCAGAGTTCGAGGTGTCCGTAAGGTCGGTAGTGATCGGATCCGGCAGACCTGTAGAGGAAATGATGAATCCGATGAATTTCAGGAACAGCGGGAATATGGACAGCACCCACAATACACCGAAGACATTGAAAACGGTATGTGCCATGGCAGCTCGCTTGGCCGTAGTGTTTCCCACTGAAGCGGCAATATTGGCAGCAATTGTAGTTCCGATGTTCTCTCCAAGAATCATCGCGGCGGCAAGTTTGAAAGGAATCACGCCGGTCGTGATGAGGAGCATGATAATCGCCATAGTAGCGGCCGAAGACTGGAAGCATACCGTCATCACGGTTCCAATCAAGAGGAAAATCAGGACAGAAACGTTGACCGGACCGCAATGGAGGTTTGTCAATGCCTGAAGACCGGTAAGATCGAGGTTGTCCAGAAGAATTCCGGAAGTCTCCTTGAGTTTAGCAAATCCTACGAAGAACAATGCGAATCCGATGATGATCTCACCCAAATCATGGATTTTCTTGTTCTTCTTGTTCAGCATCATCAGGAAACCGAGGGCGATGAGCGGGAACGAAATCGTAGATATGTCATAAGAAAATCCGAAAATCGCCATAATCCATGAGGTGACCGTGGTACCGATATTTGCACCCATAATCACGCCTATGGCCTGCGCCAATGTCAATAGACCTGCATTGACAAAACTTACGACCATGATGGTCGTGGCGGTGGATGATTGGATGGCTGCGGTCACTCCGACTCCGGTGACAAGGCGCTTGAACGCGCTGGATGTCATGGATGCGAGGAAGGATCTCAGTCCGTCTCCAGCGACTTTCTGGAGTCCGACGCTAAGTAAGCTGAGTCCGAAAAGAAATAATGTAACTGCCCCTATGAGGGTCACGAATTGGAACATCATCTGCATATATAGTGCGGCATAGAATTAAATTATGCGCAAAATTATAAAAAATAGTTAGATTTGCCTTTGCAAACACAGGGTTAATTTTCAGTATTACTGAAGATTCCGCCAAAGAACGCCTACAGAATGACGCCTGACATGAAAATATCCTCCATCACCAGAATAATATCAGTTGCCTTTTGCTGCATTTTCTTCGCAGTCCAGCCTACACATGCGCAGTTCTACACGAACGGAGATGACCCCGGAAAGACAAGATGGTCGAGGATGGACTCCCCTCACTACAGGATAATCTACCCGTCAGGCCTGGACTCCCTCGCAAGAGTGTATGGTCATGAACTTGAGCGGTTCCGCATGGCAGAAAGCATCAGCAGCGGACTCGTCCCGGGAGAGGGATACAGAAAACTCACTCCTGTCATTCTTCACGCATTTAACGGAATATCAAACGGTTCCATCACCTGGGCCCCAAAAAGGGCCGACCTCTATACCCTTCAGGACGCATATGACCCGGAACCGATGCCCTGGGTAAAGTCACTTGCCGTCCATGAGAGCCGGCACATGGCCCAGATGCAATTCGGATACAAGGGATGGCTGAAGCCACTGACCTACATCATCGGAGACATGGCCGTAGGCGCCTATTCTGCAATCTGGCCAAGCACATGGTTTCTGGAAGGCGATGCGGTAGTAGCCGAAACGGCATTGACAAACTACGGCAGGGGCCGCAGCGCGGATTTCCTCTCCTACTACATGATGGCGTTCGACAATGCCGACTGGAGGAACTGGTACAGATGGAGATACGGCTCATACAGGCATTATTCCCCGAACCATTACGCTCTCGGATACATGACCATAGCCGGTACAAGATATTGCTTCGATGACCCGCTTTTCACGGAACGATATTTCGCCCGGACGGCCTCCAATCCGTTCAGATTCTTCAATACCCAGAAGACTGTCAAGCAGTCCTCTGGAAAGCGGTTCAAGGAGTCGTTCAGCGAAATCATGACAGGTTTCCACGAGATATGGAAGGAGGAAGCCGCATTGCGGGAACCTTTCACGGAAGCGTCACAATTACAGGAAAGCGGCAAATGGTATAGGGAGATTTCCGGAACGACCATATCTGACGGCAGAGTCTTCTGCATCGTAAACGGCATGGACAAGACATCATATCTTGCTGAATATGATAAAGTTATAGGTGGATTCAGAAGATTGTCAGGCTTCGCTTCCTATTCGAGCAGAATCAAGGCCCATGACGGAAAAATATGGTGGAGCGAGTCAATACCGGACAGCCGTTGGTCACTCGAAATGACCTCAAGGATAAGATATTACGACTTGTCGTCAGGAAAAACCGGAAACCTGACACGCAAGGGACGCCTGTTCAATCCTTCCATTTCAGAAGACGGGTCAATGATAGCCTGTACGGAATATCCGATCGCCGGCGGATCCGCCGTCGTAATGCTGTCAGCCGCCGAAGGAAAAGAGATTTCACGCCTGCAGATGCCGGATTCACTTCAGGCCGTAGAGGCCTGCTTCGCGGGAAAACACATCGCAGTCAGCACAATATCCGAGAAAGGCTCCGGAATTTTCATTGTCAATGCCGGCAAGTCTCTTTCCTGCATACTGGAACCCGAGCCGGTAAGCATACACAACCTCACATCCGACGACGGAAAACTCTTCTTCTCCTCTGACAGGGACGGAACTATGGAACTGTATAGCATTGACCTGCAGACATTTTCTGTGCGACAGCACTCATCACTCCCCTACGGCGGAGACGAATTCTGCATCGACGGAAACGAAATATACTTCTCGGCATTGACACCGTCTGGAAAGGTTCTGCACAAATCGGCACTCGGCGAGGGCAGCTGCATTGACTTTTCCGACATTCACCGGTATCGGGTGGCGGACAAACTTTCGGCGCAGGAGCGCGAGATGGCGTCTCGGAAAGGAATTCAGTGGGCGGATTCATCTCACTCCAAGACTACTTTCACCGCGCCTGTCAGATATCGTAAAGCTCTGAATATCTTGAGATTCCACTCGTGGGCCCCGGTGTATTTCAGTTACGACAAGATTCAGAATCTGAGCGGGGACTTCGATTTCCAGAAGGCATCAGTAGGAGCAACTGCCCTGTTCCAGAATTCTCTGGGTACGGCTTCCGGATTCATCGGCTATTCCTTCCATAAGGATCCGTATTCATATCTCTATACGGACGGGAGCCACAAGTATCGTCATTCCGGCCATGTAATGTTCACTTATTCAGGTCTTTATCCTATTTTCGAAGTGTCTGCTGATTTCAATGACATGGCGGCCGTAAGGTATTACAGAAGGACTTATGTGACTGGCGGAAATGTAAAAGAAAGTGTCATGGGGGTGCTGCTGGACAGGCCTTCCGTTTCCGGCAATGTCAAGGTCTATATCCCGTTCAATTTCTCTTCAGGCGGTGTAAGGAGAGGTCTGATTCCTCAGATTCGATATTCATTCAGCAATGACCTTTTCGACAGGTCTCGGGTCACTGTCACTTATGACGGCAATTTCCTGGGACGCAAGGGACCGGAGCATCTGATTGGTTATGAGAAGGATAAGACAGTATTCATGCAGACTGTCAATGCTTCTTTGAGAGGCTATATCATGAGGCCTGTGGCGACATCAGGTGTCTATCCGAGACTGGGTATAGGCTTCGACGCGGGGTATTCCTCCAGGATAGCATTGACAAAACTTTACAGTTCTTCAGCGTATATTTATGGTTACGGCTATCTTCCGGGAATCACTTCCACTCAGGGACTTAAGCTTTCTGCCAGATATCAGCACCAGTTCGAGGCCACGGTAAAGCGCGAGAATGCCATCTCGGTGGCTCCGAGGGGTTTCAATGACTCCGGAGCAGAGTATTTTATCAGGAACCGGTCTGCCAACCATCTGAATATCACTGCAGATTACGCGATTCCTGTCTGGGTCGGAGACATCTCCTGCTTCTCCCCTCTTTTCTACATAAAGAACTTCGAGCTGACGCCGCATTTCGATTACACGATGTTTTCATTGGGAAGGTCAATGACAGACGGAGGTCTTTTCAGTGCCGGAGCAACATTGACGGCCAAACTTGCCAATTTCCTGTGGATTCCTTTCGACACTACTGTCGGAGTAACGTTCTCCTATAACGGCGGGCCTTCTTTCAATGCCATAAAAAATAGTGGCTATCTTATGGATAACCACTATATAGGATTTGTTTTCAATGTCGCTATGTAGCATTGACAATGCTTATGCCAATGCAGGTTTGATGACTCCGAAGATGAGATAAGCGATTACCAATGTCACGAAGATATTGAAGGTCTGGGCCGTGAGGAACACCTTGAGCGGAACTCTGTTTTCCTTGCCGAAGATATCCTTTATTCTGGTTTCGAGACCGATACATACGAATGCCACGCTGAACAATGTGTTCTGGAATCCTTTGGTGACCTTGCCTACGGTCTTTGCCATATCAGGTGAAAGGAGGAAGCTGAATACAAGGGATGCGATGATCATTCCGACGACGAACTTAGGGAATCTTTCCCAGATAAGTCCTGCAGAAGGTCTTACGTCCTTGTTAGTTCCACGGTATGCCCACATCATTGAAATGAAGAATGCTGCGAGTCCGAGAAGCACGTTCTGCGAAGATTTCACGATAATCGCGGTCTGCTCGGCAGTCGGGTCCTCGATAAGGGTGCCTGCGGCAGCGACAGCTCCGGTGGTGTCAATGGTACCACCAATCCATGCTCCGGCAACTTCCGGTGACAGGTTCATGAGGCCCGCAAGCCAAGGGAGAAGGTACATCATAGGAATGGCGATGATGAGCACGAGGGAGACAACGTAAGACAATTTCTTGTTGTCACCATTTATTACTCCGCAAGTCGCGATGGCGGCAGATACACCGCAGATAGAAACTGCACTTGAAAGCATTGTACCCATCTCAGGGTCCACATTCATCTTCTTGCCTACCCAGAAGCAGAAGTACCATACGGTGAATACAACGATGAAAGACTGGGCAAGTCCGAATGCGCCTGATTTCATCATTTCGCCGAACAGAATGGTGGAACCGAGGCAGATGATACCTACCTTGATATAGAACTCGCTGTTTACGGCTCTTTTCAGCCAGTCAGGAAGCTTGAAACAGTTGTTCAGTACCAATCCGTAGATGACAGCGAAGAATACTGATTCGAAGCCCCATTCTTTGATTATAGGGATGTTTGCCGTAAGCTGGGCAAGCAGGGTTATGCCGAAGATGAAAAGCAACGAAACGAAGGTTCCTTTAATCGGGCGTCTGAGAGCCGCAAGGGTAACATAGGTAAGGATAAGTACGAATCCGAACATGTAAACAGCATTGATCAAATCCGCTGATGTCGTCAGTGTCTTGGGAAGAGACGGCATGGCTCCGGGGAAAATGCACGCCAGAGCGAGCACTGCCGCACCAACAAAGACTATTATCCAGTCTTCTGATGCGAATTGTTTAATCCACGATTTCATTGAATAAGATTTAGTTTTTAGTTGAGTCCTTATGAAACTGAATGTCTCTCGCCTTCGAGATTAACCAACATTATTTCATAAAATTTCCGGGCGGTCATCCCAAAAATCGTCCAAAGATAGTAATTATTATTATTTTTGCATTGATTTTATCCCTAGTAATTATGCCAGAAGCACTTTCAATAACAGCAAAATGCGCGAAATGCGGCGCTGAAACAGATATGAATACCTATCCTGACATCAATGTCAGCAAGTCACCTGAACTGAAGGAAAAAGTCAAGAACGGCTCTATTTTCCTCTGGTCCTGCGAGCATTGCGGACAGGTAAATCTTACTCCGTTCCAGACATTGTATCATGACCCGGAAGAGAAACTGATGATCTGGCTGACGCCTTCCAACATGTCGTTTTCGGAAAGGGCTCTCGTTGAAAGTCACATCAAAGCCATTTCCGCTCAGATCGAAGCGGACAAGAGCGGAGAACTGCTTCGCGGATATACTCTAAGACGGGTCAATGAAGCCGGAGATCTTATAGAAAAGGTCAATGTCCATGATGCCGGACTGGATGATGTCGCAATAGAACTTTGCAAGTATGTCACCAAGATGGAAATAGCTGAAAAAGAGACAGATAAGGAGAAGGCCAAGCAGATTATGGACGCCAGATTCAAGTTCTACAAGATGGAAGGAGCCGACAATGACATTACTCTGACTTATCCTCTGGACGGACAGATTCAGGGTATCAACATAGGTTTCAATGTCTATGAAGACTGTCGCGGCATAATAAAAAGAAACCCCGATGTCGTACCGGCACCGGGATTCGCTATTGTCGATCAGGAATGGCTGGCTACAAAAATCCGCTAGCCTTTCCGGGATTATCTAGTCTTCGAGTTTTCTTGCTCCGTCGCTTATGATGACATCATAAATCTTAGGGGCGTGACCGAATTTCTCTGTAAACTGCTCGATGGCAGAGTTGATGAAATTGTCATAGAGTTCTTCTTTGACGAGGTTGATGGTACAGCCTCCGAAACCGCCGCCCATTACACGTGAACCGGTAACGTCACATTTGCGTGCAAGTTTGTTCAAGAAATCAAGTTCCTCGCAGCTAACCTCATAAAGATGGCTGAGACCGAAGTGTGTCTGATACATCATCTCTCCGACTGTCTCATAGTCACCTCTTTCGAGCGCATCGCACACATCGAGGACTCTCTGTACCTCGCCGATTACGTACTCAGCTCTGAGGAAATCCTCCTCCGGAACCAGGTCGCGTACTTCTTCAAGCCAAACTCTCTTGGCGTCGCTGAGGAACTCCACGTCACTGTGGTTCTTTCTGATGGCAGCGCAGACATTCTCGCATGACTGGCGTCTCTTGTTGTATGCTGAAGATGCAAGCTCATGTTTTACGCATGAATCCACGAGAACGAGTCTATAACCTGCCTGAGTAGGATCGAATGGGAAATACTTGTATTCCAATGTCTTGCAGTTCAGTCGGATAAGGCGGCCCTTCTTTCCGAATACGGATGCGAACTGGTCCATGATTCCGCAGTTCACACCGCAGTAGTTATGCTCTGTGGCCTGTCCGATCTTTGCAAGTTCGAATTTGTCTATCTTGTTGTTGAACAAATAGTTCAAAGCATATGCAAATGTACTCTCAAGTGCAGCTGATGAGGAAAGGCCGGCTCCGAGAGGAACGTCTCCTGCGAATACGGTATCGAATCCTTCTACTTTTCCGCCCCTCTTCATTGTCTCGCGGCATACTCCGAAAATATAGCATGCCCAGCTCTGCTGAGGTTTGTCTTCTTCGTTAAGTCCGAATTCTACATATTCATCATAATCGAGAGAATACGCATGAACTTTGTCAGTTCCGTTAACTTTGATTTCGGCAACAATGCCTTTGTTGATAGCTCCCGGGAATACATATCCGCCGTTGTAGTCCGTGTGTTCTCCGATAAGATTGATACGGCCCGCAGATGCGAACATTTCACCATCTGAACCATACAGGACTTTGAATTTTTCCTGAATTTTGGATTTCATCTCCATATTTTATGTGTATTAATTATTTTTCCTGTTTACAACCAGCATCTGCAATGAACAAAAACCAGTCCATTAGATTCTGGAAATTACCGACTTATTCAGCAAATTTAATGAAAAAATATCGTTATTTCTATTAAAAAACGGACTAGTTGTCATTTGGCAGTTTTTTAACTTCCAGAAGCACCGGACAATGGTCGCTCACTCCTCCCGTATAGTTCGGCCCCACATACGTTCTGAGAGGCTTTTCTCCGGACATGGTATTGTCTCTTACGGTCAGAAAGGGTATTCTGACGATATGCATTGATGAAGAATCTGACATTGGCCCGGTTGTCCAGAACATGTCTATCAAGTCCCATTTTCCGTTGAATCTTATGGTTCCTTCGCCTTTTGAGGCCAGAGACTCGGACTTGTTCTCAAGCAACGGTTTCAGGACATCAAACTCTCCGGCTCGCGGTGTATCATTGAAATCACCCATTACGACAATGTTCCCGAAACCGGCATTATAGACGGAATCTGCCACTTCACAGAGGCGTAATGCCGCTTTTTTACGTTTCCAGGCTGTCTTTCCGCCTCCGAATTTGGATGGAAGATGCACCACGATGAAGGCCATCCTGGCATTGTCATTCTTCCTTATGAACTGAACAAGCAGGATATCCCTTGTCTGCAATCCGTCCACATGGCAGGGGTGTGCGGACACATATTCCAGGTTTTCCCGCCGCCAGAGCAGCGCGACATCTATCCCGCGCCTGTCGGGGGAATCAAAGTGAACTATGGAATATCCCGCCTTGTTCAGTGACGTCGAATGAAGAAGCCGCATGAGAACATCTCTGTTTTCCACTTCAGCCACTCCCACAACATCCGGAAGTTTTCCGTAATTGTCTGATATCCACCAAACTGACTTGGCTATGGCATTGCTTTTGGCATAGAACCTGGAAGGTGTCCAATGCCTGCTTCCAGACGGACTGAAGTCGCTGTCCGACTCATTTGCGCCATCATCTCTCCAGTCAAAGTAATTCTCCAGATTCCAGAACATTACAAGCATTCCGGAAGAGTCTGCAGGGCAGCATTGAACTGTCTCATTTTCAGTACGGCATAGGCCGTTTGCAATAGGGGAGAGCAATGTACAAAACAGCACAACAATTTCCGCAACAATCTTTTTCATTCTCCGTTCCATAATATCCGTTTTGGTCGCCGCTAATATGAACAGTATCCCGGAAAACTTGTTTAAAAATCATAAAAAAGTAGTTTAAAAATCATAAAAACTTTTTTATTACTACCTTTGTGGTTTGATTTGACGAAAAAATTTAATCATATATGTCACTTAAATGCGGAATTGTAGGACTTCCTAATGTCGGGAAATCCACACTTTTCAACTGTATCAGTTCAGGAAAGGCCCAGAGCGCAAACTTTCCGTTCTGCACAATAGAGCCAAATCTCGGTTCGACTAACGTTCCTGACAAGAGGCTTGAAGCACTTGCAGACCTTTGCAACCCGAAGAGGGTAGTGCCTGCCACTGTAGATATCGTGGATATCGCAGGCCTCGTAAAGGGTGCCAGCAAGGGAGAAGGACTGGGAAATCAGTTCCTGGCGAATATTCGTGAAACTGATGCTATTCTTCACGTGCTGAGATGTTTCGACAATGACAATATTGTCCACGTGGATGGTTCTGTGGATCCGGTAAGGGATAAGGAGGTTGTAGATACAGAGTTACAGATCAAGGACCTCGAAACTGTGGAAAGCAGGCTTGCAAAGGTCCAGAAACAGGCCAATACAGGTGGAGACAAGGATGCCAAGAAGCTCATGGAACTGCTTCTCAGATACAAGAAGGCACTCGAATCCGGCAAGTCTTGCCGTACTGTAGAGCTTACATCTGATGAAGAGGCTATGGCACATGACCTTTTCCTTCTTACAAACAAGCCTGTAATGTACGTCTGCAATGTGGATGACAAGTCTGCAGTAAACGGAAATGCTTATGTGGATGCCGTAAGGGAGGCAACAAAGGATGAGCATGCCGAGATTCTTATCATTTCAGCAAGAACCGAATCCGACATCGCAGAGATGGAGAGTTATGAGGACAGACAGATGTTCCTGGATGAGATGGGATTGACCGAATCAGGTTCAGCAAGACTCATTCAGGGTGCCTACAAACTGCTAGGTCTCCAGACTTTCTTCACTGCAGGAGCTGACGAGTGCCGCGCCTGGACTATAAATAAGGGAGACAAGGCACCTAAGGCTGCCGGCGTAATCCACTCCGACTTCGAAAAAGGCTTTATACGCGCAGAAGTCATCAAGTATGAAGACTTTATCCAATACAAGTCAGAAGCTGCCGTAAGAGCCGCAGGAAAGCTTGCTACGGAGGGTAAGGAGTACACTGTCCAGGATGGTGACATCATGCACTTCCTTTTCAATGTCTAAGAAACTCTTAAGTTCCGCACTTGCGGAACTTTTATAATGATACAAAAAAAAGACCGGCCTTGACGACCGGTCTTTTTTGACTATTGTCTATCTATTAATAGAATCTTGCTCTGTTGTCCTTCACGTCAGCATCCTGCATCATGACAGGGATAATCATCTGTGAAGCGTACATAGCCATCTGGCTCTGACGTGCCTTAGCATCATCCTCAGTGTAGAATGATCCGGTGTCACGACCTGTAACCTTGAATACATATACACCGATGGAACCTGCGATAGGAGCACTTACCTTGCCTACCTCAGCTACAGATACAGCACCGATGAACTTAGGATCAAGACCCTGGGCGCTCATTGATGAGAATGCAATACCTGACTGTGAACTTATGGTTGTTCCAAGTTTCTCTGCGATAGCCTGGAGGTCATCCATTCCCTTGATCTTCTCAGCAACTTCAGCTGACTTCTTCGCAGCGAGTTTCTCGTAGTAAAGCTGCTGCTTGATAGAAGAAGCAACTTCATTGACCTTAGCATATCCTTCTTTGTGGATTCCGCGGACGGTAGCGATGATGAAGTAGTTATTGTCGACGGTGATGATGTTGGAAACCTTGCCGACCTTGTTCTCGAATGCCCAACGTGAAACTTCCTTGGCGTTATCGATAGAACCAAGTCTGTCAGTTCCTTCGAGCATGTTGTTTACAGGGTGAGAATAAACCCCGAGTGTATCGACTGCCTTCTTGTAGTTGTCGTAGCTTCCAGCTGCTGTGACAGCGAACTTGTTGGCCTTTGCATAAGCTGTCTGGAATGTTTCCTTGCTTGCAAGGGTCTCCTTATAGAGCACTGCAACTTTCTTCTTGAGGACAGGAGCAGTAGTCTTGGAAACTTCCACTACGTGATAGCCATAGTTTGTCTTGAGAACGAAAGGAACGTTCTTGGCAGCTGTAAGAACTGACTCGAAACCAGGAATCATATAGTTCTGGGTCATCCAGCCGATGTTTCCTTTTTCGCCGTCTGCTGCAGAGTTCTTGTCGAGAGAATAGAGAGCGGCAAGGCTTGAGAAGTTACCGCCATTGGCGATGACATTCTTCAAACTGTCAGCCTCTTTCTCGGCATTGTCACCCTGGAGAAGGATGTGCTTTACATATACTGAGTCAGGAATCATTCTGGTATCCATAACTCTTGCTACACAGAAGTCATTACCCTTTGCAATCACGCCTGAAACATTCTCATTGCTGTTCCATACGAACTCTTCAATTTCAGGAGAAACCGTATTGAGGTCACCTTTCTTGTAGTAGATATCCTCATATGGCTTGTCAGAGTTCTTCATAAGGAAGGACTTCATATTGGCTGCAGTAGCGAATTCCTCATGAAGTTCTGCTACTTTCTTGCCCTCTTCAGCAACGTCCTTTGCAGAAGGCTTAACTTCGAATACTACATATTCGATATCGCGGCTTGCAGACTGCTTGTAGAACTTCTTGTGGGAATTGTAGAAGTTCTTAATCTCGCTGTCAGAAACAACGATGGAAGAGTCCTGCTGATATCCGAAAGGAACCATTACGAAATCAACGTCTGAAGTGTTGTTGTTCTCAGCGATGGTTCTCTTGAGCATCATAGGTGACATTACGTTGCTCTGAGTAAACAATGAGTTGTACTTCGCGAACAGCTGCTGGTTGTAAATAGAGCTCTGGAGATAGTTCCAGTAGAGTCTGAGATTTCCTGACTGATCCTGATCGAGATTGTTTACAAGCTGTACAAGGTTAGATTTTGAGAAATTTCCGTTCTCATCCATGAATGCAGGATTCTGTGCGATAAGAGGAGAAATGGCATTACCTGTGGTAAGGTCAAGCATTTCTGCATCACCTACCTTAAGACCAGCCTCCACAGCCTTCTCATCGAAAAGGTATCTGTAGATAAGGTCCTGCCATGCTGCATTTCTGATCTGTGCCTGCTGCTCAGCGCCCTGGGCAGACGATCCTGTCATGAATTCATTGATAGTGGTGAATTTCTGGATATCCTCCTGGAAATTGTTGTAAGATACCGACTTGCCGTTAATTTCGCCAACGTCAAATTTAGATGACATTCCGTTGAAAGCTGAAATTACTTCATTCGGATCTATAATGAAGGATAACAGGCCTATGGCGATGATAATGGATACCGCCATGCCGAATTTTACGCGTAACTTTTCAAGAACCGCCATTGTTATAGTTTATTTAATTAATTACAATTTGTTAAGGGGTACGAAGATAGCAATTTTCCACGAAACCAGCATTATTTTTTTAGCAATGGACCTATAAAATTAACTGAATCAATGATTACATCGGTAGAATCCTTCACTATCACCGCAAAATTATTGAAAGGCTTAAGAATTATAGAGTTCCGCGCCCTTTCATCGGAACGCATTCCATACCCCTGCATAAAGCCGTCAGGGGAATACATTCTCACGTAACAGTCCGTATAAATCTCTTTGTTAGTCCTGTCCCAATAGATAGTGTCAGTTTCCATTGTCTGCTGCCTGACGATATTCTTCACGACCACATTCCCGAAAGCCTTCCATATTTCCTTGTCGGTTTTCTTGTTCCTCTCATGGCTGGCCTCGTCAGAAACAATGGTCGATTCGAGAACTTCGTCATCCGTATACGCATAAACCCAAAGACCGTCAGGGAAGTACTCATACGACACCGAATCATTGTCAAATCTCTGGAGTTTACCGGTAACGACGCGCATCTGAATCTTGCCATTGTCTGTCTGAAGCATATACATGCTGTCCACGGTCTGAAGAGGAGTTTTGGACAAATCCAGACGCTCGGCGACAGACAATTTCGATTTGCATGAATAAACGACGAAAGCAACCGCTGATGCGGTTGCTATCATCTTTATGATATTTCCGTACCTTTTCAAAGGATACAAATGTTTAATTGGAAACTGCCAGATGATTATTTCTGGGTCCTTACTCTGGTCGTAGCCTTCATTCCACCGCAAGATACAGTGTAAGACTGGCCGTCTGTAAGGTTATACATGAATGCCTCTGCTGTCTGAGGATAGTAAACTCTGTACTGGGAGATCATTCTGTTGCAATCGTCAGCAAGTGAAGCATCCGCTGCCTTTGCCTTCTCCATGTAGTCAACAGCAACCCAGTAAGGAGCCCTGCGTGAAATCTCATCACCGGAGCAAGTGGTTGCACCCCAGATAGTTCCGATAAGGAAGTAAGCCTTTCCTGTATAGTTTGAAGAAAGTTCCTTAGCTTTCTCTGCAAACTCGATAGCCTTGGCATTGTGTCCGTTCTTCAGGCAGAATGTAGCAGCCTCGTAGTTATAGTCCGCAGCTGTCTCGACATTGATGTCAGGATAGGTGAGAGCCTCGGTGAGAGCACTGATTGCCTCATCATAGTTTCCTCTGGCAGCATTGAGTCTGTAAAGGAAGTATGCTGACTGGCATGTAGGCTGGAGTTTGTGGAGTGATGTTGCAGCTCTGAGATAGAGGTCATTGTCTGTACAGTCGTCAGCTGCGCTCATCATCTTCACGATATTGGAAACGAGTGCAAGATCCTCAGGTGCAGCCTCATATCTAGGAGTGTAAACCTCGAGAATCTTCTCACAGCTTGCAACCTTACTGCTGATGAAGAGGCTTTCCATATCGTCTTTTACCTTCTCAAGTTCCTCTTTGGCATTGGCATCAGCAGGAACTGCCTGCTCGAGATATGCCATGTTGTTCTGGTAAACATTGATAAGAGCGTCAGCATCGAGCTGGTTGTCCTGATACAACTGGATTGCGGCATTGAGGTCGATGAGGAGGACTGAAGCCTTTGTCTGCTCCTTGTTCTCGGCGATAACCTCATTCAATCCGTTGAAAAGTTTCTCCGCATCATTCTTATAGAAGTTGGCCATGTCAAGTCCAAGGTTGTTCAAGGCAACTACTTTGTATTTAGGATAATACTGTGCACGTGTTCTGTGAATTGTGAGCAGAGTATCCACCAAAGCGGCTCTGTACTGGGCATTTGCAGCATTTTTTGCGATAACCTTTCTCATGAGAGAGGTACCGTCGATAAGCATGGTCTGGTTTGCAGTAGGAGGGCAGAGTGAGTATGCCTTTCTCCAGTTAGGGAGGGCAGCATCAAAGTTCTTGCTCTTGTAGTACTCTTTGTAATAAGACAAGTATTTGATACACTCAGCACTGTCAGCGCCATACTTGCCCTGGGCGGACATAACGTTTCCGCCGAAAATCATCAAGACCGTTGAAGCAACGATAAATCCAATTTTTTTCATATCAGTAAATGTTTTTTAATTATCTAGTCGTACTTAGGTTTCTGGAACCAGATGTCATGGATATTGAATCCTACAACAAACATCGCATAGCGTTCACGAATCATGTTTCCAGTGTTGGTTCCGCGTTGTCCGAGATCCACTCCAATAGATATACCATTATACCATCTGAATACCGGCAATGTTATACCGAGCGTAACGCCATATGAATTCACTGTATTGCCGTCCAATTTGTAATAATCTCTGTCATAATACATTCCGGCCCTATAGGAACATCTTCTCATGTAGTATCTGATATCATTCCTGTTAGGGACTATTTCAAATCCGGCCTTGAATGACTGTGAGTAAGTCGTGGAGAAGGTGGAAGCTCCTACATTGGCAAAACCTGTAGTCTTGTCGAAATTTGAATTTCTCCAGTCGGAACGGGTGTAGTCGAATTCGATTCTCCATTTGTCGCCTTTCCTCAATGCTATTCCGACGCCGTATTCGCTGGCAAGTTTCACATTACTGCCGTGTGAAAGGGTATCCACATTGTAGTGAAGAGTATCGCTCTGGCTGGAAATCGTGGCATATTTATAATCAGAAACACGACCTTTCAGACGTGAAGAAGTCTTATATGTCGCACCCACTGTCATATAAAGTCCCGGTGCCAATGCCTGATCATACTGGACACCGAATTTTCCGCCCACGGCGTGGAGATTCAGGTTATATCCGCTGTAGATGTCACGATATGATGCAGAAGTGAAATCCATCGATGTGGATTTGTCCATATTTCCGAAATAATACAGGAACTGGGCACCTACTGACAACTTGTTCCAGAAAGTGGCTCCACCGCCGAGAAACAGCTGATAGAGGCTTCCCTCTCCATTGGAGCGGTAGTTTATATTACCGGCAGATGCCACAAGAGCAGGATCCGTAATGTCATGGGAAAAGTCATATCCCAAAGAACTGTAGGGAGTTATACCTGCAATGAAAGCTGATTTCTTATAAATCGGCACGGTGAATACGAAATCGTAAATATTGAAAATATTGCTTGCGGACTTCACATCACCCTGCTTGTAAATCTTGCCCTCTCCAGAAACGCCGAAATCGAGCATGAATGAAAGCGTATCCCTTGCGGCAACAGCGGCAGGATTCAGGTAATTGATGAATCTGTTGTTGCGGGAAGCGATACCTACACCGCCCATGCTCTTGTTATAAGCTGTTCCCTGACGGGCAATATCTCCGACACCGAAAACTGAATATGGAGAATAGGAACTGTATGCCCCGTCCTGAGCACCCACAACGTTACAACTCAAGACCAGCGCAGCACCAAAAATAATTTTTCTAAATAACTTAATCGACATACCCGTCAGCAATTAATGCTAAACCTGTTAGCACAAGATTACAAATTACAAATATCGAGTTTTTCATCCTTTTTGCAAAATAAATCGCATCACCTCCGGTGAAAACGACAATATTTTCAGGATAACCCGAAACGTACCCCTCTATTTCAAACATTATGCCCTTAATGATTCCTGATGCTATAGATTCGTTGACGGAAAGTCCGAGTTCGCATATTTTTTCAGGCAAGTCAATGAGCGGAAGTGCTCTGGAGTAGCGGTTTACAGCCTTGAACCTGGTGCGGCAGCCAAGTGAAATATTACCTCCCAAATACCGTCCTTCAGCATTGACAATATCGATGGTGAGGGTCGTTCCGAAGTCAATGACAGTGACTCCTTTTCCGGCAAATTCATGCCTCACAGCGATAATCGATGCTGCTCTGTCGAACGTCATTTCCTCCGGGAGAGAATAACGTGAAAGCACCTCGGAATGAGCCTTGTCCAGGATGAGAAGTCTGGTACATCTTTCCCTGTAGACTGCCTCATCCGCACTGCTTATCTCGTACACCGATGAAACCACCATAGTATGCGGCCTTTCCTTCCGGGTGAGAGAAAGGATGAAATCCTTGACCTTCTCTCCCTGATATCTGAAAGTCCGTCCTAACATTGGCCCGTCCGCCCACGCAGCTTTGACTGCGGTGTTCCCTATATCTATAATGAGATTTTGCAAAATATTGTCTTTTAAACGTAAATCTCCGCAAAGTTATAACAACTTTCCTAAAACATCATAAGCTTTTGCCAATGAATCCACTTTGCGGGAAATTATGCGCAGTTTGCCATTCTTGTTGTTCAGTTCACATACACCTGCAAGATGCTGCATTTTTTCCAGGATGCCTGTAAAAACCTTTGATTTATAATAAGATGACATCGGATTGGAAATAAAGAAAGCTATCAATATTCCGTTCTTTATTATAATCTTTTCAAAGCCGAGTTTCTTTCCGCGATGTCTGATTCTCACGATATCGAACAGGTGGGAAACCTCCTCAGGAACCGGTCCGAACCTGTCAGTAAGTTTGACAGCCATCTTGTCAAGTTCACTATCCTTTTCTACCGAATCAAGCTCCTTGTATATGCGGATTTTCTCAGCAGGAACATCTATGTACGAGTCAGGAATCATGGCCACCTGGTCGGTATCGATAGTGCAGTCCTCGATAAAAGAGTCTTTCACATTCTTCGTCGAGATTCCAGTCTCCACACCAAGTTCATCCATAGCCTCGGCCAGAATCTTCTGATACGTCTCATACCCCATATCTGCAATATAGCCGCTCTGCTCTGCACCCAGAAGATTTCCGGCACCACGGATATCCAGATCCTGCATTGCAATATTGAACCCGCTTCCGAGATCAGAGAATTCCTCGATAGCCTTCAGACGCCGCCTCGAATCCTCAGAAAGAGTCGTCAGAGGCGGCACGATAAGATAGCAGAAAGCCTTCTTGTTCGACCTTCCGACCCTTCCCCTCAGCTGATGCAGTTCACTCAGACCGAAATTCTGAGCCTGATTTATGATGATTGTATTGGCATTGGAAATGTCAAGGCCGCTTTCAATGATAGTGGTGCTCAGCAGCAGATCGTAGTCACCCTGTATGAAATCGAGCATCTTCTCCTCCAATTCCTTCGCCGCCATCTGTCCGTGCGCCACACAAATCTTCATATCCGGGACTATCCTGTGAAGGATATCATACACGGCAGGCAGTTCATGCACCTTGTTGTGAAGGAAGAAAATCTGCCCTCCGCGATCCAATTCATAATTTATGATATTCCTTATTTCTTCTTCATTGAAAAGAATAATCTCCGTCTGCACAGGAATCCTGTTCGGCGGGGGAGTACTGATGATGGAAAGATCCCTCGCCCCGAGCAGCGAAAACTGCAACGTCCTCGGAATAGGTGTCGCGGTCAATGTCAATGTATCGACAGAAAGTTTAAGATGGCGCAACTTCTCCTTCGCGCTGACACCGAATTTCTGCTCCTCATCAATGATAAGAAGGCCCAAATCCTTGAATTCGAAAGAACCTCCCAATATCTTATGGGTTCCTATCAATATATCTATCAATCCCTTCCGGAGTTTATCCTTAATATCAGAAACCTCCTTCGCAGTCCTCAGACGGCTCACGTAATCCACATTGCAAGGAAAATCCTTGAGTCTGGACTTGAATGTATTGTAGTGCTGGAAAGCAAGAATGGTAGTCGGCACGAGCACCACAACCTGCTTGCTGTCAGATACGGCCTTGAATGCGGCCCTCACCGCAAGTTCCGTCTTGCCGAACCCCACATCACCGCATACCAGCCTGTCCATCGGACTGCTGTCCTCCATATCCCTCTTTATGGCCTGGGTAGCTGTCTCCTGGTCAGGGGTATCTTCATACATGAAGCTGGACTCCAGTTCCTCCTGAAGATAAGTATCGGCAGAAAACGCAAAGCCGGGAGCAGCCTTCCTCTTAGCATACAGACTTATCAGTTCCTTCGCGATATCCTTGACCTTGGCCTTGGCATTGTTCTTCAATGTCTGCCATGTCTTGGACCCCAGCTTGTTTATTTTCGGAGGTATGGAATCCTTGGACTTGTAACGTGAAATCTTGTAGAGGGCATGTACCGACACGAAAACGACATCCCCGTCCTTATAGGTAAGCTTGACCACCTCATGCACCCTTCCCTTGTCGTCACGCATACGGACAAGACCGCCATAGATACCGACTCCATTGTCAATGTGCACGACATAGTCTCCGATATTGAAAGAACTGAGGTCATTCAATGTCAGCTGCTCGTTTTTCTCTACAGTCCGCCTTATGCTCACCCTGTGGAAACGGTCGAAAATCTCATGGTCAGTATAACAGCAGATCCTGTCATCATTGTCAATGAACCCACGGTGGATGCTCTTTCCTGTCACGAACTCCGGCATCACCCGTTCGTTCTTGTAAAGAATGGACCTGAGCCTGTCCGCCTGAGCCTCCTTGTCACAGAAAACATTCACCGAATAACCACGTTCAAGACGCTCGCGGATATCTGCGGAAAGCAGCTCGAAATTCTTGTTGAATACCGGCTGCGGGACAATGTTGAACTGGACAGTTTTCTCCTTCTTCAAGTCAAGCGGGACATCCAGGAAAACCCGCTTGAACCTTTCGGTTTCACGATAGAAATCACAGCTCCTGTACGAGTCCGGAGAGTCCATCCAGACGACAGTATTTTCAGGGAAAATTTCAGTGATTTTCATACTCCCGCCATCCACATTTTCCTCGGCAATCATGTCGGGAAAAATGTCTGCCGATTCCCTCTCTTCCTTCGAGAGCTGGGTATTGCTGTCGAACAGATTTATCTTCTCGATTTCGTTCCCGAAAAATGAAATTCTGAACGGGTCATTACTGGTAAATGAGAACACATCCACGAGCGATCCGCGCACTGCAAACTGACCGGGTGCGGAGACAAAATCAACCTTCGAAAAATTGTTCGAGACGAGCTTCGAAAACAATCCGTCACGATCGGTTTCTTCTCCTTTTTTCAATGTTACCAGAGCCTCGGAAATCCTGCTTTTCGCAGGAATCGGTTCATCCAATGCCTCCGGATACGTCACGATGAAAAGCTGTGAAGAAATGTTCTTTTCTGCCAATATGCTCCCGATGGCCGACGTCCTCTGCACCCCGAGAGAAGACTTGTAATTGCTCCTTTCAATGTTCTTTCCGGAACCCAGAAGAAAGAACACTTTGTCACCGTCAATGATAGAGTACAGGTCACCTGAGCAGTACTCCGCAGACTCCTTGTCCGGCAGGATAATCACATGCATCCCGGACTTGGCGACCTGGGACAGGACCATCCATCTGGCGGACATGAAAAGCCCGCTGCAGAAGGTATCTTTATTGGACGAAATACTCTGTTCGAGTAGTGATGTTGCTTCTTTACTTATTAACATTTCACCTTAAAATTCGGTTGATAACCTGTTAAAAAGCCTGTTGATATCAATTGAAAAGTCAATTGCCCAAACCCGGTTTTTTATGTTATGCACGGTCCCGACGTATATTGCAAATAATTTTACGCACATTTTATCATTCGGAGCTCTTCAGAGATATCAACATTTTTCAACATATCCAAAACATTGATTTTCAGGAGAGTTGTGAGTGTTATCAACATTTCAACAAACTTAATAAA
>ERZ1026852.27-NODE-27-length-116576-cov-27.999331_pt1 | contig 116576 bp, 98 predicted proteins | sample MGYA00380156_ERZ1026852 | MGnify/ENA primary metagenome ERZ1026852 (study PRJEB33269, sample SAMEA4719792) | human gut metagenome | biome: human-associated habitat; feature: organic feature; material: feces | place: Cameroon | collected 2013-10 ...
ACCTGTAACCTTCTGATCCGTAGTCAGATGCTCTATTCAGTTGAGCTACGGAGCCGTTCTCTTATTTGCGGTTGCAAAGGTAGCGATAAAACTTGAATTGACCAAATTTTATCGCTACTTTTTTATAGAATTATAGTGTTTTCGCCATTAATCATCAATAATAGCACTTGTTTTTGCCATTATTTAATACTAATGCCACCACTTCTCACCATTATTTGCCGATGATGTCAACACTTCTCTTCAAGAATTCGTTCAAAGCAGCACCTTTCAGCATACCATTCTGAAGCAATGCAAGGTCAATGAGCTGATGAACAATCTTGTTGTCCTTAGCGTAGCCAGCGATGATAGAGTTTCTCTTTTCTTTCTGTTCGCTGATAGCCTTCTCGGTGTTCTGACGCTCGTCTTTCTCTTCCTGAGTAAGCTCTTCTGGTTTCTTCTTGTCGAGAAGTTGCTTAAGTGCAGACTGCTTAGCTTCGAGCGACTTTATCTCGGCATCGATAGGAACGAGAGTTTCGCCACAAGCAGCTTTAGTGTCGTCCAAAACCTTCTTGATTAATGGATGCTCGCTGTTCAATACCAAGTTGTAGCTATCTGGCATCTGCTGATAGAAACTCATTCCTGGCTGGAATTGGCTCATCTCCTTCATACGACGCATATACTCGTTCTGGGTAATCACTACAGGTTGAGCATTTTCGCCCAAAGCCTCGACATTGACCATAAATTCTGCATGCTCAAGCTTTGGCATCTGAGATGAGAATACCTGTGTCATATTGTCACGCTCTTCTACTGACAATTCGTCCTTCTTTACATCCTCCTTTACTATCAAGCGATCGATGATGTCGCTGTCTACACGTGTGAAGCGCGACTTCTCAAACTTCTGTTCAAGCATTGACACCATTGGAGCATCCAACTGACCATCAAATAGCAATACACTATATCCCTTAGCCTTTGCACTCTCAATGTAAGAATATTGCTCCTCTGCGTTGTTTGCATAGAGGTATACGAGGTTACCTTCCTTGTCGGTCTGGTTATCCTTAATCAAAGTCTTATACTCCTCAAATGTAAAGTGTTTGCCTTCAGTATCCTTGAGCAATGCAAAATCCTTTGCACGATCGTAGAAGTCTTCCTGCGACAACATTCCGTAGTTGATGAATATCTTTAGGTTGTCCCATTTCTCTTCGTAAGCCTTACGATCTTCCTTGAAGAGACTTGCCAAGCGGTCTGCCACCTTCTTAGTGATATATGTAGAAATCTTCTTCACATTGCTGTCGCTCTGCAAGTAGCTACGGCTAACGTTCAATGGAATATCTGGAGAATCGATAACTCCATGGAGCAGAGTGAGGAAGTCTGGCACTATTCCTTCTACCTGGTCGGTAACGAATACTTGATTGCAATACAGCTGAATCTTGTTGCGCTGCAAGTCGATATTATTCTTGATTCGTGGAAAGTAGAGAATACCTGTGAGGTTGAATGGATAGTCTACGTTGAGGTGAATCCAGAATAATGGTTCATCCTGCATAGGGTATAGTGTGCGGTAGAAACTCTTGTAGTCTTCATCTTTGAGCGAACTTGGAGTCTTTGTCCAAAGAGGTTCCACGTTGTTTATCACGTTGTCTTCCTCTGTTTCTACCTGCTTACCATCCTTCCATTCTGTCTTTTTGCCAAAGGCTACAGGCACAGGCAAGAACTTGCAATATTTGTTCAACAAAGATTCTATGCGAGCTTTTTCCAAAAACTCCTTGCAGTCGTCGTCGATGTAAAGGATTATATCAGAACCTCTGTCTGCCTTCTCTGTCTCTTCGAGTTCAAATTCAGGACTACCATCGCAGCTCCACTTCACGGCTGTAGCACCTTCTTTATAGCTCTTAGTAACTATTTCCACCTTCTTGCTAACCATGAAAGCAGAGTAGAAGCCAAGGCCGAAGTGACCGATAATAGAGTTCGCTGTATCCTTATATTTATCGAGGAAGTCGTTTACTCCTGAGAATGCTATTTGGTTGATGTATTTATCAATCTCTTCTGCAGTCATACCAATACCACGGTCGCTGATGGTCAAAGTGCCCTTTTCGCTATCTACAGCCACATGAACTGTGATGTCGCCCATTTCGCCTTTGAAGTCGCCCTGAGCTGCGAGAGTTTTAAGTTTCTGAGTTGCGTCAACGGCATTAGAAACCATTTCACGCAAGAATATTTCATGATCTGAATAGAGGAACTTTTTGATAACGGGGAAGATGTTTTCTGTAGTAACCCCAATATTACCTTTCTTCATAGTTGTTTATTTGTATTTTTAGAAAGTTATTTATATATGTATGTTTTGCCTTTTAAGTTACAAATAGCGTGCCAATCTTACTTTTTAGTCCCAAATGATACACCTTTGAAGACTTCTCAGTACTTAAAAATGCAAAAAATATAAAATTTATTTAGATTTCTTGTTATGTTCAATATTTTTTTCTATCTTTGCAGCACATATGAAACAAAGGTCATTAAAAAAGAGATGAAATGAATATCATATAATCATACATTTCGAAATAATGATGCAATTAAAATAGAAATCGTATTAACAAAGAAATAACAGTTTCAATAGGTTTAAGGTTAGTTTTTTAAAGGTTAAAAGGTCCCCAGCAAGAGTAGTGATACTGCGTGCTGGGGTTTCCTTTTTTATATAGCTATTGTTTTTTCATCATTCTTTATTTTTCATTTTCTAATTCGCAAGGTCTAAAATGCATATCTTTTTCTGCCTTTTCGCGAGAGAAAGCAAAGTATGTGCATGTGGCTTCAGTGCAGATGTTGCCATTAGAGTCGGCGAGAGTAGCATCAATGATTATGATGTTGCGTTTTTGCTCACGGATATGTGCACGGATTGTTATTTCCTTATCGTTTGTTGAAACTGGTCGCTTATAGTGTGTATCCATCTTTGATGTCACACCCGCAGTTTGCAGTTTTCTTGTTACCACCCATCCACATATCTCGTCAAGCAATAGTGCTTGTATGCCACCATGTAGGGTATTGAGCCATCCTTGATAGTTGGCTGTTGGCTTCCAACGGCTCACAATGTCATCGCCATCTTCGTAGAAACATAGGTGAAGTCCAATAGGATTGTCGGGTGAGCATCCTATGCAGTTGTAACCCTCAACGCCAGTCCAAGGGTTTATAATTTTCTTGATGTCCATATTGCTTTAGAAATTTAGTTGTTGTATAATTATTAAATGTTGTCCTATATATATAATAAGGTGTAAGAAGACTGTATATTATATAATGAAGACTATATATTATATATTAAGGTGTAGGCAAAGGTCGCTAATTGTTTTCTCCATATTCTTCATTGCCGTTTCTTTTTGCATTAATATCGGCAAAGGGCGAGAGTCGCCATCGTTGATACTCTTCACCAAGTAGAAGTTCTTAGATAACATTCCTTCTTCATCATCGATGGCTCCAGAAAGCAACCATATTGGCTTGTTGGCTTTACGACACCTCTTCATCACACCATGTGCCACTTTTCCCATCATCGTTTGGTGGTCTGATTTGCCTTCTCCTGTCACCACAATGTCTGCATCCATAATAGTATTGTCGAAGTTGGCAATATCAAGCATTATCTCTATGCCTGCTTTTAGTTCTGCTTTCAGATATGCTAATAGGGCATAACCTAAGCCTCCAGCAGCACCAGTTCCTGGCAGTAGGGCAGTAGCCGGAGTTGCTATACCTAATAGTTCAGTATCGTGGGCAAAGCTGCGAAGTCTCTTGTCGAGCACTTCTACTTCCTCTTTGGTTGCACCCTTTTGAGGAGCAAAGATATAAGCAGCACCATTCTTACCATATAGCGGATTGTCTACATCACATGCCACTACAATTTTTGTGTCTTTAATGGCATCTGAACTAAGCAGTCCACAATTTCGCAAAGCCTCAACCATACCTTTGCCACCATCGCATGTTGCGCTACCGCCAATTCCCATAACTATCTTCTTGCATCCTTGTTGTATAGCGTCTGCAATCATCTCACCAACACCATATGTTGTTGCCATCATAGGTTTACGTTCATTTTCTGCCACAAGAGTAAGTCCGCTTGCTGCCGCCATTTCCATATATGCAGTATAGCCATCTGTGGCTATGGCATATGTAGCCTCTACCTTCTTACTCATTGGGCCTACAACCATGATGCTTCTTGGCGTAGTAGGTATCATCTTTCTAACACATTCCACCAAGCCTTCGCCACCATCGCTCATAGGTAGAGCCATTACTTCTGCTCCTGGCAAAGTTGAATGCACACCAATTGCTGCTGCATTGCAAGCTTCTTCTGCCGACATGCAGCCCTTGAAAGAGTCGAAAGCAAGAACAATCTTTTTCATTTGATGCAAAAGTGATATATTTATAAATCAGCAAGATGTCGCTCGATAGGTATTCCGCGATTTATGTCTTCGTCGTCTTTATTGATATCTATCCAATGGCGCAGGGTGTCCATAGCTACTCGTGTGGCATGTTTTAGGTTGTCACCATCCATAAGTCTGCCTTCGATGATGCTTGAGAAAATGTCGCCCGTACCAGGGAATTGCACAGGAATTTCTTCGTAGTTTAAACAGAAATATTCTTCTGTGCTATGGTTGTAACCTACCACGGCATGATTGCCTTCAACCACACATGATGTTATTAATATTGAGTGCGAACCTATTGCTCTCAGTTTGTCTACCAGCTCGTAAGCCTCTTTTTGGCTAATACCTTCTTGCTTATAATCAGCTCCCGTAAGTAGGCAAGCTTCGGTATAGTTAGGAAAACACAAGTGAGCCACGCTCAGCATCTCCTGCATACATCTTATTGTACCCTCGTTTGCACCACCATACAGTCTGCCATAGTCGCCCATCACTGGGTCTACAAAAATGTCGGTTCCCTTTTCCGCTTGTTGTCTGCAATAAGCTGCTACTATCTGTGCTTGATGTTCAGATACCATAAATCCTGTTGTTATAGCATCGAAATGAATGCCAAGCTCGTTCCATTTCTGTAGCGCCTCTTCTATATATGAGGTACTCTCTAATATTGCATATTTGCCATATGGAAAGGTGTTGCTAATGAGCATTGTTGGCAAGTTATAAACGTCGTGGCCCATATACGAGAGAATAGGCATTTGTACAGCCGCCGACACCTTGCCATAGCCACACATGTCGCTTATAATGAGAATGTTGTTTTTTTGTTTCATCCTTTTCTTTATCGTTCTTAACTTAATAGCTTGCAGAACAAGCTATTCCTAGTTCTTCAACTCTTGCTTTTATGCAGTCTAGAGTTTCGTGCGAAGCCTTTCTTAGCAATTTATCTGGAGTCTCGCGGTCTATTGTGTATACCATCACCTGCTGTGGTTTTATCTCTTTCATAGCTTCAAGCCATGGCAGGATGTATTTGTCGGATGTGTTGTCGGTATTGTCGCCACACATAAACATGGTTTGTATTATCACATGACCATTGAATAGCTTAAGGTTGTTTATCACATCCTTAACATCATACGATGGTTGCTGTGGGCGATCCACACGACGTATGTATTCCATGTCAACGGTGTCGAGTTTCTGTATATTGTTGTCAACCATCATCAGTGCCTCACGCACCTCTGGCTTATACACCATTGTAGCGTTGCTCAATACCGACACCTTAGCTTCTGGGAAGAAGCGGTTGCGCAAGCCGATAGAGTCTTCTATGATAGCCTTGAAGTCAGGATGTGCTGTTGGTTCACCATTGCCAGCAAATGTTATCACGTCTAATGGTTCATGGTTGCCATGTCGTTGCTGTAGCACCTTTGCCAACTCTACCTTTACTTCCTCTCTTGTAGGTCGCTTTAGCTTAGGTCGGAAGTCGGCATTAAAACCACATTCGCAATACAGACAGTCGAAGGTGCATATTTTGCCGTCGGCAGGCATAAGGTTTACTCCCAGCGATACACCGAGTCGACGTGAGTGTATCGGACCAAATATTGGTGATGGATATATTACAGTTGACATAAGACTTGTCTCCTTTATACAGTTATATAGTTTTTTATGATTGTATTATCTTTTTAAAATCCTTAGCCCAATGTCCTGGCACAATCACATGATGGTTGGATATAGGGTTTGTGAGTAGCTGTTTAGCAGCCTGCGAAGTTGCTTGTAGCCACACTTGAGTGCGACATAGATTTTGCTCATACTGATTTCTCGTAAGCTTTACATCTTCTGCAAATACTCGTTTCAAGTTGCCGCTAATCTTTGCCAATGTGTAGTCGCCAATTGGCAATTCGCCATGTATAGCCACGCCAATGCCCGACTCGAAATGTGTGGTAAACGAGTGCTGTGTGGTCATGCTTAGTGGCAATGTGCAATGAGCAAATAGCATTTCGCCAGTACCAACATCTATGCGTGCAGGGTTGGCTTGGAATCCCGGACAGCCAGCGATTCTCTTGCTCAATATCATAGTGATTAGGGTAGGGATGTCGCCTTCGCATGATGCAGGAATGCCTTCGTCGTTGAGTTTAGATAGAGCTATGCAGCCTGTGTTGCAAACGGTAGTCAGCAGGTCGAAGCAACGCAGGGTTATCGCTGTGAGCTGATATTCGGCAATAATCTCTTTTATACGGCGGTAGATAGTCTCAGCTCCATTCATTCCTCCATCAACTTTGCCAAGTTTTGTTATCTCAGCAATGTCTATTTCTACAATCTCTATACCTAATTTCGATAGTAAAACATTGCGGTCGAAAGTTGATGATATTAGCCAATCGCTTGAGGCTCCAATCATTCCGATGCGGTCTATAACCACCGCCTTCATATCAGAAAGGCTTTCGTCCTCGTCTGGCTTTTCTGTTATTATTTCTCCTTTGCCTCCATGTTGGTTTATCCATGTCAAAATTTCCATGCTTGCAGCAAGTGAATTACTCTGCTGGCTAGCAATAATATAAATTGGTTGTGCAAGTGAAATCTTACCATTTTCTACCATTTCTAGGAATAAACCTTCGGTACCACCTGTTAGCACAGCAATAGCCTGATGGCTTTGCTTCCATTGGTCTGAGAGTGCGAATGGCACTTCTAACTCTTCGTGGTGTAAACTTGATGAAAGTATATGTAGCATAACTATTTCTTTTTTTTATACCTAATTATATTTTAAGGATGCAAAGGTAATAAAAATCGAGCATAAAACAAACGATTATTCCTCTTTCGTGAATTGAAAGGCTACACGCTCGTCACCCGACCAACAATGTATGATGCCACAATATTTGAACCCTTCTTTTTCTATAAGATGCTGCATCACCATATTGTCGTGATGCGTATCAATGCGAATGTTGTCGTATTGTTGCAGAGCAAATTGCATGGCTATATGCATGATGCCCTTTATTTCGCCTGTACTTGCAATACGATGTATTGTTGCATATGGCTTATTGTTGAGCCATTTGCCTTCATATATAATATTGTATGTAGGGTCAATGCCTCCACGCAACACGAATGTTGCCACAACTTTTTCATCCTTCTCCACGACATAGCTATCTCCGTTCTCTATATCTTGCGTCAGTTGTTCGTCGCTCGGGTATCCGTCAACCCATTGGCTTGGGTTCCCTGTATTAGCCATATACTGTCGTGCAATAGCGAAGATTTCTCTTAATTGCGGAATGTCGGCAATAGTGGTTTGGCGGATTATGGCGTCGTTAGATAATATATAGTTTTTCTGCATCATTCTTTATTTATTTGTCTTTCTCGTTTATTCGTAGATCGTTGCTACAATCTTTCGAGCTCCACCATAGTCGCGGAATTCACATAGGTAAATACCTTGCCATGTGCCAAGGTTCAACCTCCCGTTAGTGATTGGAATAGTGATGCTCACACCAAAAAGCGAACATTTGGCATGTGCAGGCATGTCGTCGGCACCCTCAAACACATGGTCGTAGTATGGTTCATTCTCTTTTACCATATGGTTCATAATCTTTTCCATATCCGAGCGCACGTCGGGGTCTGCATTCTCGTTTATCGTTAGTGCACACGAAGTATGTTGCACAAATAGGTTCAACAATCCTGCTTTTGGCAATGGCATAGGAAGATTATCTAATATTTCGCGCGTCACCAAGTGGCATCCTCTGCGCTTTGCTGATAGTCGAAATTCTGTTTGTTGTATCATAATATCTATTGTTTTGCTTTTGCTATTATAATGCAAAGATACTACAAACGAGCGGAAAGAAAAAGAAATGCGCAGTTTTCTTTTTCATTTCCGAGTGCAGTCTATCTTATTTAAAGATACTTATTTGCTTTTTCATATTATGTTGCCATAACAACAATTTTGGATAATAATTGGCATATTTCATATGATAATAACTTTTTTTCATTAACTTTGCATAATTATAATCTTAAACTTAAAAATCACAACGTGTATATAGGAATTGCAGGAAATATCGGAAGCGGAAAAACAACGCTTACCGAGATGCTTGCCAAGCATTACAAATGGGATCCGCGATACGAGGCTGTCGTGGAGAATCCCTATATGGAAGACTATTATAAAGACATCCAACGATGGTCGTTTGCCATGGAGGTCTACTTCCTGAAAGAACGTTTCAAAGATGTGCTTGGAATAGCGCAGGCTGACCATACGATAATTCAAGACCGCACTCTCCATGAGGGTGTCTTCGTATTTACCGCCAACAACTATGCGCAGGGAAATATTAGCGACCGCGACTTTGAAACCTACATGGAGCTCTACGAACTTATGGTAGAGAAAGTGAAGTTGCCCGACCTCATGATATATCTTCGTTCGTCGGTATCACATCTCGTAGAAAATATTCAGAAGCGCGGACGTGAGTGTGAGCAGAAGATACATATCGAATATCTCCGTGGTCTTAATGATAAGTATGAGGATTTTATCCGCAATAAGTACAAAGGCAAGGTGTTAACCATCGATGTTGACAATCTAGACTACAAGAATCGTCCTGAGGATTTTAAATTTATCACAGATAAGATAGACTCCATCCTCTTCGGACTCTTTGATCTCAACGATTTGTAATAAAACAGCAAAAATAATGCATATAGCAATAGCCGGAAACATCGGTAGCGGCAAGACCACGCTAACCAAGATGTTGGCAAAAAGATATAATTGGTCTCCTCGTTTCGAGCCAGTAGAACACAATCCTTACCTCGACGATTTCTATAGTGATATGTCGAGATGGTCGTTCAACCTTCAGATTTATTTCCTCAACAAGCGCTTCAAAGAAGTGGTAGAGATTAGTCAGAGCAATGAAAACATCATCCAAGACCGTACAATCTTTGAGGATGCTTGCATCTTTGCGCCCAACCTTCATGGCCAGGGTTATATGTCAGATCGCGACTTCGCCAACTATTCAGACCTCTTCGACACTATGATGTCGCTCGTCAAGTTGCCCGATCTCATGATCTACATTCGCTCTACCGTTCCTAATCTTATAGCACAAATTGGCAAACGTGGTCGTTCATACGAGCAGACCATTCGCCTTGACTATCTTACAGGTCTTAACAACAGATATGAAGATTGGATAAAAGACTACAAGGGTAGACTCATCATCGTCGATGGCGACACTCTAAAGTTTGAATCTGATCCTGAAGCTTTCCGCTATATCACCGACAAGATTGATGCCACACTCTTCGGATTCTTTAAGTAAAGGTAAAAAGGCTTATAAAAAGGTAAAAGGGTAAAAAAGTAAAAACATTGCTTACTTCTTTACCCTTTTACCTTTTTACCTTTTTACTCTTTTGCCTTTTTAATTTTCTCTATGTATTACACTTCCGCTTGCTTGATGAGTTGCAAGTATCAGTACTTCGGCAATCTGAACATGTTTAGGAGCCGAGGCTGCATAGAATGCCACATCTGCGATATCTTCGCCAGTAAGTGGTTTTATACCTTTGTATACATTGTCGGCACGCTTGTTATCGCCATGGAAACGTACGTTGCTAAAATTTGTCTCCACAAGTCCAGGCTTAAGATTCGTTACCCTTACTGCCGATTCTGCAACATCTATTCTTAAACCATCTGTGATAGCCTTAACTGCAGCCTTGGTTGCACAATACACGTTGCCACCTGCATATGCAGCATCGCCAGCCACGCTTCCCACGTTTATCACGTGTCCCTCGTTGCGCTTCACCATTCCTGGCACGATCAAGCGAGTCATCGTTAGCAATCCCTTAACATTAGTATCTATCATGGTGCTCCAATCTTCCATGTCGCCCTCATACTCCTTCTCAAGTCCGAGCGCCAATCCTGCATTGTTTATCAGCACGTCCACCTTTTGCCATTCGTTCTCAAGTGAGTCTATAGCAGCTTTTGCTGCATCAGCATCGCGAACGTCGAAAACCAATGTTCTCACCTTTACGTTGTCGTTCTCAGCCTCCAATTGTGCCTTTATCTCCTCTAACTTCTTCTTGCGGCGAGCTGTCAGAATAAGGTTGTAACCACCCTGAACAAACTTTCTTGCACAGGCTTCTCCAATGCCACTTGTGGCACCAGTAATAAGTGCTATCTTTTTCATATTCTTAATAGTTTGTTGTTCTATTAACCACAAAGTTAGCAATGTTTATTGATAATTCTCCACAATTCCTTTATTTTTTACCTTTTTTACAATAAAAAGGCGTAACTTTACCGCCATGAAAGGTATAAAGAAACGTAAACTATAAAACAAAAACTACTAATAATGTCAAATACAATCGTGAATCCTGGAGTTTACGAGACTCTTATCTCGCAGGCAATAGAAGATAAGTTAAAGGAACTTCCTGACTCTAAATATTATATTCAGAAAGAAGGTATAGATAGCGCAGAATCATATAAGATGCTGGCTGAATATCTTACTGAGATAGTTTCTGGTATTCTTAAGAGCTATTTCCGATTAAAAGATTCAAAAGAAACAATCTCTGCTCAAGTAGATGTTGTTAATCGTATATTAAAATTTATTGAGCAAGAATGGAATACCCAAGGTATAGAAACATCGCTTGACCAACTTTCTGAGGAGGATAAACTGATGTTTCTCCGTGGAATATATAGTAAGGTTGGATTGACTAAAGAACAAGTAGAAGCTAAAGCCAAAAACCATCCTGTAAGTGGTTATAGAGTGAGCAACCTTTTTACTGGTGGCAACGATATTTCTATGGATGACGAAGTACGTCGAGATATTCAAACTGCTGACGAGATTGATTTGGTAGTTTCGTTTATAAAGTTTGAAGGTTTGCGATTGCTTATCGATGATTTGCGTAAGTTTGTTATGCGTCCAGATACTCGTTTGCGAGTGATGACGACTACATATATGGGAGCTACAGACCCAAAGGCTGTTAGGATGCTATATAGCCTCAGTGAAATGGGTAATGTAGAGATTCGTGCATCTTTTAATACCAAGCAAGAACGCTTGCATGCAAAGGCTTATATTTTTAGTCGTAAGAGCAATTTCGATACTGCATATATCGGCTCAAGCAATATCAGCCGTTCTGCTCTGACCAAAGGTTTGGAATGGAATATGCGAGTAACAACTATCGAAAATCCACATATTATAAATAAAACCAAAGCTACGTTTGATAGCTATTGGAATAGTGATGATTTTGAGCCAATAGATAGTGATGAGGCTCTAAATCGTTTTGAAGAATCTATAAGGAATGAACGTCATAAGGATTCCAGTAATACTAATGGCGAAGCGGAATATGTTACACGTTTCGAACGCAAGACACATCAGGTAAAGGTTCTTGAAAAGTTGCAATTTGAGCGTAGTGTTGCACATAGCAATAAAAACCTTATTATTGCAGCCACAGGTACGGGTAAAACTGCTATTAGTGCCTTCGACTTTAAGAATTTCAATAAGCTGTATAAGAAGGAGCATGGACGTGATGCACGTTTGCTCTTTGTGGTGCATCGCGAAAAGATATTGAAGCAAGCTCGCAGTACCTTTCGTTCTGTTATGGTAGATGGTAATTTCGGTGAAATGTGGACAGGACGTATCACACCTGGTTTTAGAAGCAATCTTGACCACCTTTTTATAACAATTCAAACTCTGAATAATAATTGGGAAACCTTCGAGCAGATGGGTGCCGATTACTACGATTATGTGGTTATCGATGAGGTTCACCATAGTGCAGCAGGTAGCTATCGCGAATTATTCTCACGTTTTAAGCCTGAGATATTTGTTGGTCTTACAGCTACTCCTGAACGTATGGATGGCAAGGAGATTCGTCCTGATTTCAATAACCGTTTTGCTGCAGAAATACGTTTACAAGAAGCTCTCAGTCAACAACTTCTTGCACCTTTTGATTACTTCTGTGTTACCGATGATAGTGTAGACCTTAGCCGTTTGGCTTGCAAGGGAGATAGATACGATGTTACTGCACTTAATCAGGTATATAATAATAATCCGCAACGATTTGGCGTTATTCAGAAGGCACTTGATACTTATGTCAACGATCCTCACGATTGTAAGGCTGTTTGCTTTTGTTGTAGTATTAAGCATGCTGAGTATATGGACGCTATGTTTCGTCAGTATGGCTATAAGTCTATGGCTGTAACATCGCGAAATTCGCATGAAATAGACCATGCTTCGATGCTGTTAGCACGTGGAGAAATAAATTATCTTTGTGTGGCAGATATTCTCAATGAGGGTATTGATATTCCAGAAATAGATACAGTTCTTTTCTTGCGTCCTACAGAGTCGCTAACCATTTTCTTGCAGCAGTTAGGACGTGGACTCCGTCTTGCTGATGGAAAGACCTGTCTTACAGTTCTCGACTTTGTGGCTCATGCTAATCAGTCTTTCAACTATGAGAGTCGCTTTCGTGCACTCGTGGGTAAGAGCACTCGTAGCATAGAGAAAGAAATTAAAAATGGCTTCACATTTCTGCCTCGTGGTTGCTCAATAACCATGGAAAAACAGGCCCAAGAGTATATCTTGAAGAATATCCATGAAGCTATTTTCAATCTTTCACGCCTTAGAAGAGAATGTCGTGCGTTTACTCAGAATACGGTTCAAGATCTTACCTACGAGAACTTCATCAACAACTTTAATCTCGATTGGCGTATAGTATATAAATCACCTGGCTCGTGGGCTCGATTAAAGGTGCAGTCTGGCATTCCTGTAGCTGATTTTGATGAAAATAGCAAGTATACCAAGTTGCTTGAAGGTGGTTTAGCTCGTCTATATCATACCAACAGCTATGAGTATCTCTCGTATCTAACTAAATTAATGAATGATGGTATGCGCCATCCTGCAAATCCATCATCACGTGAAGATAAATTCCTCCAGCTATTCTACTATACTGTATGGATGGATGATGTGAATAAGGTGAATAAAACCTATAATCAATCATTTGAAAGCTTAGACGGTGCTGTTCGTTCGGTAGTCAATCTTGAATGGTTTATGAACGAACTTCGCTTTTTGGTTTCACTACGTAGTAGCCAGCTTAGTCAGACAACGAAGTGGCTTAAGGTTGATGACCAAGGCGAAATAGAACTATATGGTTGCTATAGTGCCGACGAGATACACTTGTTGCTTGAAAATAAGTTGGGTCGTTGGCAAGTCTTTGGCACTCAATATAACATGGAACGAAAGTTTGCCATGGTATTCGTTACGCTCAACAAATCTGATAAAGATTATTCTCCAAGTACACTATACGAAGACTATGCTATTTCGCCTCAGCAATTCCATTGGCAGTCGATGAATAAAGTCCGCAAGAATAGCGAAGAGGGATTGCGAATCTCTGAGCAACGCACTAATGGCTGGAAATATCTGCTCTTTGTGCGTGATGCTAAACAAGATGAGTATGGCATCACCAACGCCTATTATTGTCTTGGCTTTATGGAATATGAAAGCAGTCATGGCGAATGTCCGATGAATGTTGTTTGGAATATGCATAATAATATACCTGGCTTTATTCTAGAATCGGCTAAAGCTATATAATATATAAGTGTTTAATCAAATATAAGCTGTTTTATCTTTAATCATAAGAAACATATGAAGCAAATAGAAGTTGTTGCTGCAATAATCTGTGATGGCGATAAGATATTTGCCACTCAGCGAGGATATGGCGAGTGGAAAGATTGGTGGGAGTTTCCTGGAGGAAAAGTGGAGGAGGGCGAAAGTTCTGAGGAAGCTCTGCGCAGAGAGATTCGTGAGGAGTTAGCTACAGATATTACTGTAGGTGATTTGCTCACTACTGTAGAGTGTGACTATCCGAAGTTTCATCTCACTATGCATTGCTATATCTGTTCAATCAATCAAGGTTCGCTATCGCTTCTTGAACATGAAGCTGCAAAATGGCTCACTTGCAGCACGCTAAACTCTGTGAAGTGGTTGCCTGCTGATAGAATGGTAATAGAGATGTTGATTAGTAATTTTTAGGCAGCAATCTTTGCTTAAATAACTTTTGTAGTATTTGTATCGGATTTTCTTAATAAATACAAGAAAAAACTATATTATTCCAAATTTGATAATTGTAGTTGTGGCGATGTAGTAAGTTGCTTTCATTTAATGACTTAATAAGCTTCGGCTGTTTCCGAAGCTATGTATCGAACAATCTATGCTTTCTAGCAAATGTATCTATGCTTTCTATCAAACGAGTTTTTGCTTGCAGTCAAATGTCAATATGCTTGCAGCTAAATATTGTTTAATAAAGGGTAGCGAGGTTGATTAATCATAAAGAATAAAAGAAAATAGCTCAATTCAGTTGGTTGCTGCTCTAATTAAGTTTTCGGACAGTCTTCCCCAATAAAATTTCCCTTGGGACATTTTCCTTTGAGCCTTGCAAATGGTTTTATCGCAAAACATTTGATATACAAATATTAAAAGTTTTGCCCCAACGTCTTTCTTTAGTTGAAAGATGTTGGGGGGGAAGAGTTTATACTATAGCAATTACATATGCTATTTATTCAATTGTTATTTCGCCTGCTATTGTGCGGCACATCATATTGCGAATGATGTTTGAATCGCTGTATTGTCCTTGTAGGAACATCAGCTTGGTAACAGCTGCCTCGACAGTAGAATCAATACCGCTAATGACTCCAGCTTTTTTAAGATGATAGCCTGTATCGTAGCGCGACATTTCTACGCTACCGGCAACACATTGGCTGATGTTTACTATTACCACGCCACGATGGGCTGCCTGATAAAGAAGCTTGTTGAGCCATGGCAGCTGAGGAGCATTACCGCTACCATAGCTACGCATAACGATGCTTCGAAGTTCTGGAGCGTCAAGCACGTGGCGAATGATGCTTTCCTGAATGCCCGGGAAAAGACTAAACACCACAACATTAGGATCCATTGCATAATGCGGAATCATAGGTTTAGAGAAATCAGGCTTAAGAATGTGGTGAGGATGGAATGTGAAGTTGATGCCAGCGTCGCAAAGGTGTGGATAGTTGAACGAGTCGAAGGCATTGAAACCATCGGCATTCTTCTTAATAGAGCGATTTCCACGGAGCAGACGACCACTAAAGTAAACACATACTTCTGGCACCATAGCATTACCATAGCTGTCTTTCAACGATGCTAATTCGACACTCGTAATAAGGTTCTCTTTACCATCAGTACGTAGTTGACCCATAGGAAGCTGCGAACCAGTAAGGATAACAGGCTTGGTGAGGTTTTCGAGCATGAACGATAGGGCACTTGCTGTATACGACATGGTGTCGGTACCATGAAGGATAACAAAGCCATCGTAGTCATTATATCTCTCAGCTATAATTCTTACTATTTGCGCCCAAAGACGTGGACTCATGTCGCTGGAGTCTATCGGAGGTGTAAACTGATATACTTCTACACCAGTTTGAAGTTGCAGAAACTCTGGCATGCTTTCAACCAAATGATTGAAATCTAACGGCTCCAAAGTGCCCGTTAGAGGGTTACATCCCATACCTATAGTACCACCTGTATAAATGATTAATACCTTTTGTGACATCGCTCGTGCTTAATTTTGGGCAAATTTAGTTAAAAACTACGGAATAAACAAATAATATCATATATTTATGTGACAAAATGTTAGCCAAGTTACAATCTGTTAGTTTTATGGCTTAGTAACTTATTTTAATACAAAGTAGCCAAAAAATAACGGCTAATTATTTTGTTGCTATTACATTTTCCATTAACTTTGCAAGTTGAAAGAGATATTGCTCTCTTAACATTAAAAATGTAAATTATAACAATACTATAATCTATTAAAACAGAAAGAAAACATGAAAAAGTTTATGGATGAAAACTTCCTGTTGGATACACAAACTGCACAGGATTTGTTTCACAATCATGCGGCTAAGATGCCTATCATCGATTACCATTGCCATCTGATTCCAGAAATGGTTGCTAACGACCACAAGTTTAAGAGCATCACTGAGCTTTGGCTTGGTGGCGACCACTACAAGTGGCGTGCTATGCGTACAAATGGTGTTGATGAGCGTTTCTGTACAGGAAAGGATACTTCTGACTGGGAGAAGTTTGAGAAGTGGGCAGAGACCGTACCTTATACTTTCCGCAACCCTCTTTATCATTGGACTCACCTTGAGCTTAAGACTGCTTTCGGTATCGATAAGCTTCTTTCGCCAAAGACAGCACGTGAGATTTATGACGAGTGTAACGAGAAATTGTTGCAGCCAGAGTTTAGCGCTCGTGGTTTGATGCGTCATTATAATGTAGAGTGCGTATGTACTACAGATGATCCAATCGACGATCTTCGCTACCACAAGCAGACTCGCGAGAGTGGTTTCGAGATTAAGATGATTCCAGCATGGCGTCCTGACAAGGCTATGAACATCGAGAAGCCAGACTATGCTGAATATATCAATAAGCTTGGCGAAGTAGCTGGTGTTACCATCACTACTTTCAAGGATATGGTTGATGCTCTTCAGAAGCGTCACGACTTCTTCGCAGAGAATGGCTGCAAGCTTTCTGACCACGGTATCGAGGAGTTCTATGATGAGGAGTATACAGATTCTCAGATTGAGACTATCTTCGCTAAGGCTATGAGCGGACAGCAGCTTTCTATTGAGGAGGTTCGCCAGTATAAGAATGCATTCCTTACTGTTTGTGCAGAAATGGACTATAATGCAGACTGGACTCAGCAGTATCACTATGGTGCTATTCGCGACAACAATACTTTGATGTATGACAAGCTTGGTGCTGATACTGGTTTCGACTCTATTGGTGAGTTTACAACTGCTAAGGCTATGAGCCATTTCCTCAACAAGCTCAATATGAGAGGTAAGCTCACACGCACTATCCTCTATACTCTTAACCCATGTGCTAACGAGGTTATTGCTACTATGCTTGGTAACTTCCAGGATGGTTCTTGCCCAGGTAAGATTCAGTTTGGTTCAGGTTGGTGGTTCAACGATCAGCTCGATGGTATGACACGCCAGATGAACGCTCTTTCAGTACTCGGATTGTTGAGCCGCTTCGTAGGTATGCTTACCGATAGCCGTTCATTCTTGAGCTATCCTCGTCATGAGTACTTCAGAAGATTGCTTTGCAACCTCTTGGGTAACGATGTTGAAAAGGGATTGCTTCCTAACGATATGGAGAGCCTTTCTCGTATGGTTGAGGATATCTCTTACAACAACGCAAAGAACTATTTCAAGTTCTACTAAAATGAAGTATATTTATTGATAGTTAATAATAAAGGCAAGCGATTTGTTTCGCTTGCCTTTTTCGTTATATAATTATGATAGTTAGGCTATTTCTTTAGCTCCATTACATCTTAATTCCGGCTCATGTCATTACTTCTTATTTTTCTTTAACTTCTTTAGTCTGCGCTTAGCCACAGTATGGCCGGGGCAAAGTTCAAGAGCTTTTTCGTAGTTGCGGATGGCTGCATCCGTCATGCCTTCGCTTTCGCATTCTTTGCCCATTACCACATATTCGGTAGCAAACTTCATAAGGGCTTTGCGTTGACAGTCAGCTTCCTGCTGAAGTTGAGTAATCTTGTTTTGCAAACTATTGACGATAGATAGTTTCTTTCGCAAATAGCGTTTGGCGATAGGCTTCTCGATATCGTAACGACTATGAATGGCAAGGAAGAAATTGTCGAGTGCCGACTGCATGTCGCCTTTGTCGAAAGCTTCTATAGCATCATGATATTGCTGATCGGCCTTGGATTGCGATAAGGCAGACTGAATGACTGCATTATCGTTGTAGTTACGAGCAAAGTCGACAACGGCACGATTTACGAAGATATCTCCTCGACGTATAGGAAGGTTAAGGCTTATACCTTCTAAGGATTTACATCGAGATAGAGCCACGTAGGTTTGTCCTGCAGCAAAGACACCACCCGTGAAATCAATCTTTACGTTGCTAAAGGTAAGACCTTGACTCTTGTGAACGGTTATTGCCCATGCCAAGCGTATAGGGAATTGAGTATAGGTTCCTATTTCCTCTTCTACAATTTTCTTTTCTGTTTCGTCGAAAGTATAGCGCATGTTGCTCCATACTTCGCGCTCAACATCAAATTCTAAGCCATTCTCAAGCAAGATGGTAATATAATTGTATCCTTCTTCATCAACTCCTGTAATAGTGCCAAGGGTTCCATTTACCCATCTTTTCTCCTTATCGTTTTTCACGAACAACACCTGTGCACCAATCTTTAAGATTAGCTCCATAGGGGTAGGGAGGCTGTTAACAGGAAACTCACCTTGAACATTACCTTGAAACATCATCTGCTCTCCCTCAAGTTCGTCGAGCTTTCGTTGGTTTATGAAGTCGACAGTATCGCGAAGGGTGGAAAGGGTGATAGAGAGTTGACCATCGTTGTTGTCAATCTCGGCTCCAACACGAGTGTTGAGCATAGAAAGCTGGCGGTCGGAAACTTGCGATATGCGGATATTGTCGAGTATGCCAATAAACTCAGGGTCGTTTTGGCGGTATACCTTGCGTAGCTCTATACACACCTGGCGCATTTGACGGAACACGTTGGCATCAAAGAAATAGCCTGACTTATAGAAAGGACGCAACAGCTGGCGGTCTTCCTCCTTGATAACAGGTTCAAGCTGATAGATATCGCCAACAAACAACATCTGCTTGCCGCCAAAAGGTTCACGCATGTTGCGACAATATATGCGCAGCACTTTATCTATAAAATCGATGATGTCGGCACGTACCATACTTATCTCATCGATGATGATGAGTTCTACCTCCTGAATGAGCTTTACCTTCTCACGGTTGTATTTTAGCGTGTCGCGGATGTAGCGCGGACTATAGCTGACATCAGTTGGAAGCAAAGGATGGAAAGGAAGTTTGAAGAAGCTATGGAGAGTGGAACCTCCTGCATTAATAGCAGCTATACCTGTAGGAGCAAGAATGATATTTTTCTTCTTGGTATGGCTGGCTATATAACGTAAGAAAGTAGACTTACCCGTCCCTGCTTTTCCGGTAAGGAAAAGCGAGCGACGGGTAAATCTTATAATCTGAAGAGCTTGTTGTAGCTCAGGATTGTCTTTATCTATATTCTCAAAATCTGTTTCGGCCATGTAAGGTGAGTGTTCACTTATTATAGGTCATCGAAATTTACTGCCTGTTCCTTAGGCTGATTGCGCGTCTTCTCTTGATTTGGAGTTGATGCGCCATTAGCTGAAGATTGGCTTTCACCCTCAGATTTAACAACACGATGTACAGGGTTGCCATTCTCGTCGAGCATAATCTCTTCTTCTATAACGAGTGTACTATCGTTGTCAAGAGTATCGTTCTTGGCGCTTGGATAATAACTTGCACAAGTATACATGTCGGAAGTTATATCACTATCCTTAGGCTTATCGAATTTGCCACGATAATGAGCAAAAGCAGGATCGGCAAGAACAGACTGAAGGAAGTAGCCACAAATAGGGAGCGCAGTACGCGAACCTTGTCCGAGAGCACCAGTACGGAAGTGAATGCTACGATATTCGCCTCCTACCCATGCACCAACTACAAGCTTAGGACTAACGCCTACGAACCAAGCGTCGGAATGGTTGTTGGAAGTACCAGTCTTACCACCAAATTCGGTATCCTTGAATTGTCCCACATAGCCCCATAGACTTTGAGAAGTTCCTCCTGGTTCCATCATACCACCCTTGAGAAGTTGCTGCATGAAGAATGCACTCTTGTAAGGAATTACTTGTTCGGCATCCTCTGGAGCACGATAAACCTCTTTTCCATCACGGTCTACAATACGTGTCACCAATACTGGAGCATGATGACGACCATTATCAGCTACGGTACAATAAGAGTCGGCAAGTTCGAGGAGGTTCATATCGCTTGAACCAAGAGCCAACGATGGAGTATCATCGAGTTTGCTGTCAACACCCATCTTGTGGGCTGTCTCTATGATTCTCTTGATTCCCATTTCCTGACCAAGACGAACAGCTACCGAGTTAATACTTTTAGCAAATGCACTCTTAAGAGCCATAGAGTCGCCAGAGAAAGAGCCGTTGGCGTTGCCTGGAGTCCAGGTTGTCATCTCATGTTTCTTGCTGTCGTATACCTGCATAGAGATATATTCATCGCGACGCTTGTCGCAAGGAGTCAAGCCCTGATTCATAGCTTCGGTATAGACGAAGAGTTTGAAAGTAGAACCAGGCTGGCGCATAGCTTTAACCTTGTCGTATTTCCAAGAATTGAAATCAATATCACCAACCCATGCTTTTACGGCACCTGTTTGTGGTTCCATGGCTACCATAGCGCAATGCATGAATTTCACCATGTAGCGAATAGAATCTAACGACGACATCTCCATCTCAATAGATCCCTTCTCGTAGTCGAAGAGTTTAACTTTGTGAGGTTTGTTGAGATAATAGTTTATAGAGTCTTGGTTGTCTTCAAATTTTGCTTCCAACTGTTTATAAAAAGGCTGACGCTTAGCAATATCCTCGATGAAGTTTGGTATCACTTTTCCATGCTCGTCAATCCATGGATCGTTGTTGCCCCAATGGTTCTTGAAGTTGCGTTGTATCTGCTTCATCTGCTTGATAGCAGCTTCTTCAGCATACTTCTGCATACGTGAGTCAAGAGTGGTATAAATTTTAAGACCACTACTATAGAGATCGTAACCATTCTCCTCACACCATGCCTTCAAGTCATCAGCAACAGCCTGACGGAAATATAGTGCCTTACCATCATAATTGTTCTCTATCTTAAAGTCAAGCTTTATTGGTAGCTGCGATAGTTCTGAATAACGAGCCTTATCAAGGTCGTGATGCTTAACCATATTCATCATCACAACATTTCGACGACGCAAGCTATTCTCTGGATGTGAGATAGGATTATAGTATGTTGTAGCCTTAAGCATACCCACGAGGATAGCACATTGGTCGGTAGTGAGCTCCTTTGGTGTGGTATTGAAATATGTCTTAGCGGCAGTCTTTATACCAAAAGCGTTGGAACCAAAGTCAACGGTATTGGCATACATGGTGATGATTTCCTTCTTGCTATAGACGGTTTCAAGCTTTGTGGCAATAATCCACTCCTTGCTCTTCACGATAAGAATCCTAAGACCAGGAATCATACCAAGCAAACCTGTAGAATATTGCGAACGTACGCGGAACATATTCTTAGCAAGCTGCTGGGTGATAGTTGATGCTCCACGACCATCATGACGAAGCAAGGCATCTTTAACGGCACCAAAAAGACCTATAGGATCGATACCCATATGCTTATAGAAGCGCTCGTCTTCTGTATCTATAAGAGCACGCCAAAAGTCAGGAGCCACTTCTTCGTACTTTACTGGAGTACGGTTTTCATTGAAGTATTTTCCTATCAATTCGCCATCTGCACTATAAATCTCAGATGCCTGACTTGTCTGAGGATCATTAATTCCTGAGAAATAGCCAGGACTCTTACCGAAAAGCCAAAGGAAATTGATATCTACTGCTCCAAGATAGAGGAACAGCATTACTATCAACGAAACAAAACCAATAAGGGTTTTTGTATACCAGGCACGTCCTCTGTAGAGCGACTTGTACCACGACCAGAAAATGTGCATCTTTGTTGCACACCAACTGCAAAAGCGTTTAATCTTCTTATACATACTTATGCAAAATTAGCAAATTATACATACAAAAGTAATAATAATAACGACAACTATAGCGAATTGTCGATATATTTTATGATTTCTTCAATATTATCGGGCGAAAACCATCGAATATTCTCATCTTTCTTGAACCAAGTGAGCTGTTTGCGCATATATCGACGTGAATTTGACTGTATCTGACGGATTGCTTCGTCGCGGTCTATTGTACCATCAAAATAGGCAAACATCTCTTTATAACCTACGGTATTCAAAGAGTTGCAAGAGCGTTTATGATATACACGTCGAGCTTCGTCTTCTAAGCCTTGTTCCATCATCATAAGAACCCTGCGATTTATTCTATCGTACATTTCTTCACGATCGCGGTTTAAACCTATCTTCAAGATATTAAACGGACGTTGCTTCACGGAGTTTGTACGAAAGGAAGTATATGTGGTACCTGTCTGATGGCATATTTCTAGAGCATGAACAACACGGCGCGGATTATTACGGTCTACAATAGCCCAATGCTCAGGATCAAGCTCTTTTAGTTCTGCGACCAAAGCTTCAAGACCTTCGTTCTCAAGCCTTTGCTTCATCATCTCGCGTATATCTTCTCGTATGGTAGGAATATCATCAATTCCTTTACATACAGCATCGATATACATCATCGAACCGCCAGATATCAAAGCTGCATGATTTTCATGTCCATCGTCTGAAAACATTTGCTGAAGCAACTTCATCACATCTTCTTCATAGAGCGAAGCGCTATAATAGTCGTCGAGGGTGTGGTTTCCAACGAAATAATGGTAAACACGCTTCTGTTGCTCAGGGGTAGGGGCTGCCGTTCCTATCGGTAGTTCTTTAAAGATTTGACGCGAGTCGGCATTTATTATTGGTACACCAAGATGTTCGGCAATATCAAGACAAAGTTCAGACTTGCCAACGCCTGTAGGACCAACGATTACTATCAAGGTGTTTCTCATCTATACAAATTACTTGATGACAAAATGTGGAAACTTATAATGAAAAGAAAAAGGAATATAGAAGACACATTCACAAATGTTAGTTTGGATGATGTCATCTAAATTCCTTTCACTATTAAGCTGTAATATCTCTCAATATTAAATACTATAAAATCTCGTTTGTTTTCACAATTCGATATATATCAGAATTTACTATTATCTGATAATGCCTCGCTTTGAAGTTGTAACAAAGTCGATGAGATATTGAATTTCAGGAGTAACCTCCATATTTGCCTTTATCTCTTCCAAGCCTTCTTTAAGGATACCCTTAGAATAGAGCAAACGATAAGCATCGTGGAGCTTTGTGATGAGCTCGTTGCAGAAGCCACGTCGGCGAAGACCTACAAGGTTCAAACCGCAATATTTTGTTGGCTCTTTGCCTGCTATCACGTAAGGAGGAATATCCTGGCTGAAACGGCAACCACCCTGAATCATCACATAACCACCAATGTGGCAGAACTGATGAACAAGAACGTTGGCACTAACGATAGCATTATCATCAACGACAACCTCGCCTGCAAACTTAGTAGAGTTACCTATAATAAGTCCGCTTCCGAGCTCGCAATCGTGAGCCACATGCACACATTCCATCAATAGGTTATTGCTTCCTACCACGGTCTTACCCTTAGAAGCAGTACCGCGAGAAATAGTTACGTTCTCTCTGATACTGTTGTTGTTACCAACTTCGCAGGTAGTCTCTTCGCCACGGAACTTCAAGTCTTGTGGCTTAGTAGAGATGCTGGCACCAGGGAATATCTCGTTGCCATCACCAATACGTGCACCAACATGTATAGTAACACTATTTTGCAACACATTATTGTTGCCAATTACAGTATTGCGGTCAATATAGCAGAAAGGACCGATTATGTTGTTGTCTCCGAGTTTTGCCTCAGGATGTACAAATGCTAATGGACTAATCTGATTCATTATTCTTATTTATTCTTTACGATTTGTGCAGTAAATGTTGCTTCCGAAACGACCTTGTCGCCTACGAACATATAGCCCTTCATAGAGCTTATGCCATGGCGTACAGGAGCGAGAAGTTCAACCTTGAAGAGTAGTGTGTCGCCAGGAACTACCTTCTGGCGGAACTTCACTTCATCGATACGCAGGAAGTAGGTAGACCAACGCTCAGGTTCTTCAACCTGATTTAGTACCAACAATCCTCCACATTGCGCCATAGCCTCAATCTGCAATACTCCAGGCATTACAGGCTCTTTTGGGAAGTGACCTACAAAAAATGGCTCGTTGGCAGTTACGTTCTTAACACCTACGATGCTTGTTGAACCTACGGCAATAATTTTGTCAACCAACTGCATAGGATAACGATGTGGCAACAGTTCGCGTATACGAATATTGTCCATTACAGGAGCATCGTTAGGATTGTAAACAGGAGCTTGAATCTCGTGCTTACGAATTTCCTTACGCATCAAACGAGCAAACTTGTTGTTGATGGTATGACCAGGACGAGTTGCCACGATACGACCCTTGATAGGTTTACCGATAAGTGCCATATCACCAATGATATCAAGGAGCTTATGACGAGTACACTCGTTTTCCCACATCAAAGGCTTGTGCTGGATATAGCCAATCTTCTTAGCATCCATATGAGGAACGTTAAGCACGTCTGCAAGCTGGTCAAGCTTCTCTTGAGTAACCTCGCGCTCATAGATAACAATAGCGTTATCCAAGTCGCCACCCTTTATAAGGTTTGCTTCGAGCAAAGGTACGATATCGCGAACAAACACGAATGTGCGGGCTGGAGAAATCTCCTCGCTAAAGTTGCGGATATCGTCGAGAGTTGCAAACTGGCTATTAATGAACTTAGACTGGAACGAGCACATAGCTGTGATAGAAAATTGCTCATCTGGCAAAATTGTTATGCAAGAGCCAGTTTCTGGGTCCTTAACCTCTATCTTATGCTTGATAATATAGTAGTCTTTAGGAGCATTCTGCTCTTCGATTCCAACCTCGTTGATTTTCTGTACATACTGAGTCGCAGAACCGTCGAGGATAGGGAACTCAGGACCGTTAACCTGAATCAAGCAGTTGTCGATGCCAAGGGCATAAAGGGCTGCCATACCATGTTCTATAGTAGAAACGCGGATGTTGCCTTCGCCAAGCACGGTACCACGCTGAGTATCAACCACTTTCTCCGCGACAGCGTCGATTATAGGAGCGCCTTCAAGGTCGGTACGCTGAATTTTGTATCCTGTATTTTCAGGTGCAGGATTGAAGACTACTGTTAGGCTCAATCCTGTATGTAATCCTTTTCCGAAGAGGGAAAAGCTACCTTTCAAGGTTGTTTGTTTTTGTGCGTCCATAATGGATAATATCTTTATTTTAATTTTTTCAATTCGTCAACTTCCTTTTGCAATTTCTGAATTTGCTTATAGAGGTCTGGAAGTTTTTGGAAGATAGCCTGCGACTTAAAGTAAGGCAACTTCTCCATAGGAGGTGTACCGATAAGAGTCTGATTATCTTTCAAGCTACTTGGCACACCTGATTGTGCTCCGAGGAACACCTTGTTGCCAATAGTGATATGTCCTGCAATACCAACCTGGCCGCCAAACATACACCATTGACCAACCTTAGTAGAACCTGCAATACCAACCTGAGCGCTCATCACGGTATTTGCACCAATATCGGTATTGTGGGCAATCTGCACGAGGTTGTCGAGCTTAACACCTTTGCGAACGTATGTGCTACCCATGGTAGAACGGTCGATACAGGTATTTGCACCAATTTCTACATCATCTTCAATAGTTACGATACCAATTTGAGGAATCTTATCATAGCCATTCTCTGAAGGAGCGAAACCGAAACCATCAGAACCTACTACGCTACCAGCATGAAGGGTTACACGATTACCAACATGACAATCATGATAGATTGTAACGTTAGGGTAGAACAAGCAGTCGTTGCCAACCTTGGCATTCTCGCAGATAACTACGTTAGGATAAATCTGGCATCCGTCGCCAATAACAACATTATCGCCAATATATGCGAATGCTCCAATATATACATTTTCACCAATCTTAGCCGAAGGAGAAATGAAAGCCAAAGAATCAATACCTGTTTTCTTAGGCTTCATAGATTCGTAGAGCTGCAAAAGTTTAGCCACGCATTCGTATGCGTTGTCTACCTTGATAAGGGTAGCCTTGGTAGGTTTTTCGAGTTCTACACTCTTGTCTACGAGCACGATGCTTGACTCTGTGTCATAGATATAATGTGTATATTTAGGATTTGAAAGGAACGAAATAGCTCCAGGCTTTCCGTCCTCAATCTTAGCAAATGTGTTAACAGTAGCGTTCTCGTCACCTTCAATAACACCCTGTACGAACTGGGCAATTTGCTTAGCTGAAAATTCCATATTTGTTTAATCGTTATGTTATAATTTGCAAATATAGCAATTTTTGCTGATATACAATAAAGACTTGGATAATATTTGCGTTTTTTTTATTATCCAAGTCCTTAAATAATATATATTTGGTATTTTTACGTCTAAACGATGCAAAATAAACCCAACATTATAATGTTATAAAACATTAGTTAATTATGCAAGATTAGCCAATTCTGCAGCCATTTGCTCCTGCAACTCTTTTGCTTTCTGACCTGCTGCCTCAGCAAAGTCTTCACCCTTGCTTGCGTAGATAATGCCACGTGAAGAGTTTACGAGCAAACCACAATCCTTAATCATACCATATTTGCATACTTCCTGAAGGCTACCACCCTGAGCACCAACACCAGGTACAAGCAAGAAATGGGTAGGGGCACACTTACGAATGTCGGCAAACATAGCACCCTGTGTAGCACCAACAACATACATCATGTTCTCATCATTTCCCCATTCTTGGCTCTTCTTCAAGACTTTCTCAAACAGGCGTTCGCCATTTGCGTCTTCTGTTAGCTGAAAGTCGTGAGAACCCTTATTGCTTGTCAATGCCAACAATACAACCCATTTTCCTTCATATGTAAGGAATGGAGTTACACTATCTTCGCCCATGTATGGAGCAACTGTCAAAGCTTCTACATTATATTCCTCGAAGAAAGTCTTTGCATACATAGCTGATGTGTTGCCGATATCACCACGCTTAGCATCTGCGATGATAAAATGGTTTTGATAGTTCTTCTTCAAATAGTCAACTGTTTTCTCGAAAGCTACAAGACCTTTTACTCCATAAGCTTCATAGAAAGCGAGGTTTGGCTTGTATGATACACAATAGTCGGCAGTAGCGTCGATAATAGCCTTGTTGAATTCAAAGATTGGATCTTCCATTTCTGCAATATGCTGTGGCATCTTGCTGATATCTGTATCAAGACCTACACACAAGAATGATTTCTTGCTAAAAATCTGTTCTACGAGTTGTTTTCTGTTCATGATTATTCTATTGTTTTTGAACTTTTTAGTTGTTAAACTCCAAGTTTCAGGAAATTATTTACTCTCTGTAAGTAGCTAAAAAGCATCTTACAGTTCATTTTCCTTCATCTTTTCTGCATTCTCAGCCACGGTCAATGCGTCAATCATATCTTGGATGTTGCCGCCAAGAAAACCTTGAAGGTCATGAGTGGTATATCCAATACGATGGTCTGTCACACGACCTTGAGGAAAGTTATATGTACGAATCTTTGCACTACGGTCGCCAGTAGAAACAAGGCTCTTACGGCGGTTAGCGATATCGTCTACATATTTCTGATGTTCCTTATCATAAATAAATGTACGCAAGCGCGAAAGAGCACGTTCCTTATTCTTAGGTTGGTCGCGGGTTTCGGTACACTCGATAAGGATTTCTTCTGTTTCGCCAGTATTTGGATTCTTCCACATATAGCGCAAACGCACACCAGACTCTACCTTATTTACGTTCTGACCACCGGCACCACTTGATCGGAAGGTATCCCACTTGATTTCTCCCTCGTTGATGCTTACCTCAAACTTGTCTGCCTCTGGCAATACGGCTACAGTGGCAGCAGATGTCTGCATACGACCATTTGATTCTGTTACAGGAACTCGCTGAACACGATGTACTCCTGACTCATATTTCAAAGTACCATATACATCTTCGCCACTTACAGCAAAGTCAATCTCCTTATAACCGCCTACAGCACCTTCGCTTACGTCGGTTACTGAAAGTTGCCAACCCTTAGATTCGCAATAGCGCTTATACATCAGGAACAAGTCGCCAGCAAACAGGCAAGCCTCGTCGCCACCTGTTCCTGCACGAATTTCCATCTGTACATTCTTTGCATCCTCAGGATCCTTTGGAACGAGCAATATCTTTATCTCCTCCTCTAGCTTTGGCTGCAATTCTTCGTTGGTTGTCAATTCTTCACGAGCCATCTCCTTCATTTCAGGATCGCTCTCATTAGCAAGGATATCTTTTGCCTCGCTAATAGAATTAAGACAATTAATATATCTCTTACGGGCGTTCATAATGTCGCCCAAATCTTTGTACTCTTTAGTCAGACGTACGTATCTCTGCTGGTCGGCAATTACTGAAGGGTCAGTAATGAGTGTCGACACTTCCTCGTAACGGCTCTCAAGTCCGTCGAGTTTCTCCAAGATGCTGTTATTCTCTGGCATTTTGTATTTATATGATTAATAATTGAATTCTCCAAATTCAGACTTAATAGTAAGGCTCTTTTCACCCTCTTCGATATGACCAACAATCTGAGCGTCAATATTGAAGCTACTGCTAATTTCGATAACCTTATCGGCAACTTCAGGGCGAACATATATCTCCATACGATGACCCATGTTGAATACCTGATACATTTCCTTCCAGTCAGTACCAGAGCAGTCGTGAATAGCTTTGAACAATGGAGGTACAGGGAACATATTGTCCTTAACAACCTTACAATTGTCACCTACAAAGTGAAGAACCTTGGTCTGAGCACCACCTGTACAATGAACCATACCATGAATTTCAGGACGAAGTTCATCAAGCAACTTCTTAATAACAGGTGCATAAGTACGAGTAGGAGAGAGCACAAGCTGACCTGCGTCAATGCCTACGCCCTCAACGCTATCTGTAAGTTTATATTTTCCGCTATAAACCAATTCGTCAGGCACTGCATGGTCGAAGCTTTCAGGATATTTCTCTGCAAGATATTTTGCAAATACATCGTGGCGAGCACTTGTCAATCCATTTGAGCCCATTCCTCCGTTATATTTCTTTTCGTAGGTTGCTTGACCTGTTGAACTCAAACCAACAATAACATCGCCTGGTTTGATATTTGCGTTGTCGATAACATCGCTACGCTTCATACGACAAGTAACGGTAGAATCGACAATTATTGTACGCACAAGGTCGCCAACGTCAGCAGTTTCGCCACCTGTAGGATAGATTCCTACGCCCATCTCGCGAAGTTCTGAAAGCAATTCGTCTGTACCATTAATGATAGCAGAGATTACTTCTCCTGGAACGAGCATCTTGTTGCGTCCGATGGTGCTTGATACAAGAATGTTGTCAACAGCACCCACACAAAGCAAGTCGTCGGTATTCATTACTATTGCATCCTGTGCAATACCTTTCCAAACATTTAGGTCACCAGTTTCTTTCCAATACATGTATGCCAAGCTCGACTTAGTGCCAGCTCCATCAGCATGCATGATATTACAATATTCTGGGTCGCCACCCAATACGTCGGGAATAATCTTACAGAAAGCTTGTGGATACAAACCTTTGTCGATGTTTTTAATAGCGTTATGAACATCTTCTTTTGCGGCGCTAACGCCACGCATCATATACCTATTGTTCATGGAGTGATGTTGTGTATTATTTAATTGTTTATTATTATCAATTTTATCGTAAGAACTGCTATAATGAGCAATCCTTTAGGGGTGGGCACTTAATCCTTTGAATTCCAGAATGTCCAGCTAACAAAAGCTTGAAGCAGTAACATCTCAAGACCATTCTTTACTATAGATCCTTGAGTCTTGCCTTTTTTTAAGAACAATGTCTCGTCAGGATTATAGATGAGGTCATAGAGTAGGGTGTGGCTATCCATAGCTTCGTAAGGAAGATTTGGACATTCATCGGTATGAGGATACATACCACATGGGGTGCAGTTTACTATAACGTTGTACTCCTTAATAATCTGAGGAGTCAGCTTTTCATATTGGATAGTTCCTTCCACTTCGCGACGGCTCACAAACATAGTCTCTAATCCTAAAGACTTGAGTCCATAATTTATAGCTTTGCTGGCTCCACCAGTTCCAAGTATTAGAGCTTTCTTGTGACACTTCTCCAATAGCGGCTCGATGCTTTGGGTAAAACCAATCACATCACTATTGAAACCTTTAAGTTCTACGTCGTCACCCTTGTGAGTAACACGTATCACATTTACCGCTCCGAGAGCCCTTGCTTCAGGACTTATCGCATCAAGATAACTTATCACCTTCTCCTTATAAGGGATGGTGACATTCAGACCCTTCAGTTCAGGGTTGGCATCAATAACTTCCATCAGATTTTCTATCGATGGAATCTCGAAATTCACATACTCTGCGTCGATTCCTTCGTTTTGGAATTTCTCGTTGAAATATCCCTTAGAGAAAGAATGAACAAGAGGATAACCGATAAGTCCGTATTTGTCCATATATTAACGATTTATTTCTCGGCAAGATACATAGTGCAGATGCCGAAGGTGAGTCGCTTGAATGAGGCTTTTTTGAAGCCTGCTTTGTGGAAAGTTTCCACCATCTGCTCGCCCTGTGGAAAGGCTTCGATAGTGGCTGTGAGATAGCTATAGGCATCATTGTCGTTAGAGACAAGTTTGCCGTAAACAGGCAGAATGGTATGAGAGTAGATGGCAAATAGCTGCCGCATAGGAAACGACACAGGACGTGTAAGTTCAACGATACTTAAATGTCCGCCAGGCTTCAGCACTCTGCACATTTCTTTTAATCCTTGATCCAAGTTGCCAAAGTTGCGAATACCAAAGGCTGCAGTCACGGCATCAAAGGTATTTTCAGCAAACGACATCTTCATGCAATCTTCGCGTTGGAAACTGATTACATCCGACAGCTGCTGAGCCTCTACCTTTTGGCGTCCGATATTCATCATGCCTTCCGATAGGTCGGCACCAATTATTTGCTTTGGCTTAAGCATCTTGGCTGCTTGAATAGCAAAGTCGCCTGTACCGGTAGCAATATCAAGAATATGTTGCGGATTCCATTTGGCAATCTGCTTGATAGCCTTTTTGCGCCATCCCTTGTCAATATCGAACGATAGACGATGATTCAAAGTGTCGTAAGTAGGTGCGATGTTATCGAACATTTTCTCCACCAACTTGCCTTTATCCCCTTGTCCGTCGTAGGGTTTTATTTCTTCCTGTTTGTACATATTATAGCAATAAAGGGGTAATGAGAGCAAACATTTATTTACTCCCACAACCCCTCATTATTATCTTTAGCGAGTAGCAAGAAACTCGCTGACATTCTTTTCGATACGAGCTGCGATATCGCCGTCTTCGAGAGCCTTATCAAACTTCTCACCTGTGATATGCTCGTAAAGTTCGATGTATCTCTCACTCACGCTTTCTGCATATTCATCAGTAATCTCTGGCATAGTCTGTCCAGGTTCGTTCATGAAGTTGTGTTCGATAAGCCATTGACGTACAAACTCCTTAGAAAGTTGCTTCTGTGGTTCACCCTTTGCAAACTTTTCCTCATAGCCATCTGCATAGAAATAGCGGCTTGAGTCAGGAGTGTGGATTTCGTCAATAAGATAAACCTTACCATCACGCTTACCAAACTCATATTTGGTGTCTACGAGGATAAGGCCGTGCTTTGCTGCAATTTCTTGACCACGAGCAAAAAGCTTGCGTGTGTAGTCTTCCATCACAGCATAGTCTTCTGCGCTAACTATACCCTGAGCAATAATTTCTTCTTTAGAGATGTTGAGGTCGTGCCCCTCATCAGCCTTTGTCGTAGGAGTGATAATAGGCTCTGGGAAACGCTGGTTTTCCTTCATTCCCTCAGGAAGCTTCACACCACAAATCTCACGACAACCATTCTTGTAGTCGCGCCATGCTGAACCTGTAAGAATACCACGGATAATCATTTCTACGCGAAAACCTTCGCATTTCAATCCAACTGTCACCATAGGGTCTGGAGTAGCAAGCTTCCAGTTTGGACAGATGTCTGCTGTTGCATCGAGAAACTTAGCAGCAATCTGGTTCAATACCTGACCTTTAAAAGGAATACCCTTTGGCAAAATAACATCAAACGCCGAAATACGGTCTGTGGCCACCATCACCATAATGTCATCGTTGATGTTGTAAACGTCACGAACTTTGCCGTGATAAACACTCTTCTGTCCATCGAAATGGAAATCAGTCGTTGTTAATGCTTTCATCTCTGTTATCTTTTTTTAAAGTTGCTTTATCGTAAGCGTCGTAGGCATTCACGATACGAGTCACGAGTTTGTGTCTCACGATATCCTTCTGATTGAAGTATACCATCGCTATACCTTCTGTGTTTTTCAATATTGATAACGCCTCGCGCAGTCCGCATTTCGATTGTTTTGGCAAGTCTACCTGAGTAAGGTCACCTGTTATCATCATTTTGGTGTTCCATCCCATACGGGTTAAGAACATGCGCAACTGGGCTGGGGTGGTGTTTTGTGCCTCATCGAGAATTACTATGGCGTCGCTCAAAGTGCGTCCACGCATAAATGCCAATGGGCAAATCTGAATTATTCGTTTCTCCATCATATCCTGAAGTTTAACTCCTGGGAGCATATCTTCAAGGGCATCATAGAGAGGTTGTAGATACGGATCTATCTTATCTTTGATATCGCCAGGAAGGAATCCTAACTTCTCTCCAGCCTCAACAGCAGGACGACAGAGAATAATCTTCTTCGCGGTCTTTTCCTTCAAAGCCTTTACAGCAAGTGCGATGCTAAGATAGGTTTTACCTGTTCCGGCAGGACCTACTGCAAATATCATATCGTTTTCGTAATAGGCATCGATAAGCTTCTGCTGGTTTTCAGATTTACTTTTTATAGGGCGACCTGACATGCTATACACGATTACTCCTTTCGAGCTTTCAGAAGCAGTTTTTCGCCCTTTAACGATATCGAGTATATCTTCCTCAGATATTGTATTGTGGGTCAACAGATGCTTACGCATAGACTCCACATCTTCCTCAATCTTAGCTATTTCCTCTTCGTCACCAAGAACTCGCAAAACGTTGCCACGAGCCATTATCCTTAGCTTAGGAAATAACGATTTCACCATCTGCAAATGACAGTTGCCTACACCATAGAACATTATCGGATCTATGTCTTCGAGTACAATATGTTTCTCTATCAAAGTCTTATTCTTATTATTTAATTTGTTAAACGCTGCAAAATTACAACTTTAATTGCGAAACACAAAATAAAGCATCAAATATTTCTATCTATAAGAGTATAACTCTGATTATCTTATTATAAAAACTGTTTATTTTCTTTTTAATTCTTTTGAAATTACATATTCTTGTATTATCTTTGCATGTCGAAAAAACAAATATTGAAAATGAAAATATCGAAATCAGCATACCTCCAAAGTTTTATTGCTACCACCATCACACTTGCTCTTGTAAGATGTGTTTTTCCAAGTGTAGCAGGCAACATGGACGAGAACTCAGCCATTACATCGAAACAAACATCCATAGACAGCACAACCAAAGATAGCGCTAATAACGATTTAATTGACAATCAAGCCAATAGCTTTGTCGCTCATTCGATAAAATCGAGGTTTTTTGCCTCTGATGGTTCTCTTACAAAGAATAAAATATGGAGTGTACCGGGATTTCAGAATACATTCCCTGACCAAAATGATGTACAGTTGGTTTCTGCAAAAAAATGGGGAGTAAAACCTGTACGTAATCGTACTGATGCAGAAAAGCGCAAGGCAGAACTTGTTTATATTGGCTCTAATCCATTTTTCCATGTAGACAAGCTCAACAATAGTATTCCTTACCTTGTACCTCGAGCATCGATTTTGCTACAGGATATTGGTCGCAACTTCTTTGATAGCCTACAATGTAAGGGCATTCCTTTACACAAGATTATTGTAACAAGCGTGCTTCGTACTACTGACGATGTAGCTCGTCTTCGCCAACGCAATAGTAATGCAACAGAGAATAGTTGCCATCTTTATGCCACTACTTTCGACGTATGTTATAATAGGTATAAGACAGTAGAGGCTCCTGGCGAACAACGTCGAGCTGTCAGAAATGACACGTTGAAATGGGTGTTTAGCGAAGTTTTGCAAGATATGCGAGAGGCTAATCGTTGCTGGATTAAGTATGAAGTAAAGCAGGGTTGCTTCCACATCACGGTAAGATAATTCTTGTTTGCCACATACAACCAGAACGAAGATGAAATGAGAATAAATTGCTTATGAATAAGAACCTTTTAGTTAGTATATTGTTATCTTTTGGACTTCCATCTTTTATTGAAGCCCAAGAAGTTAATCCATTGCGTGACAGCTTGAAAGTTGCTGCAGAAATATTGGCATACCATCCAGATTCTGTTGACTTATTACTAAAAAAAGCAGCATGGAATATAGAACTCGAGCAATGGCAATATGCTAAGGATTCTTATGACATAGTACTTGCTAAAGAGCCTGCAAATATAGCGGCTCTATATTTCCGTGCTTATGCCAACGAACGATTAAATCGATTTAATTTTGCTCGCCTTGACTATGAGCAGCTTTTGAGTATTGTGCCAGGCAATTATCAAGCTCAACTTGGCTTAGCTCTCCTCAACCACAAAAGCAAACATTATACTGAGGCCATGGATATGATGAACCATCTTGCTTCGCAATTTCCAGACAGCGCTGTGGTTTTTGCTGCTCGCGCTAATATGGAGAAAGATCGCAAGATGTATTCTGTCGCAGAATACGACATCACCAAGGCTATTAATCTCGACCCTAAAAATGCGGACTATCTAATGATGCGAGCTGACTTGAGAGCGAAACTTGGTTTGTGGCCAGATGCCAAAGCCGATCTAAAGAAGCTTATTCAGCTTGGTGTTTCACCAGCTTCGCTACAAGATTTATATACAAGAGTGAGCAAACGTAAACGTAAGTAAGCACTTTCAGCCAACAACAATTTAGTAGAACCAATTGTTTTATTAAAAATCCAATTATATTGAGCAAAAACTATTTTAAATAAAACACCCTAAAAAATGAAGCCTGCTTCGTTGGGCATCGAAGCCTATATCATTTTTTCCATATATTTTTAGAAAAAATACTCACCTCGAACTTACGAGATGAGTATTAAAAATATAGTTATTCTTCGTATTCTGTGTTGTCTTCTATTCCTACTCCCTTAAGAGCCTCTTTACGCTCTACACATGTGCCACATTTGCCACAATGCTTTTCGCCACCTTTATAGCAACTCCATGTTTCGGTATAATCGATGCCAAGACGTTTGCCTATGGCGGCGATGTCGGTCTTGGTGATATTGGTATATGGTGCACAAACCTTAACATTGACATATGTTCCTGCCGAGGCAGCAGCATCAATGGCAGAAATAAATTCTGGACGGCAGTCAGGATATATAGTATGGTCGCCGCCATGGTTTGCAATAAGCACCTTTGTAAGGTTTCGACTTTCGGCTATTCCTACAGCTATAGCAAGCATGATACCATTACGGAAAGGCACAACCGTAGACTTCATATTTGCGTCGGCATAATGACCTTCAGGTATGGCATCGGCACCTTGAAGCAACGAACTCTTGAAATATTGATGCATGAAGTCGAGAGGTATGATGATATGCTCAATACCCAAACGTTCGCAATGCATCTTAGCAAAAGGAATTTCACGAGCATTGTGGTTACTACCATAGTCGAATGATATTCCTAATGCTATTTCGTCTTTCTTGTCGTAGAGCAGTGTGATGGAATCCATTCCGCCACTCACAATGATTACAGAAGTTTTCATATTATTGTTTCTTATTATTTTAGTTTGTTTATTATCCGAAGAGATATCGAAGCGCCTCTTCAACCTTACGTACAGAATGTAGAGAGATTTTGAATTTCGAGGTATCAAGACCCTGCATGTTATGAGATGGTACTATCATATCTGTAAAACCGAGTTTCTGAGCTTCGGCTATTCGTTGAACAATGCGACTCACAGGGCGCACTTCGCCACTCAATCCCACTTCGCCAGCCATACACCATCCTGTTTCAATGGCAGTATCAACATTGCTTGATAGTACGGCAGCAATAACACTAAGATCCATGGCGAGATCTGTAACTCGCAAACCACCAGCGATATTTACAAAGACATCCTTCTGCATAAGCTTAAAGCCTACGCGCTTTTCGAGAACAGCAAGGAGCATATTTAGTCGTCGCTGATCGAAACCTGTGGCTGAACGTTGTGGAGTTCCATAAGCTGCCGACGATACTAAAGCTTGAGTTTCAACTAGAAATGGTCGCACACCCTCAATAGCTGAACTTATGGCAATACCTGAAAGTCCGTTATGGTCTTGCGACAAGAGCAGTTCTGAAGGATTTGCCACCTGACGCAATCCCTGCTGATGCATCTCATAGATTCCAAGTTCTGCTGTACTACCGAAACGATTTTTGGTAGAGCGCAGTATGCGATACATATAATGGTTGTCACCCTCAAACTGGATAACTGTATCAACGATATGTTCAAGAATCTTTGGACCAGCTATAGTTCCTTCCTTATTTATATGACCAATAAGAAGCACTGGCACCCCACTTGTTTTGGCAAAGCGGAGTAGGGCAGAAGCACACTCTCTGACCTGAGTGACACTACCAGGAGAACTATCTACATCGGCTGTAGAAATGGTTTGTATGGAGTCGACAACAACAAATTCAGGCTTCACCTCGGCAATATGTTTAAAGATATCTTCAAGAGATGTTTCACAAAGAATCATGACGTTGTCGGCAGCATCTGGGTTGATTCTCATAGCACGCATCTTTAGTTGATGTGCACTCTCCTCACCGCTCACATAGAGTATGCGACGGTCGGGCATATTGAGCACAGTCTGCAATGTGAGCGTACTTTTACCAATACCAGGCTCGCCACCAAGCAAGACTATGCTTCCACGTACGAGTCCACCTCCAAGCACACGGTTAAGCTCGTTGTCGTGCATATCGATACGTGGCTCGTCTTGCGAAGATATATCTTTTAGGAACATAGGCTTAGCGCCACTATGCGACATAGCACGATGCATATCGACAGCAGCATTACGAGCAGCCTGACTACCAGTATCGGCAGACACTCGAAGTTCCTTAAAGGTGTTCCATTGTCCGCAAGACGGACATTTACCTATCCATTTTGCCGACTCCTGTCCGCAGTTGGAACATACATAAACAGTCTTATCTTTTGCCATAATGCCACAAAATTACTAATATTTTTTTTTGTTACAAAATAAATGCTTATTTTTGCATAGAATAAGAAACAATTCATGAAAAGATACATTATATATATAGCAACTATGATAGCCATACTGAATTTGGCTACATCGTGTGATGAAACAAGCCAAGAAAAGCAACGCCTGTCGTACAAACAGCGCATGGAGCTTCGCTACCAAGACTCGTTGGCATTGAAAGTAGGCGTAACACCAACTATGGACTGTCTACCTATATTCGTAGCTAAAGAGCGTGGAATGTTTGACCATGACAGCCTGCAGGTGAACCTAAGATTGCGCAATTCACATCTCGACCTCGATACATTGTTGGCTGGAGGATATATAGAGGGTGCTGCTACAGAACGTGTTCGCGCTTCAAAGCTTGAAGCCAAGGGATGCCAGTTGAAGTATGTTGCAGGAACTAACCTTGAATGGAAATTCATCACAAACAAAACACAACGTATCAAGAAGTTTGAGCAATTGGCAGATAAGATGATTGCTATGACTCGTTTTTCGGCTACCGACTCGCTTGCAGACGTGGCTATAGCTAAGGCTAAAGTAAAAGAAGGTATCTATAAAATTCAAATCAACGATGTGAAGTTGCGACTAAAAATGTTGTTGAATAACGAGATGGATGCAATGCTTCTACCACAACCTCAAGCTACAACAGCCTTGCTCCATAACCACAAGGAGATTGCCGATAGCGCATTCTTGCGAACACATGTTGGCGTGATAGCTTTCCGCAAAAAGGCTATGGAAGATAATCGCAGAAAACAACAATTGAAATCGTTTGTAAAAGCATACAACGAGGCTTGCGACTCGATAAATAAATATGGTATAAGCAGCTATGCGGACGTGATAAAGAAATATACTGAAGCCGACAACAAGACTATCAAGGCTTTACCTAAACTTAACTATAAGCACGCAAAGTAATATGAATCAAGGAGATAGCAATAAGACGTTTGCTCCAGAAGCATTAGGCAACATGACACTTGGCTTGTGTATAGAAACGCTTCACAAGTATTTCGAAGCAGAACCATACTCAGGCTTTAATGAGGAGTTGGAGACCATTAACTCTAACTATCAGCTCATGAAAAACTATATGCGTAATGGCTACGACGACAAGATGCGACAAAGCATGTATACAGACATGCTATTGCATGTAAAGCGTATTGCTGCCGACGCAGCGCTTATGGTAAAGATAAAGAATGACTCGGCATTTACCGAACTTTATAATAAAGGTAGAAAGGTAAATGTGGATGCTGCTGAGATATTGTCGGAACTGGAGACATACGTTCAAGATGTAGCCTTTGCTTCGTTTGATATAGATGGCAACCACGATGCTGCAAATGCAAACAACTCGTTGGCTCCTATATATAGCAAACACTATTCGTACATGGACCGTCTGTTTAGCGCTATCGTTACGGGTGGTTCATGGAGCAAGTCGAAAGCAGACGATATAGCTAAAGTATTGCTATCACCAACTATCGACATTCAGGATGCTCAATGGCTTACTTCAGCCATAACCTTGGCTACACTTCTTTCATCAGACTTCAACAAGGTACGCGTTCTTGCTTCTATTTATAAACAAGCTCAAGATGAATCATTGCGTCAGCGTGGACTCGTAGGCTTTGTGTTTGCTGTCATAGAATGCAAACTTTATTTGCACGAGGTTGATGAACTGGTCGAAGAGATGTTGAAAGAGGAGAGTGTGCGCAATGAAATCCTTGAAACAGCTATTCAAGTGGTATTCTGCAATAATGCTGAAAAGGACAACGAATACTTGGAGCGCAACATATTTCCTGAAATAATGAAAAACCGTCCTGTCGACATTACCAAGACGGGCATCATAGAAAAGGAAGACGACCCTATGGAAGATATCCTTAATCCTGATGCTACAGACCGCAAGATGGACGAACTGGAACAATCAATGCGCAAGATGGTGGACATGCAGAAAGCAGGTGCCGATATTTATTTCGGTGGCTTTAAGCAGATGAAGCGTTATGCTTTCTTCTACACCATGTCTAATTGGTATGCGCCATTCAATATTAATCATCCTGCCTTCGGTAATATTTCGCAAGAAATCAAGGAGTCTTCGTTGCTAAAAATGCTTTTTGCAAGCAACTCATTCTGCGATAACGATAAATATTCGCTTGTATTGAGTATGTCGTCGATATTCTCGAAGTTGCCTGAGAATATCAAGGATGCTGTTCCTGGAGAAATTATCGGTAGCAAACTTATGGAAAACAAGAATAATGCTGCCGAAATACGCCGATTGTATCTTCAGGATTTGTATCGCTTCTTCATGCTTTATCCACAGAAGAATAGCTTTGACAATATATTTTCACGACATTCAAAATTCTTAGGAGAAGAACCATTTGCACGGTATATGCCCGACGAATTACGCACACTCGTGAAATTCCTTGTTAAGCGTGGTGATAATGCCTTGCCACTTATGCTATCATTTTTCGATATTAACAACGATGCTGACTGCATGTTGTTGGCATATATCTACATGAAACGTGGCGACAATATCAAAGCATATACATTTTATTATAAGGTATACCAAAAGGAAGCAGCTAACATAAAAGCTTTGAAAGGTGCTGCCTTGACAGCCTTTAGGTCAGAAAACTATGTATCGGCAGCCAAGCTATATGATGCATTGATAAATACTCATGGCGAAAAGGCTATGAAGCATCAGGTGTATTATTGCTTGTCGCTATTACGAATTGGTGATATTGACAAGGCGGTAAGCAACCTTTATCGATTGTCGTTTGAGTTTACTGATAATGCAGAGGTGATACGTGCATTGGCTCTAGGTTTGGTTCTTCAGGGTAAGACCGACCAAGCAATATCCAACTATGTTGCTTTGCAAACTATGGGAGCAAATAATCATTTAGACAACAGAGCTTTGGCATTCTGCTATGGAAGCAAAGGAGAATGGACAAAGGCTACGAAAGCTATATGTGCAAGAATATCAGCAAAGACCGACGAAAAATTCTACGAACCATACATTGTCGAAAATCCTTCGGAGACTTTCAATATATCGAAATCTGATTTACAGATATTACTCGATATTGAAACCGACGACAAACTGTAGAGAAACCCCAATATTATTAACTAAATAACTAAAACTAAATTATCATGGTAAACAGATTTATTCTGAACGAAGTATCTTATTTCGGACCAGGCGCTCGCAAAGAGTTGCCAGGAGTAGTAGCAAGACTTGGCTATAAGAAGGCCCTGGTAGTAACAGACAAAGGATTGATGAAATTCGGCGTTGCTAAGATGGTGCTCGATGTATTGGACGAGGCTGCCATTCCTTATGAAATCTACGACGAAGTAAAACCAAACCCAACAGTTACAAATGTGAAGATGGGTGTAGAGGCTTGCAAGAAAGCTGAAGCTGACTTCATCATCGCTATCGGCGGTGGTTCGTCTATGGATACTGCTAAGGGTATTGGTATTATCTGCAACAACCCAGAATTCTCTGACGTAATCTCGCTCGAGGGAGTTGCCGACACTAAGAAGAAGACTGTGCCTATCATTGCTCTTCCTACAACAGCAGGTACTGCTGCCGAAACAACTATCAACTACGTAATCATCGACGAAGAAAAGCAGAAGAAGATGGTTTGCGTAGACCCTAACGACATTCCTGCCGTTGCCATCATTGATGCAGAACTTATGTATTCTCTTCCAAAGAGTCTTACCGCCTCTACAGGTATGGATGCCATGACTCATGCTATCGAAGGACTCATCACCAAGGGTGCTTGGGAACTTAGCGATATGTTTGAAATCAAGGCTATCGAGATGATTCATAAATATTTGCCTATTGCAGTTAACGAACCTACAAACCCTGTAGGTCGTGATGGTATGGCTGTGGCTCAGTATGTTGCAGGTATGGCATTCTCGAATGTTGGTTTGGGTGTAGACCATGGTATGGCTCATCCTTTGAGTGCTCTCCACGATATTCCTCATGGTGTAGCTTGCGCTATGTTGTTGCCTACAGTAATGAAGTTTAATGCTCCTGCAGCTTTGCCTAAGTATGTAGACATAGCTAAGGCTTTGGGCGTATACAAAGATGGTATGACACAGCAGGAAGCTGCTGATGCTGCATGCGCAGAAATCGATAACCTCAGCCGCTTGGTTGGTATTCCTACTCATCTTTCAGAATTGGGTATAACAGAAAAGGATATCGACGCTTTGGCTGATCAGGCAATTGTAGACGTATGTACTCCTGGTAACCCACGTGAAGTTACTCGCGACGATATTGTTGCTCTTTACAAGCAGATTTTGTAATCACATGATTACATTATAATATATAAGCGCCTTGCAAGCGAAATGCACTATATTTTTTAATGCTTTCGTCTTTGCAAGGCGCTTTTATTTGTATAAATTTCTAATAACTCTAATTCATATTAAAGCGATGCGTTAGAAGAGTTAAGAAAGAAGCGTTGATATTCACTTTCAAAATTTGGGGTGAAGATGTTGCGTCCGATATTTGATAAAATCTCTTCACGACTCCAAAAGCGACCACCTGCAAGTTCGCTATCTGAAGGACAGACAGGAAGGTCGTAGGTTGTAGTATGCACGTGAACTAGTTCCCGCTCGCGACTACTCTCAAAGACGTAGCGACCAAGGAAGCGAGGCTTGAAGTCGGTAATACCAAGTTCTTCCCTTACTTCGCGACGCAGGGCTGATGGTATATCTTCGCCATAGTCAACATGTCCTCCGCAAGCAGTATCCCATTTGCCAGGCTGGATGTCTTTCCATAATGGACGTTGCTGAAGATACAGATCACCTGCAGAATTGAATAGATGTAGATGAGCCACTGGATGCAACACCATACTACCACCATGGGCTTGGCCACGAGTGATAGAGCCGAGAACTTTACCCTCGGTATCGACAACAGGAAATAGTTCTTTTGAATTATCTGCCATGACTATAGTCTCTCTACGAATGTTGCACAATCAGGGAATGCTGCATCAATGCCTTCTGGGTTATGACGAAATATTCCGAATAGGGCGCTACCACTTCCACTCATCAAAGCAAATACGGCTCCAAGAGAATAAAGTTTTTCTTTTATTTCAGCAAGCTGTGGATAGAGAGCGAAGACTGGTTGTTCGAAATCGTTGACAAGTTCATTGCGCCATGTTTCGATAGGTTGGCGTACTATATCGCGACAACATTTCTGTGGCTGGCGAGGCGTAATCTTTGAGTATGCATCGCGAGTAGAAACAGCAACATTTGGTTTTACCACCACAATATAACATCCTTCGAGAGCTTGTTGTGGACCTTCTACAGGTTCAAGAATATTGCCAATACCAGAAGCAAAAGAAGGTTCTGCAGTTATAAAGAATGCGCAATCGGCACCCAAGCGAGCAGCATATCGTTCCATCTCAGCATTGCCGATGTTAAGGCGAAATCTCTCGTCGAGCAATCGAATCATATAAGCAGCATCGCTACTTCCGCCACCCATTCCGGCTTGCGAAGGTATACGCTTAAATAGGTGGGCATGAATGCGTGGAATATTGAAGTCGGCAGCCAATATATTATATGCCTTTACTACCAAGTTGTCGGCCTCATTGCATTCTACTGCATTTCCAGACACCTTAAGGTCGCAGCCTGTAGGGCATGGGAATTTTTCACTCATGAGTTTTATCTCTAGTGCGTCGGTGATAGGAATAGGGTAGAATACTGTTTCAAGATTATGGTAGCCATCCTCACGTCGGGATGTAATGTTAAGTCCAAGGTTTATCTTGGCGCATGGGAAATTTATCATATCGCAGGTAGTTTTTTAATTTATGATAATGCAAAAATAGCAAAAAATCATGTGACGACAAATGATTAATAGATATTTTTTGTAATTTTGCACTAATATCAACACATAGGATGTACACCTTATTATATATAGAGAGATTAAATGGCAGAAAATAGTAGAGCCAGTTATGGCAGAAAGAAGAGTTCGCCCGTGATAGACAATACCTACGGTCACTTACAGCCACAAGCTATAGACTTGGAGAAGGTGGTATTGGGAGCGTTGATGATAGATAAAGATGCTTTTTCTATCGTCAGCGAGATGTTGGTACCAGAAACTTTCTACGAGCCTCGTCATCAAAAGATATACAACGCCATAAGGGTTTTGAATATGAACGAGAACCCTGTGGACATCATGACAGTAACGGAGGAACTCGCACGAGAAGGAACTCTTGAGGAAGTAGGAGGAAGTCCTTATGTCATCGAGCTTAGTTCACTTGTTGCTTCTTCGGCTCATATCGAATATCATGCAAAGATATTACAGCAGAAATATTTGGCACGACAGCTTATCTCGTTTTCAAGCAAGATTGAAACCGAAGCCTTCGACCCTACGGTCGACGTAGAGGAGTTGATGCAAGAGGCTCAAGGTAAGCTATTCGAAATATCACAACGCAATATGAAGCAAGACTATACACAGATTGACCCTGTGATTAGTCAGGCTATGGAGGTATTGAAAAAGGCTTCAGCTAATTCGGATGGTTTGACAGGTATTCCTACAGGCTACAACAAGTTGGATGATATGACTAGCGGTTGGCAACCTTCCGACTTGGTTATTCTTGCAGGACGTCCTGCCATGGGTAAAACAGCTTTTGCCTTGTCGTTAGCCAAGAATATTGCTATTGACCAAAAGATTCCTGTAGCATTCTTCTCGCTTGAAATGAGCAACGTACAGTTGGTGAATCGTTTGATTTCCAACGTGTGCGAAGTAGAAGGTAAGAAGATTCTGAATGGTCAGCTAAGCAACGACGAATGGTCACGACTCGACAAAAACCTAAGAAGAATGACTGGTGCACCATTATATGTAGACGATACTCCTGGCTTGTCGGTATTTGAATTGCGAACCAAGGCTCGACGATTGGTTAAGGAGAAAAAGGTGCAGATAATAATGATCGACTATTTGCAGCTGATGAATGCTACGGGTATGAAGTTTAACAGCCGTCAGGAGGAGGTGTCTACGATATCTCGTTCGCTCAAAGGATTGGCAAAGGAACTGAATATTCCTATCATTGCTCTATCGCAGTTGAACCGTACGGTTGAAGGTCGTGAAGGATTGGAAGGTAAGCGTCCGCAGATGAGTGACCTCCGTGAGTCGGGAGCCATTGAGCAGGATGCCGATATGATTATGTTTGTGCATCGCCCAGAATACTATCACATTTTCCAAGATGAAAAGGGAAACGACCTGCATGGTATGGCACAGATTATCATTGCAAAGCATCGTAAGGGTGCCACAGGCGATGTGCTACTGACATTTATCGGTAAATATACAAGATTTGCCAATCCTGAGGAAGGACAAGCCGCTATGACTACCGATATGCCAGATATGGGTGGAGGCGAAATTCTTGGTAGCAAGATGAATGAAGACGATCCTTTTGGAGCTGGTGGTCCACCTATAGAAGGTTTGGCATTCTGATAAACATATCTATGTATCACGAATAAAATGATAGAAACACGGCATTTATATGATTAAATGTCGTGTTTTTGCGTATAATAGAGATAAAATGTAAGTGATATAGATAAAAATATAGCAAAATATTTGCAGGTTTAAACTATAATGTATAACTTTGCGCTCATTAAACAATAACAATTTAATCAAATCTGTATGGTTTAGATTATAATTGGTAACAAGAAATATAAAAACAACAACGATATGAAAGCAATTACATACAATCTAATCGCCCTTATTATTCGAATTCGACTATTTCCTATGGTCGGAGGTAATAAGGTGTGCTTGTATGTATGATAGTATACAGAAAAATAAAGCCTTTCTACTTCCGACCGGAGTAAGAAAGGCTTTTTTCGTATTCTAAATACTCGAATATCGTAAACTTTCGAATTACGGAATCAATAAAAGAATAATAACCACTTAAAAAACATAAAAGACATGAGCGACAGACTTTTCATTTTCGACACCACCCTGAGAGACGGCGAGCAAGTGCCAGGCTGCCAATTGAATACTGTAGAGAAGATTCAAGTGGCAAAGCAATTGGAGCAGTTGGGAGTAGACGTGATAGAGGCAGGATTTCCTATTTCTTCGCCAGGTGACTTCAATTCTGTGATTGAGATTTCAAAGGCTGTAACATGGCCTACTATCTGTGCCCTAACTCGTGCGGTAGAAAAGGATATCGACGTGGCAGCTCAAGCTTTGGAATATGCTAAGCATAAGCGTATTCATACAGGTATCGGTACTAGTGATAGTCATATCAAATATAAGTTTAATAGCACTCGAGAAGAGATTATTGAACGCGCTATAAGAGCTGTTGCTTATGCCAAGAAATATGTGGAGGATGTGGAGTTCTATGCCGAAGATGCAGGACGTACAGACAACGAATATTTGGCTCGTGTGGTAGAGGCTGTTATCAAGGCAGGAGCTACAGTTGTTAATATTCCAGATACAACAGGATATTGTTTGCCAGACGAATATGGCGCAAAGATAAAATATTTGATGGAGCATGTAGATGGCATTGATAAAGCCATTATATCTACCCATTGCCATAACGACCTTGGTATGGCTACTGCCAACACTCTTCAAGGTGTGTTGAATGGAGCTCGACAGGTAGAAGTAACTATCAACGGTATCGGCGAACGAGCAGGCAACACATCGCTTGAAGAAATTGCTATGATATTGAGATGTCACAAAAACATAGATATCGACACAAATATCAATACTCAGAAGATTTATCCTACTTCTCGCATGGTATCAAGCTTGATGAATATGCCTGTACAGCCAAATAAGGCAATTGTAGGAAGGAATGCTTTCGCTCATTCAAGCGGAATCCATCAGGATGGCGTATTGAAGAATGTGCAGACCTACGAGATTATGGATCCTAAGGATGTGGGATTGGACGACAACGCTATCGTTTTGACTGCACGTTCGGGTAGAGCTGCTTTGAAATATCGCTTACATGTAAATGGTTGCGATATCGAAGATGAAGAGAAGCTCGACAAGATATACAAGCAGTTCTTGCTCTTGGCAGATAAAAAGAAAGAGATTACCGACGATGACGTATTGATGTTGGCAGGTGCCGATAGGGCAGAGGCTCATGCCGTGAAGCTCGACTTCTTGCAGGTTACAACAGGTATGGGATGCAAGAGTGTTGCAAGCATTGGATTGGATATCAGCGGTCAGAAGTTTGAAGAGGCAAGTTCTGGCAATGGTCCTGTGGACGCTGCTATCAAGGCGCTTAAGAAGATTATCCAGAAGCATATGGTGCTGAAAGAGTTCACCATTCAAGCTATCTCTAAGGGCTCTGACGATGTGGGTAAGGTACACATGCAGGTGGAATACGATGGCAACGTGTACTACGGCTTCGGTGCAAATACCGACATCGTAACAGCTTCGGTAGAGGCTTACATAGATTGTATAAACAAATTTAGAAAATAAAGATATCAGGATTTAAGAAATAAAAGCATGAACACACTATTTGACAAAATCTGGGATAAGCACGTAGTACAGATGGTAGACGACGGTCCCACACAACTTTACATCGACAGACTCTATTGCCACGAGGTAACATCACCTCAGGCTTTCGACGGTATGCGTCAACGCGGACTGAAATGTTTCCGTCCAGATAAAATTTATTGCATGCCCGACCATAACACTCCAACTCACGATCAGGATAAGCCTGTTGAAGACCCTATTTCAAAGAAGCAGCTTGATACTTTGGACAAAAACTGCGAGGAGTTTGGTCTTACCGAGTTTAAGATGTTCTCAAAGGACAATGGTATCATCCATGTTGTTGGACCAGAAAAGGGATTGTCGTTGCCAGGAATGACAATTGTTTGTGGCGACTCTCACACCTCTACTCATGGTGCTATGGGTGCTGTGGCTTTCGGTATCGGAACATCTGAAGTAGAGATGGTAATGGCAAGCCAATGCATATTGCAGCAGAAGCCTAAGTCTATGAGAATCAATATAAATGGCAAACTTGGTAAAGGTGTTACTGCAAAGGATGTAGCACTATATCTTATGTCAAAACTCACTACAAGTGGTGCTACAGGATATTTCGTAGAATATGCAGGTCAGGTGGTTCGCGACATGTCGATGGAAGGTCGCTTAACACTTTGCAACTTGTCTATAGAGATGGGTGCTCGTGGAGGCTTCGTAGCTCCTGATGAAACTACATTCGAATACATAAAGGGCAGAGAATATGCTCCTAAGGGTGCAGAATGGGATAAAGCTGTAGAATATTGGAAGACTTTGAAGAGTGGCGATGATGCAGTATTCGATAAGGAACTGAACTTTGATGGTGCTGATATCGAACCTCGCATTACATACGGAACAAACCCTGGTATGGGAATTGGCATAACTGGCTCTGTACCTACACTCGATGAAATCGACGAAAATGGTAAGGCAAGCTTCTTAAAGAGTCTTGATTATATGGGCTTTAAGCCAGGCGAAAAACTTGCAGGACATAAGGTTGATTATGTATTCCTTGGTGCATGTACAAATGGAAGAATAGAAGATTTTCGCGCTTTCGCAAGCATAGTAAAGGGTAAGAAGAAAGCTGATAACATCACAGCATGGCTTGTGCCTGGATCATGGCTTGTAGATAAGCAGATTAGAGAAGAAGGATTGGACAAGGTTTTGGAAGAGGCAGGCTTCGCCATACGCCAGCCTGGATGTTCTGCTTGCTTGGCAATGAACGATGATAAGATTCCTGCAGGTAAGTATAGCGTTTCTACTAGCAACCGTAACTTTGAAGGTCGTCAGGGACCAGGTTCGCGTACCATCTTGGCTTCGCCATTGGTAGCAGCAGCTGCTGCCATTACAGGAGTGATAACAGACCCACGAGAGTTGATGTAGGAATTCTCATAAGCGAAAAATTTAATTTACACAAACAACATGAAACAGAAATTTGATATAATAACATCGTCTTGTTATCCTCTTCCATTGGAAAACGTAGACACCGACCAGATAATACCTGCACGATTCCTTAAAGCAACTGACAAAAAGGGATTTGGCGACAACTTGTTTCGCGATTGGCGATACAATAAGGATGGTTCGCTAAAGAAGGATTTCGTGCTTAACGATCCTTCTTATTCAGGCGTAATCCTTGTAGCAGGCAAGAACTTCGGTTCTGGTTCTTCACGTGAACATGCAGCTTGGGCTATAGCAGGATATGGCTTTAGAGTAGTTATCAGCAGTTTCTTTGCCGATATTCATAAGAACAATGAACTCAACAACTTCGTGTTGCCTGTAGTGGTTTCAGAATCATTCTTGCAAGAATTGTTTGATTCTATCGCTAAAGACCATGCTACACAGGTGAAGGTGGATTTACCAAACCAGACTGTAACAAACCTTGCAACAGGCAAGAGCGAGAAGTTTGAGATAAATGCTTACAAGAAGCATTGTTTGATGAATGGTCTTGATGATATAGACTATTTGATACAGAATAAGGATAAGATAGAAGCATGGGAACAGCAGAACAAGTAACTCACGATGGTCTGCGTCATCCTTTCATCGAGATAATGGACAGCACACTCCGCGATGGTGAACAAACCAGCGGAGTGTCGTTTCTGCCTCACGAGAAGATGATGATTGCAAAAAAACTACTCTCAGATGTCAACGTTGACCGTATAGAGGTAGCTTCTGCAAGAGTATCGGAGGGTGAAAAGGATGCAGTAACCATGATTTGTAACTATGCAAAGTCTGTAGGAAAACTCAATAGGGTAGAAGTTTTAGGCTTCGTAGACGGCAAATTATCAATAGACTGGATAAAAAGTTGTGGAGGAAGGGTTATTAACCTACTTGCTAAAGGTTCGTTAAAACATTGCACTCAACAACTTCATAAAAGTCCAGAAGAGCATATTCAGGATATACTTCATAGTGTGGAATACGCCTCAGAACAAGGTTTCGATGTAAACCTTTATCTTGAGGATTGGAGCAATGGTATGAAAGATTCTGCGGAATATGTCTACCAGCTACTCGATGTATTAAGCAAGACAGCTATTAAGCGATTTTTGTTGCCAGATACACTTGGCATCTTGCATCCGCTTCAATGTGTGGAGTTTATGCGCAAGATGGTGAAAAGGTATCCCGAAGCTCATTTCGATTTTCATGCTCACAACGATTACGACTTGGCGGTATCAAACTCTTTGGCTGCTGTACTGTCTGGATGCAAGGGATTGCACGTAACGGTAAATGGAATGGGGGAGAGATGTGGTAATGCTCCTTTGGCTAGCGTACAGGTTATTCTTAAAGACATGTATCATGCCAAGACAAACATCGATGAGAGCCAACTTGTAGAATTGAGCCATTTGGTAGAAGGATATTCAGGTATAGCAATAGCTCCAAACACTCCTATCGTTGGCGAAAACGTATTCACGCAAGTTGCTGGTGTTCATGCAGATGGCGATAATAAGAACAACCTTTACTGCAACGACTTAGTACCAGAGAGATTTGGCAGAAAGCGTGAATATGCGTTGGGTAAAAATAGCGGTAAAGCTAATATCGCTCGCAACCTTGAAGAGCTTGGTTTGTCGCTTACGCCTGAGCAAACAAAGAGAGTTACTAAGCGCATTACAGAACTTGGTGACCGCAAAGAGCTTGTTACACAAGACGATTTGCCATATATTGTTTCAGACGTATTGAAGCATAGCGCTCCAGAAGATAAGGTTAAGCTCGTAAGCTATATGGTTAGCACAAGCTACGGACTGAAACCTATAGCCTCTATCAAGGTTGAGATAAATGGTAAGGAGTTTGCTGCAGATGCTACAGGCGACGGTCAGTATGATGCTTTTGTAAAGGCTTTGAGAAAGATTTATAAAGAAAAGCTCGACCGTACATTCCCTATACTATCCAACTATACTGTCTCTATCCCGCCTGGTGGTCGTACTGACGCTCTTGTACAAACTATCATCACTTGGCAATATGACAACAAGGTGATTCGCACACGCGGTCTTGATGCCGACCAAACTGAAGCAGCCATTAAGGCTACATTCAAAATGCTCAACCTCTTTGAGGACGAGAACTATAAGGCGTAAAGATTCTGAAATCTTAAAGGAGGAATGGAACGAGAAAGAAAGCTCCATAAAAATAATAGAAAATAAACAAATAAACATTTTAAGAATATGAAACTTAATATAGCTGTTCTTGCTGGCGACGGTATAGGACCAGAGATTATGAAGCAGGGTGTGGCAGTTATGGATGCCATAGCAAAGAAGTTTAATCACGAATTCACATACAATGAGGCTCTTTGTGGTGCTCATGCTATTGATGCTGTGGGCGATCCATTCCCTGAGGAAACATTCAAAACTTGTATGGATGCTGATGCCGTATTGTTTGCAGCTGTTGGCGACCCTCGTTTCGACAATGACCCAACTGCAAAGGTAAGACCAGAGCAGGGATTGTTGGCAATGAGAAAGAAACTTGGACTGTTTGCAAATTTGCGTCCTGTAGCAACTTTCGATTGTTTGCTCCACAAAAGTCCTTTGAAAGATGAATTGCTGAAAGGTGCTGATTTCATTGTTATCCGTGAGCTTACAGGTGGTATGTATTTCGGAGAGAAATATCAGGATAACGATAAGGCTTATGATACCGATATTTATTATCGTCATGAGATAGAGCGCATATTGAAGGTTGCATTCGAATTTGCCCAAAAGCGCAATAAGCATCTTACTGTTGTTGATAAAGCTAACGTACTGGCTAGTAGCCGTTTATGGCGTCAGATAGCAAAAGAAATGGAGCCACAATATCCTGATGTAAATACCGACTATATGTTTATCGATAATGCATCAATGCGTGTGCTCACAGAGCCTACATTCTTTGATGTTATCGTAACAGAAAATACATTTGGAGATATTCTTACCGACGAAACTTCATGTATCACAGGTTCTATGGGATTGCAACCATCGGCTTCGCTTGGCGAGCATACACCTTTGTTTGAGCCAGTACATGGTAGTTGGCCACAGGCAGCAGGTAAGAACCTTGCAAATCCTGTTGCACAGATTTTGTCGGCAGCTATGTTGCTCGAGCATTTTGGGCTTAATGCAGAGGGCAACTTAATACGTGAGGCTGTAAATGCAAGTTTGGATGCAAACGTCAGAACTCCTGAGATTCAGGTAGAAGGCGGCAAAGCATATGGCACAACTGAGGTTGGTGCATGGATCGTCGACTATATAAACAAAAAATAGTTTTTTAATCTATATTATTGGTAGAATTCCGTTTGGTATTAATTATCATTCGGAATTCTTTTTTGTTTCTTACTTTAATCAAACAAATAGTGTCTGTACGATGGTTTAATATAAGGAAGAATTAGAGTATATGAAAGCATATAGGTTAGTGAAATAATGTATGTAGATTTAGTTATTTATCATAACTGCCATTATGTTTTAATATAACTATAAGCTTATTAGCAGTAAGTATAATTAATTATAGAAATAGAATCACCAAATAATTTTGTCTTCTTACAGGTAATAATCAATATCTTGATGCTCGCAAAAGCGACTATGTATGAAGGACTATTATGGTATTTGTAACGGATTTTTCTTGGTAAATGCAAGAATAAACTGTATTATTACAAAATATGATGTTTATAGTCGTATTGATAATATAAGTAGCTTGCAGTCAATAACTTAACAGGCTTGGATCGTTGTAGAAGCTATGCTTCGCGCAATCTTATGCTTTCTACAAAGGTATCTATGCTTTCTAGTAAACGTATTTTTGCTTACCATCAAATGTCAATATGATTACTATCAAATATAGTTAAAGAACATGGTGACTTTATTACAATTACAGCCACATGATATTTCTCTATTAAGCCACAAAAATAGCTCACGCCAATTGCGTATTTATGAATAGTAATTGACGTGAGCTATAATATTCAATACTCGTGAAATATAATTAGTTGATAGCAGTCATATGATATCCGAGAGACTTAAGTTCTATATACATGCCGTACATATACATTTGTCGTAAACAAGATACAAATAATTCAAAAGCTTCGCGTGTACCACTTTCAACACCACTATGTATGAGCATATCGTTAGCACCAGATGCACAATTCATAACGAGATTCTGTAGTTTGATTTTATCTTCTCCTTTTAAGCATAAGACCTCATCAATTATATAATCATCCATAGCATCGTAACCTCGTTTATCTCTAAGATATACATACAGGTCATCTACTTTAGAATAAACATCCCATTCTAAATCCCAATATTTTGCCAATGCCATACCCGTATACATAATCCATGATAAGGTTGCTAAAGGATAAGAATTATACTCTTTTACTGCGTCATGGATAAAAGAATTCAGAATATCAACCATTTTGTCGGCAACATCTGGACATTCTGGCTTATGCATGTCTATACAATCTCTATCTACTAAATAGCGATCAAGGAAATTACAAAGAGTTGTTTCAAAGTGTACAGTATTCATAATAGATATATATTAGAATAGGTGTATCCTTAATTAATACACTTATTTATATTAGAATAATACGAGATGTAAGAAAGATACATTTCTTACATCTCGCAACTATTTTGATAATAAATATAACTTGCTGATTATTCGAAGTTTGGCAAGTGGAACTTATACTTCTTATCGAACACGTCCTTAACGTTGTTTATCTCAAGGAATGTTGTGCCACCGCCTTCACCAAAGCTGCCACTAAGATAAGCAATCTTGTCATCAAGCGAGATGTATCCTTTCTGACGAAGCATTCTCAATGCCGCATAGAAGACGTATTGAGCTGAGACCAAACCTTTTTCCTTTTGATGTACAGGAATAACTCCATAGCTAAGATTTAGCCAACGTTGGGTCTTCTCTTTATAACATATTGCCAAAACAGGATTAGAACCACGGAAAGAAGCCAAGATACGAGCTGTAAGTCCAGTTTCGCTATCGGTAATAATACCAGCAACATTAATCTTCTGAGTAGCTTCAATTGCTGAATGAGCAAGGAATTCACGCTGGTCACATTTGTCAGACAAAGGAACGATGATATCATTTTCACGCATCTTGTCACGTTCAGCCTGTTCTGCTATAGCAGCCATTGTCTTAACGGCCTCTACAGGATATTTTCCTGTTGCAGTTTCACCACTAAGCATCAAAGCATCAGTACGATAATAAATAGCATTAGCGATATCTGTTACTTCAGCACGTGTAGGACGAGGGTTATTAATCATTGTATGAAGCATCTGGGTTGCCACGATTACAGGCTTGTGCTTCTGTATACATTTTCTGATAATAGTTCTCTGAATTCCAGGGATTCTCTCAATAGGAACTTCGATACCAAGGTCGCCACGAGCAATCATTATACCATATGAGGCATCAATAATCTCGTCTATATTGTCAACGCCTTCTTGGTTTTCAATCTTTGAAATAATCTTTATGTCGCTATTGCGAGCATCAAGAATATCTTGAACTGCCTTTACATCGGCAGCATTACGTACGAATGAATGAGCTATAAAATCAATATCTTCGTCAATAGCAAGATTGATGTTCGCCCTATCCTTTTCTGTTACAGCTGGTAAATCGATATGGACTCCAGGAACATTAACACTCTTGCGAGCGCCAAGAACACCATCATTCATAACTTCAGCAACAAGCATAGGACCTGTATTTTCAACAACGTGCATACACAAAGCACCATCGTCGAAAAGCATGTCGTCACCAACAGAAACATCCTTAGTGATATCGTCATATGAAACATTAATAATATCATGAGTTGTATCCATACCTGGTCGACCGAAAATCTTTACCACGTCGCCAGTTTTATATTGAATCGGCGACTCTACATTGGTAGTTCGGATTTCTGGACCCTTGGTATCGATAAGCAAGGCTATATGTGGTGAAACGGTTCTTGTGTTGTTGATAATAGCTCTAATGCCATCAGGAGTAGCATGAGCAGTATTCATTCTAACAACATTCATTCCTGCAAAAAACAATTTCTTGAGGAACTCCACTTCACATCTTCTGTCACTTATCGAGCATACAATCTTTGTTTGTTTCATATGAACAACCTATTAACTTATTAAAGAAATACAAAATCACTTGCAAAGTTAATGCAAAAAATCGAGAAATAGCATGAAATGAGCAAAAATATACTAGGCAATACAAAAGATATCACGATTTTTTTGTAACTTTGCAGTCCAAATTAAATTAGGTATATTAGATAAACATATTTTTTAGGTTAACATGAGACAATTAAAAATTCAGAAGAGTATTACGAACCGTTCGAGCGAAGCATTAGATAAATACTTGGTAGAGATAGGTCGTGTGCCCATGATTTCTGTAGATGAAGAAATTGAACTTGCACAAGCCATCAGAAAAGGCGGACGTGAGGGCGAACGTGCCAAAGACAAATTGGTGAAGTCGAACTTGCGATTTGTTGTTTCTGTAGCAAAGCAGTATCAGCACCAAGGATTGTCTCTTACCGACTTGATTGATGAAGGCAACATCGGACTTGTAAAGGCAGCTGAGAAATTTGATGAAACACGTGGTTTTAAATTTATCTCTTATGCTGTATGGTGGATTCGCCAAAGCATTCTTCAGGCTATTGCCGAGCAGAGCCGTATCGTAAGATTACCATTGAATCAGGTTGGTGCTTTGAGCAAAATCAACAACGAGATATCCAAGTTCGAGCAAGAAAACCAACGTAGACCTTCAGTTACAGAGTTGTCGCGTATTACAAATATGGAAGAGGCTAAGATTGACCAAACCATCAAGGCAGACAACCACCATATGAGTATTGATGCACCTTTTGCCGATGGTGAAGACAACAGTATGGCTGACGTATTGGCTTCTGGCGACGACAGCAGAACAGACCGTCATGTAGACTTTGAATCTATGTCACAGGAACTTGATAACGTGTTGAAAAGCGTATTGAAAGATCGCGAGATAACTATCGTTAGAGAATGTTTCGGTATTGGTTGCCACGAGAAAGGTCTTGAAGAGATTGGTGATCAGCTTGGTCTGACACGTGAACGTGTGAGACAGATTCGCGAAAAGAGTATCATCAAGCTTCGCGAAAGTGGACATTCTAAGATATTGATGAAATACTTAGGATAAGCCATTGGAAGCTTGGATGAACCTCTCTAATCCTACATCCATCTGATATTACATTTATAATAAATAAATATGGATTGGTTAATTAATCTTTTTACTACTACCGATTCAGTGGCGCACATCGCCCTACTCTACTCGGTTGTAATTGCCATCGGCGTTTACCTCGGCAAAATCAAAATCGGAGGTATCTCGCTTGGTGTTACGTTTGTGCTTTTTGCAGGCATCGTAGCAGGACACTTTGGGTTTACGGGCCCTACCAATATTCTGACGTTTGTTCAGGACTTTGGACTTATCCTCTTCGTGTTCTGCATCGGTCTTCAGGTAGGACCAGGTTTCTTTGAGAGCTTTAAGAAAGGCGGAGTAGCCCTAAACCTGCTTTCTACAGCTCTTATCATGCTCAACATCGGTGTGATGTTTGCCTGCTACTATCTCTTCTTTGATACTTCGGATCCGAAGAATCTACCTATGATGGTAGGAACTTTGTATGGTGCCGTTACCAACACTCCAGGTCTTGGTGCTGCCAACGAAGCCCTTACGTCTGTATTTGCAAATGGCAACGTACCACAAATTGCTTCAGGATACGCTTGTGCCTACCCTCTTGGTGTGCTTGGTATTATCGGAGCTACCATAGCTGTAAAGTACATCTGCCGAGTAAACCTTGAAAACGAAGAAGAGGAACTTGAGGAAGCAGAGGCTGAGAACCCACACACAAAGGCTCACAGCATGCGCTTGAAAGTTGCCAACTCTTATATCGCAGGTAGAACTCTTGGAGAAATCTCAAGTTTCTTGAATCGTGATATCGTTTGTACACGTCTGTTGCATGAAGGCAAAGTTACTACACCTATGCGCGACACCATTCTTAACATGAACGATGAGATATTGGTAGTATGTGCAGAGGCTGACGCAGAAGCTATTAAAGCATTCATCGGTCCTGAGCAAGAGACTGAATGGACTGAACAGGATGAGAAGCAGCCTATGGTTAGCCGTCGTATTATCGTTACCAACCCTTCCATCAATGGTAAAACACTCGGCAAGATGCACTTCTCAAGCGTTTATGGTGTCAACGTTACTCGTATCACCCGTCAGGGTATGGACCTCTTTGCAAGCCGCGACCACCATTTCCATTATGGAGATAAGATCATGGTTGTTGGTCCTGAGGACAACGTAAACCGCGTTGCTGAACTCATGGGTAACTCTGTGAAGCGTCTTGACGCCCCAAACATCGCAACTATCTTTATTGGTATCCTTGTTGGTATCATCTTCGGAAGCATTCCTGTTGCAGTTCCTGGTATGCCAGTGCCTATGAAGCTTGGTATCGCTGGTGGTCCTCTGATTATTGCAATCTTGGTAGGTCGCTTCGGCTATCGCATGAAGCTCGTTACCTATACCACGACATCAGCCAATATGATGCTTCGCGAGATAGGTCTCGTGTTATTCTTGGCGAGTGTTGGAATCAAGGCAGGAGCAAACTTTATGGAGACAGTAGTACAGGGCGATGGTTTGAAATATGTGTATACAGGTTTCTTGATAACTATAATCCCTATCCTTATCATCGGAACTATTGCACGCTTGAAGTTCAAATTTAACTACTTCACCATCATGGGTATGCTTGCAGGTACATGTACAGACCCTCCAGCATTGGCGTATGCTAACTCTATTTGTTCTAAGGAAGCTCCAGCAATTGGATATTCTACAGTTTATCCATTGAGTATGTTCCTCAGAATATTCACAGCACAGTTTATAGTTCTTTTCTGTTGCGGAATGTGATAGTACAGATATTTAAACATCTATAAAAAAAACAAAAGCAGGAAGAAAACAAAATTGTTTCTTCCTGCTTTTTTGTATCTCTACAATATGTTTGCCAAAGAGGTTTATTCGTTTCTTAATCTTCTGTTATCGGCATAACGCATTTTGTTTTCATCCATTCAATGCTATTATCATTAGTTGATATATAACGCCAATGACCAGAGGTTGGAGTTACTTCAACAATCTTAGGTGCAGAGATTTCATTTATAGTTGCAGTAACACTTGTAGGACTACAAGTTTCGTCATTATATCCATAGCTATAGAATCCAGGAACATTTAGCCTACGCGCAAAGTTTACTACATCATAATATGGTATTGTTGTCATAAACTTGTCCTTATTGATAGTTTCTTTTCCTCGGAAATATTGAGGCCAACCACCAGCTCTACCATTTAGGAAACCTTCAAGATCGCTTAAAGCAGGATAGAAGGAAGCAATAAACTTCACCTTTGGATTTAGTGCGGCGGTTACAATAGTCAATGCCCCACCCTGGCTTCCACCAGTTACACCAACATTTTCTCCATCCCAGTCAGCTAAAGAGCAAAGATAATCAACAAACTTGCAACAACCAACATACACTTTACGATAATAGAAACTATCACGATTTTCAATTCCTATTCTATTATATCCACCTACAGCTTTGCGCAACTTGTCATATTCTGCATCAGACAATTCAGGGTTAAGTCCATGTATTTCTGAAGTTATAGAGATGAAACCTTGTTCTGCATACATGTTATTAGGCACAATCTTCTTAGAGCCAGCACCTGGTGGATTAAACAAAACAGGATGTTTGCCTCCCCCCTTTGGCTTCGACATATAACCATACATTGTTTCCCCCTTCTTGCCATAGACCATCTTTACGAGATATACCTCTACATTATCTGTACATAAACGAGGAATAAGAGTTGAAGTCACCTTAGGGCTTTTGATAGCAATAGCTTTAAACGATTTTGCCCAAAACTTATCAAAGTCTACGGGGTTCTGAGTCAAAGAGCGCAAACTATCAGGACAGAAGCCTACCTTCACCATATCTTTATGCCAAGCATTATCAGCGTTAAAGCGTAAATTAACAGTTTTGAATCCAGCTTTGTGCATAGTACCTACGTTTATTATTGCTAAGCCATCATGGAAGGCTACAGAATCATTTTGTTCTGTAGGCATCATATCATTAGATGCGGAGTAATGAACATAACCATTAACAGGAAGACCACCTTCAAACGCTCTTACTTCAACTTTTGCTTGCTCGCCAACCTTGTAGTTTCTATCCGCAGAATTCGTAGAAACAAGATATTCAAGATATGCGCGTTTAGGTTTAGTTATCTGAGCTGATGAAGATAAACTAAATATCAATCCACCACAAAGTAGAATTAAGTTTTTAGATAATTTATTATTCATAGATTTTAATGTTCTTATATAAAGAAAGATGCGACGCACACATTATAATATATAATATGAGCATCGCATCTTAGATAGAGTATTTACTCATTAAGAAAATACTATTTGTTTACGCTACCTCCAACAATATCGAGAAGCTCATTAGTAATAGCTTGCTGACGACTCTTGTTGTACTGCAAGTTCAAGCCACGTAGCAATTCGTCAGCGTTGTCTGTAGCAGTCTGCATGGCAACCATACGCGCTGCATGTTCGCTGGCTATGCTATCGAGTAATGCAGTATAAAGCATGAGATGAGCCAACTTAGGGATGAGAGTTGAAAGCACAGTATTCATGTCAGGCTCAACGATGAAATTATCATTCAGCGGTTTGCCATCCAATTGGCGTTGATTAGTAGCCATCTGTTCCTTATCACGCTTACGCAGATACTCCTGAGCTTCCTTAGTTGCAGCCTTCGATTTCAAGTCACGTACATGGTCACGACCAAGCTCTGACTTAATGTCAATAGGTAGAAAAGTTTTGCGAGTAAGAATCTGCGAACCTGCTGATTTGAAATGATGATATACCATCTCAACCTTGTCAATCTCGCCATCCATGAACTTCTTTCCAAGCTCACGTGCCAATTCAATACATTGCTTGACATTAGGCTTGTCTGCAAGTTCTGTGAAATCGCCACCTATCTGATATCCGAGTTTAGCTGCCTTTTCTGCAACCTTTCGTCCGATAGGATATATAACGATATTCTCCTTGCCAAGCGACTCATAGTCAGCCGCCACCATTTGCATCTGTTTGATGATATTAGCATTGAAGCCTCCACAAAGGCTGCTGTTCGAAGAATAAGCCACTATCGCAACCCTTTTAACAGGGCGTTCGATAGTAAACACATTCGAAGCATCAGCTTCTGAAGCGAGAAAAGTCTTGAGGATATGCTCAAGCATCGTCTCGTAAGGAAGCATGTTTTCTATCATCACCTGTGCATGGTGAAGTTTAGACGAGGCAACCATTTTCATAGCACTCGTAATCTTGCGAGTACTATTTACGCTGGCAATCCTAGTCTTTATCTCTTTTAGCGACGGCATAGGCTATTAATTTTTATACTGACCTGCTATATCAGCCATTACCTGCTCGATGACTGAAGTTACAGTATCATCAATCTTACCTGATGCGAGAGTCTCGATTACCTCAGGATGAGCGGTGCGCATCTTATCGAGGAATGAATCCTGGCATTCGCGGACCTTATCTACAGGCACATCGTGCATCAATCCCTTAGTTCCACAATAGATGATAGCAATCTGCTCGCCTACAGGCATAGGACTATACTGTGGCTGAATGAGAAGCTGATTGTTCTTACGTCCGCGGTCGATAGTCATGGCTGTTACGGCATCCATATCACTTGAGAACTTAGAGAAAGCCTCAAGTTCACGATACTGAGCCATATCTATCTTCAACGTACCGGCAACCTTCTTCATACTCTTAATCTGAGCAGAACCACCTACACGGCTCACAGAAATACCTACGTTAACAGCAGGACGGAAACCTTGGTTGAACAAGTCGCTCTCAAGATAAATCTGTCCGTCGGTAATAGAGATAACGTTTGTAGGGATGTAAGCCGAAACGTCACCTGCCTGAGTCTCAATGATAGGAAGAGCGGTCAAAGAACCACCACCCTTTACATGATTCTTCATGCATTCTGGCAGGTCGTTCATCTGCTCAGCCACCTCTTGCTGGTCATTGATACGCGCTGCACGCTCCAACAAACGAGAGTGGAGATAGAAAACATCACCAGGATAAGCCTCACGTCCTGAAGGACGACGAAGAATCAAAGAAACCTCACGATAGGCAACAGCCTGCTTTGACAAATCATCATATACAACGAGGGCAGAATAGCCACGATCGCGGAAATACTCACCAATAGCAGCACCTGCGAATGGAGCATAATACTGCATAGCAGCAGGATCAGCAGCTGTAGCACTAACGATGATAGTGTATGGCATAGCACCATGCTGCTTCAAGTTTTCTACCAACGCAGCAACAGTAGAAGCCTTTTGTCCAATAGCCACATATATACAATATACAGGCTTACCAGCTTCATAAAAGCTCTTCTGATTGATGATAGTATCTACAGCGATAGCAGTCTTACCAGTCTGACGGTCGCCGATGATAAGCTCACGCTGACCACGTCCGATAGGAATCATCGAGTCTACCGACTTGATACCTGTCTGAAGTGGCTCCTTAACAGGCTGACGGTAGATAACACCAGGAGCCTTACGATCAAGAGGCATTTCGAATGATTCTGTAAGGTCGATTTCTCCCTTACCATCGATAGCCTGACCAAGAGGGTTGATAACACGTCCCAACATATTGTCGTTGACGCGGATAGATGCGATACGCTTAGTACGCTTCACCACCATACCCTCTTTGATACCTTCTGTAGAACCAAGGAGCACACATCCGACATTGTCTTCCTCAAGGTTCATCACGATAGCCATTGTGCCATTCTCGAACTCCAAGAGTTCGTTAGCTTCTGCATTACGCAGACCGTAGATACGAGCCACGCCATCGCTTACCTCAAGTACTGTGCCTACCTCGTCAAACTGCTGGCTATTATTGATACCCTTCAGCTGTTCGAGGAGAACCTGTGATACCTCACTTGGTTTTATTTTGTCTGACATAATACTTTGTTTTATTTGTTAAGATTCGACAAGATGGCATTAAGTTGTTTCTTCACACTAGCATCCATGCGATAAGTGTCGTATTCGAGTACGAATCCTCCAATAATCTCAGGATCTACATCCGTTTGGAAATCAACCTTTCCATTTGTCCTTCCTTCAACCAACTGTCTCAACTTATCCTCTGTTTTAGAGTCAATTTCTGAGGCAGTAGTGAGTTTAGCACTTATTAGATTGTTATGCTTTCTGTACAGAGTAATAAACGAGTTGGCAATGAATTGCATGATACTCTCACGGTCTTCTTTGAGCACAAGGGCAACAAAGCGTTTTGTCAACTCACAAGGTTCGCCACCTGTAGCCAACAATAGCAAAGATTCCTTTTGCGCATTTGAGAGCATGGGATTATCTATCGTAATCCTCAGCGCAGGCATTTGAGAGTAGTTCTGAGCCAGTGTCTGCATATCTGCATATACTTTCTCTGCCTCTTTCGCCTCAATACCAGCCTTAAGCAAGGCTCGGGCATATCTGACCGATATTAATCCTAAATCCATAGCGTTTATTGTTTATTATTTGCTGCAACTTCATCAAGCATCTGGTTAATATAATCCATCTGTGCCTTATCTGTGCCGAGCTTCTGACGCAAGACCTTCTCAGAAATCTCAACACTCAACGTAGCAACTTGCTGGCGGATCTCGCTTATTGCAGCCTGTTTTTGGCTTTCAATCTCAGCCTTAGCATCGTTAATGATGCGTGAGCTTTCTTCGCGAGCTTTTTCCTGAGCTTTTGCCACGATAGCCTCACGAGTATCAGCAGCTTCCTTCAAGATGGTAGCCTGCTTCTCTCGTGCTTCCTGAAGAATGGCCTCACTCTCCTGCTTGATATTCTCAAGCTTTGCTGCAGCCTTCTGTGCCTTGTCAAGGCTCTCGTCGATATACTTCTTTCGCTTGTCTACCATTCCTACGATAGCAGGAAAGCCAAACTTAGCGAGCACGAAGAACACCACGAGGAAAGCCAACAGCATCCAGAAGAGGAGTCCCAGATCAGGAGTCAATATTGATGGCAATTTATCAAAATCCATTTGCAATATTTTACTTTCTATTCAAATCCTTTTTAAATAAGGAATGCGCAAGCTACGATAGCGAAAAGAGCACAACCCTCAACGAAAGCTGAGGTAAGAATCATGTTTGTCTGAATCTTGCCAGTAGCCTCAGGCTGACGAGCGATGGCATCCATAGCGCTACCACCAATCTTACCAATACCCAAACCTGCACCAATAACAGCAATACCTGCTCCGAGACCGCAACCTAGCTGTGCTAGACCTTCTGCAGCCAAAAGTGATGAAATAATCATAATTTTATAATTTTAAATTTGTTAATAAATTCGTTTAAAAATCTAAGTTTTAATTCTATTGTTAATATCTTGATATTGAATTCTATATGTTCAAATCATGATATGAGAGTTTAGTGTTCGTCCTTCTGTGCAAGACCGATAAATACGGCACTCAGAAGTGTGAATACATAAGCCTGAACGAATGCCACAAGAACTTCAAGACAGTTCATGAACAACATCATAATGATGCTGACGAAGTTAAGTCCGATTCCAAAGCCTACACCCATAGACCATCCAAGGAAGATGACACAAGTGAAACTCAATATAATTGCGTGACCTGCCATCATATTGGCAAAGAGACGAACCATAAGTGCAAATGGCTTTGTGAATACTCCGAAGAACTCAATGACAGGCATCAGAGGCACAGGATAAGCCTTGAGGAATATAGGAACCTCAGGCCAAAAGATTTCCTTCCAATACTCCTTATTTCCGAAGAGGTTGATAGCAACCATTGTACATAGCGCAAGGAACAACGTAATGTTGATATTGCCCGTTACGTTGGCACCACCAGGGAATATAGGAAGAAGTCCAAGGAGGTTGGTGGTAAAGATGAAGAAGAATACCGTAAGCAAATATGGTGCAAACGGTTTGAAATGCTTCTCACCGATAGATGCCTTAATAACATCATCATAGATTGTCATCACAAACATCTCCATCATACCGACAAATCCACCAGGAGCCTCGCTTCTCTCATCCTTGCCCTTATACCAGCGAGCACACGATAAGAATACAGCTATCAGAACGAACACAACGATCCATATCTGAGCCACAGTCTTTGTGATGCTTAAGTCTAATGGACGAACTGTTGTACCATCAGCCATCTTCTCATATATCTTACCATGATGCTTAGCATCAAAGTAGAAGTTATCTGGAAGAGAAGCTTCGGTACAGAATGTCCATTCGCCAGTATTTGAACTTCTTACAATTATCGGCAATGGTATGCTCAAACTCTTACCCTCGTATGAAGCAATATGCCATTCATAGGAATCTGACAAGTGCTCAAGTACCGTTTCAGGTATGTTGATAGTCTTGCCATCTTCCTCACCCTCGGCATGGCTTGCAAGAGCGAAAGTTGGCGCCATAGCCAATATCAAGAGAAGCAATAATGACCTAATCTGTTTCATTATCATTTATTTATTATCTTTGTCACACACTATGTGATTATTCGACACATGCGAGAAAAATACAGAGTGATGTACAATAACCCAAAGATAGAAAACCAAGAACACAAGGCAATATTCCAGCATAGCATCGCGACCAACTGCAATATAGCAACCTATGAGAGTGGCTATTGCTAATAGCATTCTGAATCCGGAAACTGCAGAAAAGAATGTTGGTAGAGTATCTACACTATTCTTTGCCAAGAACTTCCAAATTATAACATCAGCAAATTCTATCACAAGAGTAAACACCACACTTACAACAAGTGGATAGACAAGAGTGTCAACATGAGCAAACGTTTTAATAAGTATCACCACCAATGACATTACTGCTACAGCAAATAGAGTCTGTATAGAATATCGTTTAGTAAGTTTAGATATCATCTTGTTGTCCAACATGTTAACATCGTTCATTAAAGTTCAACACAAATATTTACGTTATTGTTCTGTACTTCAACAAAACCACCCATTGCCTTCACCTCATGCTCGCCTTCAGAGTCAAAATAAACAATACGTCCACTTTCCAAAGTAGAGATGATAGGAGCATGACCAACAAGGATCTCAAACTGACCACAAGAGCCAGGAACGATTACTCTGTCGGCATCACCTACAAATTCTACCTTTTCAGGAGAGACGATTCTTAAGTTCAAACTCATAGTTAAAGTGTTTTAGTGAGTTGGTGTGTGGAATTATCCTTTAGCAGCCTCGATAAGCTTCTTACCCTTGGCAATAGCATCCTCGATAGTACCAACGTTGAGGAATGCCTGCTCTGGCAGGTCGTCAACTTCACCATCAAGAATCATATTGAAGCCCTTGATAGTGTCTTCGATAGATACCATGACACCAGGAACACCAGTAAACTGCTCAGCAACGGCAAATGGCTGAGAGAGGAAACGCTGCACACGACGTGCACGGTTTACAGTAAGCTTATCTTCATCAGAAAGCTCATCCATACCGAGGATAGCGATAATATCCTGCAACTCCTTATAGCGCTGCAAAATCTGCTTTACTCTCTGCGCACAATCGTAGTGAGCCTTACCAACGATTAGTGGGTCAAGGATACGAGATGTAGAGCCAAGTGGGTCTACAGCAGGATAGATACCAAGCTCGGTGATCTTACGGCTAAGCTCTGTTGTAGCATCAAGGTGAGTAAATGTAGTTGCTGGAGCAGGGTCTGTCAAGTCATCTGCAGGCACATAAACAGCCTGTACTGATGTGATAGAACCCTTCTTTGTTGAAGTAATACGCTCCTGCATCAAACCCATCTCGCTTGCCAATGTTGGCTGATAACCTACCGCTGATGGCATACGACCAAGAAGAGCCGAAACCTCAGAACCTGCCTGAGTAAAACGGAAGATGTTGTCGATAAAGAACATGATATCGGCAGCTTCACCATCCTTACCTCCATGATCGCGGAATTCCTCAGCTACAGTAAGACCAGACAACGCAACAGAAGCACGTGCACCAGGTGGTTCATTCATCTGACCATACACGAGAGTAGCCTGAGACTTCTGAAGTTCTTCTGGATCAACAAGTGAGAGGTCCCACTTACCTTCTTCCATAGCCTTCTTAAACTTGTCGCCATAGCGGATAACACCAGACTCAATCATGTCGCGGATAAGGTCGTTACCTTCACGAGTACGCTCTCCTACTCCTGCAAACACTGAGTAACCATTGTGTCCCTTAGCGATGTTGTTGATAAGCTCCATGATAAGCACGGTCTTACCTACACCGGCGCCACCGAACAATCCGATCTTACCACCCTTCATATAAGGTTCCAAAAGGTCGATAACCTTAATACCTGTAGCCAACATCTCTTTGTGTGTAGAGAGGTCTTCAAACTTAGGTGGTTCACGATGGATAGGATAAGCACCTTGCATATCCAAAGTTTTCATACCATCAATAGGCTGTCCGATAACGTTCATCATTCGGCCCTTGATTTGTTCACCAGCAGGCATCACAATAGGTGATCCTGTCTGCTTTGCTTCCAATCCGCGCTGAAGACCGTCGGTATTGTCCATAGCAACACAACGAACAGTATCTTCACCGATATGCTGCTGCACTTCGGCAATAAGTTCGCGGCCATCAGGACGCTCAATCTTCAAGGCATCATGGATTTTTGGCAACACCTTCTCAGCATCCTGCCCCTTGGTATCGAAGTAAACGTCGATAACAGGACCGATAATCTGTGAAATGTGTCCACTAATTTGTGCCATAAGTCAATGTTTTATGTTAGTTTTTTTATACTATTTCGCTATTACGGAAATATATTAAATACTCAATTCATCAAGCACCTTGATAAGCTTTCGATCGAAAGGTTTATCTGAGCGGATGGCTTCTGACAATGGTACGTATACCACTTCGTTGTTTCTTACACCAACCATGATATTTCTTTGGCCCTGCATGATTGCCTCAATAGCTCCAACACCAGTACGACTAGCAAGGATTCTATCACGTGCTGTTGGGCGACCACCACGCTGAAGGTGACCAAGAATAGATACACGAACATCGTATTCTGGAAATTCCTTTGTCACACGGTCTGCATAATACAAAGCTCCACACTTAGGACTCTCCGAAACGATAACGATACAGCTCTTCTTAGACTTACGAATACCACGCTCCATGAACTGTGCCAACTGGTCGACATCTGTGCTGTCTTCTGGTATGATGGCGGCTTCTGCTCCGCTTGCAATAGCAGAGTTCTGAGCCAAGAAACCAGCATCACGTCCCATCACCTCAATAAAGAAGATTCTCTCGTGACTCTGGGCTGTATCACGTATACGGTCAACACATTCTACTATAGTATTCATAGTTGTATCGTAACCGATGGTGTTATCTGTGCCATAAAGGTCATTATCGATAGTTCCTGGCAAACCAATGCAGCAAACATCAAATTCGCGTGCAAATTCCATGGCGCCAGTTAGCGAACCATTACCTCCTATCACAACCAAGGCATCAATACCATTTTTAACCATGTTATCGTAAGCCTTCTGCTTGCCTTCTTCGGTCATAAATTCCTTTGAGCGTGCAGTCTTCAGCATTGTACCACCCTGAGTGATGATACCGCTTACATTCTCAGTTGTGAAATCCTTAATCTCTCCATTAATCAAACCATCATAACCACGATAGATACCTTTAATGTTGAAACCATTATAGATGCCAGCACGAGTCACGGCACGAATGGCTGCATTCATTCCAGGTGCATCGCCTCCTGAAGTTAGAATACCTATTGTTTTAATTTTAGTCATAAATTGTTTTATTTATTATTGTTATCTTTTTCTCTATAGATTACCACCCTCACTTTACAATTTCTTTTATAGAGTGAAGAACATTATCATCAGTCCAACAAGTCCGCCAACAAGAGCTTTCCAGCCGACGTTCTTCAGATACCACCACATGTGTACTCTTTCTGCTTTCATCAGTGCCAATCCACTCATAGAGCCAATAGCTAATATGTTTCCACCAAGAGCAGATGTAAAGGCTATTACCTTCCAAAAACTTCCGTTTTGAGCAAAGGCAGACAAATCATTTAATACGTCAGGTGTAGCAATCTGCAAATCCGAAATACCAAATATCGAGAACCAACTATATGCATTAGCAAAGGTATCAATAAAGCAACTAAAGAATGCAGACATTAATCCTAAAACCCATACATTGTTTATATTGTTATCAATAAATTCTCTAACTGTAGCCAAAGCGCCGGTTTCGTTTACCACACCTAAAGCAAGCATAATACCCATCACAAAGAGCATCATTTGTATCACACCATACTGCAACACTCTTGGTATCTGACGCTGTATCATAGCGTCATCGTTCATTAGTTTACGATTAAACAATTCGTTAACCATCCACAATACCGCTAACACACAGCAAGCACCAAGGAATGGACTCAACTTTGTGATATTATGGCAAGTCGGGATAAACCACAAACCTCCAATTCCAACGAAAAGCATAAGCAAACGTTGCCAAACATTTAATCGTGTGTCATCGCCACGATAAGGCATCGTAATCCATTCAGTCTGCACTCTTTCAGGCAATGTGCGACCAATGAGATAAGTAGGTATCGCCCATGCTGCCAAGCAAGGCAACATTAAGCTCATGGAGAAATTAGTTGCTGTTACTGCACCTGCATTCCAAAGCGTAAGTCCTACAGGGTCACCAATCACTGTCAGCGCACCTCCGCAATTTGCAGCTAATACAATAGCAGAACCATAGAGCAGACGATGTCTACGATTTGGTATCAGCTTGTGCATCATGGTAAGCATCATCACGGTTGTGGTGAGGTTATCAAGATTGGCTGAAATTAAGAATGTAACAGACGATATAGTCCACAAGAAACGCTTTGACGAACGAGTCTTAAGTAATTGAAGTACAAAGTCAAAGCAACCATTATTGTTTAATATCTCAACTATTGTCATGGTAGCCAATAAGAATAGAACAATACTACCACCCTGACCAACATATTTTAGGAAGATATGATCTGCGATAAACATCTTTACGTTAGAACTTGTTGCCTCTGTTCCTGCAAGGAATGAAAGATATTCCTTTGCATGCATATTCATCACAAAATCTGTGCCATAGCAGATGTACAGTACCCAACCAATGGTGCCGGCAAACATGGCTACAGCAGCCTTGTTTACCTTTGTTATGGTTTCCGTTCCCAGAATCACATAACTAAATAATAGGATAGTTACTATTATCAAAGCCATGATCAAAAGTATATAAAGCTTGGTGGTTATCGGTATCATCAATAGTTCTATTGACTAAACCAAAACTAACCTTGCTCAATAAGTTTATTTTGTTAATTCAGACGCAAAGATAATAATTTATCGTAAAATAAAAAACTTATTGCAAGAAAATTATACTCGTTTAACGCGATATTTCACAAAATTGAAAGTTCAATGGTTAAATAGAACAATCTTCTGCTTTGTCAAGCTTTCAAATCATATCTTTTCTATCCAAAAGCATATCATCTTCGATTCAATAACGCTTTCAGAGTAAAATAGACATTTTCTTGTACCACAAATGCATTCCACGACCATTTCATCGGCATATAACCTAACTTTCTCTTATATCTTGGCTCCAATCGCTCTTGTTCAATACTATTCCATGCCCATCTTATTATTCGCATACCCTCTTTAATATCGCCTTTTGAAAGCAATTTGCGATTTAAGAATACATAATACATCAATCCAACAACATTAAGCCATCTCACATTTTCATATAAATCCAAGATTCTTTCCTCTGCTCCAATCTTTAGCAGAGTTTGTTTCATGCTCATATTGGCTTTAAGATAGTCAAAGCGTTGTAGCCCGGGTTTGTGTGTAGTAGACTCCCCATGCTGCAGATAATAATAACGACCTTCACACGTTCTCACTTCTCTCGACGAGAGGTAATGAAGACGTGTGGTATTATCGTCGCTATAAGCCTTACATGATTCATCATAAGGAAATTCTTTGTGTATTTCAGCTTTTACAATATATACTCCATGAATTTTCCATGTTAATGAAGCTTCAAAAGCCTCTTTGCCCGACATTGCCTCAAACTTAGGCATAGGGTAAGACTCTTCTCTATCAGGATATACATATCTGGTATCAAATAGCACGCTATCTGTTAGAGGATGCTGGGTAAAGCAATCTACAGCTTTCTCTAAACAGTCAGCCGACATCCAATCATCGCTATCTAAAAAACAGACATATTGTCCTCTAACCATACCTAATCCCTGATTTCTTGCATGAGCTTGGCCATGATTTTCTGTTAGAGCTATCACCTCTATTCGGTTATCTTTTCCTGCATATTCATTAAGTATAGAAAGAGAATTATCAGTAGAAGCATCGTCTATACATACTACCTGTATATCAGTTAATGTTTGTCCGATTAGAGAATCAAGGCATTTTCTGATATATTTTTCAGCATTATAAACTGCTACCAATACTGTAACTTTTGGGATTGTCATTGTGTTTGATATTATCGTCTTAGTATTTTCTTCTTGAGTTTTTCCCATAATGTTGTCTTTTTATGAAGTATCGTTAAAGATATTGCTAAGCTAACCATTATGAGCAATAATCCCATCGACCAATAAAGCAAACGAGATTCAACCATAGTAACTAAGAAAGCCAAGATACCTAATGGAAATTGCATAGCCACATATTTCAAAACTTCTATAGATATACTATAACCATATTTTGCTTTAATCACTATATAGGCTACAACATAGTCAACTATCATAGATAATGTTAATGCAACTCCAGCGCCCAAAAGTCCCATCCAATTGTATAACACAAAAGTGAGCACAACAATCATTATATCATAAAGTGCTTCGATAAAGAGATATAGTATAGAATTGCCTTTTGCTAAAGGAATATATTCAACTGGCAAAGCTAAGGCTCTGACAAACATAGCCATAACGGCTACCTGAATCATTCCTAATACAGGCATAAAATGACCACTATATAGCAATGGAAGCAGTATAGGCATTCCAATCAGAAAAGCTATAAGCAATGGAGATATCAGCAATAAAGTTACTTCTATCTGCTGGTTTACACATTTGTTTTGTGCCTCTACATCATCGCGTATTGCAGATAAGCGTGGAAAATAGTCAGATTCCATGGCAGAGAAAACTATTCCTGCATACACAAATATCATCATGTAGCCTGCATTATACAATCCCACTTCGTCAAGATAGCCATAAGTATTTAGTATAGTACGTATCAAGAAGTCTGCGCCACTTCCCAAAATACCAGCCAAAACGAGTGCTATACCTAGGCGTATCATACTAGAACCTTTTACTAACAGTTCTTTATTGAACGACAAACGATATGGATATTTCTTTGTTGAACAATATAGCGCTAACACCATATTAACAAAGGCTGCCAATACCAAAGAAGGAACGATTCCTTTCTCGCCTATATAATAATATATAGGTACACTAATGACTGCGGTAATCAACACGTAGTAGAAAGAAATCATCATTAAGTTCGTGAGCTGGCGAGTTCCTTTCAAGACAGCAGTCTCACCACCGGTTATAGCCATAAAGGCAATAGCTGGCGACAACATCATGTAATGAAACGAGTGGTCACCCCAAGTGAAAGTCAACGAGTTGATGCTTGAGCCAAACAATGCACAAACAACAAAACCCAATAATGCAGTCAATAAGCTCCATAATCTTATCATTTTTACAGATTCACAGAGCTTATCATTGGCTTCATCATCAAAATTCTGAGATATCGTTTTCACTCCACTCATAGAGATACCCATGTTAGTAGACTCCGACACGAGTTTTATAGTAGAGTTGAACAAAGAAAGCAATCCCATGCCACCAGGACCTAATATCATGGCGACCATCTTGTTTCTGACAACTCCTACAAGCATGTTTAGCATTTGAATACCTCCAAACAAACCCGTATATTTCATTATATGTGAGTAGCCGTTTTGCTTTTCTTTGTTTTCCATTATATATAACAACGTCAGATTTTCACATTTAGTATATATATACCATCTTTTATCGCAATAAATCACAAAAAAATGAAGCTAACTTAAATGACCAACGAAGCCTGCTTCAATTGCCAACGAAGCCTGCTTCATTTGCAATTGAAGCCTACTTCATTTTTTGAGCTAAAAAAGACAAATAAAAAAGCGTACCAATCCAATAGGATTGATACGCATAAATATGAATATTCAGTATAAATTAATAACCGAAACGTTTCTTTAGCTCAATAGCACGATCGTCGTTGTAGCTAAATACTGAACCATAGCATACATAGAGGAAGTAGCCCCAGTTGTTGTTGTTGTCTGGATCAAGTTCCTTTGCCTTCTCAAGGAGTGGCAATGCCTCTTTGAAGAGTTCCTTCTGTGCATTACGATCCTGAACGAGACCAGCCTTCTTGCAGAGGCATTGTCCAAGACCAGCATAAACGAATGCCTGGTTCTTGTCACTTGCATCAAGAAGCTTCTTGTAAGCCTCGATAGCTGGATCCCAGTTCTGGTTTTCTTCCTGACGAGATACAGCATCTGCGATACTCTGTGTATGATAAGCCAAAGCCAAGAAGTTTGTAGGATTCTTCTTCAACATATCTTCAACAAGTGCGTTGAGTTCAGCAGTCTTGTTTGAAGAGCTATAGAGCTTGCACAATACGCTGAAAGCAGCCTCGCTATTCTTCTGTGTGTAGAGATCCTTAAGCTGACCGATGTAACGGAGAGTATCAGCCTCTGTCTTAAGGTTCTTACCAGCTACTTCAAACTTAGCATTCTCAGCCTTCTCTGCCCACTCTGAATCCTGCATAGCAATATCGAAATACTGATTTGCCTTATCGAGCTTGTTAGCACGCTCAGCATAAGCACCTGCATAGAAGGCTACCTGACCCAAGAAAGGCTCCTTTGGCAATGACTCGAACAAAGGAGTGTTGCGGCTCTCTAGGAACAAACCCCAATACTTCAACAAACCAGCCTCGTCGTTCTTACCATCAATCCATTGACCGCCATTTACCAATTCCAAGCGAGCCTGTGTAAGCTTCTGAAGACGAGTCTCGTCTTTGCGGTAAGCAATCTTTGTTTTGCCCTTAGCGTCTGGCTGACCATCATACTTATCGCACTCTACTGCAGCCTTAACTGCATTGTATGCGCTATTGTAGTAAGCAGCTGTATCATAAGCCTGCTGTTCAGTCTTCATAACTGCAGCTCTCTGATTTTCAGCTATTACAGCAGATACAGTTTCGAAATCCTTCATAGAAAGCTCATAAAGCTTATTGTAGGCTTTAGCTTTCTCCTGTGGAGAAGCCAACTGGTCGAGAGTGCTATTAAGCAAAGCCTCTGCCTCGGCGTAAGTCTTAGACTTTGTGATAGCCTTCAATGGCTCACTATCGCCAGCATAAGCTGCAGATACTCCTAGTACCATGGCAGCCATTACAAAAATTTTCTTCATAGTTTTATAAGTTTAAAATTATTGATTATCTTCTTCTGGGTTTTCTACCTGTGTAGTATCTACCTCATCAATAGGAGCTTCATCTTCGTTTACAGGCGATGATGTATCCTGCTTCATTTCTTCACTCTTCTGAGAGAATGCAGAGCGACTCTCCTCTTCAACCGATGCTTCAAGCTCTGACGACATCACCTTACAAACGCTTGCTATAACGTCGTTCTTCTTAGCAAGATTGATGAGACGTACACCCTGGGTAGCACGACCCATTACACGGCAATCAGCTACAGCAAGACGGATAACGATACCACTCTTATTAATAATCATAAGGTCGTTGTCGTCGGTAACATTCTTAATAGCAACCAATCGGCCTGTCTTATCTGTAATGTTAAGAGTCTTCACACCCTTACCACCACGGTTGGTCTTGCGATAGTCTTCTACCTCAGAACGCTTACCATAACCCTCTTCGCTAACTACCATAACGGTCTCATTCTCAGAGTCGTTGATAACAATCATACCAACAACAGCGTCGTCGCCGCCATCAAGGCGCATACCACGAACACCAGTTGCAGTACGACCCATAGTGCGGATAGTCTCCTCATCGAAGCGTACTGCACGACCATTGCGGTTAGCCAAGATAAGCTCGTTGTGACCATTTGTAAGACGTACGTCTACAACCTCATCGCCTTCAGCAATGTTAATAGCAATCACACCATTAGCACGTGGACGAGAGTAAGCCTCCAATGGAGTCTTCTTAACGGTACCATTCTTTGTTGCGAATACTATATAGTGAGAATTGATGAATTCTTCATCCTCAAGACCACGACCACGAAGACGTAGGAATGCGTTAACGCTATCGTCAGAATCGATATTCAAAAGGTTTTGAATAGCACGACCCTTCGAAGTCTTATCGCCCTCAGGAATCTCGTAGCAATGGAGCCAGTAACAACGTCCCTTCTTTGTAAAGAAGAGCATTATCTGGTGCATTGTTGCTGGATAGATATACTCTGTGAAGTCCTTGTCGCGAGTATGAGCGCCCTTAGCGCCTACACCACCACGAGCCTGCTCACGGAATTCAGACAAAGCAGTACGCTTGATGTAGCCAAGATGACTTACTGTGATAACAACTGGGTCGTTAGGATAGAAATCTTCAGCGTTAAACTCATGTTCGTCAGGGATAATCTCTGTACGACGAGTATCGCCATATTTCTCCTTAACCTCATTAAGCTCATCCTTCATAACATTCTTGCAAAGTTCTGGATCGCTCAAAATCTGCTCAAAGTAAGCAATCTGACGCTCCAACTCATCGTATTCAGCGTGAAGCTGATCTACACGCAGACCTGTGAGCTGAGAGAGACGCATATCTACGATAGCCTTTGACTGGATGTTATCAATCTCAAAACGCTTCTCCAAGTTGATTTGAGCCTCGCTTGGAGTCTTGCTTGCACGAATGATGTGTACCACCTCGTCAATGTTGTCGCAAGCGATAATCAATCCTTCAAGGATATGAGCACGCTCCTGAGCCTTACGCAATTCGTACTTAGTACGACGGATAGTTACATCATGACGATGCTCAACGAAGTATTTAACACATTCTACGAGAGTAAGAGTGCGTGGACGTCCCTTAACCAAAGCGATGCAATTCACAGAGAATGAGCTTTGTAGGGCTGTCATCTTAAAGAGTTTATTGAGAATAACGTTAGCATTAGCATCACGCTTCACATCAACAACGATACGCATACCCTGACGGCCGGTCTCGTCGTTTACGTTAGAGATACCCTCAAGCTTGCCCTCCTTAACGAGTTCTGCTATATATTCAATAAGCTGTTGCTTGTTGACACCATAAGGAATCTCGGTAACAACAATCTTGTCGTGGCTTTCATCACTTTCGATTTCAGCCTTTGCACGCATAATAATACGTCCACGACCAGTCTCATAAGCATCCTTTACTCCCTGAAGACCATAGATATAAGCACCTGTTGGGAAGTCAGGAGCTGGGATATACTGCATCAACTCCTCAGTAGTCAGCTCTGGATTGTCGATATAAGCGCAGCAACCATTAATTACTTCTGTAAGGTTGTGGGTAGGAATATTAGTTGCCATACCTACAGCAATACCATTACCACCATTTACGAGGAGGTTAGGAATCTTGGTAGGCATAACAGTTGGCTCAACCAAAGAGTCGTCGAAGTTGTTTGTCATGTCGACTGTCTCTTTGTCGAGATCGTCCATCACCTGCTCACCCATTCTTGAAAGTCGACACTCAGTATAACGCATGGCAGCTGGCGAGTCACCGTCTACACTACCAAAGTTACCCTGACCATCAACAAGCTTATAGCGCATGTTCCATTCCTGTCCCATACGCACGAGTGCACCATAAACAGAAGAGTCGCCATGAGGGTGGTATTTACCCAATACCTCACCTACTACGCGGGCACATTTCTTGTATGGTTTATCACTTGTGTTTCCAATACCGAGCATACCGTATAAGATACGACGGTGTACAGGTTTGAAACCATCCCTGACATCAGGAAGCGCACGAGCCACGATAACCGACATGGAATAGTCGATATACGACGACTTCATTTCCTCCTCAATATTAATTTTGAGGATGCGGTCGTGGTCAATTGTTAGATTTTCGTCCATTATTTATTACTTGGTTATTTTATGTCAAAATCAACGAGAATGCCTTTTTTTTTCGTTCTAAGGCGTTCTTGCATTTTAATTTGGGTTCAAAATTACTTATTTTTATTCAATAAGTAATTGTTTATAGTGTTAATTTTGGTTATTACAAGAAATAACCATGTAATAAATCATTCAGAACGTAAAAGAGCAGCCACTTGATGTTTCATTTCCTCTTCAGCCATAGAACCCATACTAACAGTAGGTATTCCTTTAGCCGGTATAAACATAAAAGTAGGAATAGACTGAATCTGCATCCAATTAGCAAGTTCACCTTCTTCATCTACATCTACACGATAGAAATCGACTTTGGAGGTATACTGTGCTGCTACCTTATTATATATGGGAGCCATTTGGCGACATGGACCACACCATGTAGCATAGAAGTCTATAACGACAGGACGCGTGCCTTTAAACTTCCACTCGTTTGGCGACGAATCAAAATCCATGATTAGTTGCTTAAACTCCGCCGAAGTAAGGTTTTTAACTACATCTTTTTCAACCTCTGCATGTTGATTCAACTCTGCATTTGATTTTTCTATAGGCTCATTCTGTACAACTGTTCTACTTTGCTTATAGACACAAGATGTTGTTACTAGAAAAAAAGATGCCACAAAGAATATCCTTGTGGCATTTTTGTAGGTTTTAAACATAGGTTTATAAATTAGGATATTATTAAATTCTTAGCGATTTCAGTATCTCCGCCATCTTCTGAAGTGTAGACACCTTAGTTGGCACCAAAGGAAGGCGAAGCTGATTCTCAATGAAGCCCATCTCATGAAGCAAAGCTTTTACTCCTGCTGGGTTTCCGTCTACAAAGAGTAAAGAATAAAGCTCTGTAAACATATGGTGTATCTTGCGAGCTGGCTCATACTCACCTTGGAACTCCAAGCGAATCATACGAGAGAATTCCTTAGGCAAAGCATTTCCAATAACCGAGATTACGCCAGCAGCACCACTCGCTACCATAGAGAAAGTCAAAGCGTCGTCACCACTAAGCACATCAAAACGCTGAGGCTTATTCTTGATTATCTCGTCTACTTGTTCCAACGAACCAGATGCCTCTTTAACAGCAACGATGTTTTCACAATCGTTAGCAAGACGTACTGTAGTTTCAGGCTTGAGGTTGATACCCGTACGACCTGGCACATTATATAATACTACAGGAAGTGGACTTGCCTCTGCAATAGCTTTGAAATGCTGATACAATCCCTCCTGAGAAGGCTTATTGTAGTATGGACACACGCTCAATATTCCATCAATACCCGACCAATCTGCAGTACGCAATTCCTCAACTACGGCTGCAGTATTATTGCCTCCGCAACCTTTCAAGATAGGGAGTCGTCCGTGGTTAACATCTTTAACGAGTTGTGTTATCTTTTCCTTCTCATCTTGAGTAAGGCAAGGAGTTTCGCCTGTAGTGGCGAGGATACAAAGGAAGTCGGCACCATTATCTATCTGATACTCCACAAGACGCTTAAGTGACTTATAATCAACTTGTCCATCTGAAGTAAATGGTGTTACCAACGCTATACCTAATCCTCTGAATATATTACGTGCCATAAATAATTATGTTATTGTTTCAATTATTTGTGCAAAGATACTGTTTTTATATCAGAATGCAAACACTTTGCCCACAAAAATTATTAATCTGTGACGATTTTGGTAAAATATAGTTGTCACGGTTAACCAATGCAGCCTATATTTCTGACCACAGATAGCATTTTATCGTGAACCAAGATAGAGGAATATCATTCCTAATAGCACAAAGGCGAGGTCTACGAACTTCGACTTTAGATTCTTTTCATGGAAAACAGCTGCACCAAACAAGAAACTTACTATTACGCTACCTCTTCGAATCATTGATACAATAGAAATCATTGCTCCAGGCAGACTCAAAGAGTAGAAGTATACGAAGTCGGCAGCACTAAGGAATATTGATATTCCGATGATAGTCCAATCCCAACGGAAAGGAGTTGTCTTCTTACGTACAGGCATCCATATAATAAGGAGCATCGCACCCATCATAAACATCTGATAGATATTATACCAGCTCTGCACCATCATCTTATCGAGTCCCACTCCCCCATTCTCTGGCGAAGCCATGAGGTATTTGTCATATAGTCCGCTTACTGCACCAAGCACGGCAGCTATAACAATACAATATATCCATTTGTCATGTTTGAAGTCGATACCTTCTTTCTTTCCGCTACGGCTAAGGAGAAGAAACGAGATAACAGCAAGAACAACACCTATCCATTGATAAAGGTTTAGCTGCTCTCCGAATACCAGCAATGCACCTACCAACACCATAACAGGTCGAGTAGCATTTATTGGACCTACAATAGTCAATGGCAGATGTTTCATTCCAAAATATCCTGCAAGCCATGAAGAGAGAACAATGCAGCTCTTCAAAAGGATGTATTTATGTACATCCCATCCACCTGATGCTACATGAAATATAGAACCATCAAGAGTCGTAGAACCATACGAGAGGATGATGAAAGGAATAAATATTAAAGACGAGAAAACAGTATTGAGAAACAATACTGGGATAACGGCATTGCTTGACAATGCCTTTTTCTTGAACGAATCATAAAATCCCAGCAACGTGGCTGAGAGAAAAGCTAATAATAACCACATATTATAATAATGTATATTCCTGAAAAACTTTTTAAGTTACCTATTTGATTAATTATTCTATAATCAATACTCTACCTCCCAAAGGAACAATCCATGAGCAGGCATGCTTTCACCTGCATCACAACGAGTACCTTCGTAAACCACACTTCGCATTTTGTCTATCGACATTCTGCCTCTTCCTACCTCGATAAGAGTGCCTACTACAGCTCTTACCATATTTCTTAGAAAACGATTGGCTGAAATTTCGAAATACCAATGACTATCATCAATCTGCACCCAACGAGCTGTACGAACATCACACAAGGTGGTCTTTGCATCATGATTAGATTTACAGAAAGCTTTAAAATCTTCTGCATCAAGTAGCATCTTTGCTGCTTCGTTCATCAATTCGAAGTTGATGGGATAATGCATCTCAACAGAATGATCACGACAGAAAGGATCTCGTTTGGTATGAACGAAATAGCGATAAGTGCGGTTGGTTGCAGAAAAGCGAGCATGCATTTCTTCATCCACAGGATATATACTGTTAATAGCAATATCTGTAGGCATCACCCTATTCAATCGATAACACAACTGATTAGCATCTATAGCTTCTGGGTTGTCGAAATGAGCTACCATAGTTCGAGCATGAACACCAGAGTCTGTTCGTCCTGCTCCCATCACTTCCACTTCTCGTCGAAGCAAAAGACTTAGTCCGCGTTGCAGCTCCCCCTGTACAGAAATACCATTTGGTTGGATTTGCCAACCATGATATCGTTTGCCATCGAAACTAAGGTTTATAAAATATCTTTGCATAATTTATATTCTACATTGAATAAGCGAAACCGAACGAGATATACTCCTTCAGCTGGAAATATCCATAATCTTTATCTCTCTTCTTCGAGTCATCGAAACGAGGATATACATAAAGCATAGAAGAAATATACTTATTGAACTGGAACGAGAAGGTGTTTTCCCACTCCATCTCAGCACGCTCATAAGTGGTATAACCATACAGACGCGAACGCCATTTAATCATGCTCGTCATCTGCCAAGTGAGATCTATAGTAAGCTGCGAACCAAAGTCGTTAAGTGCTTGACGATCAGGCTCTATACCATATCGAGTATTAAGATTCTTACGGTCTACAAATTTAAGGTTATAAGCCAAAGGAGCCAAGTGAACGTTACCAGTCAACTTACCTTTAAAATATGAAGGCTTATAGTCCATACCGATAGAAAGGTTGAAGGTAAGAGGCGAAAGGAAATCGCTCAACACTTTGTCGCTATTACCGCCAAAACCACGGAACATCTGCGTGCTGGCAATACCCTGTATGGTATAATACCATTTCCTTGTAGCCTGCAATCCCAAGCGAGTAGTGAGTCGCATAAGGTCTGTATTTGTCTTCACCTTATGAATAGTGTCGCTCGAACTTGTTTGAGCGCCGACCTTAAGTTCCAACTTATTGTCCCAACGCACCTTCTGCTTGTTGTTGTAGTTGGCTTCTAATGTCGCACTTGCTAAGAACGAATAGTTTTTCTCACCTCCTTTATACCAGTTGCCCGACACATAGTTTTGCATAAACTGAAGGAAGTAGTCGCCCTTGAAAGACCAGAAGTTTGGCTTCAGCAAAACAATCTCCGGCTCAGGAGCTTCGATAATATCATTAACCTCTGTCACATTATGCTTCGACTCACTTATTGGCGCTGCAACAACTATTGGTCGAGTATCTACAGGTGGAGCAACCTTATCTATCTCAGACTCCTTACTTTCTATAAGATCAGGACGTTTGAGGTAAATATGTAATAATGCATCATCAAGCAAAGCTGCCGAACAGCTATCGGCATCCTCGTCGAGGGAGAAAAGTCTATGAGCTACACCTTTATAGAATGTTAGAGGCATAAATAATCTTGCCTCTTGCTCAGGAGCAAGCGAATCAATATTAGTAAGAGGCATTTCTGCCATTTTATGAATATTCTTTATTTTGTAAGCTGCATCTTCATCTTCTTCCTCATTAAAGGCTTGTTTGGCAGAGGCTTGCAAAGCAAGAAATGAAAATAATAGCAGTATGTATCTGGAAACCATCTTTTTTTGTTTTTGCTTGCAAAGATAATAAAAATATCGTAACTTTGCACCATCATAAACACAAATAGATAAAAAAGTGACTGAAACTAAGTACATTTTCGTTACGGGTGGTGTAGTTTCCTCGCTCGGCAAGGGAATTATTTCGTCTTCTATTGGTAAGCTTCTTCAAGCAAGAGGCTACAATATCACCATCCAAAAGTTTGACCCGTACATCAATATTGATCCGGGCACGTTGAACCCATACGAGCATGGAGAATGCTATGTGACTGTGGACGGTATGGAAACAGACCTTGACCTCGGACACTATGAGAGGTTCACAGACATTCAAACCACAAAGGCGAATTCGCTGACTACTGGTAGGATTTACAAGGCAGTAATTGACAAGGAACGCCATGGCGACTACTTGGGAAAGACCATACAAGTAGTTCCACACATCACCGACGAGATTAAACGCAACGTAAAACTCTTGGGAAAGAAGTGTGGCTACGACTTTGTGATAACGGAAATTGGTGGTACTATAGGCGACATTGAGAGTGCACCATATATGGAAGCTATCCGACAGCTGAAATGGGAACTCGGTAAGAATGCCTTGAATGTCCACTTGACATACGTGCCTTATCTTAAGGCTGCAGGAGAGCTTAAGACTAAGCCTACTCAGCATAGCGTAAAGGAGCTTCAGAGTGTGGGTATACAGCCTGACATCTTGATACTCCGAACAGAAAAGCATCTAAACGATGATATAAGGAAAAAGGTTGCAGCTTTCTGTAACGTAGATTTCGACTGCGTGATACAGAGCGAAGACCTACCAAGTATCTACGAGGTGCCTGTCAACATGCAAAACCAAGGTCTCGATACAGCCATGCTTAAGAAGTTTGGTATAGAGCCAGGCGAAAAGCCTACTCTCGGTCCATGGAAAAGCTTCTTGGAACGTCGCAACAAAGCAACAGAAGAGGTTCGTATCGGACTCGTTGGCAAATATGATTTGCAGGATGCCTATAAGAGTATTCGTGAAGCTCTATATCAGGCAGGAACTTACAACGACCATAAGACAGTTCTGACATTCATCAACTCTGAGAATCTAACAGATGAGAATGTCGCAGAGAAGCTGGCAGGACAAGACGGTATAGTAATCTGCCCTGGATTTGGTCAACGTGGTATAGAAGGAAAGGTTGTCGCAGCCAAATACACTCGCACCCACAACATACCAACATTCGGTATCTGTTTGGGAATGCAGATGATGGTGATAGAGTTCGCTCGCAACGTATTGGGATATAAAGATGCCAATAGCAGAGAGATGGACGAGAAGACTCCACATAATGTCATCGACATCATGGAGGAACAGAAAAACATCACCGATATGGGTGGCACAATGCGACTCGGAGCATACGAATGTGTGCTAAAACAAGGTTCAAGGGTATGTGATATATATGGTAAGACTCATATTCAGGAACGTCATCGTCATCGCTACGAATTCAATAATGATTTCCAAAAGGAATACGAGCGAGCTGGCATGATGTGTGTAGGTCGCAATCCAGAGAGCGATCTCGTAGAGATTGTTGAGATACCAGGACTAAACTGGTATATAGGCACACAGTTCCATCCTGAATACCAAAGCACAGTATTGCATCCTCACCCTCTATTTGTGGATTTTATAAAACACTCAATAGACAATCAAAAAAAAGTAAATGGATAAAAACAACATCATTGGATTTGCGCTAATAGCGCTTGTTCTAATTGGTTTCACATGGTATCAGCAGCCCTCAGCAGAAGAGCAGAGAGCTGCTTTTGTTCAGGACTCTATTAACAACATAGCTAAGAAGAAGGCTGAGGCACAAGCGGCTCAGGCTAAAGCTGCTAAGGAAGCAGCAGAGAAATTAGCTATTGCGTCTGACACCACACGTCTCTTCTATTCTGCTTTGAAGGGCGAGTCGAAAACCGTAACTCTGAAGAACCAGAAGGTTGAGCTTTCGTTCAATACTAAGGGTGCTACTGTAGAGAAAGCTGTTATCAAAGGTTTCGAAGATTATAAGGGTGACAAGAATGTTACTCTCTTCGACGGTAAGGATCAGCAGCTCAACTATACCTTTGGAGCTAAGGAGACAAATATCTCTACATCAGAACTTTATTTCACTCCTTCAAATGTTACAGACTCTACCGTAACCTTTACAGCTCAGGCAGCAGAGGGTAAGACTATCACCATTAGCTATCAGCTCGGCAAGGACTATATGCTCCACATGCAGATGACAGCAAATGGTATGGCAGGCATGTTTGCTCCTGGCACACAGAGTGTAGACGTAAACTGGAAGGACAAGTGTCGTCAGCAGGAGAAGGGTTTCATGTTTGAGAATAGTCATTCATCACTTACATATCATAATGTTGATGGTGGAACTGGTAATCTCAGCGAGACAAGCGCAAAGACCGATGAGGCTGTTGAAGATAAAATTGACTGGGTGGCTTTCAAAAACCAGTTCTTCTCTGCAGTAATGATTGCAAAGAACGACTTTGAGGCCAATGCTTTGATGACAAGCGTTCCTCAGGAAAAGGGTTCTGGCTATTTGAAGCAGTATGAAGCTAAGATGAAGGCTTTCTTTGACCCTTCTGGTAAGAAGGCTACAGAGTTTGACTTCTACTATGGTCCAAACGACTTCCGTTTGTTGCAACGCATGGAGAAGGAATGCAACTTTGGCAAAGACCTACAGATGGAACGTTTGGTTTTCCTTGGTTGGCCTTTGTTCCGCATCATCAACCGTTGGTTCACACTCTACGTATTCGACTTCCTTACAGGTTTGAATATCAACATGGGTATCGTGCTCATCCTTATCACACTCTTGCTTAAGTTCATCACTTTCCCTATGGTGAAGAAGAGCTACATGAGTTCGGCTAAGATGAGAGTATTGAAACCAAAGTTGGATGCAGCAACAGCACAATTCAATAAGCCTGAAGATCAGATGCAGAAGCAGCAGGCTATGATGGCAGAATATAGCAAATATGGTGTTAGCCCATTATCAGGATGTTTGCCTATGCTTATTCAGGCACCTATTTGGATTGCGATGTTCAACTTCGTGCCTAATGCTATCCAACTTCGTGGCGAAAGCTTCCTTTGGATTAGCGACCTTAGCACATACGACCCAATCATTGAATGGAACACTAATATTTGGCTCATTGGCGACCACTTGTCGTTGACATGTATCTTGTTCTGTGTTGCCAACGTTCTCTACACGTTGATGACTATGCGTCAGCAGCGCGACCAGATGGTTGGTCAGCAGGCTGAGCAGATGAAGATGATGCAATGGATGATGTATCTCATGCCATTAATGTTCTTCTTCATGTTCAACGACTATTCTGCAGGTCTTAACTTCTACTACTTTGTATCGTTGTTCTTTAGCGCAGCTATCATGTGGTTGCTCCGCAAGACTACCAACGACGAAAAGCTTCTTCAGATTCTTGAAGCTAAATATGAGGAGAACAAGAAGAACCCTGGCAAGATGTCGGGTATGATGGCGCGTATGCAGGCTTTGCAGGAAATGCAGCAGAAGCAGATGGAAATGCGTCAGCAGCAGATGAACCAAAGAAGAAAATAAACCATTTTATATAATACCTAATATTTATATAAAGCGGTTTAATGTTGTAAGATTATAAACTTACTAATATAATGAATATAGTTAAAACCTTAACGATAGCTGCCGCTCTAACAATGAGCGGCAGTTTCGTAACTGCACAAGACATGATTCAAAAGAACAATGTCACCCTAAAGAGCGACGTCATGACGCCTGAGGCTCTTTGGGCTATGGGACGTATCGGTGGATATTCGGCTTCACCTTCAGGTAAGCAGATTGTCTATCAAGTTGGCTACTATAGTGTAGAGAAAAACAAGAGCCACCAGATGCTCTACATCATGAATGTAGATGGTTCTGGCATTAAGGCGCTTACTACAGATGCAAAGAGCGAGACCGATGCTTCATGGATTGCTAATGGCACCAAGATTGCTTTCCTTCGCGAAGGCGAGATATGGACAATGGATGCCAATGGCGAAAACCGCAAGAAGCTTTCTGATACCGAAGGAGCTATTGAGGGATATAAGTTCTCGCCTGATGGCAAGAAAGTAATCTTGCTTAAGAGTCTCGACTATCATGGTACTATAAAGAAGAATCCTTCAGACCTTCCTTTGGCTACAGGACGATTGGTAACAGATATGAACTATCGTCATTGGGATCACTATGTTGAGCAGATATCACATGCTTTTGTTGCTGATGTAACAGAAAATGGTATTGCCAACGTGGTTGATATCCTTGAAGGTGAACCATATGAATGTCCATTGGCTCCATTTGGTGGTATTGAGCAACTTGATTGGAGTATCGACTCTAAGCTCGTAGCTTATACCTGTCGCAAGAAAGAAGGTGTAGACTATGCTATCTCTACAGATGCCGACATATATATATATAATGTGAAGACTAAGCAGACTCGCAACATTTGCAAACCAGAAGGATATAAGGAACCTAAGATTGACGCAACAAAGTCGATGAAGAACCAGGCTGTAAACCACCAGCAGGGCGACATGAATGTCGGCTACGATGTAAATCCGAAATTCTCTCCTGACGGTAAGTATATTGCTTGGCAGAGCATGGCTCACAACGGATATGAGAGTGATCGCAACCGTTTGTGCGTTTACAACCTTGCAACAGGCGAGAAGAAATATGTCACAGAAAGTTTCGACTCTAACGTAGACGACTATTGCTGGAGCGACACCAAGGATGCTCAAATCTATTTCATTGGTGTATGGCATGCAACAGAAAACCTTTATGCCGTAACTCGCAAGGGCGAAGTAAAGCAGCTTACCGATAATTGTGCAGACTTCGGTTCTTTGCAGATGCTTGGTAATGGAAAGCAGATTATTGCTGAGCGTCATAGCTATGGCGAACCTGCCGACCTCTACTTGATAACTCCAGGTAAGGATATCAAGAAGACTGCCATTAAGCAGATCACGTTCGAGAACAAACATATCACCGACCAGCTCGGTAAGATACAGGTAGAGAAGCGTTGGGTAAAAACTACAGATGGCAAGGAAATGCTCTATTGGGTAGTATTGCCTCCTCACTTCGATGCCAACAAGAAATACCCTACCCTCTTGTTCTGCGAAGGTGGTCCACAGAGTCCTGTTAGCCAGTTCTGGAGCTATCGTTGGAACTTCATGATTATGGCACATCAAGGATATGTTGTTGTAGCTCCTAACCGTCGCGGTTTGCCAGGTTTTGGTAGCGAATGGAATGAAGAGGTTTCAGGTGATTGGACTGGTCAATGTATGAACGACTATCTAACAGCTATTGATGATGCAACAGCCAACTTGCCTTATGTAGACAAAGACCGTTTGGGTTGTGTAGGAGCTTCGTTTGGTGGATTCTCTGTCTACTATCTTGCAGGTCACCACAACAAGCGTTTTAAGTGTTTCATTTCTCACGATGGTGCTTTCAACCTTGAGTCTATGTACACAGATACTGAAGAGGCTTGGTTTAGCAACTGGGAATACGAAGACGCTTATTGGAACAAAGACATATCGGCAAATGCTAAGAAGACATACGAGAATAGTCCTCATAAGTTTATCGATAAGTGGGATACTCCTATCCTCTGCATCCATGGCGAAAAAGACTATCGCATCAATGCCAATCAAGGTATGGGAGCTTTCAATGCAGCCCGCCTACATGGCATACCTGCAGAACTTCTCATCTTCCCAGATGAAAACCATTGGGTATTGCAACCACAGAATGGCATCCTTTGGCAGCGTACTTACTTCAACTGGCTCGATAGATGGTTGAAGAAGTAATAGAGCTGAAGAAAAAACAATTTGAATAATAAACAAATAATAAAAATAAAAATGGTTCAGAAAGTTAATCAACTGTTGAATGATAAGGCTTGGGCTCGTTGGACAGCTCTTGTACTTATCGCTTCAATGATGTTCTTCGGCTATATGTTTGTCGATGTAATGTCACCAATTCAGGCTCTTATGGAGAGCGAAAAAGGATGGGGTCCTGATACCTTTGGTACATATGCCGCATCAGAGTATATCGTAAACGTGTTGGGATTCCTCATCATCGCAGGTGTCATCCTCGACAAGATGGGCGTACGCTTCACAGGTGTATTGTCTGCATCGATGATGTTTATCGGAGCTTTGATTAAGTTTATCGGTATCACCGACTGGTTTGCAACAACAGCTTTTGCTGATTGGCTCAACTCATGGTGGGTAACTCTCCCTGCAAGTGCCAAGATGGCTTGCTTCGGCTTCATGCTCTTTGGTTGTGGTTGCGAAATGGCTGGTACTACAGTATCTAAGGCTATCGCAAAATGGTTTAAGGGTAAGGAGATGGCTCTCGCTATGGGTCTTGAAATGGCTATCGCACGTGTAGGTGTGTTTGCAATCTTCTCTATCTCTCCAATCATTGCTAGCCACTTCGGAACTGTTGTTGCTCCTGTAGCATTCTGCACAGTTTTGTTGCTCATCGGTCTTATCACTTTCATCGTATTCACTTTCATGGATAAGGCTCTCGACAATCAGATGGGTGTTTCAGAAGAAGCTGGCGACCCAGAGGAAGAGTTCAAGTTCAGCGACCTTGGCAAGATTTTCTCTTCACAGGTATTCTGGATTGTAGCTTTGCTTTGCGTACTCTACTATTCAGCAATCTTCCCATTCCAGCGCTATGGTGCCAACATGTTGCAATGCAACCTCAATGGTATCTCACCAGAAGGCGCATCAAACATCTTCCGCTGGTTCCCTATTGGTGCTGCTGTCATCACTCCATTCCTTGGCAACTTCCTCGACCGTAAGGGTAAGGGTGCGACAATGCTTATTGGTGGTGCATTGCTTCTTATCTGCTGTCACCTCGTATTCGCTTTCGTTTTGCCAGCAACAAAGAGCCCATTGATAGCATACTCTACTATCGTTCTCCTCGGTATCTCATTTGCTCTTGTGCCTGCAGCTTTGTGGCCAAGTGTGCCAAAGATTATCGACGAGAAGATTCTTGGTTCGGCATACTGCCTTATCTTCTGGGTTCAGAACATAGGTCTTTGCTTCGTACCAAAGATTATCGGTAACCTTCTTGCATCAACCAACGAAAACAATCCTGCTGTTATCGCAGCAAAGAAATATGGTAAAGACTTCATTCCTTATGACTATACAATTCCTTTGATAGTCTTCGCATCATTCGGAGTTTTGGCTCTTCTCTTTGCTATCTATCTTAAGGCACTCGACAAGAAGAGAGGTTTCGGTCTTGAGGAACCAAACATCAAGAACGCTTAATAGCAGAGTTGATAAAAATAAGCTATAAAAGCTATTTTAAATACGCATTATTATATATAGGGTATACCATCGCATGATGATATGCCCTATTTTGTTTTTTGACCATAATGAAGCTCGCAATTAGACGTGATTCACAAGCCTTCCAGTACCGATTTTAGTACCAGCCAAGTGGTACTGGAGTTTCACCTATATGGTACTGGAGTTTCACTTAGTTGGTACTGGAGTTTCACTTAGTTGGTACTGGAGTGTTACTTAGGTGGTACTGTCAACGCAACTAATAGCCTTTTGTAGTTAAAAAGAGTGTAACATTCTGCAACCTTATTAAAATGCCATTAATGATACAAAAAGAAAGACGTAACAAGACATAAAATGGTATCAAAAGAAATATATGACAATACATTAAATGGTATAAAAACGAGCACACAAAAGCAGAAACACCTACTTTTAGACATATAAAAGTGACATTACATAACTTTTTTATGTTTTTATATTAAAAAAGATGTCTTTTTGTTTGGTATTTACAAGAAAAGCTATAACTTTGCAACCGTAAACGTAAACAACGATACAAACACCTATTTAAGGGGATAATTAACAACCAATAAACATAAGACAAACATGAAAGCAACAGAAGTTGTAGAAACTCTTAAGCAGAGATTTCCAAACGAGCCAGAGTACATCCAGGCCGTTAGTCAGGTATTAGGAACTATTGAGGAAGAATACAACAAGCACCCAGAGTTTGATCGTGCAAACTTGATTGAGCGCCTTTGCATTCCAGATAGAGTAATCCAGTTCCGTGTAACTTGGACAGACGATAAGGGTAACGTTCAGACAAATATGGGTTACCGTATTCAGCATAACAACGTTATTGGTCCTTACAAGGGAGGTATTCGTTTCCACAAATCAGTAAACCTTTCTATCTTGAAGTTCCTTGCTTTCGAGCAGACATTCAAGAACTCATTGACAACATTGCCTATGGGTGGTGCTAAGGGTGGTTCAGATTTCTCTCCACGTGGTAAGAGTGCTGCTGAGGTAATGCGTTTCTGCCAGGCTTTCATGACTGAGCTTTATCGTCATATTGGTCCAGACGAGGATGTTCCTGCTGGTGATATTGGTGTAGGTGGACGTGAGGTTGGCTTCATGTTCGGTATGTACAAGAAGCTCACACACCAGTTCCAGGGTATGCTTACTGGTAAGGGTCAGGAGTTTGGTGGTTCAAACATCCGTCCTGAGGCTACAGGTTATGGTAATGTATACTTCCTTGAGAATATGCTCAAGACTCGCAATATCGACCTTAAGGGCAAGACTGTTCTCGTATCAGGTGCTGGAAACGTTGCTCAGTATACTATTGAAAAGCTCCTTCAGCTTGGTGCTAAGCCTCTTACATGTTCAGACTCTGATGGCTACATCTACGATCCAGACGGAATCGATGAAGAGAAGTTGGCTTACATCATGGAATTGAAGAACGTTGAGCGCGGACGTATCAAGGAATATGCCGAGAAGTATGGTTGCAAGTATGTAGAGGGTGCAAAGCCTTGGTTCGAGAAGGCAGACATCGCTACTCCATGTGCTACTCAGAACGAAATCAACGAGGAAGCAGCTAAGGCTCTTGTTGCAAATGGCGTAATAGCTATTTCTGAGGGTGCTAACATGCCTACAACTCCTGAGGCTACTAAGGTATTCCAGGATGCTAAGATTCTCTATTGCCCAGGTAAGGCTAGCAACGCAGGTGGTGTTGCCGTATCAGGTTTGGAGATGAGCCAGAACTCTGAGCGCTTGAAGTGGAGCCGCGAGGAAGTAGATGCTAAGCTTCATGAAATTATGAATAACATCCACGAGAACTGTGTTAAGTATGGTACAGAGCCTGATGGTTATATCAACTATGTAAAGGGTGCCAACGTAGCAGGTTTCTTGAAAGTTGCTAAGGCAATGATGGCTCAGGGTGTTATTTAACCAAATACGCACACAAGCACAAATTTTCTATCTAATATACACATAAGAGATAACATTAAGCTTGTACTTATTAAAAAAGTATTTGTTTAGACTACACAAACACAAGATAGATCAAGACCGCATGATAGTAGAAATCGTGCGGTCTTTTTATTGTTGTGTGTTTGTGTTTTTATGTTCTTGTGAGAAAAAGTTAAGGCACATAAAAAATATATTAAAAATAAACACTATAAAACTTGTTAGTTTCAAGGAAAATGCTTACCTTTGCATCGTTATCCTGAAAACAATCTTTTTACCTTAAAAGAAGACTAATACCTATTGAAGATTAGGAGCGGTTGCCTGTGAAGGTATCCGCTTTTTTATTATATACCTAGGACATAGCATGTAGAATAGAATAATTGTACTATAAGAATATAAAGAAAACACACAGTTGGTAAAAAGTTTGCACCCGATATAATACAATCCCAAAACTTCTCTAAGGTGTTAACCTCGCCACCTACAATTCCATATATCATAGATAGCACGAATAGCTCAAAGCATATCATAGGCACCAAGCCGCTTGAGAAGCTACTTGGGAATAACGCTCCTGTTACGCTAAGCAATATTGCATGTGGCATAGCAGAAATAAATATGACTCCTGCTACAAACAAGACGAATTCAATAAGCATTATTCTGAAAGCAAACTTTTGTTGCATAGAGAATGATTGCTTTTTAGCCATAACACTTGTCACGCATGATATAAGACCACTCTTAACTATAGCAGAATATGTTATTGAGCACAGAATGATATAAGCTAATAAAGGCGAGGCAAGATTATTGGCAAAAGAACCTATGAACCATCGTAATCCTCCAGAACCAATAAGGGCATGAATAGGATATGATGGAAATACAGCAGACACTATCCATGAAGCGAGGATTAGCAACAGCTGTAGTCCCATCAATACTATAGAGAATATCGCGCAAAATCGTTTCATTCTTCGTCGGGTACAAGGTTGTCGATATCAAGAATATGAAGTTCAAAGGCACGCACAACGAGTCGTGTGGCATTTATTCCCATCTTGCCATTACCACTAGGGAAAAGTTTCTGAACCAGCTCATTCTGACGTTTCTCCAAGCTCTTCACACCAAAAGGCATGCCACGAAGATTGGTTATCTGCTCCTTGGTATATCCAAGTGCTAGATGACGTAGAAAGCGCTCATCATATTCATCAATCTCGAAGTTTACCAAAGCTTCTTGCTTTAATATCTGACTCTCAACACTCTTCTTGAATCTCTCTACTATGCGCTCGAGGATTGGCTGATTGAAAACCAATCGCTTGCCACTCATCACACTTGCCACGTCTGAGCGGGTGAGCAATTCGCCACTCTTCAAGATAATTCCATCACAACCAGCATCCAAAACGTCTACCCACAACTTCTCGTTGAGTATCTCGCCTGTGAAGATAAGCACCTTCACATTAGGATACATATCTTTAGTATGACGGCAAATCTCCACACCTACGGTTGTAGAACCACCAAGCCCAAGGTCGAGCAACACAAGGTCTGGCACCTGTTGCTTAATGAGTTTCCAATATGCAGGCTCGTTGTCGGCAGTACCGAGGATATGAGCTTCAGGTATGTCGTTGCGTATGATTCCTTCTGTACCCTTGAGTTCGAGGGCTACATCTTCAACAATTATGATATTAAATTCTTCCATATTGCTTTTGGTATTGTTATTTCAACTATATTATCAGCAGTAGCAACGATGCCACATGCTCTAAGGTTTGTTACTTCTCCTAATTCACGAACTATCTGTCGACAGATAAGGAAGTTTACATCCAAGGTTAAAGGTGTGAAGAGCTGTTGTGCTTGCACACTTGTAAGATTAAGTGATGTCATGGCAAACGCCAATTGAACATAAACACAATCTTTCTCTTTGACCTGATAATCAGGTTTGCAACCTCCATTCAGTTTCTTCAGTAAGTCGAACAGATATCTCATAGTATCCCTATCAACTTTATAAGGTCGATCTATCTGTCGCATGGCTTGTGCACTAAGCAATGAATATAGCTGCTTATAGTATGTCACAAGTTCTGCAACAACCTGTATGTCGCAATCTTTTGTCTCTATAGACTGCTTAATGCGCGATGGGAAATACATAGTCTCATGTTTCAAAGCTGAAAGACAATTATCCAACACGCTATTATCAACATACAAGATATTATTCTCTCTTTCTGCTTGTCTAAGCTCGTCGTTAGCATACTCTAATTGCTCAGCCTTATGTTCTGACGACTCCGCATTTGCACGAAGGGTAGCCAATATCTGTTCAACAACCTTATCAAGAACTGCGATGCCTAGATTACCTGTTTTGGTATTGAATTCCTCTACACACTTTAGCTTATCCTCATCAGTACCATTACCTAAAAGAATTTCATTTATAGCATGAATTCTCTCTACACACACCTTATAATATATAATATGTCGATAGTATACAATATAATATATAGGTGGGATGCTAAAGAGCAGCAAAACCAATATTACTATAGCTACCCATTTGTTGTTTTCAGCTTTTTGCATAGTCTGCACATAGTGAGGCAACGAAGCATCTGCATAGCATTCATGGAATAGGCGCGTATACACCTTATTATTATATCTATATAAGTCCCATTTATGTAGAGCCAAAGCAGCTACTGCAGTCTCGTTTCTAATATCAAGGATTACAGCATAGTCGCTTTCTATCTCTTTGTGAAACCACAATATTTCGGCAGGCATAGCAGATGATGTTGTAAACAAAACCATCTTTGGTATATCTGTTTTGCTTTTTGCATGTGCGTAGATATGCATATTCAGATATTTCATACAACTATCAGCACATGCCAAAGTGTGGGCATACGTACCATTTAGGTTTGAATAATATGCGCTATCAGCAAATCTGGCAGCATCATTAAGATGTTGCTCTTGCGTATTTAGGCGAGATATTGTAGGCTTCTTATTATGACTTCCAACTTTATCGTTGCCTACAGAGTATGAAGGCATAGTAAAGCCAAAGACCATAACTATCAAAGCCATAATCATTCTGACCACACCCTTAGGCAAGCGGAAAGCGAAACGACTACCCTTGCCTACAGAAGATTCGGCATTAATATCGCAAACAGCAAATATGCGACTTATCTTCTTATAGTTCTCTATAATGCCTTTGCAATTTAAAAGTCCAAAACCATGACTTTGTGCAGATGTTGTTCCATCATCGGCAATATGTTTATTATCGAATACATGAGCAAGTTTATTTTCATCCATACCGCAACCTGTATCCGAAATACTTACCTCTACGTAGTCAGGCTTTTCTTCAGCTTTTATTGTCACCTTACCTCCAACTGGTGTAAACTTACGGGCATTATCAGCAAGAGTGTTTATCATGAAGAGCGTCAATACTCTATCAGCTTTTACAACAGCCGTAGATGGCTCTACACACAGACTTATACCTTTTAAAGAATAGCTCATCTTAGATTTAGCCACTATATCAAAAAGCTCATTTATAGAGAAGCTCTCGATACGCAGACTAACCCTACCCTGTTGCATCTGAATCCATCGAGTAAGCACGTTGTTATACTCGTTGATTTCATCAGTAAGTTCAGAAATATATTTTAATCGTTCTTCTCTAAGTTCTGCACTTTCATGTCGGCTATTGAGTTTATTTATCTCATTAATAATGCGATCAATAAAAGGAGTTATACTATTAACCAAAGCCAACTTTGCTCGTTGTTCAAGATTGCGCTGTTTGTTTTTCTCCTCAGAAAGTCTAACCAAAGCAGTCTGCTCCTGGACTTCTTCCAGCTTATCGTCAAGAGCTGTCAGCTTTTTATTGTTTTCAATATTCCATTTCTTTAATGGCAACAAGAGCTCGCTTATATCAACTGTTGCACCTTTTTGTTTTCTCTTTCTTGCAAAATACACAAGAACAAACAGCACAACAGCAATCATAAACAACACAGCCACAATCATCGCATTCAATGTCTTTGATGATTTATCAAGCTGGTATGCTCGAGCCTCAAGCTGTTTGTCTTGTCGAGTCTGTTCCTGTAGGTCGAGATAATAGTTGCGATTGATATCGCTATTAACCTTATCGTTCTGAGCCGAATATACCAAGCATAACTGCTCACGAATAGAAGCAACCAAATCGGGTGCTCTATTTATAATGGTATCTGCTTCCAACGCACTATTTAGGCATATCAAAGCAGAAGGATAATCGTCTATTTCCCAATAGCAACCAGCCAAAGTACGATAAGCACCAGCCGTTTGATATACATCCTTATATTCTGTAAATATGTTGAGCGAACGTTGCGCAAGATTACCAGCCAACAAAGAATAATCCATGCCATCTGTATTTATATAATCGAGGAATGGACGATAGTTTGTTATCAGTATTTGTCTTGTTGAAGGCGAAAGAAGATGCTCGCTTATTGCTTGCAACGCTTGAGCTTTCCAATAAGGGTAGTTGCGCTGCGAGGCAACAATATAACATTGGGTAAGATAATTAAACTCTTCGTTAGCAACAACATTAGCATCTGCATTTGTTATGATGCCACCAGCACCCACATTATACAGATAATTAAGATATTGTGCAGTATCTTTTTGTATATCTCCATCAGGATCAATACATTTCATAGTTTCTATTGAAGGTTCAACCAATCCTACATAATAATAATATGCTGAAAGGTTGATGTAGTATTCTGATTGAGCGTAGATTAATCGTTTGAGTTGATGACTATTAAGAAGATTTTTATCTTCTATAATTCTATCTAAATATTTCTTAGCTTTTTCTTGATGAATATAGAAAAGCTTATTGTGCGACTGGCGTTGACACAATCGCATATATTGTATTTCGGCAACCAATAGTTCTACTTGGTTGTCGGTAATATTGATGGCACTATCCAACTGTTGAGCTGCCTTTTGATAGTCCATTCTTGCGATATTAACAAAAGCAAGATTGTTAAGAGCCTCCGCTTTGCCTGCATTATAGCTTTCAGAAGCAGCGAAAGCCTTGCGGGCATACACCTCTGTAGAATCTAGAGAGCGATAGTGGTAAGCATACGAAAGGGTGTTCAGCTTGTCAGCAACGTCAGAATCATTTGACGAACAAGCTGAAAACAAAAGAATGCTCCATAGGCTAACAAGCCAAATGGAGCATCCAAAAAATTTTATATTATGCACGAGCCTTAGCAATGTATCCAAGAGCTTCTGCACACTTATCAGTAATAGCCTTCCAGTTCTTAGCTGCAACAACGTCGCTTGGGAACAATTTTGAACCCATACCAACGCACAATACACCAGCCTTGATCCAAGGAGTGAGGTTTTCTTCCGTTGGTTCAACAGCACCAGTAACCATGATGTTGCTCCAACGCAAAGGCGCCATTACATTCTTAACGAATGAAGGACCACCTACGTTGCCTGCAGGGAATACCTTTGTTACGTCGCAACCAGCAGCCTGAGCGTTGTTGATTTCTGTAACAGAACCACAACCTGGGCTATATGGAACCAAACGACGGTTGCAAACAGGTGCAATCTCAGGGTTAAAGTTAGGACCAACGATGAAGTTAGCACCAATCTGGAGATACAAAGAAGCTGTACCTGCATCAACAACTGTACCAGCACCGAGAATCAACTCAGGACACTCTTTGTCTGCCCACTTTACCAACTCACCAAAGATTTCGTGTGCGAAGTCACCACGGTTAGTGAATTCGAATACACGTACACCACCCTCGTAGCAAGCCTTGATAACATTCTTGCAAACTTCTACATCCTTGTGGAAGAATACAGGTACCATACCGGTAGCCTTCATGGCTGCCATAACCTGCATTTTGCTAAACTTTGCCATTATCTATATAATGTTTAATGTTTATTGTTTAATGTTTAATTAGGAAGAGTAAAAGAGTTGATTTAGACAACCGAACATTTTACTCTCCCTTTTACTTTATTTAGCGCTGAACACGACCATTTGCGTTACCACCAGCAAGGCTCTCTACCTCTTCTACAGAAACCAGGTTGAAGTCGCCAGGGACAGTGTGCTTCAAAGCTGAAGCTGCAACTGCAAACTCAAGAGCTTCGCCCTGAGTCTTCTTTGTAAGAAGACCGTGGATAAGACCACCAGAGAATGAGTCACCACCACCTACACGGTCGATGATAGGCATAATATCATAGTGCTTGCTCTGATAAAACTCCTTACCGTTATAGATAAGAGCCTTCCAGCCGTTGTGTGTTGCAGACATAGACTCACGGAGAGTAGAAACAACATACTTGAATCCGAACTCTTCCATCATGCCCTTGAAGATACCATAATATCCCTCAGCATCAGTCTTACCACCTTCTACATCAGCATCAGGCTTAAAACCGAGGCAAAGTTGTGCATCTTCCTCGTTACCAATGCAAACATCAACATACTTCATCAAAGGACGCATAACAGAGATAGCCTTTTCTGATGTCCAAAGCTTCTTGCGGAAGTTAAGATCAACAGAAACTGTTACGCCATGACGCTTTGCAGCCTCACAAGCCAACTTAGTAAGTTCAGCAGCCTTGTCGCTAATAGCAGGAGTGATACCAGACCAATGGAACCATTGTGCACCTTCCATGATAGCATCGAAATCGAAGTCTGAAGGATCAGCCTCTGCGATAGAGCTATGAGCACGGTCGTAGATAACCTTTGAAGGACGCATGCTTGCACCTGTTTCTGCATAGTATAGACCTACTCTCTCACCACCACGAGCTACGAAGTCGGTATTAACGCCATAACGACGGAGAGCGTTGACAGCAATTTGACCGATTTCATGCTTTGGCAATTTAGAAACAAAGTAAGCATCGTGACCATAGTTAGCCACACTTACTGCCACATTAGCCTCACCACCACCAGGAATGATACGGAATAAATCACTCTGTATAAAGCGGTCGTTGCCGTTTGGCGAAAGGCGAAGCATAATCTCGCCTAATGTTACAATCTTAGCCATTTCTTTTCTTTTTAGTTAATTAGTTAATTATGTAATTCGTTTTAATAATGATTAATTCTTTCGTTTGCATTGCAAAAGTAACGATATTTTTCATATTAAGAAAATAAAATGCGGTATTTTTGCAAAAATAACCAAAATAAAAGGCTGTGCTTTCGCACAATTCAACTTTTATTGCTACTTTTGCACAAAAGTCAGACTATGAACGAAAAAATAAGAATAAAGGATATAGCACTTAGAGCCGGAGTTTCTGTTGGCACAGTAGACCGTGTGTTGCACAAACGTCCGAATGTGTCGCCATCAGCTCGAGAGAAAGTTGAAAAGGCTCTAAAAGAAATGAACTACCAGCCAAACATGTATGCGTCAGCTCTTGCATACAACAAATCGTATACTTTCTACCTTCTTATTCCAAAGCATGAATCAGAAGCTTATTGGGAAGAAATAGAAGAAGGTGCAAAGAAGGCTATGGAGACACGCCGAGATTTCCACATCAACGTAAAAATAATATATTACGAGCGCTTTAACGAAGATTCGTTTAAAGCGCAATATCAGGCTATTTTAGATTGCGAGCCTGATGGCGTTGTTATTGTGCCAGCAGATCTAGAAGTTACGTCACTCTTTACAGACATCTTGCATGAGAAGAATATACCATTTATATTGCTCGACTCATACATGCCAGACCTCAAGCCTCTTTCGTTCTATGGTCAAGACTCTTTTGCAAGTGGATATTTTGCAGCAAAGATGTTGATGCTCATAGCTTCGAAAGATAAGGAGATTATGAAGTTAAAGCTCACAAAGGAAGGTCGTGTGCTCAGTAAGCAGCAAGCAAACCGCGAAGTTGGATTCTGCCATTATATGCGCGACCATTTTCCAAGCATCAACATCATAGACCTTGAGTTGCCTATTGATGGCTCACGCAAGCAATTTAACACATTATTAGAGAATTACTTCTCAACCCACCCTCTTACACACCATTGCATCACTCTATGTTCTAAGGCACATATAGTAGGTGAATTCTTGCTAAAGACAAACCGTCGCGATGTTCAGATAATGGGCTATGATATGGTAGGCAAGAATGCTCAATGTCTTCGTCAGGGAAGTATCTCGTTCCTTATCGCTCAGCATGCATATCAGCAGGGCTTTTCGTGCATCGATGCCTTGTTCCAAGCCATAGTGCTTAAGAAGAAGGTTTCACCTGTTAACTACATGCCTATAGAGTTGTTGACAAAAGAGAATGTCGAATTCTACAGAAGAACACAGCTTTAGGGAGTGAAAAACAAAGAGTGAAGAACGAAGAATTCTATAGACATATTTATAAAAAATACATTTATTATATATATATAAACATAACAAGCTAAATAAAAACAAATGGAACAAGCAAATTTCATAAAGATTAACCCTGCAGATAATGTAGTGGTTTGTCTGAAGCCATTAGCAAAGGGTGAGACTATCACCATCGATGGCAAAGTGATTACCCTACTCCAAGACACTCCTGCCGGACACAAGGTTCTTCTTGAGGACAAGGCTGAGGGTGAAAACATCATTAAGTATGGTTATCCTATTGGCCATGCTAAGCAAGACTTAAAAGCAGGCGAATGGGTAAACGAGAACAACATTAAAACAAATCTTAAGGGAACTCTCGAGTACACATATTCACCTGTTAATGAAAAACTTAACATCGCTTGCGAAAACCGCACCTTTATGGGCTATCATCGCAAAAATGGCGAAGTTGGTGTGCGCAACGAGATATGGATTGTGCCAACAGTAGGTTGCGTGAATGGTATTGCAGAAAAGTTGGCAGAAATGCTCAAAGCAGAAACAGGCCTCAAGGGTATAGATGGCGTTCACGCTTGGCATCACAACTATGGCTGTTCACAGCTTAGTGGCGACCACGAGAATACTCGCAAAGTGCTTCGCGACATCTGCTTGCACCCAAATGCAGGTGGTGTATTGGTACTATCATTAGGTTGCGAAAACAATCAGCCTGATGAGTTTATGAAGATGCTTGGCGACTACGATAAAGACCGCATCAAACTTCTTGTAACACAGAAGGTTCAAGGCGATGAGCTTGAGGAAGGCTTAAAGCTCTTGAAGGAGATTTACGCACAGGCTTCCAACGACGAGCGCACAGAAACTCCACTAAGCGAACTTCGCATAGGTTTGAAGTGTGGTGGCTCAGATGGCTTTAGCGGTATTACTGCTAATCCACTCGTAGGCGAATTCTCAGACTATATCGTAGCACAAGGCGGAACATCTATCCTTACCGAGGTGCCTGAGATGTTTGGTGCCGAGACAATATTGATGAATCGTTGTGAGAACCAAGAGCTCTTCAACCAAACAGTTTCACTCATCAATAACTTTAAGGAGTACTTCCTATCTCATGGAGAGCCTGTAGGCGAAAACCCATCACCAGGCAACAAGGCTGGCGGTATTTCAACTCTTGAGGATAAGGCTTTGGGTTGTACCCAGAAGTGCGGACGTGCTCCTGTTAGTGGCGTGCTTGAATATGGCGATCGTCTTCAGACCAAGGGTCTAAACCTCTTGTCAGCTCCAGGCAACGACCTTGTAGCGTCAACAGCTTTGGCTTCTGCTGGTTGTCAGATTGTGTTGTTCACAACAGGTAGAGGAACTCCATTTGGAACCTTCGTTCCTACTATGAAGATTTCTACCAACTCACAGCTCTACAACAACAAGCACAATTGGATTGACTTCAATGCAGGCGAGCTCGTTGAGGGTACTGATATGAAGACTTTGGTAAGCAAGTTTGTCGACAAGATTATTGCCGTAGCAAATGGCGAGCCTACTCAGAACGAGAAGAATGGTTATCGCGAGATTTCCATCTTTAAGAACGGAGTAACTCTATAAAAATAACAGCAATATATTGTGGCGGTGGTTAAATCCTACTACCGCCACAATCATGATATAAAATGAGCAATAAGAAAGGAATTTGGGCATTATCGCCCCTGATAGTATTTATCACATTATACGTGGTAACCTCCATAGTGGCAGGCGACTTTTATAAAGTTCCTGTCACAGTTGCTTTCATGGCATCTAGTATCTATGCCATAGCTACATGCGGCGGTTTCCCTTTAGCCAAACGAATCAATTTATTTAGTCGTGGCGCCAGTTCCGACAACCTTATGCTCATGTTGTGGATATACGTGCTGGCAGGAGCTTTTGCCGCTTCTGCAAAAGAGATGGGAAGTGTAGACGCAACCGTCAATTGCGCCCTTCGTTTTCTTCCTTCCAACATGTTGTTGCCAGGATTGTTTATTGCAGCCTGCTTTATATCTCTTTCTATAGGCACAAGCGTTGGTACTATTGTTGCTCTTGTACCTATAGCAGCAACTATGGCACACACTATAGGAGCCGACATTCCGCTCCTTACAGCCATCATCGTGGGTGGAGCATACTTTGGCGACAACCTATCATTTATATCAGATACAACAGTCGTAGCCACTCAAACCCAAGGCTGCAAGATGAGCGACAAATTCAAGGTTAATGCCTTTATTGTAGTTCCTGCAGCTATCGCTATACTACTTGTATATTTCTACATGGGCTACGGTCTTAATGTTCCTCCGTTGACAAAGAATGTAGAATATCTCAAGATTCTCCCCTATCTTGCCGTGCTTATAACAGCTATTGCGGGAATGAATGTCATGGCTGTACTCACCATAGGCGTCATACTTAGTGGTGCAATCGGTATATTCGTTGGCAGCTACAACCTCATAGGCTGGATGGAAGCAATGGGAAAAGGTATTGCAGGCATGGGAGAACTTGTGATAATAGCTATGCTTGCAGGTGGTATGCTTGAGATAATACGCGAAAATGGCGGCATCGACTATCTGATATCTAAACTCACATCCCGCGTCAACTCTAAACGTGGAGCAGAACTATCTATCGCAGCACTTGTCAGCATGGTCAACGTTTGTACAGCCAACAACACGGTAGCTATACTAACGGTAGGCGGAATATCAAAAAAGATATGCGATAAATATGGCATAGATAATCGCAAAGCTGCAAGCATTCTCGACACCTTCTCGTGTGCGGTTCAAGGTCTTCTACCCTATGGCGTACAGATGCTCCTTGCAGCAGGTCTTGCCAACATCAATCCTATGCAGATTATACCTTATTTATATTATCCTGTAGCTATTGGTATTGCTGCCTTCGTGGCTATTATCTTTAGATTACCTCGACGATATAGTTAATAGGCAGAATCTACCAACACCCTCAAACAACTGATTATCCATTAAAATTCAATATTCCTCATGGACATCATTAAACGAAATTTCTTCCGCATTTTGCTCTCAGGAGCCTTGGGCGAGAACGAAGCACTTGAACCTATGACACGATTCAAGTGGAACAGACTTGTGCAGATGATAAAGGCGCAAGATGTTGTTGCGATTGCCATCGACGGATTATCTCAACACTCTCACGACGAAGGCTACAATATGCCAAGCGACATTCTTGACGACCTTGCATCAAGCGATGGCAACATAGAAGATAAGCGCTTCGACTTTAGTCACCATATAGAGGTGCCGGAACTTAGCAACACTCTTCTTGACAACAGACTGAAAAAGATATTCGACGAAGAGCGCCATGCTATTGATACGAATATTCACTCACTCCGACTATTGGCTATCCTTGTAGATAATGTTCAAACCATTCTCAACCACGGCATGTCGCTTGGAGGTATTCTATCATTAGGCAAATTCCTCCGCACACAAGGAGGCAAAGTAGACTTCGTGAAGATTGATGATTGGCTTCAGCATATCCATATGCGACGAATGGCACAACTTCAAGGAAGCATCTTGATAAAGGTGTTCAACTTTGAGCAAGACGAGATACCGTTCGTTACCAACATCGAACCATACACTTGGAAAATCATAATGCGCACGATAGACCACCAAGCTATAGATACAGCACAAGAGTGGCATTTCAAACAAACACGTAGCGGATTTGTTCAAAACAACGCCACGGTATTACGACGCAACCTTCGTCGCAGCCTTGGATATATAACATACGCCCCAATAGAAACCACGAGCAATTTTATTAGTAATTTTGCCCGTAGCCTATCTGAAATTGAAGAATAAAAACAGAAAATGAAAAGATTTATATCATCATTCCTTACCATATTATTATCATCAGCATCTGCCTTCGCCCAATATGTTCAATGCGAAGACACATGTTCGCACATACATGGCATCGACATAAGCCATTACCAAGGCAACGTGTTTTGGGAAACTATTGGCGAGAATACCAACATGGCTTACGTATATATAAAAGCTACCGAAGGTGGCGACAGAATAGACAACAAATACGAGCGCAACATCGACCTTGCCCATCGCTATGGACTCAAAGTTGGCTCATACCACTTCTACCGTCCACGAATACCTCAGCAAGTGCAGCTCAACAACTTTATGACCCAATGCAGACCATCCGACCAAGATCTGTTGCCGATGATAGATGTTGAGACAAAGAGCGGACTCGGTACCGAGGAGTTTTGCGATTCGTTGTTCAAATTCCTTCATCTCGTAGAGAAAGCCTATCGCCAGAAGCCGCTTATCTATACAGGAGCCAACTTCTACGACCGCTACCTTCTTGGCAAACTCCACGACTATAAAGTTATGATAGCTCAATATACCGAGCGCATACCTGTATTGAAAGACGACCTCGACTTCGTGCTTTGGCAATATACAGGAAAAGGACGCATAAATGGCATTAATGGTTATGTAGACAAGAGCCGATTTATGGGTAAACACAAATTGAGAGAAATAAGATTTAGACATAAATAATTAATTAACATATGGCAATAATAAAATGTCCAGAATGCGGTCATCAAATTAGCGACCGTGCACCAGTATGTCCATCATGTGGTGTAGAAATAGCAGGTAAAATCACATTGTGCAAGAATTGCGGAGAAGCAGTTTTTAAAGACCAGGCAACATGCCCTAATTGTGGCGAACAGCTTAAAGCGACAACCCCTCCTCCTGTTCACACAACCACACAGCCTGTTCCTCCAACTCCTAAGCGTCCTTCTGCTCCACAACAGCCAGCAGAAAACGAGCAAGGAAAATCGCGCAAAACTATCATCATAGCTCTTGCTATCTCTTTAGTCATTTGTGGCGGCATTTTCTATTTCTATAGTAGTGCCAAGAGCGACAGATGTCAAGAAGCTTACGAAATAGCTATGAAGAGCGACGACCCATTACTCCTTGAGAACTTCCTCAACAACTATAGCGACGCACCACAAGAGCAGATTGATTCTGTTAGTTCGCGCTTGGCTATGTTGCGCAAAGGCGATGAAGAATGGATGAACACTTTAGCAAGCGGTTCAAAGTCGGCTCTCGAAGAATATATCAACAATCATCCTGATAGTCCACATAATAGCGTGGCTCTTCATAAGATTGACTCCATAGATTGGGCTGCAGCCACAACAGCCAATACCCTTGAGAGCTACAAGCTCTATATGGACGAACATGCCACAGGCGAGCATATTGATGATTGCAAGGAGAATCTTGCAACTCTAAACTCAAAGACTGTTCAGCCAGAAGAGAAAGAGGCTATTGCAACTATCTTCCGCCATTTCTTCCAAAGCATCAACTCACGCAACGAAGACGGATTGGCAAGTACAGTCTCTTCGTTCCTCACCTCCTTCCTTGGTAAGAGCGATGCTACAAAGAGCGATGTCATCACCTTTATGCACAAAATATATAAGGACGACATCACCAACATGAATTGGCGTCTGAACAACGATTGGAATATTGAGAAAAAAGATGTGGGCGGCAATCAATATGAGTATACTGTCACATTTACTGCCACCCAGAATATTGAACGTACCGACCCAAGCAAGGAGAAGTCGGCAAAATATAATATCAAAGCTACCATCGGAGCCGAAGGCAAGATTTCTTCGCTCAATATGGTTAAGATATTGGAATAAAAAGCCTGTGTTCTGCCACCACATACCCCATGGTCCATGCAGCTTGCAGATTAAAGCCTCCTGTTATAGCATCCACATCGAGTATTTCACCTGCGAAATACAGATGTGGATGTTTTTTTGATTCAAGTGTTGATGGATTCACATTCGAAAGTGCTACTCCACCACATGTCACAAACTCTTCCTTATACTTGTTCTTTCCAACTATGTTTAGAGTGTGATTAGTCAACAAAGCTACCAGTTTGTTTAGTCCCTTCTTGCCTAATTCACCCCATCGCATATCTTGGCGTAATCCACAAGCATCTATCAGATAGCACCACATTCTATTATTAAACCTCTCAGGCCACACGCTCGATACGAGCTTCTTTTGGCTTTGCTCAGCTATTTCAGTAATAATTCTCATCACCTCAGCCTCATTAGCTTGTCCAAACCAGTTTATAGCCACTTGCGCTTTATAATCATTTTCTGCCAATATTCGAGCAGCATAAGACGAAAGCTTTAAGATAGCCGGACCGCTAACTCCCCAATGAGTAATCAATAATGGTCCAAAGGCCGAGAGCTTAGTTCCAACCAATCGTGCCTGCGGACTTCCTCCTGCTGTCACTACTACAGCATCAGCCTTAGCAACATCGCCATGCGAAAAGGTTAATAAATATTCACAATCTTCCGCTTCATGGTTAATAGCCGCAACTCTATGTCTTATAATGACTTTTACACCAAGCGAGCGCATAAGTCTAACCAAGGCATTTACGATCTCCATAGCATCTTGCGATACAGAAACACGCATTCGTCATCTTGTGTAGTAAAACTTACGCCTTCCGACTCAAACCATTGACACACATCGGTATAGTCAAACGTTCTAAATAATCTCTTCAACTATCGTGCGCCACGAGGACAAGCCTCATCCAAGCTACGAATGCCATCAAAGCTATTAGTAAGATTACATCTTCCGCCACCTGTAATAGCAACCTTAATAAGCGGTTTAATGCCTGCTTCATATACCGTTACATTTACTTTCGGATTGTTGCGTTTTATCTGTATTGCAGCTAAACATCCAGCTGCGCCTGCACCTATAATTACTACATTCATAGAAGGCTATTTCTCGTCTTCTTTATAATAATCCTCCCACTCCTTCATAGCAGCCTTCCAGTCGGTAGCTCCATTCTCTATAGCTTCAGCTTCCTTAACAGCTTCATCACGTTCTTTGTCGCGAGCACGCTTCTCCTTCATCGAAGCAATTGTTGCATCATCCAATATCTGTATTGCGCCACGCTTAATAGCATCACGCAATTCTGGTTCACCAAACGACTTGCCAGGCTCGTTGAAATCGGCTATACTAAACTCAAAGTTCACTCTCAGCTGATGTCTAATCTGCTTCTGTTGAAACCTTGTGCCAGCCTCTTTTCGTCTTAGCAACATCGCTATAATATCTATCTCGTGTTGAGAAAATTTAGTTCTACCCATATATAATACTATAATTTTTGCCACAAAGCTACTCATTTTCCTTGTATTATGCAAATTTAGTTTCATACTTCGACATTTTTTCATTAACTTTGCAAAGGTTAGGCTATGCCTATTAAATCTCCAAGAATTATTGGCTAAACATTAGTAATATTTTATGGCAACAGTAGACGACAAGAAAATTATATTTTCTATGGTGGGAGTATCTAAAATCATCCCACAAAACCAGAAGCAGATATTGAAGAACATCTACCTCTCGTTCTTCTACGGAGCAAAGATTGGTATCATCGGTCTGAATGGTGCTGGTAAGTCAACTCTTATGAAGATTATCGCTGGACTCGAGCAGCCTACACAAGGTGAAGTTGTATGGAGCCCAGGCTATAGTGTTGGCTACCTGCCACAGGATCCTCCTTTGAATGAGGAGAAGACCGTTAAGGAGAATGTTATGGAGGGCGTACAAAAGGCTTACGACGCTCTTGCAGAATACGAAGACATCAACCTTAAGTTTGGTCTCGAAGAGTATTATGGCGACCCAGACAAGATGGATAAGCTCATGCAACGCCAAGCTGAAGTTCAAGATATCATAGACGCTACCGACGCATGGAACATGGATTCTAAGCTCGACCGTGCTATGGCAGCCTTGAAATGTCCTCCAGGTGATTGGCCTGTAACTAACCTCTCAGGTGGTGAGCGCCGTCGTGTGGCTCTTTGCCGTTTGCTCCTTCAGAAGCCTGACGTGTTATTGCTCGATGAGCCTACCAACCACCTTGATGCCGAGAGTATCGACTGGTTGGAGCAGCACTTGCAGCAATACGAGGGAACAGTTATTGCCGTTACCCACGACCGCTACTTCCTCGACGATGTGAGCGAATGGATTCTTGAGCTCGACCGCGGCGAGGGTATTCCATGGAAGGGCAACTACTCTTCATGGCTCGACCAAAAGACAAAGCGCATGGCACAAGAAGAGAAGTCGGCTTCTAAGCGTCAGAAGACTCTTCAGCGAGAGCTCGAATGGGTACGCATGGCTCCTAAGGCTCGTCAGGCTAAGGGTAAGGCTCGTCTTAACTCTTATGAGCAAATGCTCAACCAAGAGCAGAAGGAACGCGAGGAGAAGCTTGAAATCTTTATTCCTAACGGACCACGCTTGGGCAACAAGGTTATCGAGGCTAAGCATGTGAAGAAGGCTTTCGGCGAAAAGGTATTGTTCAACGACCTCAACTTCATGCTTCCTCCTAACGGCATCGTAGGTGTTATTGGTCCTAACGGAGCTGGTAAAACCACTCTCTTCCGTCTTATCATGGGACTTGATAATGCTGATGGCGGCACATTCGAGGTTGGCGAAACCGTTAAGCTCGCTTACGTAGACCAGCAGCACAAGGATATCGACCCTGCAAAGTCGGTATATGATGTTATTGCTCAGGGCAACGAAACTCTTCGCCTTGGCGGTCGTGATGTCAACGCACGTGCTTATATCTCTCGCTTCAACTTCTCGGGTACCGACCAGAACAAGCTTTGCGGAGTATTGTCAGGTGGTGAGCGCAACCGCTTGCAGTTGGCTTTGGCTTTGAAGCAAGAAGGCAACGTATTGTTGCTCGATGAGCCTACCAACGACATCGACGTAAACACTCTCCGTGCTCTTGAAGAAGGTCTTGAAACTTTTGCCGGTTGTGCTGTAGTTATCAGCCACGACCGTTGGTTCCTTGACCGTATCTGTACTCACATCCTTGCTTTCGAAGGCAATGGCGAAGTATTCTTCTTTGAAGGTAGCTATTCAGAATACGAAATCAACAAAGCTCATCGCTTGGGTACCGATGCCGAAATCAAGAAGGGCAGATACCGCAAGTTGATGGAAGACTAAACGATAAGCGTATTAGTATAGATTTTAGGACAACTAAGATTGTTTGTAATGGATTTACATTTCAAAGGAATGGTGATAGCCATTTCCACATTTTTAATAATAGGTTTGTTCCATCCTATAGTAATAAAGGTGGAATACTATTTTGGCACACGTCCATGGTGGTTATTCCTCGTAGCAGGAATAGCCAGCATAGGCGTTGCCTTTTTTGTTGCCGACGTGCTTATATCGTCGCTTCTCGGCATCCTTGGCGCTTCATGTCTCTGGACAATAGGCGAACTCTTCGAGCAAAAGCAAAGAGTTAAGAAGGGATGGTTTCCTATGAACCCAAAGAGAAAGAAAGAATATGAAGACTGAACTAATCGTTGTTGGCAAGACCACGAATAAGCATTTCATAGCTTCCATCAACGACTATATAGAGCGCATACATCATTACATGCCATTCTCGGTTACGGTAATCCCGGAATTGCGTAATGCCAAGAGCCTTAGCCAAGACCAACAAAAGGATAAAGAGGGCGAGGCAATACTAAAGCTGTTGCAACCTTCGGATACCGTGGTATTGCTCGACGAGCGTGGCAAAGAGATGAGAAGTATAGAGATGGCAGCATGGCTTGAGAAACAGCAGGCTACAGCTCGCCGACTGGTGTTTATCATAGGCGGACCTTATGGTTTTGCACAATCTGTTTACTCTCGGGCCAACAGCATGCAAAGCTTGTCGAAGATGACATTCTCACACCAAATGGTGCGCCTCGTCTTCGTTGAGCAACTCTATCGTGCTTGCACCATCATCAAGGGCGAACCATATCATCATGAGTAAGCTCTCAGAATGAGTAAGCCCTTAGAATGAGTAAGCCTTCAGAATGAGCAAGCTCGTTGAGGAAATACAAGTCCTCGATATAAATCTACGACCAAACTAAAAACTAAAAAGCAATATGAAAAAACAAATCGTGACTATTGCCGCGTTGGCTATGAGCCTTAACATGTTTGCGCAGCAATGGCCAGTACCAAATCAAGAAGCCAAACCAGGCACCCGTTGGTGGTGGCTTGGCTCAGCAGTTACAGAAAACGACCTAAAGTGGAATCTTCGCCAATATGCCGACCATGGTATTGGCGCTATCGAGATTACTCCTATCTATGGCGTGCAGGGAAATGAGAAAAACAATATTCCGTTCCTCTCGCCTCGCTATATGGAGATATTGAGATACGTTAATGCGGAATGCAAAGCCGACGGCATAGAGTTTGATATGGCTACAGGCACAGGATGGCCTTTTGGCGGTCCTTGGGTACCACTCGACGAGAGTGCATCTCAGATGCTTATCGTCGACACAACAGTCGTTGGCAAAAAGATTAAAGCTCTCGACCTTCGTCCTATTGAGAAGAAGCGCAAAAACACATCGCTCGTAGGCATCTATGCTTTCTCTGAGGGCAAATTCCTGAAGATAACAACTCCGCTCGTTGAGGGCACACTCACTACAAAGCTTCCGTCAAAGGGCACATGGCGAATCATAGCCTTGTATCAGAAAAAGGGCGTGATGGCTGTTAAGCGTGCAGCACCAGGCGGAGCAGGTCTTGTTATCGACCATTTCGACAAGCAGGCTGTAACCAACTATCTCAAGCATATCGAAGAGGCTTTCGAGAAGACAGGCACTCCATATCCTCACACCTTCTTCAACGACTCTTACGAGGTGTCGGAATCTGACTATACCCCTACTCTATTCCAAGAATTCTACAATCGTCGCGGATATAGTCTTGAAGAAAATTTCGATAAGCTCGTGGATGGCGACACTAAGGTTGTTGCCGACTATCGCGAAACTCTTGGCGACATGCTTCTCGATAATTTCACACGCACTTGGACAGCTTGGGCACATAGCCACGGAGCCATCACTCGCAACCAGGCTCACGGTAGCCCAGCAAACCTCATCGACTGCTATGCTGCTGTCGACATTCCTGAAATCGAAGGCTTCGGACTTACTAACTTTGGCATCAAGGGCTTGCGCCAAGACCCAGGCAAGACTCGCAAAAACGATTCCGACTTCTCTATGCTCAAATATGCTCCTTCGGCTGCGCATATCATGGGCAAACCATACACTTCGTCGGAGACTTTCACATGGCTTACTGAGCATTTCCGCACATCGCTAAGCCAGATGAAACCAGATATGGACCTTATGTTCTGTGCTGGAGTAAACCACATGTTCTTCCATGGCACAGCCTACTCTCCTCAACACGAGACATGGCCAGGATGGCGCTTCTATGCTTCTATAGACATGAGTCCCAACAACACCATTTGGCGCGATGCTCCTTACTTCATGAAGTATGTAGAGCGTTGTCAAAGCATGCTCCAGATGGGTCGTCCTGACAACGATTTCCTCACCTATTTGCCTATCCACGACATGTGGGCAAAGCGCTCTACGGGCAAACGCCTGATGCAGTTCTCTATCCACGCCATGGGCAAGTTGGCTCCTGAGTTTGTGAAGTGTATCGACGCCATCGACCAAGCAGGCTTCGATTGCGATTATATCTCAGACAGAATATTGCTCGACACCTATTATAATAATGGTATGCTCCATACTCCTGGTGGCACCACATACAAGGGTCTTGTGATTCCTTCTGCCGACAACATTCTTACTCCTGCCGTAAAGGCGCATATCGAAAAGCTAAAGGCGCAGGGTGCAAACATCATCGTAGGCACAAGCGCAGCTGACCTCACTAAGGCTGCTAAGGCTGAGAAGATGAAGACAGAATTGGGATTGAAGCTAATACGTCGCTCTAACGACAAGGGACATCATTACTTCATAGCCAACCTCACTCCTAACGACATCCAAGCCTACACTACTTTGGCTGTTCCTATGGCTACCGCTATGTGGTTCGACCCTATGACTGGCAACCGTCAGAGAGCTGAGATTTGTGGCGACAGCATTCTCGTTAATCTTCGTTCGGGCGAGAGCATCATTCTGCAGACTTTCAACCACGAGGACGAAGCTTTGAGCAAAGAGTTGGCTTCGCTTCCTTTAAGATGCGAATGGACAAAGACTTCGCCTGTCGTTAAGACTCTCAATAACTGGAAATTGTCGTTTACCGAAGCTACTCCAGCCATCGCTAAGACTTACAACCTCGACACCACGAAGTCGTGGGAAAATCTCGACGACTCTACCCGCACTTTGATGGGAACTGGCGTTTATGAATGTACCATAAACCTCTCGGCTGCTGAGCTGAAGAAAGGCAATAGCTGGACTATCGACCTTGGCGACGTTAGAGAGAGTGCGCGAGTATACGTAAACGACAGCTTGATAGGTTGCGCTTGGGCTGTGCCTTATCGTCTTTCGTTTGCCAACCTTCTGCACAAGGGCAACAACAAGATTCGCATAGAGGTTACCAACCTGCCTGCCAACAGAATCTCGGAACTCGACCGCCAAGGCTACAAGTGGCGTAAGTTTGATGAGATTAATGTGGTAGACATCAACTACAAGAAGACCTCTTATGCCGACTGGACTCCAGTTGCTTCGGGTCTTAATTCTGAGGTGAAACTCATTAAGGAATAATCTAAAAACTAAAACAATAACGTAATGACCTACAAACATCTATCATTCGTTTCGCTCTTTGCCGTGGCTGCTCTCTCAGTTTCGGCTCAGCGAAATGTAGAGAACTTCAACTTCGGTTGGCAGTTTCATCGTGGCAATATCGATGTAGCAGCCATCAACACTTCTGATGGCTCATGGGAAACCATCAACGTGCCACACGACTTCCAGATATCTCAACCATGGGTGGCTCCTGCTGCCAACGAGTCGGAAGACAACTCGGATGGAGCATCCAACTTCAAATCACGCCTTTCTGCTCGTGGCTTCAAGGAAATGGGCGACGGCTGGTATGTGAAGACATATACTCCTGCTGCCGACATGAAGGGACGTCGCATACTCCTCGACTTCGAGGGTATCATGTATGTTGGCGACGTATACCTCAACGGCAAGCGCATAGGTGGTACCGACTATGGCTACCTGGGCTTCGATATCGACGTTTCCAAGCTTCTTAAGTATGGTCAGGCTAATACCATAGCCGTTCATGCTTCAACAAGCGGACCGCTAAACTCTCGTTGGTATACAGGTGGCGGTCTGTATCGCGACGTGAAGATTGTGTCTACTCCTGCCGACATCTATTTCGTTCGCCATCCGCTCTACGTGACAACTACCGACAACCATCTTGTAAACCTACAGGTGGAAGTGGCTAACTATACTAAGCAAAACAACGTTAAGCTTCAGACCGTAGTTAAAGACCCACAAGGCAACATCGTTTACGACAAGACCGTAGACATGCCTTTCAACCGCAAAATGCGTACCAACGAGCTGAAATGGGAGACTATCGATATTGCAAACCCTAAGCTTTGGAATTGCGACACTCCTAACCTCTATACCGCAACCGTACGCATTCTCGATGCCAACGGCAAAGAGAAGGATTGCGCCACCACACGCTTCGGTATTCGAACAATAGAGATTGGACCTGACTTCGGACTCAAGGTTAATGGCTCTAAGGTATTGCTCAAGGGTATTGCCAACCACCACACTCTCGGAGCTCTTGGCGCAGCAGCCTACCCTCGTGCTATGGAGAAGAGAATGAAGATGCTGAAAGACTTCGGTTTCAACCACATCCGCACATCCCACAACCCTTATAGCACATCATTCCTCAACCTCTGCGACTCGCTCGGCATCCTTGTGCTTGACGAACTCTACGATAAGTGGCTCGACCAATATACAGGCGGACGCCGACCATGGATGGAGCAATGGCCATACGAGCTGCCTGAGTTTATCAAGCGCGACAGAAACCATCCTTGCGTGATAGCTTGGAGTTTGGGCAACGAATTGCAGACATATCCTAACTTGCCATTTGGCGACTGGGGCGTAACTCCTTATCGCATGATGAAGCCTGTGCTTCAGCGCTACGACAACACTCGCAAGATAACCGTAGCCATGCACCCACGTGGCCGTAGTCTTGAGACCGACTCTCTGCCTGCACCATTGGTTCAGGAAACAGATATCGCAGCCTACAACTATCGCTATATGTATTTCCCTGGCGACAGAAAGCGTTTCCCTTGGATGACATTCTATCAGAGCGAAGCAAACCTCTCTAATATGGGACCAAACTTCTTTGGTATGGATCTCGACAAGGTGATGGGATTGGCATATTGGGGTATGATTGACTATCTTGGCGAGAGCCGTGGATGGCCTGCAAAGGGATTCAACGACGGTTCGTTCGACATCTCTCTACAGCCTAAGCCATACGCTTACCTTCTCCGCTCTATGTTCAAGCCAGAAGAGCCAGTTGTGCATATTGGCATCATCGATTCTAAGGCTGATGCTCAGGAATGGAATGGCATCATATTCAGCAACGACGGATTGAGCGAACATTGGAATCGCACTCCTGGCAAGAAGTATAGCGTAAACGTGTATACGAATGCGGAAAAGGTGGATCTCAAGGTTAATGGCAAGGTGGTGGCTTCACAGCAGAATAGCAAAGAGGCTAAGAACCGCAACAAGATGCGCTTCAACGATATTGAATATCAGCCAGGCTACATAGAGGCGATAGCTTATAATGCTGGCAAGGTGGTGGCTCGCCATCGTATCGAGACCACAACAAAGGCTACCAAGCTGGTTCTTGCTCCTGATGTAGAAACATGGAAAGCCGATGGTCAAGACCTGATGCATGTTCGCATAAATGCCGTAGACAGCAAGAATCGTCGTGCGTGGACAGCCAACGAGAAACTTGAATTCAGCGTAGAGGGCGATGCGCAGATAGTAGCCGTAGACAACGGCAACTTGTCGTCAAACGAGCTTCATACAGGCAACACCCGTTCGCTCTACAACGGTTCAGCCCTCGTAATACTTCGTGCTGGTCGCACTCCTTCACACATCACTCTCGTAGTAAAGGGCGAAGGCTACAAGACTCAGAAGCTTAAGCTCAAAACCATGTAAGCTTTTTGAGCCACAACCGAGAGATTAAACTACAAAATAATCTTCTCAACAAAAAAGACTATAAAATCTTCCCGATAAAAAAGACAATAGGATTAGACAATCGATTCTAACCTATTGTCTTTTTTCGTATATAAGAAATGCCAAGAGAAGAAGATGCCATGAGAGTTGAAGATGCTCACATGCATGCCACCAAGCGAGAGAAATCTTCCAATATTCCAGTTCTTCCAATATTCCAAATAGGGTATGAAATTGCGAACATGCCTTTTAAGAGTTATATAACTAATTGATTATTAAATATATATATATAATATATAATAAAAAAAGGAAGAAAAACATACCTTAAAAATTAATTGGAAGATTTGGAATTGGAAGATTTTCTATCAGCCAATCTCCTCTAAAAGGCTGATAATCAACCATTAACAACTCTTTGCGCCTGTTCCAATTGCTGGAAGCAAAGACAAAATCTTCCACTTATCCTACATATTTGGGGTGTTTAAAGGCATTAAATTCACCTCAAAATTCAATCGTAAGTGTCTGAATCAAGTATTCGCCATTCTTTCTTGCAACAACTTCTCTCATAGGCTTTGTGGAAAATGGCGCTAACTTGTAATTTCTAAACCATAGATGGCTGAAATGAAATAGCATTTTGAAAAAATGATAGCAGAAAGAGGCAATTAGGAGCAATAAATGGAATACATATTGGAAGGCTCGCCAATATTACGAAGACTATTTCCCACAAGCCTATGCGTCTATTCGAAATGCAATATACGATTATTCAAAATGCTTGATGCGACTATGCAAAATGCATCATGCAACCACTCGCATAAATCATAAAGAATTAGCTGCAAGATAAACTGCGAAAAGGGAAGTTAAGCGGAAAAATCGGGAGAAATGTGCCACAATCTCAACTTTAAGCTTTGCTGTTTCATAATTATTATGTATCTTTGAAGCGTATTCGAAATAAAAACCATCTTATTCTTATATTTGCATACATGAAACTATCAGTAATCATACCTGTATATAATGTTGCAGACACCCTCGACAGATGTCTGCGAAGTATTTCTGAGCAATCGTTCAGAGATATGCAAATAATTCTCGTGAATGATGCTTCTACGGACGGTAGCGACGAGATTTGTGAACGATGGAGGAATGACGACCATAGAATACAGGTGATAAGCCACAAAGAAAACCTGGGACTTTCGGAAGCAAGAAACTCGGGTATAAGCAAAGCCAAAGGCGAATATATAACCTTCGTAGATAGCGACGACGAGGTGGAGAGGTCAACCTACAAGAAGTTATTTGAAATATTGAATGTGCATCCTGATTACGACATTCTTGAATATCCCGTGTATGAGCATTACGGCAATCTGAAACGTCAGCATAAGCTAACATTTGGTATCGACAAGGAGTATACTGATTTTTCGTCATACTGGCTTCACGGTAAAGCCTATGAGCATACGTATGCATGGAATAAGATTTATCGGAAATCGTTGTTCAACGGAGTAAGATACCCTGCAAACAAGAAGTTTGAAGATGCCCACACGCTACCTCTGATTCTTCAGAAAGCAAATATTATAGCCACAACTTCGGTTGGTCTATATTATTATTACGACAATCCGAAGGGCATAACAAGGAATGCTAATGGCAAGGATATTTTTGATTTGCTTGAAGCTCACATGAAGGTGATGCCGAAAGTTTGCGATGCTGATTATTATGCCAAGGTGCTGAATATTGCTTTAACAGCTCACGAATGTACGGGCAAATACCCCGATTTTCCTAAAATGCCTTACAACAAAGGAATAAAGTCAAAACTTAATAAGATAATAGGATTTAAAACACTATGCTTGATAAACAAATACTTACACAAGATTTACAGAAGAGACCGCTGATTAGCTTCATCGTGACAACATACAATCTGCAACCCGAATTGCTCGCAGAATGCTTGGATAGCATCATGGCTTTGTCGCTAAGCGACCAGGAACGCGAAGTAATCTTGGTTGATGATGGTAGCGATATTCCGGCTATAATGCAACTTACCGATTATCAAAACAATATAATATACATTCGACAGCCCAACCGCGGATTGTCGGAAGCTCGAAATGCAGGCATACGAATTGCTACAGGCAAATATATCCAGTTTGTAGATGGCGACGACAAGCTGTTGCCTACTCCTTACGAACATTGTGTAGACATAGCTCGATATAATGATCCTGACGTGGTGATGTTCAACTTCACTCACAAACCTGCGGCTGACGTTCCTTTCGAGTTCGACGAACCAACATCAGGCGTGGAATATATGAACAACAATAATCTGAAGGCAAGTGCATGCACATATTTCTTCAGAAAAGAGATTCTTGGCTCGTTGGCGTTTACTCCAGGCAGAATATGCGAGGACGAGGAGTTTACTCCACAGTTGATGATTCGTGCACAAAAAGTATTCAAGACAAATTCTAACGCCTATTTCTATAGAGTGCGCAAGGGGTCTATCACCAACAATCAGGATAGTCGAAAGATTGTGACCAGACTCAACAACGTGTTTGACATATTATGCAATCTGCAGCAACTGAGCACTCGTGTGCCCGAGGATGCTCGCCAGGCTCTTCAACGAAGAATAGCTCAGCTGTCGATGGATTATCTCTACAACACGGCAACCATGACGCATTCTATGCATCAGCTGGAAGAGGCTATCAACAAGCTATACGAAAAGGGACTCTACCCCCTACCCGACAAGAGCTATACCATAAAATACAAGACTTTCAGAAAACTTATTAGCAACAAGGCAGGCAGATATCTGCTGATATTAAAGGGACTGAGGGGATGAAAATATTGCTGATAGGCGAATATAGTAATGTGCACAACACGTTGGCTAAGGGACTACGTGTGTTGGGACATAAGGTGACTGTTATGTCGAACGGAGACTTCTGGAAAAACTATCCGCGCGACATAGATATGGCTCGCCGTGAGGGAAAACTTGGCGGCATGGCACTTATGGCAAAGACTATAGCCGTGATGCCCCGCCTGCGTGGCTACGATGTGGTGCAGTTTATAAATCCTATGTTTCTCGAGCTAAAGGCGCAAAGGCTGTTCTCAATCTTTGATTATCTGAAAAAGCATAATGGCAAGATTGTGTTAGGTGCGTTTGGTATGGACTATTATTGGGTGAACGAGAATCGCACTCGTAAGCCTTTCAGATATGGCGACTTCAATATCGGCGAAACGCTTAGAGATACCGAAGATGCACGCAAAGAGATAGCCGACTGGACAGGTACTGAGAAACAACTACTAAACGAAAAGATGGCTAAAGAATGCGACACAATAGTTGCGGGACTATACGAATATCTTGCCATCTATAAACCTTTGTTTCCAAAGAAAACGGAATTCATTCCTTTCCCAATAGTATGCGACGACGATACTCCAACAATAGAGTTTCATAAAGATGGCGAACCGCTAAAGATTTTTATTGGAATAAATAAGTCGCGCTCGGCATACAAGGGAACAGACATTATGCTTAAAGCTGCAAAAGAGGTGGAAAGCAAATATCCAGATAAGCTAAAGCTAACGGTAGTAGAAAGCGTGCCGTTTGATGAATATCGCAAGTTGATGATGTCGTGCGACGCTATAGTAGACCAGCTATATAGCTACACACCATCGATGAATCCGCTTGAGGCTATGTCGCACGGATTAATATGTATTGGTGGTGGCGAACCGGAAAACTATGAGGTGTTGAACGAAACAGAATTGCGACCAATTGTCAACGTGGAACCAACGTTCGAAAGTGTTTATAGCCAAATAGAGAATATGGTTTTGCATCCCGAAAACATATCAACGATGCAACGCCAAAGTATAGAATACATTCGAAAGCATCATGATTATATAAAGGTGGCGAAACAATACGAGAAGCTATATATGAAGTAGCCTATATATAATAAGGTGTAAACAGCAAGGTGTAATAAAAGGCAATAATAAAAGGCAACACTCACAAGATGAAGTGTTGCCTTTATATTTTGTATGCTCGGCATGAGCATTGTCTAACGGGTGGAAGTCCCGAGTAAGCCC